>Ga0180217_1000186_pt1 | contig 125129 bp, 102 predicted proteins | sample eDN3rd37CBELigOP_FD_128521 | JGI IMG/M metagenome (GOLD analysis project Ga0180217, IMG submission 128521) | Enriched Organic Plus compost microbial communities from Emeryville, California, USA - eDNA 3rd pass 37_C BE-Lig OP (version 2) (version 2) ... | reverse complement strand
GTAATTCAGAGTTAATAGACATATATTCAGCTGTTAAATTTAGAGCTACAAGTTCTATGTCCGAAAGTTTTGGTTTTCTGATTTGAGGTTTTTTTTCGATATGAGAACACGTTTTGTTCAATTCTTTTAAAATTATTTTGTAGTTTTGGATAAGATTGTTCATATATTTAATGATTTGATAGTCAATTAAATATGCGATTTTTTAATCAAATGAACAATCTTTTTTATTTTTTAATTCCTAAATGCACAGCGGGTATACAAAATAAAAAAGCAGGTGGCATAGTATTAGAAATTAGCGTAATCATTGCTTTATTTTTAGCAAACTCGCCTTAGCCAACGCAGGTGTTTCTGTATTGGATATTGAAATGGAGCAGTTATTTAGTACCAATGTGGCTCTTGGGGTTGCTAATAGTATTGGAGACGTATTAGGTTACTATACTCTGAGTAAAGAAAGAAAGTAAGCAAAATAAAATATGAGTAATAAAATAGTCGATTTTATCAATCTTCAGAATGGTGAAGAAGATAAAAAAAAGGTTTTGGAAAATGTAACAGCCAATATATCTTTCAGAGGTTCTAATCTTTGGATTTTGGCTTGTGCAATCATCATTGCTTCCATCGGGTTGAATGTAAATTCTACTGCTGTAATTATTGGAGCGATGTTAATCTCCCCATTAATGGGACCGATAGTAGGTGCTGGTTTTGCCTTGGGAACTTACGATTTTGCCCTGCTGAGAAAGTCAATGAAAAACTTACTGATTTCAACAGTTGTAAGTTTGTTCGTTTCGGCATTCTATTTCTATTTAAGCCCTTTCAAAGATGTACAGTCTGAAATTTTGGCAAGAACTTCGCCAAATATTTATGATGTATTGATTGCCTTTTTTGGGGGATTGGTAGGTGTGATTGCTATTACAAGGGTAGAGAAAGGAAATCCGATTCCCGGCGTGGCTATTGCAACCGCTTTAATGCCACCTTTGTGTACTGCCGGTTATGGTTTGGCAACATTCAATTTTTCTTATTTTGCCGGTGCATTTTATTTATATACCATCAACTGTTTCTTTATCTGTATCGCTACATTTTTTGTGGTTAAATATTTAAAATATCCTGCCACAAGCTTTAAAGGAAAACGTTTTGAAAAGCAAATTCGTTTAGGGATTACCACTTTGGTAATGATAATGATTATTCCGAGTTTTTACTTAGCATATAGTCTTTTTAATGAGAAAAAATTTACCAATACTGTTGAAGATTTTATAAATACGGAGTTTAGTAGTCGCGGATTCACAGTAATCTACAAGAAATTGAATTATAATACCAGTCCACGAACGGTGGATGTTGCTTTTCTGAACAAAAAACTCAATAAAGAGGAAATAGCGATGTATAACCGACTGCTGGACGAGCGAGGTATTCACAATACAGTATTGAGTTTCAAGCAGGATGAAGAGGATATTAAGTCCGAAATATTGAAAGAAATCAATAAGCAAAATGCTTCTGTATCCGAAAAAGATGTTACCATTAATAATTTAAGGAAAGAATTGGAAAAGTACACGGTAAGCGATCCGGGCGTAGTAAAAGAGCTTAATGTCCTGTTTCCTGAATTAAAAGACGTATCGCTTGGAAAGATCGAAAGATATGCCGGAACCGACAGTACAAGAATTGAATGGTTGGTATTGTATCGTTTAGAAGAAGGAACAAAGGAAATAGACAAAACAAAAATTAAAACCTGGTTGAATGAGCGGCTTAAAGTTCAGAAATTTTTACTTTTGCAAGATACACAGGCAGAGTAGCATCGCCGAATAGTGGTAAAGAGATGGAAGATTTTTTATATGCTAAATGGATACAGCGACTCATTGTTTTATTACATCTATTAGCAATTACAGCACTTATAGCAGATTATGGTTTTATATTAGCTAAACCAGTTCAAACAGCTATTATGGGCTTGTACATTTTCGTACTTGTCATAGGTGTTTTTTATACAGTATTAAAGTACATTTATCATCGAAAAGAATTTATCGTAAGGGTTTTTATTTTCGATTTAATCAGTGTTCTTTTTATTTTTTATTGCTTATACAAGCAAATTTCAATAGAAGGATTTTCTGAAATTTCCCATTGGTTAAGGCTTGCTGTCATTCTGAAGTTTATTCGCGAATTTACCAGAACAAGACTCAATTACAAACGTTCATTTCTCAACCCTGCTCAGTTGTTTATTATCAGTTTTTTGGGGTTGATAATTACCGGAGCTTTATTACTGATGCTTCCCAAAGCAACTTATGAAGGAATAAGCTTTATTGACGCTCTGTTTACATCAACCAGTGCCGTATGTGTTACCGGATTGATTGTCGTGGACACAAGTAGTTTTTTTACACCTTTTGGACAGACGATTATAATGCTGCTGATACAGGCAGGTGGTTTGGGTATTCTGACGTTTGCGAGTTATTTCAGTTATTTTTTCAAAGGCGGTGCTACTTACGAAAATCAAATTGCATTGAGTGATATCTCAAATTCCAATAAAATCGGAGAAGTATTTACTACATTAAAACGAATTCTGGGTATTACATTTTTTGTTGAGCTTGTAGGAGCCGTTTTTATCTTCATCAATATTGATAAGGAATTAATCCCTTCTTATTCCCAACAGATATTCTTTTCGGTATTTCATTCTATTTCCGCTTTTTGTAATGCCGGATTTTCTACATTACCCAACGGAATGATGCAGGACGGTTTCGTGACCAATTATACTTTGCAGTTTATTATCATTGTACTTTTTGTTTTTGGAGGGTTAGGATTTCCTATTGTTATCAACGTGTTGCGTTATATCAAACACTTTATTAGAAGCTATATACTTTTTTTTATTTCAGGAAAAAGCGATTATAAACCCCGTATATTGACATTGAGCAGTAAAATAAATCTTATTACAACATTTTCATTGATTCTCGTTGGTACTATATTGATATATGCTAAAGAATATTACAACACATTAAGCGAACATCGTGGGTTGGGCAAAATCATAACCGCACTGTTTACCGCTACAACACCCAGAACGGCAGGTTTCAATTCGATAGATTTCAGTCAGTTACATTTTTCTTCTATTATCATCATCATATTGCTAATGTGGATTGGAGCGTCTCCTGCATCTACCGGAGGTGGTGTCAAAACAAGTACTTTTGCTATTGCTACTCTTAATTTTTTAAGTCTTGCAAAAGGAAAAAGCAAAATAGAAATATGGAGAAGGGAAATTGCCGATATTTCCGTACGCAGGGCATTTGCCACAATGACTCTTTCATTGATCATTATCGGTCTCGGTATCTTTTTTATAGCTCATTTCGACCCAAATATGCAATTACTCGATATTGCCTTTGAATGTTTCTCGGCATATAGCACTGTGGGGTTGAGTTTAGGAATTACAGGTGATCTGAGCAGCGACAGTAAAATAATTTTAATCATTATAATGTTTATAGGCAGGGTAACAATGCTTTCTATTTTAATTGCGTTCTTTAAAAAGGCTAAGGCATTGAATTACCGTTATCCGACTGAGGAAATTTTAATCAACTAAAAAGATTCTATAAAATGAAATTTATAATAGTAGGCTTGGGAAACTTCGGGGCATCACTCGCAGAAAAACTCACACAGCAAGGAAATGAAGTAATAGGTATTGATGCCAAAATGGAAAAAGTCAATTCTTTAAAAGAAAAAATATCTCACACCATTTGTATGGATGCTACCAATGAAGAAACGGTTAGAGATTTACCTTTACAAAACACAGATATTGTAATGATTTGTATTGGAGAAGATCAGGGCGTAAATGTAATGACAACGGCACTCTTCAAAAATCTTGGCGTAAAAAGGCTGATAAGCAGGTCTATCAACCCGTTGCACGAAAATGTGCTCAAAGCCATTGGTGTTGATGAAATCGTAAGACCCGAAGAAGAAACCGCCGAACGCTGGGCAAAAAAATTATGTTTAAGAGGGGTTGTGGATTCTTTTGAATTGAACAAGAATTACAGTATTGTAGAAATAAAAACACCTGAACATTTTGTAGGTAAATCGGTAGGAGAAATTGGACTCAGAAAAAATTTCAACCTTGTCATTCTCACTATTTTAAAGCAATCTGAACAAAGTTCTTTTTTAGGTAAAACAAAAACAATAACCAACGTACAGGGAATCCCGCAACCGGATACAGTCCTTGAAACTGATGATATTTTGGTAATTTACGGATACAATAAGGATTTAAAAAAATTGATGAAATACAGTAATGAATAAGTAAAGAGAATTTTGGATACGCAAATAAAAATTCTCTTGTCCTATTCTCTACAGATAAATAAAATTGATATTCTAAAAGATAAAAAAAATCATTAGTAGCATATTAAAACAGACATTACAGTAGGAAACCTTTTAAAACTTTCTACAGAAAATTAATGTGATACCAAAGGCTACAACAGCAGCACTCAATCCAAAAACATTCGCATCCAGTCCGTAGGGCAATTCCGTATTGGCAATAATTAACCCGATGGAAACACTTCCTCCTGCAATCATTGAAGCCAACGCCGGTAAGGGATGGCGCTTTTTTAATATTATTGCTGCCAAAACCGGAACTAGTAGTCCCGAAACCATAAAGGCATAGGCATATAACATTAGCGATAAAACATTCTCCATCGTGGAAGCTAGCAATATGGCAAACAACCCAATCAGCAAAGTGGCGAGTTTCGACATTTTTATAATGGATTTGCTATTTTGCTTTTTGTGTTTAGGTATTAAATCGCCTACTACATTGCCCGATGCAGCCATCAGGCAACTGTCAGCTGTGGACAATACCGCCGAAAAATAAGCCGCCATCACAATTCCCGTTAGTCCTACCGGCAAAATATTTTTTATCAGCAATGGTAATCCTAATTCCACATCTTGCAAAATGCCTCCCTCAATGGGAACTAAATTTTTCTGGATAGCAACGTTCGCCAGCATTCCCAGTATCACACCGGTAAATGCCATCATAGGCCATTCCAATACGCCTGCAAAATACCAAGCTTTCTTGGCAGTTTTTGCATCTTTACAGGCAAAAATGCGTTGATATAATGTCATGCCTACAAACCAAATCGGAATAATCGTTACGCTCCAATTAACAATTTGTTGCCAGGAAATATTTTTGAGCGAAAGCATATCATCACTCAGGTAAGGCTGTATGCCCTCAAACCCGCCTAGTTTAAAATAAGCAACCGGAATAGCAATTAACATTAATCCGCCTAATAAAATAATCCATTGTACTGTATCGGTATAAATAACAGCTTTCATCCCGCCAAGCATCGTGTAAAAAACAGCAATAGCTCCCATAATCCAAAGCATAGTCTGCGTATCAATAGCGGGAAATGCTGCAGAGGAAAGTTTTGCTCCTGCCAAAAACTGCGAACTCGTAAAACCGGTATAACCGATAATGCAGATAATTGCGGCGACTAAAGCTACCTTTTTGTTGTATAAAAATTGGAAAACTTGTGGTAGAGTCAGGAAGTAGCTTCCTCGTTCTCGTTGCCAGTCAAAAACTCTGGGAATTAAGAAAACAGCACTAAGCCAGGCACCGATTAAGCCGGTAAACAAAAGCCACGAGCCCGACAAGCCCATAGTAAAGCCAACACCTCCCAGACCTATGGAAAACCCGCCTCCTACATCCGTAGCGACTACCGACAGTCCAACATGTCCTGCCGACAATTTACCTCCTCCTGTGTAATAATCTCGTTCGTCGGTATGCTTGTTGGCAAAATAAAAGCCAACACTCAGCATCCCTAAAAAGTAAACAATAAAAATTAGTATATCAATCCAATGTGGCATAATCTTGTTCTTTTCTTAATTAATTATAAACAGAGACTTTTGAATATCTGTCTTGCTATTGTCAAATTCTATAATGGATGAAAGTAAGTCGGAAATTTGTTTTTCTGTTTCAATTGAAACTTCTTGTAAAGTTTTGTAATAGGTATATTCTATCATAATAAAAATTTATGCAACCGCAATGCTGACTGCGATCTGGTTGTTTTATTTTTTTCTGAAATAAAATGGACAGCTTTTACTGAACGAAGCTAAAAGAAATTAATCCTGAAGCAAAAATAGCGGTTAGACACATTAGGTAAAATCTGAAATGCCGCTATGAAATAATAAATACAAAGGTAGGAAAAAATATATAAATGGTCTCTGATAACGAAATACTTAATTAAATATTTGTTAATACTAGAATTTAAGACCCAAGAATATGTCGTTCTTAACCAGGATTTCACTTGATGACCCGAGAGCTTTGCTCGAACTGGCGAAGCAATCATTGTTTGTAGTGTTAGAAAAATTTTACCCTTATTGCTTGAAATTTGCTTAATCTTAAAATCTTTTATTGGTCTATATCCTTTCCAATCATCTGTAACGATTTGAGCGGATTTATCTATGTGTTTATCGAAAATTGTTCGTAGAGATTTTCCATAAATCTCAATGTTTTTCAATACTTAAAGAATATGGAATTATCTAATGACTTCTAAATGATTTTATTAAAGTAGTTGATTTTTAGCGTAATAAATGATTTTACTACGTATTACTCAGAATAAGCTTTCAGAAGTTCCCGATAACTTGTCAATATAGAAGACTTAGAGATAAAGCCTATAAAAACGTTATGATCATCTACTACAGGAAGATTCCATGTTGCGGTACTATCAAACATCTGCAATATGTCCAAAGGTTGATCCTCAAGATGAATTATAGCCGGTGGTTGTTTCATTATCTGGGATATTTTAATCTCAATATTATCCTTGTTAAATAAGTAAGGTCTAATGTCGTCTAATGTAAGAATAGCTTTTAATATACCAGAATCATCGACCACAGCAAAAACATTTTTATTGCCGCTTTTTACCATTTCAAATAATTCGCTTATAGAAGCATTTAAATTGATAACCTGAGATTGAATATCAACAAAATCTTTTGTTTTCAAACGAGAAAGAAGATTTTTGTCATGCCTATTGGTAAATATCTTTCCTTCATCTGCCAAAGCTTTTAAATCGGGTGAGATAGGAGAAAACCATTTTGCAATAAGAAAGGAAATAACTGAAACTATCATAAGAGGAATGAAAAGATCATAGCCGAAGCTCGACTCTGCAATCAGAAAAATTGCTGTAAGGGGTGCATATAATACTCCGCTCATAGCTCCTGCCATTCCGACCAAAACCAGATTATTAATGGGTACTTCCTTAAAACCTAATTGTTGACAAATAATAGCAAATAAGAAACCTAATGTTCCGCCTGCAAATAGTGATGGTGCAAAATTACCCCCATTACCTCCACTAAAAATAGTAAAAGAGGTAGCAAATGCTTTAAAAAACAATACCAGAAGCAAAAACAAAATAACCATCCATTCTTTAAAATCAATATACCTGAAAAAACTATTATCTATAACAGAATGGATATTGCCATTACTAAAATCTTTTACGGTATTATATCCCTCTCCGAATAGAGGTGGAAACAAAAAGCACAGTAATGAAAGGATGACTCCTCCCAACATTGCTTTTTGTAGTCGAGATATTTTTAGTTCATTCATAAAATGTTCAACCTTTTGCGAAATCACTAAAAAATATCTTGCGTATAATCCTGAAATAATCCCTAGTACAAGGTAATAAGGAACATTCACATAGTTGAAAGCCTCCCGACTATAGAACCTGAACAAAACGTCTTCCTGTAGTAAAATCCGAGACAAAAGACTTCCGCATACTGCAGCAACTACCAAAGGAATAAAGTCTGTGAAAACGACACCCGTGAGCAAGATTTCAAAAGCAAACATAATACCAGCAATTGGTGCATTGAATGCAGAAGCAATACCGGCAGTAGCACCGGCAGCTAATAGCAATGTGCGTTCTTTATAGCTTAATCTGTATGTCCGTGCATAATTAGAACCAATAGCGGCACCTGTAACAGCCATAGGGCTTTCCAGTCCGGCAGAACCTCCAAAACCCACTGTTATGGCACTTTGTATAATCTGTGAATACATTTTTACAGAAGAAACAATACTTGAATTTTGGGCTATCTCATAAAGAATTGCACCAATACCTTTTCTATCCTGACCTTTAAATATAGTTAGTACAATAGCAGTGGTCAGTACAATTCCGAGAAACGGGAAGACGATATAAAGGAGCATTTGGTATTCAAAATAGACTTTGGTCGTGATGAAAGAGTGAATGGTATGTACCAAAGTTTTCAGTATCACACCGGCCATTCCGGCTGTAATGCCAACAAGAATACCCGATAAAATAAGGAATTGTGTCCTGTTTAGCCTATTTTTGAGCCAATGAAGAACCAACTCATAACTTTTGGCTGTTTCCAGTCCATATTTTTGAAAATTTCTTTTAAATTTTAAAAAACTCAGATATTTTTTTCTATTGTGAATTTTCACTCGTTCCCTAATATAACAGATATAATTTTATACCAAAATTGAATATGGGCAAAGGTATTTATTCTAAGTGGTTTTTAGCAAAAAACAGGTTGTTTTTTCGCGAATGAAGTTGATTCAAAAAGAAGATTAGCTCTACTTTCATTTACATTCGTTTTAGATTGTTAAAATACTGATACAAATGAAAACAAAATGAATACAGCCACAATGAAATTGACACTCAGAGGCATTATTTGGCGTTCAAAGGTAGTTTGGTAAAAATTATCTTTGAGAAGATGCTATTTTTAACTTTAAGTTCTGCATATCTTCACTCAATTTATGTTCGGCCACTTTGGCGTAAATCTGTGTGGTTCGGATAGAAGTGTGTCCCAACATTTTACTTACTGATTCAATTGGAATGCCATTGCTTAAAGTTACCGTTGTCGCAAAGGTTATCACAGAAAACAGTGTTTCGTTTGCCACAGCCGCAGGATGGTTTTTGTATTTTGAAATAAGTTGGACGGCTTGTGGCAACAAAGGTACTTTCACTAAAGTATTTGTCTTTTCTGTATTGTTTTCTGATGAATTTTTTTAGATTTTCGTTTTCAGGGAAATTTCCGACCTGCTACCATTTACCGTAATTCTTGCATATACGGCTCCCATCTCATTTTTCTGTTGTTTAGTCGCTCTGATGACAAAGTGAATCCCAAAAGTGTTCGTTGTTCTCATATCCATTCATTTTGTGTTTAACTGTTTGTTGTACTTTGATACAGTTCCCTCGTTCCAACCATTAGTTGCTCACAAAAAAGAAGTCAAACAGCGATAAAAAGCGTTAAAATAAATGGTTTAATATTCTGATATACATTTATTTACACGCTTTTCTGTGAGCGAATTTAAAACATAAAATTTACTCACTCAATCGCTCACAGATAGATTGATATAAATTGGGATATTTTGGTATGAAAAAAAACAAAAAACCCGCAAATCCATAGAATTTGCGGGTTTCTGACGTCACTTAGTGATAAGTGTTGTCGGGGTGGCAGGATTCGAACCTGCGACCTCCTGGTCCCAAACCAGGCGCGATGACCGGGCTACGCTACACCCCGAAAATGCGGAGAGACAGGGATTCGAACCCTGGCGACGGTTACCCGCCGACAGATTAGCAATCTGCTCCGTTACCACTCCGGCACCTCTCCTTTTTTGTATGCTTAAAGAACTTAAAAGCGGTGGCAAATGTATAACAAGTTTTATATTAACGCAAATATTTTTTCGGGTATTTTTTTAATGTTTCAGAATTGATTATAAATCAACAGTATAAAAATAGCAGATTTCGCCACAAAAAATAATCTGTTATTTAATTTATTGGTTTTTGCGTCATATTTGATTAAATTCGCAACTTAAATAAATTTGTATATTATGAATAAAAGAGTAGTTATAGTTTCTGCAGCAAGAACGCCAATCGGAAGTTTCATGGGAGCATTATCAACTGTTCCTGCACCAAAACTGGGTGCTGTTGCGATTAAAGGAGCATTGGAAAAAATAAATCTTAAGCCAGAATTGGTTGATGAAGTAATTATGGGAAATGTGGTGCAGGCTGGTGAAGGTCAGGCTCCTGCTCGCCAGGCAGCTTTGTTTGCCGGATTGTCAAATGAAGTTCCGGCAACTACTGTGAACAAAGTATGTGCTTCAGGAATGAAAGCTATTATGCAAGCTTCTCAGGCAATTCAGTGTGGCGATGCGGATATTATTGTAGCGGGCGGAATGGAAAATATGAGCTTGATTCCGCATTATGCTCATTTGAGGAACGGGGCAAAATTCGGTCCGGTTACTTTCGTTGACGGAATGCAAAAAGACGGCTTAACCGATGCTTATGATAACAACGCAATGGGCGTATGTGCTGATTTATGTGCTAGTGAGTACAATTTCAGCCGTGAAGACCAAGATGCTTTTGCTGTTGAATCATACAAACGTTCGGCTGCAGCTTGGGATGCTGGAAAATTTGCTAATGAAGTTGTACCGGTTGAGGTTCCGCAAAGAAGGGGAGAGCCTGTAATTGTTAATAAAGACGAAGAATTTACCAATATCAAATTGGAGAAAGTGCCGGAATTACGCCCTGCTTTTACCAAAGACGGTACCGTTACTGCTGCCAACGCGTCAACAATCAATGACGGAGCTGCTGCGGTAGTCTTAATGAGCGAAGAAAAAGCTAAGGAATTAGGTTTGAAACCTTTGGCATACGTTAAAGGATATGCTGATGCCGCACAAGAACCTCAGTGGTTTACAACTGCACCGGCAAAAGCTTTGCCAAAAGCGTTAGACAGAGCTAATGTGAAAATTGAAGATGTAGATTTCTTCGAGTTTAATGAGGCTTTTTCGGTAGTAGGATTGGCAAATACGAAAATATTAAACCTGAATGCAGATAAAGTTAATGTAAACGGAGGAGCAGTTTCACTCGGACACCCGCTGGGCTGTTCCGGAGCAAGAATTGTGGTAACATTAATCAATGTATTGGAGCAAAACAATGCAAAATTAGGTGCGGCGGCTATCTGTAACGGTGGTGGTGGTGCGTCTGCTATTGTGATTGAAAGAGCTTAACATTGAGCAGAAAAAAAGAAGAGAAGCAGGAATAAAGATGACTTTGTTCTTGCCTCTTTTTCTATCGTAAAAAAAGAGTTTGGATAAACCATGATAAAACCCCGAATTCCTTATATTCTATTCCTATTTTCTAAAAAAAATGTACGCAATCTGTAACCTGTCTATTGTACCGTTGAGAGCCGAACCTACCGACCGTAGCGAAATGGTCTCTCAGGTGCTTTTTGGCGAAACGATGAAAATAACCGACGTGAAAGGAGCCTGGAGTAAAGTTATTTTACAAAATGATTCTTACGAAGGTTGGATAGATAGTAAACAGATTAATTCAATCGAGCCGGAGTGTTTTTCGGCTATACAAAACAGAAATCAATTGCTCAACGGCGATTTGATAGAACATCTTACCAACGATGCTCATGTACTGACCACCATTCCGATTGGGGCAGAGTTGACTTTTTTGTCTGTTCCGGAAGTAAATAAAGATAATTATATTTTTGAAGGCAAGGTTATTACTGGGCAACAACCGAAGGAAAACTTAATCAACACAGCATTTATGTTTTTGAATGCACCTTATCTTTGGGGCGGAAAAACGCCTTTCGGAATTGATTGTTCCGGTTTTTCACAAATGGTGTATAAACTTAATGGATATCAAATTCCACGTGATGCTTATCAGCAAGCGGGTTTGGGCGAAAATCTGAGCTTTATTGAAGAAAGTGAGCCGGGCGATTTAGCATTTTTCGATAATGACGAAGGTAAAATCATTCACGTCGGAATAATGATGAAAGATAATTACATCATTCACGCTCACGGAAAAGTCCGCATTGACCGCATCGACCACCTCGGCATATTAAATGTCGATACCGGAAGACACACGCACAAACTTCGTGTCATCAAACGCATTGTGGAATAAATTCTGCACAGCATTAATAATTTACTAAAAACATCGCCAAAAAGGCTAATTTTAGTAATTTAGCCAATTGACAATATTAATGCTTTTGCAAAATGGATACACACGTTAAAAAAACAGGATTACAGATTGGAAGTACATTAGCTATTATCTTGATTTTGTTTTATTTATTCGTATATATTTCGGATTATAGATATATGACTTCGGTAATTACCGGTTTCATACTGATTTTCTTTTGTATAATTTTCGGGTTTACCGCTTCTTATCTGACAAAGAAAAGATTAGGCGGTTTGATAACTTTCAAAAATGCTTTTATTCCTTATTTCTTGACCGTTATTATCGGTGTTTTGGGAAGTACGTTATTTTTGTATGTTTTATACGGATTGATTGATACCGAAACAGGAAACAAAATCCATTTGGAAATGATTGAACTCAGTAAACAACAGGCAATAAATTTTGAAATGTCGCCTGAACAAGCCGAACAGTCACTGGAAATGGTCACACGAGCGAATCCGTATAGTATCGGTCAGATGTTGATGTCAGCAGGAACAAGGGTTTTAATGCTTTGTGTTCCGGGATTTTTAGCGGCCGTGCTGTTCAAAAATCAATCTGAACCGATGAAAAACCGTGTTGAAGTTAATGAAAATTTATCCAGATAATTATGGATATATCTATCGTCATACCACTTCTCAACGAATCAGAATCATTACCTGAACTGCATGCCTGGATTGAAAAAGTGATGCAGGAAAATGGTTATTCGTATGAAATTATTTTCATAGATGACGGCAGCACTGATGATTCATGGCGGATTATTAAGCAGCTTAATAATCAATATGATGAAGTCAAAGGAATTCGGTTTGCTAAAAATTACGGTAAATCACAGGCATTGAATATCGGTTTTAAAAACGCAAAAGGCAATGTCGTTATCACGATGGACGCAGATTTGCAAGACAGCCCCGATGAAATCCCCGAGCTTTACGATATGATTGTAAACCAAAATTACGATTTGGTTTCGGGTTGGAAAAAAAAGCGATACGACTCAGTTTTGTCTAAAAACCTTCCGTCAAAACTATTTAACTGTGCAGCACGAAAAACGTCCGGGCTCACACTACATGATTTTAATTGCGGACTCAAAGCCTATAACCATAAAGTAGTTAAATCAATTGACGTATATGGTGAAATGCACCGCTATATTCCAGTGTTGGCAAAGAATGAAGGATTTAACCATATTACGGAAAAAGTTGTGAAGCACCAAGCCCGAAAATATGGACAATCGAAGTTTGGCGTAAGCCGTTTTATCAATGGTTTTCTCGATTTGATAACATTGTGGTTTCTGTCCAGATTCAGCAAACGCCCGATGCACTTTTTCGGTTTTTGGGGCGTAGTCATGTTTTTTATCGGGTTTTGTTCAGCTTTATATATCGGCGGACTGAAATTGTATAAATTATATATGCACCAGCCTACTATTTTGGTTACCGACAACCCTTGGTTTTACATCGCTTTAACCACCATGATTATTGGTACACAATTGTTTTTGGCGGGGTTTATCGCCGAAATTCTCAATAGAAACAAAAAAGGTAAACGTTATAAAGTTATAGAAGTAACGAAGTGAACAGGTAACGTTGTAACGAAGTGACAGTGTTATATCGTCACTTGTTCACATCGTCACAAAACAAAGAAACAAACAAAATGCACATATCACAAAATATATTAGATAAAGTCAATCAATGGACACAGTCGCCTTTTGATGCTGAAACCCGTAAGAAAGTTGAGCAGTTAATGACCACAGATGTTGTAGGGTTGGAAGATGCTTTTTATAAAGATTTGGAATTCGGAACAGGAGGAATGAGAGGTGTTATGGGAGTTGGAACCAACCGAATCAATCAATACACTCTCGGAAAAAACACACAGGGACTTTCGGATTATCTGAAAAAAACTTTTCCGAACGAAGAATTGAGAGTAGCGATTGCCTATGATTGCAGACATAACAGCAATACTTTGGCAAAAGTAGTTGCAGATGTTTTTTCGGCTAACGGAATTAAGGTTTTTTTGTTCTCGGATTTAAGACCAACACCTGAATTATCTTTTGCTGTAAGACATTTGAATTGTCAGGCAGGAATTGTTTTGACTGCCTCACACAATCCTCCTGAATATAACGGATACAAAGTGTATTGGAATGACGGAGGTCAGCTTGTTCCTCCGCAAGATGGAGAAATTATTAAGGTAATTGAGAGTTTGTCTTATGAAGAAATTAAATTCGATGCAAACGAAAATCTAATTGAATACATAGATACCGAGATTGACGAAGCTTTTATAAAATCGACGGTTGAAAATGCCAGTTTTAGAACATCTGAAAATGCCAAACGAAATTTAAAAATCGTTTATACGTCACTTCACGGAACTTCGATTAAGTTGATTCCGACTGTTTTGGAAAAAGCAGGGTATTCTGATGTGAATATCGTTACGGAACAGGCAGAGCCGAATGGGGATTTTCCTACGGTAAAATCGCCAAATCCCGAAGAGCCTGAAGCCCTGACAATGGCTTTGGAATTGGCGGATAAAATTAATGCTGATATCGTTATCGGAACAGACCCCGACTCAGACAGATTGGGAATTGCAGTTCGTGATTTGGACGGAAAAATGATTTTGCTCAACGGAAATCAATCGATGATAATTATGACTGCTTTTTTGCTGGAACAATGGAAAAGAGCAGGAAAAATTTCGGGAAAAGAATTTATCGGGTCAACGATTGTTTCGACGCCGATGATGCTGGATTTGGCTGAGGGTTACGGAGTGGAATGCAAAGTCGGACTTACGGGTTTTAAATGGATTGCCAAGTTTATCCGAGATTTCCCAAATCAGACTTTCATTGGAGGAGGAGAAGAAAGTTTCGGGTTTATGATTGGAGATGCAGTGCGTGATAAAGATGCTATCGGAGCTACGCTTTTGGTTTGCGAAATTGCCAGTCAGGCAAAAGAGGCAGGGAGTTCGCTCTACAGAGAATTGTTGAACCTTTATATCGACTACGGATTTTATAAGGAGCGATTAATTTCAATTACCAAAAAAGGAATTGATGGAGCCTACCAAATCAAACAAATGATGATTGATTTGCGTGAGAGTCCACTTTCGGAAATTGCTGGAGAACGAGTAGTGATGATTGAAGATTATCAATCTTCTGTTGCCAAAGATTTGATGAACGGAGCTGAATATCCTATTTCAATTCCGAAGTCGAATGTGCTTATTTATTATTTGGAAGACGGAAGTAAAATTTGTGCAAGACCAAGTGGAACAGAACCTAAAATAAAATTCTATTTTAGTGTAAATGAGCCTTTGGAAAGTATTGAAAAAGTCAAAGAAACTGAGCAATATTTAGACGAAAAAATCCAAAGGATTATTGAGGATATGAAGTTGTGATTTTTTATAACTAAATTTAATCATAATTTAATTTATAACTATTTTTGGTTATATTCTTGTTTATAACTAAATTTTGCTATATTTGTATTTTGTAAATAACAATGATTGCGATTATAACAGGAGATATTATCAATTCGAGAACGGTAGCTACCCGGGAGTGGTTACCTGTTCTGGAATCGGTATTGAGTAAATTCGGCGATAAAGAAAAAGACTGGGAAATTTTCAGAGGAGATAGTTTTCAGCTGGAAGTTGCCCCCGAAAATGTTATCAAAACAGCTATTTATCTCAAAACAACACTTAAAACAATCGAGTCTTTGGATGTACGAATCGGAGTCGGAATCGGAGAAAAAAACTTTTCGACAGATACGATCAAGGAATCAAACGGGGAGGCATTTGTGTTTTCGGGAGAAGCATTTGAAGAACTCAAAAAAAGGACTTTCTCGATTAAAACCCGTTCAGAAAAAACCGACCAGCAAATAAATCTGATTTTTGATTTGTTGATGGTTATTATGGATAAATGGAATACCAACGTATCGAAAACTGTTCGTTTTGCTTTGGATTTTCCTGATTTGACGCAAACCGAATTAGCCGGAAAAATGAATAAAAAACAAAGTCAAATCAGTCGTGAACTGAATAAAGCCGGTTTTGAAGAAGTGCTCAGAGCAACAGAATTTTGTCAATACATAATCAATGACGATGGGGTTATTTATTCTTAAAATATTGTTGGCTCATCTTGTAGGCGATTTCGTTCTTCAACCTAAAAAATGGGTAGAAGACCGAAGTAAGAACGGATATAAATCCAAATATTTGTATGGACACATAGCCGTCCATTTTTTGCTTTTGATATTGTTTTTCGTTACCGAATTGCAAGCATTTTTCGGATATATCGTATTGATTACCGTATCACATTTTTTGATTGATTTGGGTAAAATGTATGTAGAGCGGACACACCGTTTCAGTCCGTTAGGATTGTTTATAACAGACCAGCTATTGCATCTTTTTGTATTAGCGACAATCGTATTTTGCTTGTTTTCGGACATATCATTTTTTTCGGATATTCCTGTTGAAAAATTACTGTTTTGTGTAATAGCGTTGCTTTTGATCACGTCGGTTACTTCCATTGCCATGAAACTGTTTTTCAGAAAGTGGAGCGAATCTTTCAGAAAAAAAACACGTAAAAAAGAATCGCTCAAAAATGCAGGAAACGTCATCGGAATTACAGAGCGATTACTCATAGTTTTGTTTATAAACATCGGTTTTTTGGAAGGAATAGGGTATTTGCTCGCGGCGAAATCCATTTTTCGTTTCGGCGACCTGACCAATGCAAAAGACAGAAAACTCACAGAATATATACTATCAGGAACATTGATTAGCTTTGCCATTGCTATCGTCGTCGGAATCGGATTGCGGTATGCTTTGATAAACTTATAATAATAACTAACTAAAAAATTTCTTCTTTTGAGAAATTAAAGAATTATGATTAGCCAATACTTTAAAAAAATATTCCGTTTTGCCAAGCCGTACAAAAAATATATGTATTTGAATATATTTTTCAATGTACTGTACGCTTTGTTCAGTGCTGTTTCGTTTTTGACATTAATGCCTATGCTTGATGTTTTGTTCAAAAACGAAAATAAAATAACAGAACTTCCGAAATACGAGGGGATAACAAAAATCGGAAGCTATGCCAAAGATTATATGGGATATTGGATTACCAATTCAATGGAACAAAATGGACCTTTGACAACCCTGATAATTTTAATTTCGGTTGTTATCGGAACGTTTTTATTGAAAAATGTGTTCAATTATTTAGCCATGTTTTTTATTACGTTTTTGAGAAACGGAATACTGAAAGACATTAGAGATACGCTGTATAAAAAATCGGTTGAGTTGCCTTTATCATATTTTTCCGAAAAACGAAAAGGCGATATGATTTCAAGAATGACTTCGGACGTATTGGAAATTCAACATTCATTTTTATCGATTTTAGAATTGATTGTACGAGAGCCTTTAACGATTTTGTTTACCATCGGAGCAATGTGTTTTATAAGTATCAAACTTACTTTGTTTGTATTTATTTTTATTCCGATTTCTGGATTTTTAATTTCATTATTAGGGAAATCATTAAAGAGAAACTCAGATAAAGCTGCACAGGAACAGGGTTTTTTCCTTTCGATTATTGATGAAACACTCGGAGGACTGAAAGTAATCAAAGGGTTTAATGCAGAAAAGAGGTTTGAACAAAAATTTAATGGTTCCACTTATCGTTTCTTTAAATTAAACAACAGAATTCTAAATCGTCAAAACTTATCTTCTCCTATGAGCGAATTCTTAGGAATTGTTACTATTGCTATATTACTTGTGTATGGAGGTCAGATGGTTTTGGTTGACGGAACACTTTCGGGAGCAGAATTTATTACTTATATGGGATTAGCTTATGGGGTTTTAACTCCAGCCAAAGCGATTTCCAAAGCATCGTATTCGGTTAAAAAAGGTGATGCAGCGGCAGAACGTGTTTTGGAAGTTTTGGAAACTGAAAACCCAATTACAAGCAAACAAGATGCTATTGGAAAAACTGATTTTACCCATAGTATTTCTGTTGAAAATATTACTTTTTCGTATGAAAACGAACCTGTGCTAAAAGATTTTTCTTTGGAAGTTCCGAAAGGAAAAACGGTGGCTTTGGTCGGGCAGTCGGGTAGTGGAAAGAGTACGATTGCGAATTTACTAACCCGTTTTTATGATGTGCAAAACGGAAGTATCAAAATTGACGGAATTGATGTTAAGAATTTCAACTTACAAAGTTTGAGAGGATTGATAGGATTGGTCACACAAGACAGTATTTTGTTTAACGATACCATTAAAAACAACCTTTTACTCGGAAAAGAAAACGCAACAGACGACGAAATCATTGATGCTCTGAGAGTTGCTAACGCATACGAATTTGTTAAAGACCTGCCCAACGGAATCGAAACCAATATCGGGGATAGCGGAAACAAGCTCTCGGGCGGACAAAAACAAAGGCTTTCGATTGCAAGAGCTGTATTGAAAAATCCGCCGATTATGATTTTGGACGAGGCAACTTCCGCTTTGGATACCGAAAGTGAAAGATTGGTACAGCAAGCACTCGAAAATATGATGCAAAACCGAACTTCGGTAGTAATTGCACACCGACTTTCAACCATTCAGAAAGCGGATACTATTGTAGTAATGCAAAAAGGCGAAATCATAGAACAAGGTACGCACGATGAACTAATAGCCAAAAACGGAATGTATTCCAAATTAGTTGCTATGCAGAGTTTTGAGTAACCCCTTTGTGGAAATAAAAAAAAGAGTTGCTTTTTTTAAAGGCAACTCTTTTTTGGTATATGTTCAATCGATTAAGCTTCAGAAGTTTCGCTGATGCTTTCTGCCATTTTCTTGTAAGTGCCGTCTTGTAGTTTCGTACGGATAGCCTCAAAAGCAGTTAAAGTCTCGTCAATATCTTCAAAAGTATGTGATGCCGTCGGGATAACTCTCAACAAAATCAAACCTTTCGGAATTACCGGATATACTACAATAGACAAGAAAATACCATAATTTTCTCGTAAATCGTTGACCATAACCATCGCCTCCGGAATCGAACCTTCGAGATAAACTGGCGTTACACAAGTATTGGTGTCGCCAATGTTAAATCCTTTTTCTCTCAATCCGTTTTGGATTTTGTTTACGTTTGCCCATAATTTTTCTTTCAGCTCCGGGTGGTTTCTTAATAACTCTAAACGTTTCAGTCCGCCTAAAGTATAAATCATCGGCAATGATTTGGCAAACATTTGTGAACGCAGATTATATTGCAGAAAGCTGATAATGTCTTGGTCGCCGGCAACGAATGCTCCAATACCTGCCATAGATTTGGCAAAAGTAGAGAAATACACATCAATATCGTCCTGGCAGCCTTGTTCTTCACCGGCACCGGCACCTGTTTTTCCGAGTGTTCCGAATCCGTGAGCATCATCGACCAATAGTCTGAAATTGTATTTTTCTTTGAGTGCGACGATTTCTCTAAGTTTTCCCTGTTGTCCCCGCATTCCGAAAACACCTTCGGTAATTACCAGAATACCGCCGTTTTGCTCATTGGCAATTTTTACCGCTCTTTCTAAGTTTTTTTCTAAGCTTTCAACATCATTATGCTGATAGGTAAATCGTTTCCCCATGTGCAGACGAACACCGTCAATGATACAAGCATGAGAATCTACATCGTAAACGATAACATCATTTTTGGTAACCAGAGCATCGATGATTGATACCATTCCCTGATAACCAAAGTTTAATAAATAAGCAGCTTCTTTGCTGACAAACTGAGCCAGCTCTCTTTGTAGTTGCTCATGATAATCCGTATGTCCAGACATCATTCTTGCTCCCATCGGGTAGGCTGCACCATATTCAGCAGCTGCATCGGCATCGGCTTTTAAAACTTCGGGGTGTGTAGCCAATCCTAAATAATCATTCAATGACCAGTTTAACACATCTTTGCCTTGAAATTTCATGTGTGGACCTAATTTCCCTTCCAGTTTCGGAAAAACATAGTAGCCTTCGGCTTGTGATGCCCATTTCCCTAAAGGGCCTTTATTTTTTTGTATTCTGTCGAATAAATCTTTTACCATAACATAAAAATTATATAGTGCAAATTTACGCTAATATCGTCATACTTTTTTCAAACGAATCATCGGTTTACCGATAACTTTACGAGGTTTACCGAAAATTAAACAAAAATAGCGAGACTTTTCGCCTCGCTATTTAATTATATATCAGTTGATTAATTGTTGTAGAATTTTAATGCTTCTTTCAGTATTTCTGCTGATTTCAACAAATCCTGCTGTTCGAGCACATAAGCCAGACGAACTTCATTTTTGCCCATTCCTTTGGTAGAATAAAATCCGGCGGCAGGTGCAAGCATTACAGTTTCACCGTCATAATGAAACGATTCCAGTAACCATTTTGCGAAATCTTCTGCGTCATCTACAGGTAGTTGAGCAATGCAGTAAAAAGCACCTTTCGGGCTGGCAACTTTTACACCTTCGATTTGTTGCAGGGCATTCACCAAGGTATTTCTGCGTTGTAAGTATTCAGCTTGAACTTCGTCGAAGTAGCTTTGTGGCGTGTCCAATGCTGCTTCGGAGGCAATTTGTGCATAGGTCGGTGGAGACAAACGAGCCTGAGCAAACTTCATTACGGTTGCCATAAATTCCTGATTTTTGGAAACCACACAGCCAATTCTTGCCCCGCACATGCTGTATCTTTTGGATACGGAATCAATAACGATAGCGTTTTCAGCAATGTCAGTTTGGGTCAATATCGAATAATGTTTGTGTCCGTCGTAAGTGAACTCTCGATACACTTCGTCAGCAATCAGGAACAAATCGTGTTTTTTAACCAATTGTGCCAGCTTTTGGATTTCTTCTTCGCTATACAAATACCCTGTCGGATTACCAGGATTACAAATCAAAATAGCTTTGGTTTTTGGTGTAATCAAAGCCTCGAAAGATTCGATTGGCGGCAGGGCAAAATTATCTTCAAATTTGGACATAACCGGAACGATTTTTGCACCTGATGAGGTCGAAAAACCGTTATAATTGGCATAAAAAGGTTCAGGGATAATAATTTCGTCGCCTTCGTCTAATATGCTACCTATGGCAAAAAGTAAGGCTTCCGAACCGCCTGTGGTAATGATAATATCTTCCATCTCTACCGGTAATTGGTGTGAGCGATAATATTTTGCTAACTTACGTCGGTAAGATTCAAAACCAGCGGAATGGCTGTATTCGAGTACCTCGATAACGGAATTTTTTACAGCTTCCAAAGCCAAGTCGGGTGTTTTAATGTCGGGCTGACCAATGTTCAAATGATAAACTTTTACACCGTTTTTCTTGGCGGCATCAGCATACGGAACCAACTTACGGATAGGTGATTCGGGCATATTCAGCCCTTTTTGAGATATTTTTGGCATAGCGATAAATTATCTGATTATTGTGCTGACAAAAATAAATCATATTTTTGATTTTCTGTCTATAGGAAAGTCTTTAATTATTCGTTAAAATCTATTTAGCAGTAATTTTAATTACTACTTTTGTTGATTGTATAAGAATACTACGAAATATCATGCAAAAATTACTTTCCTTTTTGTTTTCCACCCGTTTAATGGCTGTATTATTCATCGTTTTTGCCATTGCGATGGGAGTCGGAACTTTTATTGAAAATGATTACAATACCGATACTGCCCGTATGGTCGTTTACAACGCCAAATGGTTTGAGGTAATCATGTTTCTGTTTGTGGTCAATTTCATCGGGAACATTCAGCGTTACAAATTATACAAGAAAGAAAAATGGGCTACGTTAATTTTACACTTAGCCTTTATTTTTATTATGGTTGGAGCGTTTATTACCCGATACATCAGTTTTGAAGGTATGATGCGAATTCCTGAAGGCGAAACTTCAGAACAAATTTACTCTGATGCCACCTATGTGACCGTTTGGGCTGATGGAGATTTGAACGGCGAAATGAGAAGACGCACATTCAGTCAGCAACATTATTTTTCGGCTGCTCTTGGTAAAGATAATTTGGTAAGCAAATTTGCGTCCAACGATTTCACGATAAAAGGGGATTTTAATCAAATTCCGTTTAAGGTAGAATATGTCGATTTCATTATGGGAGCACAAGATTCCATTTACCCGACAGAAAACGGAAAACGTTTCCTTAAACTGGTGGAGTCTTCTGAGGGCGAACGCCACGAGCACTTTATTGAAGAAGGAACGGTTGCTCAGATTCATAATATGCAGTATGCTTATAATCAACCTACTGAAGGAGCTATTAATTTTACGACCGATGGCGATACGCATTTTGTAGAGTCACCTTTTGGCGGGGAATATACCATTATGGCTACTCAGGCTAAGGGAGAAGTACCGGTTAATCAAAAAGATACCTTGAATTTCCGTTCGTTGTATCATTTAGGGCCCGTTCAGTTTGTGATGGATTATCCGATAAAAGGGGAAAAGAAACTCGTATCAAACAACGATTTTAAAGACGGTCAAACCGCAGATGCTTTGGTGGTTAAAGTAACTTCACAAGGCGAAGAGCAAATCGTTACACTCACAGGGTCAAAAGGACAAATGGGTGTTCCGCAGTCGTTTAAATTAGGCGAATTGGATTTTACTTTATTTTACGGTTCCAGAGTTTACACCACACCATTTAAAGTACAGCTCAATGACTTTATCGCAGAAAAATACCCGGGTTCTAACAGCTATAAATCCTACGAAAGTCAGGTTACAATTATTGACGAAAACGAACAGTTTGATGCCCGAATATATATGAACAATATTTTAGATTACAAAGGCTACCGGTTTTTCCAAGCATCGTTTTTTCCGGACGAATCCGGAACAGTACTATCCGTTAACCACGATTTCTGGGGAACAACCATTACCTATATCGGTTACGGACTTTTGTACCTTGCTATGCTTGCCATTTTGTTTACCAAAAATTCCCGTTTTGGAGAATTAGGTAAAAAGCTGAAAAAACTGCGACAAAAGAAAGCATCATTGATGATATTGGTGTTTACGTTTTTATCTGCAGGAAGTTTGCAGGCACAGCATCAGCACAATATGATGCCGAATGAACAACAAATCGACTCATTGATTCAGGCTGTTAAAATACCTCAAAAACAGGCAGATGCTTTCGGACAATTGGTTATTCAGGATTATGGCGGACGCATGAAACCGCTCAATACTTTTACTTCCGAAATGCTGAGAAAAGTAGCTAAAACAGAGAAGTTTAAAGGTTTGGACGGCGACCAGGTTTTTATTTCTATGCGGCAGTATCCAATGTTGTGGCATCATGTACCGATGATTAACCTGAAAAGAGGTAACGATAGTTTGAGAACTATTCTCGGTTTGCCGACAGATGCTAAGTACGCGTCTTTTATGGATTTCTTCGATGCAGAAGGCAATTATAAATTATTGGAAGTATTGCGAGAGGCAGATTTGGCATCAGTTAAAAATCAGTTTCAAAAAGATTTTAAAGAAGTCGATAAGCGGATTTATTTAATGAGTCAGGCACTGACCGGAACCATTCTGAAGATTTTTCCGATACCCGATGATGAAAACAACAAATGGATTTCTGATATCGAACTCGAAGGTTCAGGAATTACCCCGCAGGACTCCGGTTATGTCTATATCAAAAATATTCTGCCGTTGTATTATCAATCTTTGACTACCGCTATGCAAAGCCAAGACAAAGATTACAGCAAAGCAGATGAATTGCTGGAGTCGATTAATGCTTATCAGCACAAATTTGGCACCGAAGTTATGCCGAGTGATCAGCATATTAAATATGAAATATTATACAACAAATACGACGTATTCAAAAAGTTGTTTTCATGGTATATGTATGTATCTGTGCTATTGTTTGCCGTTTGTATTTACCAGATTTTTTACAACAATAAATTCTTAAGAATTACCAATAAGTTACTGACCTCTTTGGTTGTGGTGTGTTTTGCTCTGCATACAATCGGTTTGGCTATGCGTTGGTATATTTCGGGTCATGCACCTTGGTCTAATGCTTATGAATCTATGATTTACGTTGGGTGGGCGACCATGCTTTTTGGACTTATTTTCGGACGGAAATCAAGTTTAACGCTTACTTCAACAGCATTTATCACTTCGATTATCCTGATGGTAGCTCATTGGAATTATTTCGACCCGTCTATCGGCAACCTTGAACCGGTATTGGATTCCTACTGGCTCATGATTCACGTAGCGGTTATTGTTGCCAGCTACGGACCGTTTGCTTTAGGAATGATACTCGGAATTGTAGCGTTGTTTCTGATGATTTTTACGTCCAAATCCAATAAAAAACGAATGGAACTGAATATCCGCGAACTAACCTACATCAACGAAATGGCTCTGACCGTAGGGCTGGTCTTGTTGACAATCGGAAACTTCCTTGGCGGACAGTGGGCAAACGAAAGCTGGGGACGTTATTGGGGCTGGGACCCTAAAGAAACCTGGGCGTTGATTTCAATTATGGTGTATGCCTTTGCTATTCACATGCGATTAGTTCCGTCCTTACGCGGAACATGGATATATAATTTCTTTTCCGTTATTGCTTTCTACGCAATTTTGATGACTTATTTTGGTGTAAATTTCTATCTGAGCGGGTTACATTCCTATGCTAAAGGCGACCAGATGGTTACACCTGGGTTCATCTATATATCGGTGGCTTGTGTCGGTGTTCTGGGGATTATATCCTACATTCAATACAGGAGATATTATAAAAAATAACACCAAAGCCCTCAGATTATTGAGGGCTTTTTTGTAACTTTGGGATAAAAGAAAAAAACAATGAAACGAGTTTTAATGAGAAATATTTTACTGTCAATCGGTTCGCTTTTTATGTTCGCTTGTTTTGGCGGAAAAAAAGTTTATACCGTTGATGAACAAACTAAAAACGAACTGTCAAATATGGAAAATAACAAAACGATTTACGATTTTAAAGTCAATGATATTACCGGACAAGAATTTGATTTATCTTCCCTCAAAGGAAAAAAAGTGATGATTGTAAACACAGCCTCCAAATGCGGACTCACACCACAGTTTGAACAGCTTGAACAATTGTATAAAGAATTTAAAGACCAAAACTTTACTATTATTGGCTTTCCTTCTAATGACTTTATGGGACAAGACCCGGGAAGTAATGAGGAAATTGCAGAATTTTGTAGGCTTAATTACGGAGTGACTTTTCCGATGATGGAAAAAATCGTGGTTAAAGGAAAAGACAAACACCCTTTATATCAATATCTGACCGAAAAATCTCAAAACGGTATTGGTGATTTTGATATCGAATGGAATTTTCAGAAATTTCTCATCAACGAAGACGGAACGATTGATAAAGTAATCAGTCCAAGAGTTTTACCTAATGACAAAGAAGTGCTTGACTGGATTAAGCAATAAATGTAAAATAGAAATAGCAAAAGTCTTTGTGTTTTCTCGCAAAGATTTTTTTATCTTTCACCGACAAGCAAAAAAATCAAATAACCTTTTCTGTATCTTTGAATAAATTTCAGATATTACCAATGATAATTCCCGAAATTCCGTTAGCACAAAGTGTATTACAGCTTTTCAAAGCCAAGCATATTCAGCATATCGTTATATCGCCCGGTTCGCGGAATGCCCCGTTAACCATCGGTTTTTCTTCCGATGAATATTTCCGTTGTTACAGCATTGCCGACGAGCGTTGTGCCGGATTTTTCGCTTTAGGGATTGCACGTGAGCTTAAACAACCCGTGGCATTGCTTTGTACATCAGGCTCGGCGGTGCTCAATTATTATCCGGCGGTTGCTGAGGCTTTTTACAGCCAGATTCCGTTGATTGTTTGCTCTGCAGACCGACCTTTAGCAAAAATTGACATTGGCGATGGACAAACTATCCGCCAACAGAATGTTCTGACAAATCATACGGTTTTTAATGCTAACCTTACCGAAAATGCTTGCCCGGAAAATGACCGGCTCATTCAAAAAGCTATTCACGAATCGCAAATCCAAAAAGGTCCGGTTCATATTAATATTCCGTTTGAAGAACCTTTGTATAATACAGTAGAAACACCGGATTATACCCCCGATTTGATAGATCTCTCCAATCCGGATATGGAAAATATAAATTGGGAAAAATATCAGGAAAAATGGGCGGAAACAAAAAAAATATTGTTGCTGATTGGTTCACAGCACCCCGGTTTGCTAAGTGAAAATATCATTCGGAAACTGGCTCAGTTGCCCAATGTGGTTGTGATGACAGAAATCAATTCCAATGTAAGAGATGAACATTTTGTTAACCATATCGATATCTTGATTACGCCTTTTGGCGAACAGGGATTTCAAGCTTTGCAACCTGATATTTTAGTAACTATTGGCGGAATGGTGGTGTCAAAACGTATCAAAAGTTTTCTGAGAAATTATCCGCCTAAAGAACATTGGCATGTAGATTTGCTGCGGGCTTATGATACATTTGGCGTGCTTTCGGACGAAATCCAATCATCGGCAGAAACTTTCTTTTCCCAAATGCCGGAAGTCGTAATATCAAGCGATTATCAGCGAGATGTTTTGCAGGTTGTTGAACAGCGAAAAATACAACATCAGCATTTTTTAGTAAATGCTCCATATAGCGATTGGTTGGTGTATGCGAAAATATGGGAAAATTTACCGACAAATATTCGCCTGGAAATTAGTAATAGCGCGGCAATTCGCTATGCACAGTTATTTGAAACACCGAAAAACATTGAGGTTTTCTGTAATCGTGGTACGAGCGGCATCGACGGCAGTACCAGTACGGCAATCGGAGCGGCGGTTCATAGTCCTAAACCGACTTTGTTGGTGACCGGTGATATTAGTTTTTTCTACGATAGTAACGCCTTGTGGAATGCTTATATCCCACAAAATTTTAAAATTATATTGATAAACAATGGCGGCGGCGGCATATTCCGTATTTTGCCCGGTCATCAGGAAAAGCCGAATTTTAATCAATATTTTGAAACTCAACATCAGCTTTCGGCGGAATATCTTGCCAAAATGTTTAATTTTGACTATTATCTTGCTGAAAACGAATCTTCCTTAAACGAAGGTTTGGAAAAGCTTTGGAACGCTGAGAAACAAGCTATCCTGGAGGTTTTTACTCCAACAAAAATGAATAATCAAATTTTAAAACAATATTTCGAATCATTAAAATAAAACATGTTATGAAAAAAATCATTTATCCGTTGTCAGCAGTTATTTTGTTTGGATTTACTGGCTGTGCAGAGTTGCAACAAGTGGCAAATCAATTACCTGAGATACTGAACGAAAATGGACAAATCGGGCAAAATCAAATTGCACAGGCTCTTAAACAGGCTTTGAATCAAGGGATTGATAAACAGGTTTCTAAACTCACAAAAACCAATGGTTTTTACAATAATAGCCTGGTTAAAATAGGATTACCGGCTGAATTACAGCAAGTAGAAAAAACACTCCGCTCAGTTGGATTAGGAAATTTGGCAGATGAAGGTATCAAAGCGTTAAACAAAGCTGCTGAAAATGCAGTGAAAGAAGCCACTCCTATTTTTGTGGACGCGGTTAAAAGTATGACGATTTCGGACGCAACCAATATTTTGATGGGAGATAAAAATGCTGCCACAAAATACCTGGAAAGAACAACTTCAAAGGCTTTATACAGCAAGTTTAATCCAGTGATTGAAAACTCATTTAGCAAAGTGGGAGCCGACAAAATCTGGTCGAATATCATCAAGCAATACAACAATATTCCGATGGTCAAGAAAGTGAATCCGGATTTGACAGATTATGTCACTCAGGAGGCTTTGAACGGTGTTTATACCATGATTGAACAAGAAGAATTAAATATCCGAAAAAATGCTTCATCACGTACCACCGACCTGATGAAATCTGTATTTTCTATGCAGGATAAAAAATAGTTTTTGGAAATATAAACAAGCTTTAAAAAGGCAAAAGATGTGATTTCTTTTGCCTTTTTATTTTTTCACTATTTGATGAGTTTGTTGTTTTTGTCAAAAGCATAACCTCAATTTTAAAACTCTGCACTATATTTGTACATTAAAACCGAAAATTGATGTTACAAGACATACTAACACCCAAAATACAAGAAGCTGTTGAGGCGAATTTTGAACAGAAAATAGATAAAATAGAGTTTCAAGCTACACGGAAAGATTTTGAAGGCGACATCACAATGGTGGTTTTTCCGTTGCTGAAAATCATTAAAGGTAATCCGGTGGCGATAGGAAACACCATTGGCGAATATTTGGTTCAGCACGTGGATATTGTGGAGAAATTCAACGTAGTGCAGGGTTTTCTAAACATTGTGATTGCAGATGAATATTTTACCGATATATTCAGAGAAGCTTATCAAAATAAAAGTTTTGGCAATCGTCGTCCAGAGGAGGAAAAAGCGGTGATGGTAGAATATTCTTCACCAAACACCAACAAACCTTTGCATTTGGGGCATATCCGAAATAATTTATTGGGTTATTCGGTGGCGGAAATCCTGAAAGCTAACGGTAATAAAGTATATAAAACGCAGATTATCAACGACCGCGGTATTCATATTTGCAAATCCATGTTGGCGTGGCAAAAATTCGGAAACGAAGAAACTCCCGAATCTACCGGATTAAAAGGCGATAAGCTGGTTGGAAATTATTATGTAGCATTTGAAAATGAATTACGTAAACAAGCAAAACCTATTTATGAAAGCTTTCTAAATGCTGATTTTTCATTAGATAAAACAAAAAATCTATCAAAATTAGAAAATTTAATTCTTCAAATTTCAACGTGTAAAAACCTTCTTGTAGTAGAAAGAGAAGAAATAGATATTGAGCGAATCATATCTTTCAATGAAGAGTTGGGATTGAAATTAAAACAAGGGTTAGAGGAAAATGATTCCTTATCAAAAATATTTTCAGATTTTAGAAAAAATACCAATGAAAATATTTATGAAACAAAATCTTTTAAAGAAATAGAAAATACATTAAAAACAGTTATTTCTTTAGAAGATAAAATAGAAAAATTATCTTCTGAAATGAATGAAATTGCTCGTAATAGTGCAGAAATTACTCAAGAAGCCCAGGAAATGCTGCGAAAATGGGAAGCTGGTGATGAAAAAGTGGTTGCTCTTTGGAAAAAAATGAACCAATGGGTGTATGACGGTTTTGAAGAAACCTACGCCAATCTGGGAGTCGATTTCGACAGTTATTATTACGAAAGTAATACCTATTTGTTGGGTAAAGACGTGGTGGAAGAAGGTCTGCGAAAAGGCATTTTTTACAAAAAAGACGATGGCTCGGTTTGGATTGATTTAACCGATGAAGGTCTGGACGAAAAACTGGTGCTTCGTGCCGACGGAACTTCGGTGTATATCACGCAAGACATCGGAACGGCGATTCAGCGTGTGAAAGACTATCCAGATATTACCGGAATGGTGTACACGGTGGGTAATGAGCAAGATTACCATTTTAAAGTACTGTTTTTGATTTTGCAAAAATTAGGATACGATTGGGCACAACATTTGTATCATTTATCGTATGGTATGGTTGATTTACCATCGGGTAAGATGAAATCACGAGAAGGAACGGTGGTTGATGCAGACGATTTGATGCACGAAATGACCGAAACAGCTCGTGAAATTTCGGAAGAATTAGGCAAATTGGACGGAATGTCTGAGGACGAGAAAAATAAGCTCTACCGCACAATCGGAATGGGGGCATTGAAATATTATATTCTGAAAGTTGATCCGAAAAAACGTATCTTGTTTGACCCGAAAGAATCAGTGGATTTTAACGGAAATACAGGACCTTTTATCCAATATACTTATGCCCGGATTCAGTCTATCCTCAGAAAAGCCAGCTTTGATTACAACAAAGAAATCTATAATGGCGAATTGGAGCCAAAAGAAAAAGATTTGATTAAAAAAATGCTGGAATTTCCGGCTGTGATTGAGCTGGCAGGAAACACGTTTAGCCCGGCTGTGATTGCCAATTATACTTATGATTTGGTTAAAGAATACAACTCTTTTTACCAAAGTGTATCCATATTGGGCGAAACCGATGCCGGTAAAAAAGCGTTCAGAGTACAATTATCAGACAAAATCGGACAAATTATTCAAAAAGCGTTTGCCTTGCTCGGAATTGAAGTGCCGGAGCGAATGTAATTAACTTAATAAACACAGTAATGAAAAAAATAATTTTAGGAATATTCTTTTTGCTGACTCAGGTGGGGTTTGCTCAAAGAGATTTAACCATTGAAGAGGCGACTATTGGAGCATACCGCAATTTTTCACCCGAAAGTGTGAACTTTATCCAATGGAAAAATGACAACAGTTTTACACATATCGACGAGATGTATCGCAATCTGATGATACGAACGCAGACCGATGATTACAAACCGTCAGTGTTGTTGTCATTGACCGATTTACAACAGGCGTTACAACAAAAAGATGCTAATTTTCCTATAGCTCAGGTGTACTATTTTCCATATCAATACGAATGGATAAATGAGCATTTGGTTCGCTTCCCGATTCAGACTCAAGAGAAAAATTACGAAGTATTCTACGATTTCGAAAGCAGTAAAGTACAAGATATTTTCGCTTATCCACTCGAAGGCAAAGAAGCCTTGATAAGTGATAATCATCAGTATGTCGCTTATGTACAGGACAATGCCATTCAATTGGTAGATGCTTCTGGTAAGGTAGTGGCTGTAACTAGTCCTGAAGAAGGAATTACTTCGGGTAGTGGTTATACGCACCGGGAAGAATTTGGGATTAAACAAGGAATGTGGTTCAGTCCTCAGAATGATAAGTTATTGTATTACCGCAAAGACGAAAGTATGGTTTCCGATTATCCGCTGGTTGATTTTGGTCAGCGAGTGGCTGAAAATAAACCGATTAAATATCCGATGGCGGGAATGAAAAGTGAGGAAGTAACGCTATGGATTTACAATATCAGCAGCCAAAAATTTATTCAGTTGCAAACCGGTGAACCCAAAGAGCAGTTTTTGACGATGGTTACTTGGAGCCCGGACGGAGATTCGGTTTTTGTAGGTGTACTTAACCGGGAGCAAAACCATCTGAAAATCAATCAGTACGATGTCGAAACGGGAGCTTTCGTGAAAACATTGCTGGAAGAAATTTCCGATAAATATGTCGAGCCTCAGCACCCGTTGTATTTTAATCCGGATAATGATAAACAATTTGTATATTTCACAGATGTAGATGGTTACAGACAACCACATTTGTATGATACCAACGGTAAATTAATCAAAAAATTAGGTTACCAAGATGTGGTTGTACAAGATATTATCGGTATAGACAACAACCAATTGTGGTATGTAGGTACAGATAACCGTGCTTTGGATAATGCCTTGTATGTCGTAAATCTGAAAAATGGTAAAACACAAAAAGTAAATCAGAACGGAGGAACGCATGAATTTGTGCTTAATCCGTCGAAAACTTATTTTGTTGACCAATACAGCACCATTAACCAACCAAACGTTTTGGAAGTGGTACAAGTGAAAAACCACGAAGCAACGCAATTGTTGTCAGCCAAAAATCCGTATGAAGGAACTATCGACTTGCCTAAAATGGAATTGTTGGAAATCACTTCTGATGATAATAAAACTACCCTAAACGCACGTATTATTTATCCGAAAGATTTTGATGCCAACAAAAAATATCCGGTGTTGGTATATGTGTATGGTGGTCCTCATGCCCAATTGGTAACCAACTCATGGCTGGGTGGAGCTTCGTTGTTCGATTATTACATGGCACAGCAAGGTTTTGTAGTGTTCACGCTTGACAATAGAGGAAGTGCTAACCGCGGACGTGATTTTGAACAGGTTATCCATCGTCAGTTAGGGCAAAATGAGATGAAAGACCAGATGAAAGGAATTGATTATCTGAAATCTTTACCTTTTGTAGATGCTAACAAAATCGGTGTTTCCGGTTGGTCATTTGGCGGATTTATGACCACTTCTTTGTTATTGAATTATCCGGAAACTTTTAAAGTAGGTGTTGCCGGAGGGCCGGTTATTGACTGGAAGTGGTATGAGGTGATGTATGGCGAACGCTATATGGACACCCCGCAGGAAAACCCGGAAGGTTACGAGCTGACTTCAACATTGAACAAGGTGGACCAACTGCAAGGCAGATTGTTGATTATTCACGGAGCACAAGACCCGGTGGTGGTGCAACAGCACAGTATGGAGTTTATCGAGGCTTGTATCAAAGCCGGCAAGCAGGTTGATTACTTCTTGTATCCGACGCACGAACATAATGTAATGGGAATGGACAGGATACACCTCAATGAAAAAATTGCTGATTATTTTATGACGCATTTGAAATAATTAATAAAAATCCGGTTGAATTTTTTTGACCGGATTTTTTATTTGAATACACAAGGATTTAAATAATACAAGTAGAGTTTTACATGAGAGATAAAAACAATAGCAAAAAATCAGATATAATGGAGTTCAGAAACATTTTGAACAAACTAGCTGCTTTATTTATTCCTGTGTGCTTATGTTTGTCATGCAGTGTAAATAAAGATATAGAACAAGACAAAAATAGGTTAATTGGAAGATGGATTTTAGTAAAAGCAAGTTTTAGCGATGATTTATTAAAAGATTATAAAGGTAAAATTCCTTATATAGAATTTGATAACAAAGAAGGGATATCTGGTTGTGGTTCTGACAGTTGCTCTGATATAGATTTTAAAATTTCAAATAAGGGTAATAGTAAAATTAAAATATCGGTTAAATATCAAACATTACAGGTAGATTTTGATGATGAAAGCAGATATTATGCTGATGAACTTATTGAGCAAGTAGAAGAGCATTGCAAAAAAGTAAAACACAATGAATTCACAGAAACATTACAAGTAGCCACTTCATACAAACTAAAAAATGATACGATTTTAGTTTTAAAAAATGATGAGTTTAAGTTGGAGTTTCAGAAAGATATTAAAAAAAACTAACCGATTTACAGATTCGATTATTTTATTTGTGATTTATTAATCTGATTTCGATTAATAAAGCATTGACTCTCAATTTCTACAAGGCTTTTTAAAACCTTGTAGCTATGTAATTTCTTATACCTACAAAAAAGAATCTTGCAGGATAGATATAAGGATATATAGTATTAATTTTAGGTTATACTAATCGAATTTAGGTTACTTACAATTTGCTAAATCTCTTTTAACAAATACTCATTATCCAACACATATTAGTAACTTTGCATAGTTAAAAAAACAGTTTGAGTTATGATGAATATTCCGGACTCGGCAAACCCGAGAGTGGTAATTATCGGAGGAGGTTTTGGAGGGCTTTCTCTTTTTAATCAATTGAAAAACAAAGCTTTTCAGGTGGTGCTGATAGATAAGCACAATTATCATAACTTCCAGCCGTTGATGTACCAGGTGGCAACCAGTGGTTTAGAGGCGAGTTCCATTACCTATCCTATCCGCAAAGTGATGCAGGACAGGAAAGAGGCTTACTTCCGAATGGCAATGGTGGAAAAAATTGATACTGAAAACAAAAAAGTAGTTACCGATGTAGGGACAATCTATTACGACTATGTGGTTATTGCTACCGGTTCCGAGAATAATTTTTTCGGAAATGCGGAAGTCGAAAAAAATAGTCTGGTCATGAAAAGCATTCCTCAGGCACTCAAAGTACGGAGTATATTGCTGGAAAGTTTTGAATTGGCTTTGCAAACCAATGATATTGAAAAACAGAAAACGCTGTTAAACTTTGTTATTGTAGGAGGAGGACCGACGGGTGTGGAGCTGGCAGGAGCCTTGGCAGAAATGAAAAAAGCAGTTTTCCCGAAAGATTATCCCGATTTGGACGTGATAAACCTCATGCAGATTAACCTGATTCAGGGAGCAGACAGAGTGCTGGACGCTATGAGCGAAAAATCGTCTGAGGCGGCAGAAAAGTATCTGCATAATCTGGGCGTGGTTGTACATAAAAATGTTCGTGTAACTAATTACGACGGAGAAGTTGTCGAAACGCATGACGGGCAAAAGTTTTATTCCAAATCCGTGATATGGTCTGCCGGAGTAAAAGGAAACACCGTTGATGGTTTGGCAGATACAGTTGACAGAGCTTCAAGAATCAAAGTAAATCCGCACAATCAGGTAGAGGGCTTTTCAGATGTTTTTGCCATTGGCGATGTGGCGGCGATGTATGGCGAAAAATATAAATTTGGACACCCGATGATGGCACAACCTGCCATTCAGCAGGGGAAATTGCTTGCCGAAAATTTAGAAAGACTGGAGCAAAACAAAGCGTTAAAAGCATTCAAATATAAAGACAAAGGTTCGATGGCAACTATCGGACGTAACAAAGCGGTGGTGGATTTACCCAAATCACATTTCCATGGAGTTTTTGCCTGGTTTATCTGGATGTTTATCCATTTGATTTCATTAATCGGATTCAAAAATAAAGCTATCGTTCTTTGGAGTTGGATATACAATTATTTTGTATTTGACCGTGAATCCAGAGTAATATTCAGACCTTATCGTACGCCAAACCGCGAATAAAATCTTCAAAATTTATTTTCCTAAGTTATATAGTGATGAGTTTTTAAATTCATCACTTTTTTATTTTTGTAAATTGATGAAATACAGTTTAATACATGATTTGAAACATTTTGTTTATAATTATTCTAAATATTATTTTAATTAAATCTAAATAGTAATTATATTTGCCACTGAGAAGCAATCTAAATTTTTCAAATCATGAACAAAAAAAATATGTTTAAAACGCTGTTTTTGGCAGCGTTTGGCATGCAGTTACATGCACAAGATTACTGCGAACCCACATGGTCAGGTTGGGCAGTAAATGAACCCACAGAGCCAATAAGTTTGGTTCAGTTTGGGGTTGAGGAAAATGCAGATGGTGCGATTAATAATCCTACATCTGCTTTGGTATCTACAGATACACCGCGTTACGAAGATTTCTCTTCCACAGTAGTAACGGTTAATAAGGGGGAAACCTATACACTAAAAGTGAAAGGAAACACCGATGGTAATAATACAGATTATATTACGGTATATTTTGATTGGAATGGAGATGGCGTGTTTTCTAACAGCACTCCTGCTACTATTGAAGAGCAACAACAATGGACTAATCAAAAAGAAAAGCATCAACACGGAATGTCGCTGATAAACAGTACAGGAGAAGACGGTGTTGAAGTTTCTTATACCGTAAATATTCCTACAGATGCTGTAGCTGGTGAAATCAGAATGCGGGTGGTAAAAAATTACAACGCACCTTCTCCGTCACCTTGTAGTAACCCGTTTATCTTTGGACAGGTAGAAGATTATACGTTAAATATTTCAGAACCTACAGAAGAATGTGCACCAATTACTGATTTATACGAAAATTTTGATGATTATTCATGTTGTGAAATGGGTGTTGTACCGACTTGTTGGGACAGCATTATATTAGGAGGTGCCAGTCAGATAATATCAAGTACTGAACCAGCCTCGGGAACTAGTCAGATATATCAATTTGGTTTTGGCGAAGATAAAATTTCAATTGTAGTTTTACCACAATTTAGTAATGTCAATGCTGGAACACACCAATTTAGATTTAAAGTAAAAGCAAGTAGTGGACCAGGAGAATTAGAATTTGGTTACATTACAGATATCGCTGATGCTTCTACATTCGTGGTTATAGAAGAACTTATAATCAGTAATAGTAGTTATGACAGTGTTGATGCTGAGAGAATTATTGCTGTTCCAACCTCAGTTCCGAGCACGGCAAGGCTGGCAGTCAGAAACCCAGGAACTACTTGGGCAGGAATGTACTGGGACGATGTTTATTGGGAGCCAATATCTCAAAACTTCATCGAAAGTGTTGTAGTTACCACACAGGACAATATTTCTGCTGAAATTACAGATGAAAATGGTACTTTACAATTGATAGCTACCATCACACCAAGCGAAGCTAACCAAGAGGTAACCTGGTCTGTTGAAGAAGGAACAGAATATGTTTCAGTTGATGAAAACGGATTACTAACAGCTATTGCTAACGGAACAGCTACTGTTCGGGCAACTTCCGAAGAAGATGAAACCAAATATGGCGAAATCGAAGTGGTTGTAAATATAGAAGAAACACCTGTTGAGCCGGAATGTGAAGCCATTGAAACATTCGATGTAACCTTTGATGATTTTGAAAACTTCCCGGCAAATTGTTGGAGTAGCAATGATTCTTCCGAACATACATTTACAGTAATAGAAGAAGATTCAAATAAAATGTTACAAGTGTACAGCGGATTTGCCGAAGAAGAAGTTTACATTATTTCACCGGAAATGGTAAGTATTGACGGAGCTCACAGCGTAAGTTATGAAGTGATTTCATTCACACAACCGGGCACAACATTACAAATAGGAACCATGTCAGACCCATCAGATGTTAGCACTTTTGTGGTAGCCGAAGACGCGGTTGACACAGCGGTTGGCGTGTACACATCACAAGTAGTACCAGCGGTAGAAGGTCACAAATACGTAGCTATTAAATATGTACACAACGGCGGACACAAATTGCTAAAATTGGATAACATCAAGTGGGTAGTTCCTGCAAGCTCAGGCAAGTTTGACAGAAGTCAAGTCACATTGTATCCGAATCCAACACGTAATTTGATATATATTGATACGGATTTGAATCTACAAACCATAGATGTGTACAACAATTTAGGACAGAGAATATTGACCACCAACGGGGCAGATAATTCAGTAGATTTATCGGCTCAACCAGCAGGTGTATATATTTTCAGATTGCAAACTGTTGACGAACAAAACGCAGAATATAAAGTAATAAAACAATAATTAAATTAATTTGAGTTATGTGAAGGCTGTCTTTTAGGCAGCCTTTACTGTTTTATGTTTTTGCACGATATTTGATTAATATTTAGTAATTTTGATGAAAGGAACTAATTACTTATGAAGAAATATTTTTTAATATTAATCCTGTTTAGCGTTTGTGTTAATGCCCAGGTCAATGATTGGGAAAAATATGCCGATACACTTTCAGTAACCATCAATCAATATGGAGATGAGGAAGTAGAATATGTTTTGGAAGAATTATTTATTAACTTTTCCAAAGAAGAAATAGAGCGTGTTAAAACCATGAATATCCTCAAACGTAGAATTCTCCGGGTTTATCCATACGTAGTAGCTACATCAGATAATCTGACTACACTGAATGAAAATCTGGCAAAAATGGATACTAAAAAAAGAAGAAAAGCCTATATCAAAAGGTCAGAACAATATCTAACAGACCAGTTTGAAGAACGATTGAAAAAGCTATCAAGGCAAGACGGTCAGATATTGGTAAAACTGATTAACCGACAAACCGGGAAAACCACTTTCGATTTGGTTAAAGAATTCAAAAGTGGCTGGTCGGCATTCTGGTCGAATCAAACTGCGAAATTGTTTGATATTAACCTCAAAACCAAGTATAATCCGGCAGAAACACTCGAAGATTTTTACATTGAACAAATCCTGCAAGAGCTGAAAGAAGAAAAAAGAATAAACTATCGCCCACCTGCTTTGTACAGCGATTTGGAAAAATTACAGAATTCCTGGCGAGAAAAATTAGGAGATTCTGGTTATTATCCGGAATAAATAGATTAAAAATCTTATATTTGTAGCTTATTATAGGATATGGAGCAATTTATAGTTTCGGCACGTAAATACCGACCTCAAACCTTTGCAGATGTAGTAGGTCAGGAGGTAATTACCAATACTTTGAATAATGCTATTGAGAACAATCACTTGGCTCAGGCGTTATTGTTTACAGGTCCGAGAGGAGTCGGAAAAACGACTTGTGCCCGTATTTTAGCAAGAAAAATCAATCAACCGGGTTATGACGACCCGAATGAAGATTTTTCTTTCAATATTTTTGAGCTGGACGCCGCTTCAAATAACTCGGTCGATGATATCCGAAATTTGATTGACCAGGTAAGAATTCCGCCACAAACCGGAAAATACAAAGTATATATCATTGATGAGGTACACATGCTGTCCAATGCAGCTTTCAATGCTTTTCTGAAAACTTTGGAAGAACCGCCGCAGCACGTTATTTTTATTCTGGCAACCACCGAAAAGCACAAAATTATCCCGACAATTTTATCGAGATGTCAGATTTTTGATTTTAAAAGAATAACCATTCAGGACGCCAAAAATCATTTGATTCAAGTAGCCGAAAGCCAGCACATTACTTTTGAGGAAGATGCTTTGCAGATTATTGCCCAGAAAGCAGACGGAGCCATGCGTGACGCTTTGTCGATATTCGACCGTGTAGTGTCTTATTGCGGTAATCATCTGACCCGGCAGGCAGTGGCAGAAAACCTGAATGTCCTGGATTTTGAATATTATCTCAATGTGACTAACCTCATTGCCACCAACAATATCCCACAGCTTTTGCTGGAGTTTGATGAGATTTTAGCAAAAGGTTTCGACGGACATCATTTTGTTATTGGCCTGGCATCGCATTTCAGAAATCTGATGGTAAGCAAAAGACCCGAAACAGCTAGATTGTTACAGGTTAGTGAGCAAAGTCAGCAACGTTTTGTCGAACAGGCAAACCAATTCAGTCACGAGCAGTTAGTCCGGGCTATTGACATTGCCAACCGCACTGAATTGAGCTACAAAAACAGCCAAAATCAACGGTTGCTGGTTGAATTATGCCTGATGCAGTTAGCTTCCGTTACCCACCCGGAGGCTGAAAAAAAAAAGCTGAATTATTCCTGATTCCACCTTCATTCTTTGTTCAACCGACCATTAAAGACATTGAGGTAAAGCTACCCGAAGTAGTCAGGACAACTTCGCCTGAAGTAGCCGAACCGCAGACTGTGGTTGAAAAACCGCAAACAGACAATCGTTTGAGCGGAGCTTTGCCGGCATTGTCACTGAAAAGCGTGAAATACCGCAAGCAGATTGAACAGGAACTCAAAAAAAATCATACAGAAGAAAAAGACTTGCCCGAAGACCAATTCACTACCGAGCAGGTTTTGGATTTATGGAAAGAATATGCAGACAGGTTTACCAAAACCGGACGAATGCTCATGTCTTCCATCATGAATATGGTTGAACCCAAGATAGATGGAAACACCATAACGATTGAACTGCCCAATCAGGGGTCTAAAATCAGTTTTGAAGAAAATATCTATGATTTGACTAACGGTTTGCGTAAGAAGTTGAATAATTACGCCCTGCAAATCAAGGTAGAAGTAAATGAAACTATTACCATAAAAAAAGCATTCACTATCGAGGATAAATTCAATTATTTCAAAGAGTTGAATCCAAACATGGAAACCCTGAAAAAAATGTTTGACCTCGATTTGGACGCAGGTTCATAATTAACTGATAATATTACTTTATATTTGCAAAAACAAAGCAGACAATGAACGCAAACATTCCTCAATTAGAAGAACTAACAGTACAGGTTCGCAGAGATATTTTACGTATGGTACACGCCGTAAACTCAGGTCACCCGGGAGGTTCCTTAGGGTGTGCTGAATTTTTCGTGGCGATGTATCAGCATATTATGAAAAGAAAAGAAGGTTTTGACATGGACGGTCAGGACGAAGATATTTTCTTTTTGTCTAACGGGCATATTTCTCCGGTTTTTTACAGCGTGCTGGCTCGCAGCGGATATTTTCCGGTAAGTGAACTGGCAACATTCCGTAAAATAGATTCCCGTTTGCAAGGACACCCGACTACACATTCGCATTTGCCGGGTGTTAGAATGGCTTCAGGTTCATTAGGGCAGGGACTTTCTGTCGGAATCGGTGCTGCATTGACTAAGAAACTGAATCAGGACGAAAATTTTGTATATGTTCTGATGGGCGACGGCGAATTACAGGAAGGTCAAAACTGGGAAGCGTTGATGTATGCTGCGGCAAATAAGGTTGATAACCTCATTGCGACAATAGATTTGAACGGAAAACAAATTGACGGTGCCACCGACGAGGTACTTCCGATGGGAAGTTTACGGGCAAAATTCGAAGCTTTTGGCTGGCACGTGTTGGAAATTGAGCAAGGAAATAATATTTCGGCAATTATTGATGGAATGAGTTCAGCCAAAGCGGCAGCGAAAAAAGGAAAACCTGTGATGGTGTTGTTGCATACCGAAATGGGCAACGGAGTAGATTATATGATGCACACGCACGCCTGGCACGGAAAAGCACCAAATAATGAACAGTTGGAAAATGCTTTGAGCCAGAATAAGGAAACATTGGGTGATTACTAAATTAACTTTTTATGAGAAAATTATTTTATTTAGTAATTAGTTTAATTTCTATTTCGGCTTTGGCTCAGACCAAACAGGTAGAATTTAATCAGAAACTGATTTATAAAATAAACCTGAAAGACTCTTTGTCGCCGTACTATGAAGATTATAATAATATAAGTTACAATCATTATATTGGAAAAAATAAGACGGAAAGTTTAATATCGGTTTATTATAAAGAATCTTTTAGTAATTCTACTACAGAAACTAATCTCTTTGTCAAAGATGAGTGGATGATTCCTGTCACAGTAAGCGGTATTTCCAAGGCGGTTTCTTACTCAATTTACTCGGCTTCTAAATTAATTCCCAATAATAAAACAGTTTCCAAAATGGATCGTAAAGGAAGCTTTGATGGGATAGATTGCCAATATTATGGTGCTTACTCGATAAACAAACAAGATGAAGAACCCGAATTTTGCTTTTGTATAGATGAAGATAATGAAATAAATAACGCCAATATTTTATTCCCCGGAACAGGTATTGAAGGTTTGATTGTGTCGGTAGAGGAGTCCAGAGACAACAGTTTTAATATGATATATCAATCAGTTGAAAACATAAATTTGGTATTAGATTTTGATACCGATAAAATGCTTGCCGATATTGAGGAGTATAAAACAGAACAGGAACCTGCTGTTGATATTGCAGAATCTTATTCAGATGATGCGGTGGAGGCTTACGACTATTCAGAATATGAAAGCCGGAATGCAATATACAACGACCCGCTTTACAGCTATGGTACATTAAATGATTATACTTTGTATAACTATGTGTATCCTGTTTATGGCGTCACTGCCAATCTTTTGTATAATACCGAAGAATATAGTTACAATAAGTCAGAAGCTAAATATTCCCGTGAGCAGGTTTTAAAATTCTTTAAAAAAAACACCAAAAATTTAGTGAAGGATTTATCTTCTTCGAAACTTATTACCTCTGAAGAAAAGAAAGCTTTGAACGATTTCTTTACCAATAAGACTAAAGAAGCGGAAAAATTTGAGCCGGAAGCATTGCCCGAAGTTGAAAATACTACAGATTATTACGCAGATTACGCCGTAGCAGCAGATTCCGCCGATTATGACTATAATTATTACACAAAATATCAATCGCAATACAAAGATATTGATGTAGCTGATATTTCTTTGGCTTATGACCTTTTGGACAGTAAGGAATTAAAGCAAAACGCCCCGGACTATTGTGATGATTTAAAAAACAAAATCCCTGATTTTAAAAATAAGAATTTAAAAAACCATGTTCACAATTTTGCCGGACAGATTTGTGATTTGTATCTCTATCAGAACGGAGGTAGTGTAGATTACAACGGAACAATCAATAGTATGCGTAAAAGCTTGCTGGAAATCGAAAAAATAAGAAACAACTTGTCTAACAACGATAAGAAATTACTTGTAGAATTCTTGAAAAATTTAGATTAAAAAGATGAAAACATACCAAAATACAGGAAATAAAGACACTCGCTCCGGATTTGGAGCCGGATTAACCGAATTAGGTAAAACCAATCCAAATGTGGTAGCACTTTGTGCCGATTTGACCGGGTCGCTCAAAATGGACGAATTCAAAGAAAACCACCCCGAACGTTTCTTTCAGGTAGGAATTGCCGAGGCCAATATGATTGGTATGGCTGCCGGAATGACTATTGGCGGAAAAATCCCGTTTACCGGAACATTTGCTAACTTTTCAACCGGAAGAGTTTACGACCAGATTCGCCAGTCGGTAGCTTATGCGGAAAAAAACGTGAAAATTTGTGCCTCGCATGCTGGTTTGACTTTAGGCGAAGACGGAGCCACACACCAGATTCTGGAAGATATCGGTTTGATGAAAATGCTGCCGGGAATGGTTGTTATTAACCCTTGTGATTACAACCAGACTAAAGCGGCAACTATTGCAATAGCAGATTATGAAGGTCCTGTTTACTTGCGTTTTGGTCGCCCGTCGGTAGCTAATTTTACACCTGAAAATCAAAAATTTGAGATAGGAAAAGCCGTCATTCTGAACGAAGGAACTGATGTTACCCTTGTCGCAACAGGGCATCTGGTTTGGGAAGCTTTGCAAGCGGCTGAAACTTTAGAAAAAGAGGGGATTTCAGCCGAAGTAATCAATATCCATACGATAAAGCCTTTGGACGAAGCAGCAATTTTACAATCGGTAACTAAAACAGGTTGCGTGGTAACAGCTGAAGAGCACAATTATTTGGGTGGATTGGGTGAAAGTATTTCCGGATTATTGGCAAGAGAGTTGCCGACACCGCAGGAATTTGTAGCAGTAAATGATCAATTTGGAGAGTCAGGAAATCCAACTGATTTAATGAACAAATACGGTTTAAATGCACAAGCAATTGTTGAAAAAACAAAAAAAGTGCTGACAAGAAAAAAGTAAATCAATCTACAATTTATATATAAAAAGGGCAATCGATAGATTGCCTTTTTATTTTTCATACACGAAATGCCCGGTAATGGTGTATTTGAAAAGACAACCCTCTAATATTTGACTATTACCTATGTTGTTGGACAATTAATCGTCTTTTACCATCATCGGATAATTGATTAGTGACAATGCCAATGTATGGAGTTTACCATTGAATCTTTCGGAAATAATCAATTATTTGCTAAAAAAACGCCATAAATTCATAGAAATTTATGGCGAATATTAATGATATGCTTATAGGTTATTTTCTTATTCCTAAAAGTTTTTTCCAGAGCGGTCTGTCGTCTTTCATGGTTTTGCCATATCCGTAACCATATCCATAACCTTTGGTAGAGTCGGTATCGTTTAGCAGGATAGACATATTTGGTAATTTGCTATCTCTATGTAAACCTTCAGGGATTTCCAACATTCTCTTATCTAGTTTATTGGCTCTGATTACATAGATAAAACTATCTGCGTGTTTTGCTATTAACAGTGTATCGGTCACTAGGCTGACAGGGGCGGTATCTACAATGATATAGTCATAATTCGCTTTTAAATAAGCAAACATTTCATCAACTTTACTACTCATCAGTAATTCAGCCGGATTTGGTGGAATAGACCCGGCAGTCAGTACATGGAAATCATTGAATTTGTCAATTTTTGTAATAAAATCTTCAATTGAAGCGTCATTGTTCGTTAAGTAATTACTTACTCCTCTTTCCGGGCTTGGAATATAATCTGATATTCTCGGGTTTCTTAAATCCGTTCCTACCAAGATGGTTCTTTTTCCGGATAATGCTATTGTCGCAGCGAGATTAACGGACACAAATGTTTTTCCTTCGCCGGAGAATGTTGAGGTAAGGAAAATCGTTTTAGACTTGCCTTCCTGTTTGTGTAACATAAATTCTAGGTTTGTCCGGATGATTCTCATTGCTTCGGCACTACTTGAGCGACTGTTAATATCAATGAGCTGATTCGGAGAATCGGAGGTAGGTACATCTCCCAAAAACGGAATAGGTGTTTTACCTTCAATATCCAACCTTGTTTTTATTTTTGTATCTAACAGGTTAATTACGTAAATAACAATAAACGGAATAAGTAGCCCCAGAATCACAGCTGCCAATAGTATAATCATCTTTTTTGGGGAAACTGCTTTAGTAACCGGGATAGCAACGTCTATTACTTTTGCATTTAGCTCAGTAGCCGCCATGGTAATATTCGTTTCTTCCCGCTTTTGTAACAGATAAAGATATAAAGCTTCCTTGACTTTTTGCTGACGGTCAATGATTCTGAATTCTCTTTCCTGTCTTGGTGTCTGGGCTATTTTTGTGTTGATTTCATTCTCTTTCTGCTTTAAATCATTGCGTGTGATTTTAAGATTGGAAAGTTGTTGATTTAAACTGTTCAGTACATTTGCTTTCAACTCAGTGATTTGAACCCCTGCCTGAACGATCCTTGGATTATTTTCGGTAGCTCCGCGAGGAGAACTTAATAATCTGTCCCGCTCAATAATCATTTTGTTTATTTCATCAACAACGATGTTACCCTGTGCATAATTAGCGGGTATTAAATCATATGGTTCGCTGGATTTTAGGTAGTTAATTAAATCTTGCGTGATTTTTATCTGAACTTCATTCTCGATAACAGATTTTTGAAACTCATTGAGTTTCTGTAGAGAAAGCTTAACTTCTGTTTCTAAGTCAGCGATTTGGTTGATGTTTTTATATTGCTCAACATCTTTTTCTACATCGCCCAACTCTACAGCGATAATATCCAGACGATTGGAAATGAAATCAGCTGTGTTTTTGGAAACTATCCTTTTTTCAAAAATAGATTGCTCATTGTATATCGCAACCAAATGATTAAGGTAATCGGAACCTTTTTCACTGTTCGGTAAAATAACAGATAGTCTGAGTACATTGGCAGTTTTACTTGTAGGCTCGATGGAGAGACTGCTTCTTAGATTTTCTACTGTTTGTTCTCTCGACTTGATATCAATACCAATGGTTGCACTTTCTTTGAGCTCTTCTGTAGTTTTGAGGTTGTTACGAACAATAGCAAAAGAAATGCTATCACTTTTAACTTCTTGTCCGAATTGATATTCGCCTAAGTCGCCACTATTTTCACTTTTAATATGGTATCCTTTGTCAGTAAATTTAACGGAATAGTATTGAGATTTAAATTTTTCAGAATCAAGTCCTTTAACATCAATTACTTTGATAGGTGTTTCACTGTAAATTTCAGTCTTTTTGATATTTCCTTCTGTGTAGTAGCTGATATTCAGGTCTAATGAATCAACGGTAATTTCGCTAAGCGTTCTTGATTTTAATACTTCGATTTCGTTATCAATAACTTTACCTCCGCCAAAAATGTCGAGTTCGGAGAAAGCCATGAGTTGGTTGTTCTGAGATTTGTCATCTTTGATTAATATGGTTGTTTGTGACTGGTATTTATTTTCAGCATACCTCAGATAAAGAAAAGCGATGACAAGGGCAATAAAACCACTTAAAACAAACCATCTCCAATGTATGATATACTTAAAGATTTCTTCTTTAATATTTATATTTTCTTCTTTATTATCGAATGAATAATTATCCATTTAAATCATTTTAATTGTTAATTCTGATACCAAGTGTGATGATAGAAACCAATAGTGAAATGGCACTAAACATAGTTGAAATGTTAGGTCCTACTGCTGCTGAGTTTTTTCGGACGTTGTTTTGTTCTACAAAAACGATGTCATTTTGTTTGAGATAGTAGAAATCTGAATTCATAAAATCGGCATTGGTAATATCTACATAGCTGTTTTTTCTAATACCGTTTTCTTCTCTCATGACCAATATTTTTTGGCGGTTTCCGTAGATAGTCATATCTCCGGACAAGGCTAATGCTTCAGGTAGAGTGATGCGTTCTGATCCGATAGTATGAACTCCGGCTCGATTTACTTCGCCATGTACAGTAACTTTATAGTTGGTAATCCGTATATTAATAATCGGATTTTTGATATCTCTTGATATCCCTTTTTTCAAAAAATCTGCCAATTGGGCTTTTGTTTTTCCCGCAACGTGGATTCTTCCCAAAACAGGAAATTCTATATAGCCTTCGTCATCTACCAAATAAGTATGCTGTTGTCTTTGCCCGACTCCTACACCGCTTGATACAACAGTTCCATAAACATTATAAGGTTCGGCAATTTCCTGGTCTTCAGCAGAAACAACAATAAGTAACATGTCATCGGGTTGGAAAACTGTTTCAAAACTTTTAGGCGATTCCGGTTGCAGGTTTTCTATTTCCTGATAAGGCATGAATTTTTTTCTTGACACGCAAGAGCTAAAAGTCAAACCTATAAAAATCACCATAGCCAATAACAGTATTGATTTTTTCTTTTTCATGATTAATTATCTAATTTTGCGAATATTGAATTTAAACTTTTATATTCAGGTACAATATGTTTTACCATTTTTACCATTTCCTGTGTATTGTATTCTCTTGCTTTTTCTATCAAATCTTCAACCAAAGCACTTATGTCTTCAAAAATTTCGGTTTTGTCCATGCCAATCATAATTTTTTCATGGTAGGTAGGTAATGTTTTCGAAGAATCTTTCAGTAATTCTTCGTATAATTTTTCTCCGGGTCTTAATCCTACTATTTTAATAGAAATATCTTTATCAGGAACCAATCCGGCTAATTTAATCATTTTATAGGCTAAATCTATTATTCTGACCGGTTTACCCATATCAAAGATATAAATTTCACCACCTTCTCCCATAGAACCGGCTTCCAATACCAATTGACAAGCTTCGGGAATGGTCATAAAATAACGAATAATATCTGGATGTGTAATTGTAACGGGACCGCCTTCTGCAATTTGTTTAGTAAATAGAGGAACTACGGAACCGTTAGACCCTAATACATTACCAAACCTTGTTGTAATAAAATTGGTTTTGCCCTGCGATGATTTTTTCAGGTATTTGTCCAGCGACTGCACATACATTTCTGCTACCCGTTTGCTGGCTCCCATGATATTACTCGGATTAACAGCTTTATCTGTAGAAACCATAACAAATCTTTCCGTACCGTATTGCACAGCAAGGTCTGCCAGATTTTTTGTCCCCATCACATTGGTAAAAATAGCCTGCTCCGGATTGTTTTCCATCAAAGGAACGTGCTTGTAGGCAGCAGCGTGATAAATCACATCAGGCTGATGTGTTTTAAATATTTGTTCTAATAACTGTTTGTTTCTGATATCCGCTACTAAAGAAATCGTATTATTGTCGGGATAATCTTTCTTTATTTCCAGTGTTACCTGATGAAGCGGGGTTTCTGCCTGGTCGAGTATAATTATTTTTCTTGGATTATACTTGCTTAATTGCCAGACAATTTCACTACCAATGCTGCCGGCACCACCCGAAACCATAACGGTTTTTCCTTGTATTTGCTCACAGATTTTGGTGTTGTTGAGTACAATAGGTTTTCTGTCGAGTAAATCCTCTATCTTGATATTCCGGATACTAGCAGTAACTTGTTTTTGGTTTTCAATATCTGTGAATGCTGGCAGATTATATACCTTAATATGATAATTCAGGCAGTCATCAACAATTTTAAGCGTTTCGTCATAGTTCAGGGAATCATCGGCAAGGATAACAGAATTAACTCCCATAACTCTGGCTAAAACCGGAATTTTCCGGTTATAATTCAGTAAGGGTAGATTTAGTAACCGATTATTTTTTTGGATAGATTCTGATTTATTATCTATAAAACCAACTAATTTAAACTTATGTGGGGTTTCTGCCAAGATGGCGTTGGCTATAGCAATAGCTTTTTCTCCGGAACCATAAATCACGGTTTTGATTAAATCTTTTTCCCGTGATACGTTGATATAATTTTCGAATACACTTTTGACTGCTATCCGGAAAAACAACAATAAACAATAGGCAATGATTCCATAAAATAAAACCCTTGTTGTCATAAAGAGTTTTTTATCAAAAATATGTTCTAAACCAAAGTTGATTATAAATAGGGTAATTAACGTAGATAATTCTGCCCAGAAAAGATTAACAGCATCAACAAAAGTGGTGTGCCGGATAATACCGGAATAAGTTTTGAAAACTCTGAAAAACAATATATGTACAAAAACAAACAGGGCAAACAAAAAGACAGAGTGCCCGAAAGGATAAGAGTCTATGCCTATTCCGTCCAGAAGATAGTTGCACGCCATGGCAGAGAAAAATACGATACATACATCTATCAATAGAATAGACCACCGGGGTAAATATCCAAGGCTTTTCATGCGTTTCTTCGAGAGAAAACCCAATGTTTTATTTTTCTCTTGTTTCAAATTACAATTTATTAGCGAGTTGCAAAAATATAAAACAAAATGTTAAAATATCTTAAAATTCCAGTTTCTTTTTTCGTAATTCAAAATTCTGACCCAAATAAACTCTTCTTACCATCTCATCTTCAGCGAGTTCTTCCGGAACACCGGCTTTTAGAATCCCGCCCTCAAACATCAGGTAAGTTTGGTCGGTAATTGCCAGCGTTTCCTGAACGTTGTGGTCCGTAATTAAAATGCCGATGTTTTTGTTTTTTAATCGGGCAACAATTCGCTGAATGTCTTCCACGGCAACGGGGTCAACTCCGGCAAAGGGTTCGTCAAGCAAAATGAATTTCGGGTCGGTGGCTAATGCCCGGGCAATCTCTGTGCGTCGTCGTTCTCCACCCGAGAGTAAATCTCCACGGTTCTTCCGGATATGATTCAGACTGAATTCTTCAATCAATTCGTCACGTTTCATTTCCTGTTCTTTTTTGGATAATTTGGTCAGCTGTAAAACACTCATGATGTTGTCTTCCACGCTTAGTTTTCTGAACACAGAAGCTTCCTGAGCCAAATAACCAATTCCGTTCTGGGCTCTTTTGTACATCGGAAAATCTGTGATTTCCATATTATCCAGAAATATTTTTCCGCCGTTGGGTTTAACTAATCCTACAATCATATAGAAAGAGGTTGTTTTACCTGCTCCGTTCGGACCAAGCAAACCAACAATTTCGCCTTGGTTTACCTCAACGGATATTCCCTTGACTACTTTTCGCCCCTTGTAGGTTTTTATCAGATTATCGGCTCGTAATTTCATGGCTCTTTTCTTGGTTGCGTTTGGTAATTACTTTCGCAATTATTATGCTTAATTCATATAGAATAATCATCGGGATAGATACTATAATCTGTGTGATGACATCAGGTGGGGTAACAATAGCGGCTACAATTAATATTAATACATAGGCATACCTTCTGAAATCTTTTAGATTTTGTGTACTTACAATCCCTAAATGTGCCAGGAAAAATATGATTACCGGCAATTCAAAAATTAGTCCAGTAGCTAATGAAGTCGTTTTTACGGTTCCAATATACGAATTTATATCAATTTGATTCTTTATTTCCGGACTTATTTGAATACCAGATAGAAAATTGATAGACAGTGGCACTAAAATGAAGTAACCGAAAGCTACGCCAAGAAAAAATAATACCGATGTGCAAGCAAGGAAAATGCTGGCGTATTTTTTTTCATTCTGATACATCGCCGGACTGATAAACTTCCATACTTCCCATAATATAAATGGTGTTGCCAAGATAAATCCTGCAGTGATTGATGTCCATATCAATACAGAAAATTGTCCTTCCATGGTTCTGTTCTGTAACTCAAAAGGTAATTCTTTCTGACAGAAACTTTTGTCTAAATCAAACCGGATTGCCATATCACAAAACCATTGATAGGTAATGAAATCCGGTTTTTTAGGTCCGAATATTACCGTGTCAAAAAGAAAATCCGAGAAAGTAAACGCGACTGCGGCAGCAATAATAATAGCTATTGAACTCCGAATCAGCAGCCATCTCAAATCTTCCAGATGGTCGAGAAAAGACATTTCCTTGGTAGAATTCTTTTTGCTCATGATAGTAATCCTCCTTTAATAATATCGTGTAAATGTATCACTCCGGCATATTTTCCGTTATCAGTTACCAGTAATTGGGTAATCTGGTGGTTTTCCATCATGTCCAAAGCCTCAGAAACCAAATGGTCAGTGTCAATCGTTTTGGGGTTTGGTGTCATAATGTCTTTAGCTTTCAGTTGCATAAACTGTGTGTTGTTTTGTAGCATTCTCCGGATATCGCCGTCGGTAATAATACCGGTTAGTTTATCGCCGTCCAACACGGCAGTAACACCCAAACGTTTGCCCGATATTTCGATAATCACACTCTGAATATCCGAATTTGAATTGACTTTTGGTTGGTTTTCCTTATCCAGAATAGCTGATATTTTCAGTAATAATTTTTTACCCAAAGCACCGCCCGGGTGGTATTTGGCAAAATCATCAGCTGTAAACTGTCTGATTTTCATCAGGCATACGGCAATCGCATCACCCAATGCCAGTTGAACAGTAGTAGAATTGGTCGGTGCGAGATTATTTGGTTCGGCTTCGTTTTCAATATATGCATTTACAACAAAATCAGACTGTTGTGCCAGATATGAATTCGGGTTGGAAGTCATGCCGATTAATTGGTTGCCATCTCTTTTTAGCAGAGGCAATAAAACTTTTATCTCAGGGCTGTTTCCGCTTTTTGATATGCACAACACAATGTCGTCCGGGCTGAGCAAACCTAAGTCGCCGTGAACCGCCTCGGCAGCATGAAGGAAATAAGAAGGTGTTCCGGTTGAATTCAGCGTGGCAACAATTTTTTCCGCAATGTGGGCACTTTTGCCTATTCCGGTAATAATTAATTTGCCTTTTGTCTGATAAATCGCTTCTACGGCAGCTGCAAACTGGCTGTCAAGAAAATTTATTGAATTTTCAATCGACTTACTTTCAGCTAATAACACAGATTTTGCGGTGTCTAAAATGTTTTCTGTTTGATTCAAATCAAAATTATCGTTAATAGTTGTTTTCTTTTAAAGAAATTACGTATATTTATATTCCACAAATTTAGCGAAAATAGCATAATAAAATAATGAAATCATTACAAATTGATTTACATCAGGAATTAAAGAAACATTTCGGTTTTAATCAATTCAGAGGATTACAGGAAAATGTTGTCAAAACAATCATTTCCGGGCAAAACACTTTTGTGATTATGCCAACCGGAGGTGGAAAATCACTGTGTTACCAACTGCCGGCATTGGTTTTGGAAGGGACGGCAATCGTCGTTTCCCCGCTGATTGCTCTGATGAAGAATCAGGTAGATGCCATAAGAGGCGTCTCGGAGCATCACGGAGTGGCTCACGTTTTGAATTCGTCGTTGAACAAATCGGAAATTAACCAAGTCAAGGAAGATATCCGAAACGGAATAACCAAATTACTGTATGTTGCTCCGGAATCACTAATTAAGGAAGAATACACCTCATTCTTGCAAACTGTTCCCTTGTCTTTTATGGCAATTGACGAAGCACACTGTATCTCGGAATGGGGGCATGACTTCAGACCGGAATACCGGAATTTGCGAAATATTGTCCGGCAAATAGGAGATATTCCTATTATCGGATTAACGGCAACTGCGACACCTAAAGTACAGGAAGATATTCTGAAAAATCTGGAAATGCCCGATGCGAAAGTATTCAAAGCATCATTCAACCGTCCTAATCTGTACTATGAGGTAAGACCAAAGACCAAAAACATAGAATCAGACATCATCAAATTTATCAAACAACATAAAGGAAAATCGGGTGTAATATATTGTTTGAGTCGTAAAAAGGTCGAAGAAATTACTCAGGTTTTACAGGTAAACGGGATTAGTGCAGTGCCGTATCACGCCGGGCTGGACGCCAAAACCCGTGCCAAGCATCAGGATATGTTTCTGATGGAAGATGTAGATGTAGTGGTAGCTACTATTGCTTTCGGAATGGGAATTGACAAACCTGATGTGCGGTTTGTTATCCATCATGATATTCCAAAATCACTGGAAAGCTATTATCAGGAAACCGGGCGTGCCGGACGCGATGGAGGAGAAGGGCATTGTTTGGCGTACTATTCTTATAAGGATATAGAAAAATTAGAAAAATTCATGTCCGGTAAACCCATTGCCGAGCAGGAAATTGGCTACGCATTGTTACAGGAAGTGGTGGCTTATGCCGAAACATCTATGTCAAGACGTAAATTTTTGCTGCATTATTTCGGGGAAGAATTTGATGAGAAAAATGGCGAAGGCTGGGACATGGACGATAATATCCGCAATCCGAAACCACAACACGAAGCCAAAGACGATGTGGTTAAACTGCTTAGTGTCATCAAAGAAACCAAGCAGATATATAAAGCTAAAGAAACGATCAATACGCTTATCGGGCGCGTAAATGCTGTTATTAAATCATATAAAACAGATACCCACCCTTTCTTTGGTTTGGGTGACGGTCAAACCGATAAATACTGGATGGCACTCATTCGGCAGGTGTTGGTTTTTGGGTTGATATCCAAAGATATAGAAAGTTACGGCGTGTTGAAACTTACCGATGCCGGCGAGCAGTTTTTGAAGTCGCCGACCTCGTTTATGATGAGTGAAGACCATGATTATGCTACAAATTCAGCTGAAAATACCGGCTCACAGGTAAAAGTATCTTCTGTAGTTGATGAAGTGTTGATAAAACTGCTGAAAGATTTACGGAAAAAAGTTTCTAAGAAATTGAATCTACCGCCTTATGTGATTTTTCAGGACCCGTCCATAGATGATATGGCGTTGAAATATCCGATTACGCTGGAAGAAATGTCTTTTGTACACGGAGTGAGCGAAGGGAAAGCAAAAAAATATGGTAAAGAATTCATTGAACTGATAAAAAATTATGTAGAAGAAAATGATATTATTCGCCCAGACGATTTGATTGTAAAGTCAACGGGGGCAAATTCTTCTCTGAAATTGTATATTATTCAGTCGGTTGATCGCAAACTTTCTTTTGAAGATATTGCCAAAGCCAAAGGACTGGATATGGATAATTTACTGAAAGAAATGGAACAGATTGTTTATTCCGGAACCAAATTAAATATTGATTACTGGATTGAAGAATATCTGGACGAAGACCAGCAGGAAGAAGTTTTCGACTATTTCATGTCTGCCGAAAGTGATGCTATTCAGGACGCATTAGATGAATTTGACGGCGATTATGATATTGAAGAATTACGGTTGATGCGTATCAAATTTATTAGTGAAGTAGCTAATTAACAAAGACTGTTTCGAAAAATGATGTTTTTTTGTTTGTGTCATGCCGAAAGATTGAGGCATCTTTATTCTATTCTTAAGATTCCTCCTTCGTCGGAATGACACAATCTTTATATTGTTTTATGAGAAATAATCTTTACCGGACAAGCCTTGGCGGCCTTTTCGATAGCTTCTTCTGCCTCGTGATTGGGAATTTTAAGCGTATGAAATCCTTTTTTATCAGTAGATTTCAACAATACCGATTTCCCATCTTTTTTAGACATTCGGAAGAATTCCGGTGCAAATTCTTCACAGTAATTGCAACCGATACATTTATTTCTTTGTAAGGTAACAATAACCATTAAGCATCTACAATTTTGTACAGTTTATCAGACGGACGAACTTTAAATTTTGTTCTGAAAGTTACTGTATCCGATTTACTTGCTTTGTCTTTTTCCGGCTGTCTGTCTTTGTTGTGTATTTCCATTTCTTCAACAACCATTTCCTGCGAACCGGTTGTCGGTCCTTGAATAAGCACCGAATCCCCGATTTTTAAATCATAAGCTTCAATCAAAAACTCGGCAATATCTGCTTTTGGATAAAAATGTCTTCCTTTGCCGATATATACTTTTTTTCTTGTAGCGTTCGAACCTGGGTTGTCTGACCATTCGCCCAACTCTTGCCCAAGGTAATAACCTGCCCAAAAACCTCTGTTGTAAACTGTGTTGAGCTGTTCCATCCACTGAGCTACTTTTTCTTCGGTGTAAGTACCGTCATGAACGGCATCAATGGCTTCACGGTAGCATTTTGTAACCGTTGCGACATATTCAGGAGCTCTTCCGCGGCCTTCTATTTTTAACACTTTTACGCCGGTATCAATAACCTGGTCAAGGAAATTCAATGTACATAAATCTTTTGGAGACATCATGTATTCATTGTCCAACTCGATTTCAAACCCTGATTCCTGGTCAATAACCGTATATTTTTTTCTGCAATTTTGTTTACACGCACCGCGGTTTGCTGATGAATTGTGCGAATGCAGACTCAAATAGCATTTTCCTGAAACTGCCATACACAAAGCTCCGTGACCGAAAATCTCAATCTCTACCAAATTACCGGAAGGGCCTCTGACATCATCTTTTTCAATCTGTTCACAGATTTTCTTTACCTGAATCAAACTCAATTCACGGCTCATTACCATAGTGTCTGCAAATAGGGCATAGAATTTTACCGTTTCGATATTGGTAATATTAATTTGTGTAGAGATATGTACTTCCATGCCGATTTGTCGGGCATAGGAAATCACAGCCTGATCCATAGCAATTACGGCAGTAATATGACTCTCTTTTGCCTTGTCCAACACTCTTTTGATGATGGAAAGGTCGTGGTCATAAATAATAGTATTCAGCGTAAGGTACGTGCGGACATTCTTTTCGCTACATCTCCGGCTGATTTCCGGTAAGTCTTCCAACGTAAAATTGATGGTTGCTCTTGCCCGCATATTGAGTTGTTCAACACCAAAATAAACAGAGTCTGCCCCGTTATCTATCGCCGCCTGCAAAGAAGTGAAATCTCCTGCCGGACACATTAATTCTATTTTTCCGCTTGCTGTCATTTCTACCTAAAATTTTTGCAAAGATAAGCAATATTCAATATTTTGTATCAGTATATTTTCTGAGTTGTCTTTTTTGTGAGTATTTTAGTACATTTGTAAGTAAATCACTATTGAAATTATGTCTATAGAAGTATCAGGTTTGAGCAAATTTTACGGCGATCAAAAAGCGTTGGACGAAGTTAGTTTTAAAATCGGAAGTGGCGAAATCGTAGGTTTCTTAGGACCGAACGGTGCGGGAAAATCTACATTGATGAAAATTCTGACAACCTATCTCAAAGCAGATGAAGGAACGGCGGTCGTGAACGGAATTGATGTATCTTCTGATTTGAAAAAGGTCAAAAAGACATTAGGTTATCTACCAGAGCATAATCCGTTATACCTGGACTTATATGTAAAAGAATACTTGTATTTCAATGCTGATATTTATAAAGTAAGCAAAAACAGGGTGGAAGAAGTAATTGAGCAAACCGGACTGACACCCGAGGTCAATAAAAAAATCGGTCAGTTATCTAAAGGTTATCGCCAGCGGGTCGGTTTGGCAACAGCTTTATTGCATGAACCCGATGTGTTAATTCTGGACGAACCAACTACCGGCTTAGACCCTAATCAATTGGTGGATATCCGTGGGTTGATAAAAAGTATCGGAAAAGATAAAACGGTTTTTCTGTCCACGCACATTATGCAGGAAGTGGAGGCGATTTGTGACCGGGTAATCATTATTAACAAAGGTAAAATCGTTGAGGACAGGTATTTGAATGCTGACAAAGCAAAAACTGATTTACAGATTTTACAGGTCGAATTTGATCGTGAAATTGAAAAAACATTACTGGATTCTTTGGCGATAATAGTTTCTGCTGAAAATATCGGAGAAAATTTGTGGGAAATAAGCAGTGATAGTCAAGATGATATTCGTCCGTTAATCTTTGATTTTGCTCAGGAAAATGGTTTGAAACTACTGACAGTTCGTTTTAAAACACAGAATTTGGAATCTTTATTCCGCGAAAAAACGAAAACAAATTATTAGATGAATTTTAAACAGGCTCTAAGGAATCCGATACTCAACTCTTCCTTTGTATGTAGAAGAAATATTTTCGTTGGCGGCTTTGTGGTATAAAATGGCATTGCCGGTCGAAGCCAATGTTCCTTCGATAAAATCCAGCGGATTCAGATGAATATTATTACTGCTTCGGTGGTAAAAATAAACTTCGTTTGCTAATAAATTTCGGGCATCTACAGCCGGACTTCCGCCATAAAGTGATACAATAAAACGCTGCGTTTTGCCAGACAGTTTGAAATAAGCTACCTTATTATCTTCGATAGAAATGGATTGATTGTCGAAAATTAAATCAATTTCAGATGAAGAACTGTTTTCGGGCAGGCTGCTGATGATGAAAATGTCAGGAAAAGTCAGCGTATCGGTAGAATATATCCGAAATTGCGTTCGGCTTTTTATGGTGTGTAGAGTCGGAGTGTGGATAGTGATTTTTGCTACTTTTTGCCGATGAATTAAATCGCAATTATTCAGGTTTTCAATAGTCAGAACGCTGTCTTTAACCTGTGTAGTAATTTGTTCTATTCTGTTTTTGAATGAGTAAATATCAACCTGGTATTCATTGTTTTGCATAATTTCCACTTCAATACCTTTTGGAATGTCAATCGTATGAAAAGGTGCAGTTTCCATAGTTTGCATCATATCATCGCCGGCAGATTTCAGGCAGTTTCCGTCCGGATTACAAGCGGAAAAAATGAGTAAAATAAACAAATATCTGACTGTTTTCATAGTTGTTAAAGTTTATAACCGATACCCAGTTCAAAGGCTTCGGCTTTGGCAAAATGTGTTTTCAGCGACATCACACCAAACCAGTTATTACCCACATAATAACGCAATCCTAATCGTTGATATAGTATTCCGTTTTCTTTGTATTTGTCATAAATATATGCCCCGATATTTCCCTCGGCAGAAAGGCGGTCAAAGTGAATTTCATATCCGGCAAAAATCCCGATTCTTTTCCAATCGGTATCGGCAGGACGGTCGGATTCAGGGTAAGAATGAGCAATATAAGGAATCATTTCCTTTATGGTGTTAGACAAAAATAATTCCGTACCAGCTTGTATACTGCCTGTATATCCCAGTCTTTTATCTGCCATTAAGGCAATATGATAAAAAGGTTTTTGTCCCATTCCGATAATATGGCTTTCGTTTATCCCACTTCGGAAAATCAAGTTATATCTCACTTTCGGATTGATTTCAGGAACTTGTTCAGTGCCAGTTTCCGGATTATATTTTTCAAAAGTGTAACTCAATCCGGCTGTTAAAGCGATGGTGTTGGTGCTGGTATTGGGTGTTTTGATAGTCGCATTGGAATGATGAATCAGAAACAGTCCGCCAAATGCTTCCCAGTTTTTCCAGATATTCTGCCGGTAGGTAAGCTGAAAATAGGTTGAAGGCATCAAACGTGAGCCATAGGCAAGATTCCGGAAATTCGATTCTTTGTCATACGGATTGGTTGCAAATGCCACGCCTTGTGCTACCCGAAAACTCAAATGACGGTTGAGAAAATAAAAATCATAATGAGCGAATAGTCCGTACAAATCGCCCAACGTTTTGTTGTGATTATTCTGATAATGAAAAGAAAAACCAATGTCGGGGTAATTGTAATGCTTCTGCCAAAATGAATTTTTAAAAGCTTTTCCGGAAATTCCAATAAGAAAACCGTCTGGTTTGTCGGTAATCAGATGGGAAATCTGGTCGCTATGTGGCAATATACTTCCGGTATAATACTGAGATTCAATCCGCCAGCTATTATTTTGAGCAAACAATATTGCGGGGCAACAAAACAGAAAGAGTTTTATCAACACTTTCATTTTTTTGATTCATTTTTTTGATGAGAATCACTTTCATCGATTTTGAAATGAGGAATAGCGATATGCAGGTTGTTTTCCTTCATTTTTTGAACAATATCGTAGCGGATACTACTCAAAATTCTCGGTTCTCTGAAACTGTTTGTAATAAATACATTCAGACTGAGTTCATAAGCATATTCGCCAAAGTTTTCCAGCATCACAAAGGGTTGAGGATTTTTCAGCACATGCGTGTTTTTCAATGCAGAATCCATCAATATTTTTTCTGCCAAATCAAGGTCTTCATTCAAAGGAATCCGGATTTTTATTCCGGCTCTGACCGCCCGGGTTACTTGTGTATAATTAAAGAAAACGTCGGTAATAAATTTGTGGTTAGGTATGATAATAACTCTGTCTTCCCGCGTGATTACCCGGGTTGTGCGTAAGGTAATTTCTATCACTTTACAGGCTTCGCCTTGAATTTCAATCACATCGCCTGCCATAATGGTTTTGTCTGTCATGATATATAATCCGCCGATAATATCCTGAAAAAGCTCCCGCATTGCCAAACCCAAACCGACAAAAAATACGGCGGCGGCTGTGAGGATAATCGTAATATCGATACCAGACAGGCTGAGAATGGATATAAAAACAAAGAGATAAACGAAATAAGAAACAAAATTATACACCCCTTTGAAACGAAGTGTTTCTTCATCGTTGAGCTTTCGCGTAGCAAAAAGATAGACAACTTTTAGTGCATATTTTACAATGACCAAAGCAACGACAAGCAGTAAAACCGAACCGACGGTAATGGCTATTTTGGTGTTTCCCTGATTGTGGGTAAATAGCTCAAAACCAAGAAAATCACGCACAGCATGCCATAAATCAGAACTAACCCGTTCAACAGTAGTGTTTTCCATAGTTTTATTTTTCGCAAATTTTAAAATAATCCGTTGATTTCCGCATCAATTTTATGGATAATTTTTCCTAAATCTTCCTGATTATCCACAAAGTTAAGGGTGTCCACATCGACAATTAAAATTTTTCCTTTGTCATAAGATTTTGCCCACGATTCGTAACGTTCGTTCAGTTTGCTGAGATAATCGATTGAAATTGAATTTTCGTATTCCCGCCCTCTTTTATGAATCTGACTAACCAGATTCGGAATCGAGCTTCGCAGATAAATCAGTAAATCCGGGGCACCGATAAGTTCTTCCATCAGCTCAAAGAGTGATTTGTAATTCTTGAAATCCCGACCGCTCATCAGTCCCATATCATGCAGATTGGGGGCAAATATGTAGGCATCTTCGTAAATCGTCCTGTCCTGAATCGTGTTTTTGCCGCTTTCCCGCATTCTGAGAATTTGCCGGAAACGACTGTTCAGGAAATACACCTGAAGATTAAAGGACCAGCGTTCCATCTGATGATAAAAATCATCAAGGTACGGATTGTCAACTACATCTTCAAAATGAGGTGTCCACTTATAATGTTTCGCCAATAGCTGAGTGAGGGTCGTTTTTCCCGCACCGATATTCCCGGCAATGGCAACTTGCATAATTTGTAATTTAAGAAATGAAATAAAAATCTGATGCAGTAAAAATAGTTAAAAATTGATGAACAAAAAAGAAAATAATTTTTTATAAGTCATTTTAAATTCATATATAATATTCAATAACACGCAATAAATCAACAGTGTTTTGAACTCGACGTTATATTTGTTCATACTGTAAGCACCTTTATAGATACTGATAGAGATTAACTTGATTCTGTTCGCAAGCTCAGATCCTGCGGAAATTGAAGATTCAACGAAGTCAATGACAAAAGCTATGTTTAAAGGCTTTGATAAAGTCTAAAAATATGTAATTATCTGACGACCGCTATAATTTTTTGTTTTTCAAAGAAAGTTGCTTATTTTTGGAAAATCAAATTACATTTTTTAGTTTTCATAATTTGAAGTTTTTGAAGTTAATATCTTAGCAAGGCATCTGAAAAGATGCCTTGCTTTGTTTTGAAAAACTATATCCGCTGATAAGAATAAATATCAAAGGCAAAACGATGTTTATCGTCTTTTTTGTGATGTGTAATCAACTTTTTTTGCCAAATTTTTTCATCAATTTCCGGGAAAAAAGTATCACCGTCCAATGTGGTTTGCACTTCCGTAATCAGTAATTCGGTTGCAAAAGGCATCAGTTGTCTGTATATTTCTCCGCCTCCGATAACGAAAATTTTATCCAATTTTTTTTCTTGGCAAAATGCTAATGCTTTGTCGATATGGTCAAACACAAAACAATTTTCTGGTACGGTGTAATTTTTTTTTCTACTGATAATGAGATGTGTACGGTTAGGTAGGGATTTGGGGAAAGATTCAAATGTTTTCCTGCCCATCACGATAAAATGCCCGGTAGTTTGCTGTTTAAAAAACTTAAAATCATCGGGCAGATGCCACAGCAACTGATTGTCTTTGCCAATAACCCGATTCTGAGCCACAGCGGCTATCATCACTATTTCCATTACACAGATACTTTTCCTTTGATTGCCGGGTGCGGGTCGTAATTTTCCAGCGTGAAATCGTCAAATGTAAAATTAAAAATATCTTTTACATTCGGATTGAGTTTCATCGTCGGTAACGGTTTCGGTTCTCGTGACAGTTGCAATTCTAACTGTTCGATATGATTATTGTAAATATGTGCATCGCCGAAAGTATGAATAAAATCGCCGTAACCAAGTCCGCAAACCTGGGCAACCATCATCGTAAACAAGGCATAAGACGCGATGTTGAAAGGCACACCCAGAAAGATGTCTGCTGAACGCTGATAAAGCTGGCAGGATAATTTTCCGTTGGCAACATAAAACTGGAAGAAAGCGTGGCAAGGCGGTAAAGCAGCTTTTCCGTTGGCAACATTTTCACTGAATGAAACCGAAGTGTCCGGCAAAACAGACGGATTCCATGCGGAAATTAACATTCGTCTGCTGTTCGGGTTTTTCTTCAGCGTTTCAATCAATTCTTTGATTTGGTCGATTTCTTCGCCATTCCAGTTTCGCCATTGGTAGCCATAAATAGGACCTAAATCGCCGTTTTCATCTGCCCATTCGTCCCATATCCGAACGCCGTTTTCTTTCAGATATTTGATGTTGGTTTCGCCTTTCAGAAACCATAAAAGCTCGTGAATGATTGACTTGAGATGGACTTTTTTGGTGGTTACCAAAGGAAATCCTTCCGACAGGTCAAAACGCATTTGATAGCCGAAAACGCTTTTTGTTCCGGTTCCTGTGCGGTCGCCTTTCTGCGTGCCGTTGTCCATAACGTGTCGGACTAAATCTAAATATTGTTTCATGGTCTAAAAATCTCTTTTTCTTAATTCATCTCTGATTCTTGCCGCACGTTCGTAATCTTCGTCGAGCACGGCAGATTCTAACATTTGAGTAAGGTTTTCTTTGGAATATTTGGCAAATTCGTTCGTGAAATCGCCGTCATCGGCACTTAAAAAGTTTTCGATAACTTCCTCCAGACTTTGCTCGGTGGCTTGTTTGGCATCTTCGACCACAGACAGATTCACGCCGGCTTTGTCCAGAATATCTTTGAAAACAAAAATCGGGGCGTTGAACCGAACAGCGATAGCCACCGCGTCAGACGTGCGGGCGTCCAGAATCACTTCCTGACCGTTTTGCTCGGTAATGATATTGGAATAAAAGATACCGTCTTCCAGTTTGTGAATAAAAATCTGTTTGACACGAATGCTATATTGGTCAGCCATGCTCTTGAATAAATCGTGTGTGAGCGGACGAGGCGATTTCAAATCGTGTTCTAACGCAATGGCAATGGATTGGGCTTCAAAAGCTCCTATTACAATCGGAATTTTCAGGGTGCCGTTTACTTCTCCCAAAATCAGTGCATAAGCACCGTTTTGTGAGTGGCTGTATGAAATTCCTCTGATGACTAATCTTATTAAACTCATAGGATAAATATAACCAAAAAGTGGTCAAACAAAGATAATATCTTTAAATTTAATAGCCTAATTAGAGTTTTTTATATTTCTGTCTGCTTTCCTTGGTTGTTTATTCTGTGAAATTTATTATTTTCAATTAATAAACCCTGTGATTCTACTTTGGGGAAATATTTGGTGTAACCTTTTGGTTGAGCAACGTCGATGCCGATAATTTTTCCGTTGGATAATCTGTGAACTTCGTCTTGTATGGTATGTCCTACAATGATATTTGAGGTTTGGTAAAATTTCAAAATTTTGTCAATTTTTTCTTGTTCCAACTCATCGAAATAACCACGATACCAGTACGGACTTGTTTGACCTGATAAAATTAGTTTTTCTCTTAGTGGTCTGTCTTTTTTAGAATAATACGGAATTGCATAATTATTTCTGGCGATTTGATTCATTTCTGAAATCGTTATCTTGTTTTCAACAATCTCGGGACTGATTCCTGCGTGTACAAATGTATAATTGCCAATTTGTTCAACAATATTTTTTGTTTTCAACCATTTGCCTAAATAGGTCGTCGTATCGTATAGTTGGTGTTGCTTTACTCCCAAAACACGTGCAACAGTTTCATACTTATATTTAGCGTATTTATGATTTCCTTGAATGTTCATTATCTCGTGATTTCCTAATATAAAATGAACTTTTCCACCTGCCTTTTCCGCTTCTTGCTCCAATTTATAAATGAACCACAATACTTGCGTAGCGAAATAATCCCGGTCTATAAAATCTCCGTTCAAAACCAAATGTCCATTTCCAAATATCCAATTCAGGTTTTTGTCTATAACTTTATTGTTGATTAAAAAATCTCTGAGCGTTTTGTATTTACTTTCAATATCAGATATAGCGATAATTTTTTCCACACTTTCATAACGATATGGTTCATTTATCAAGCTATCTTTCAGAACAAAAGAAAAGGAAGAATTGTCAAGATAATAATAAGCAGATAATTCCGGATTTCCAGTTTTAGAAATTTGCTTTTGTTCTACATCATACCCATTTTCCTCAGTTCCTTGAATGTATTTAATTTCATAGATGCTGTCTTTTTCAAAGATAAAAGGACCTTCATTTGCTAAATTTTTACTGGAAACTAAATTGTTTCGCTCATATTCAATAGGTTCAAAATCTAACCCCCAAATAAATATCCCTACAAAAAAGAATATCAGAATGGCGGCTCCTATAATTGTAGAAATGACCTTGAATACTTTTAAAATTTTTTTCATTTTTGATTTAATCAATGTTATGCAAGATAACGGAGACTAAGTTTATATTTATTGTTTTCAAATAGAAAAACAGCTGTAAAATTCATTTACAGCTGTTTATATTTACATATTTACTTGAGATGTTGAAACAAATCAACATCACAATTAATTATTCGCTTTAAATGCTTTTAGTTTCTCGATTAATTTCGGAACTACTTCAAACGCATCGCCAACCACGCCATAATCAGCCACTTTAAAGAAAGGAGCTTCCGGGTCGTTATTGATAACTACTTTTACTTTCGATGCATTAATACCTGCAATATGCTGGATTGCACCGGAAATTCCCACAGCAATGTATAGGTTCGAGGCTACCGGTTTTCCTGTTTGCCCTACGTGCTCAGAGTGAGGACGCCAGTCTAAATCCGAAACCGGTTTGGAACAAGCAGTTGCAGCACCTAAAACATCGGCTAACTCCTCAATCATTCCCCAGTTTTCAGGACCTTTTAATCCGCGTCCGCCTGAAACTACAATTTCAGCATCGGCAATAGTTACTTTTCCGGTTACTTTCTCTACGTTTTCTACTTTCACAGCAAAATCGCTGTCGTTCAAAGCCGGTGCGAAATCTTCTGTTGCGGCTGCACCTGAAGCTTCTACAACTCCGAAAGAGTTTTTCGCCAATGCCAATACTTTTACGTCCGAAGTAATTTCGGTTACGTCAAAAGCTTTGTTGGAAAAAGCGTTTCTTTTTACCTGAAAAGGTGAAGTAGAAACAGGAAGTGCCACCACGTTGGAAGCATATCCTGCGTTGAGGTTTACCGCCACGATTGGTGCTGCATACAAAGAGTTGGTCGTTGAGGTAACAGCGACTACTTTTGCCCCCTCTTTTTCGGCAGCTTGTTTGATAACATCTGCATAAGCTTTGGCGTTGAATTTATCTAATTGATTGTTAGATACTTTCAGAATTTTATCTACACCATATTTGCCTAATTCCGATACATCTTCGGTGTTTACGGTAACGGCTGTTACGGTGGTGCCTAATGATTCGGCAACTTTCTTGGCATAAGAAGCTAATTCAAGTGTTGTTTTCTTGAATTTACCTTCGTTGGATTCTGCGTATATTAAAACTGACATAATTTTTAAATTGAAAGGATTAATGATTTTAGATTACTTTAGCCTCGTTGTGCAACAAATTTACCAATTCGTCAAGGTTGTCAGGACTAACTAATTTGACTGCTGATTTCGGTGCAGGACGTTCAAATTTAACCACTTTGGTTTTGGTGTCGTTTCCGGTAGCTTCCATTACGTTTAATGCTTTTGTTCTGGCACTCATGATGCCTCGCATATTCGGGATACGAAGGTCTTTTTCTTCCACGATTCCTTTTTGCCCACCTACGACCAATGGTAAAGCTGATTTCAAGGTTTCTTTTCCGCCGTCGATTTCACGAATCAAAGTTGCTTCATTGCCTTCTACCTCAATACCGATACATGAATTCACGAAATTGTAATTCAATAAAGAAGCTAACATTCCCGGCACCATTCCGCCGTTGTAATCCAAAGATTCTTTTCCGCAGATAACCAGGTCATAACCGCCGTTTTTCACTACTTCGGCAAGCTCTTTCGCTACCTGAAATCCGTCTGTCGGAGTAGCGTTTACTCTGATAGCTTCGTCGGCACCGATTGCCAAAGCTTTACGGATAGTAGGTTCGGTATCAGGACCTCCAACATTGACTACGGTTACATTGGCTCCTTGTTTCTCTTTGAACCAGATAGCACGAGTCAAACCAAACTCATCATTCGGATTGATAACAAACTGTACTCCGTTGGTGTCAAAAGCGGTATCGTCGTTCACAAAGTTGATTTTCGACGTAGTATCAGGCACATGGCTGATGCAAACTAATATTTTCATGTCGATTATTTATATTTTAGATTAATTCTTAATTGCAACGAAGGTAAAAAAAATATTCCAAAGAAATATTATGCAAGCATAATTTTTTTATCTGCGTTTTATTCGTGATTTTGTATTCTTGGGTCATTCCAGAAATTTTCGGTATATCTGTCGCCTATTTCTAAAGGATTTTCATTCAATATTTGACTGGCAGACATTGCTTTCGGTTTATCAGACAAGATATAAAACTCATTGGCAAAATCCATGCGACTGTCCAGATTAGCCATTTTTGAGCGAGCCTGGGCATTTACGGTATATTTGCAAAAGGACGGATAATAACGATTATTGTTAACAGTATATTTTGCGTGATAATCAAGATAAACATTGCGAATGCTGGCAATGATGATGTTCACTTTGTTGTATTGTACTTTTTCTTGAGGAGTTTCATATTTCATCTCAAGAACTAACTTTTTGTCGGCATCGTAAGTGAAATATCCTGCAATGAGCATCTTCTTTTTGCTTTTTTCTGTTGGGGCAAAGTAACAAGTGTGAATTTCTGATTCGCCTACTTTTTTGGAGGTAATGGTCACTTCATATTGTTTGAATTTATCAAGCATTTCTGCAATATGACGGAATTTTAATGTTTGCGAAAAGTTTTCTTTCGGGTGTGCCAGACTGGAAGAAATTGAAACTTTATTTTTTTCTTCCTCATTTAATTTTTCTTTACTTCTGGATTGTACAACGGCAATATCTACCTCGTTATCGGGTTTCATATACACATTAACGATAGCATCTGAATGATATTGAGAATAAGAAGCCACCGAGCCTTTACTACGAAAATAGGCTTCCAAACCGGAATTAGCAGAAAAAGACTGAATTGAATTGTCGATGACTTCCTGCAAAATTGATTTCGGATTGCTATAAATCAGTAATTCTTCCAATGTTTCTGAATTAGGCTGAAGTTCCCAAACAAAATTTTCGGAAGAAGTGAGTGTTTTCTCGACATACAGATAGAAATAATCATCTACAAAAATGGTCTGATTAATCAGATTTTCCGGTAACAGAACTTCGCCTTTGTCATTGGTTACGCCAAAAAAAGATTCGTCGTCGCTAATTACAGCAACTTGCTGTACAGGGTCTTTGGTTTCGATGTCAATCAGCGTAGCTTTGATGTTTTGTGCAAAAACTGCTGACGAACATAAGCAAAGCAAAAAAATATATTTATACATAAGTTTTAATATAAAAAGAGGTAGTCTTTCATGACCACCTCTTTATTAATAAACAAATTTAACTTTCTAAATAAGCCTCAATCGGAGCACAAGAACAAATTAGATTCCTGTCGCCATAGGCATCATCTACACGACGAACTGCCGGCCAAAATTTATTCTCTGCCAGATAGCTCAGCGGATAAGCTGCTTTTTGTCGGCTGTAAGGTAAATCCCAATTATCAGCAGTCAGCATATCCAAAGTGTGCGGTGCATTTTTTAGCACATTGTTGGTGTCGCCTTCTTCCGTTTCATCAATTTCCTTTTTAATGCTGATTAAAGCATCACAGAAACGGTCAAGTTCTGCCAAATCTTCTGATTCTGTCGGTTCAATCATCAATGTTCCGGCAACCGGAAAAGATACAGTCGGTGCGTGGAAACCATAATCCATCAATCGTTTGGCAATATCCGTTACCTCAATGCCTTTTGCTTTGAACATACGGCAGTCCACAATCATTTCGTGAGCTGCACGACCTCTTTCGCCTGTATATAATATGGTAAAATCGTTTTCCAAACGAGCTTTCATGTAATTGGCATTTAAAATAGCCATTTCTGTAGCGGCTCTCAAACCTTTTGTACCCAACATCGTGATGTATCCGAATGAAATCAAACATACCAATGCAGAACCGTAAGGAGCAGCCGAGATAGCTGTAATCGCTTTGTCGCCACCGACTTTCACGATTGGATTGTTCGGTAAAAACGCTACCAGATGCTCAGCCACACAAATAGGTCCTACACCCGGACCACCACCACCGTGCGGAATGGCAAATGTTTTGTGTAAGTTCAGGTGGCAAACGTCTGCACCGATTTTGGCAGGATTCGTTAACCCAACCTGAGCGTTCATGTTGGCACCGTCCATATATATTTGTCCTCCGTTTTCGTGAACAATATTAGTCAAATCAATGATGGAAGCTTCATACACACCGTGTGTAGAAGGGTAGGTAATCATTGCACAAGAAAGGTTGTCTTTGTGCTGTTCGGCTTTCGCTTTGAAATCCTCTACATCGATATTTCCTTTTTCTGTAGTTTTTACCACGACTACTTTCATACCTGCCATGGCTGCCGAAGCCGGGTTGGTTCCGTGTGCTGAGGCTGGAATCAGAGCAATGTTTCGGTGAGCTTCGCCACGAGCTTCATGGTAGGCTCTGATGACCATCAATCCGGCAAATTCTCCTTGAGCACCGGAATTTGGCTGTAAGGTTGTTCCGGCAAATCCGGTAATAACGCTTAACTGATGTTCCAGTTTTTTTAGCATTTGCAAATAACCTTCTGCCTGAGAAGCAGGGGCAAACGGATGAATGTTATTCCAGTTTGGTTGGCTCAAAGGCAACATTTCCGACGCGGCATTGAGTTTCATTGTACATGAACCTAATGAAATCATCGAATGATTCAGTGCCAAATCTTTGCGTTCTAGTTTTTTGATGTAACGCATCATTTGTGATTCTGAATGGTAAGAGTTGAAAACCTCATGTTCAAGGAATGCAGATGTTCTTTCCAGTTTTACAGGAATCATTGCCTGAGGAGAAAATGCTGTGATTTTTTCTGTTTCTTTTCCGGCAGCTTCAGCGAAAATCCCAATGATGTTATTGATGTCTTCCAAATTAATAGTTTCGTTAGTGGACAAAACTACGGTATCGGCGTTCGGATAAAAGAAATTATAGTTTTTGCTTTCAGCGATTGTTCTTACTTTTTCAGCCGGAGCTTTGAAATGAAGTGTATCGAAAAATCCGTTGTTCACTTGTTCAAAGCCTAAGTTCTCAACAGCTTCAGTAATAGTTACAGCAGCGGTGTGTACTTGGTTAGCGATTTTTTTCAAACCTTTGGGACCGTGGTAAACCGCATACATTCCTGCCATAACGGCCAATAATACCTGAGCAGTACAAATATTCGATGTTGCTTTTTCTCTTTTGATATGTTGCTCACGAGTTTGCAAAGCCATACGCAAAGCTTCGTTGCCATTCATGTCTTTGGTTTTCCCAATGATGCGTCCCGGCATAGAACGCTTGTATTCCTCTTTGGTAGCAAAATAAGCAGCGTGAGGTCCACCGAATCCGAGTGGAATCCCAAATCTTTGTGTGGTGCCAACAGCTACATCAGCACCTAATTCGCCCGGAGATTGTAATCTTGCCAAAGACAAAATATCAGCAGCCAAAGCTACTTTGATGTCTTTGCTATGAGCATTGTGAATGAAATCAGCATAATCATATACCTGACCATATTTGCCCGGATATTGAAGAATTGCCCCGAAGAAATCTTCTCCGAAATTGAAATCTTCGTGTTTACCAATTACAAGTTCTACACCGATAGGAATTGCTCTTGTCTGTAAAACAGAAATGGTTTGTGGTAAAACTTCTTCTGAAACAAAAAACTTGTTGGCGTTATTTTTCTTTTGATCTCTTGTTCTTACATCAAACAAAAGTGCCATAGCCTCGGCAACAGCGGTCGATTCGTCAAGTAGCGAAGCATTGGCAATTTCCATTCCGGTTAGTTCTATAACTACGGTTTGGAAATTTAGCAAAGCCTCTAATCGCCCTTGTGCAATCTCAGCCTGATATGGTGTGTATGCCGTGTACCAGCCTGGGTTTTCAAATATATTTCTTTGGATAACTGCAGGAACTACTGCTTCGTGATATCCCATTCCAATTAATGAACGAAAAACTTTGTTTTTCTGACCTAATTGAGTTGCATAATTCAGGTATTCATATTCATTCATTGCCGGCTCTAATTCCAGATCCTTTTCCAATCGGATTTTGTCCGGAAATGTTTCGTACAATAATTGTTCAACGTCTTTAACACCAATGGTGTTTAACATCTTTTGTACATCGTCTGCTCTCGGACCGATGTGTCTTGAAGAGAATGAATTTTTTTCCATTTTAATAAAGGCGAATTATGGTTGTGTTATTAAAAGTGCAAAATTAAACATTTTTTCAGTTGGTGCTGTTTTTTTAGGTCACAATGTTTATGTTTTTTGATTGTTTTGGAACAAGATTTTTTATATTTGTGATATATTTTGTAGTGATGAGAAATAGTTGTTTATCCTTTGTTTTAATAGTAGTGTTCTTGGTTTCTTGTTCAAGACAAATTCCTTTTGATAAAGAAGAATGGAATACCAAAGATGATATTTTCTATAATCACAGAGAATTTATGATAGAAGATTTACAGAACAATTATCTGAAATCAGGAATGAAATATAAAGATGTTGCTGAATTGTTAGGGCAAAAAGGAGAATATCACGATTCAATATATGTTCAACTCAAATATGATATTTACACCGATTACGGTTGGGATATTGACCCTGTTGAAACTAAAACTTTTGTTGTTAATTTTTTACCTGATTCAACTTATGTGAGTTCAGAAGTTTATCATTGGAAAAAGAAATAATCTTGCTGACAAAGAAGACGTGTGAAAAAGTGTCATTTTGAGCGAAACGGAGTGGGGTCGAAAAATCTTGTTTCGATAAAAAGAGATTTCCCCTTCGTTGAAATGACAAATTTGTTGCTTTCTTTTCTATCTTTGAGATATGAAAAAATACCTCGTCATCTTATCGATATTTATTTTGTTTTCGTGTGTTTCCAAAACCGAAAAAGTACCGCTTTCGTTCTACTTTTGGCGTACCGCTTTCCAGCTTACAGATACCGAAAAAGAATATTTGAATGATTTGGAAGTTCGCAGGTTGTATGTGCGTTATTTTGATGTAGCGTTAAAAAATGCTGAGGCCATTCCTGTTGCGCCTGTTATTTTTCAAGAAAAACCACAAGGCTATGAGGTTGTTCCGGTTATTTATATTAAGAATGAAGTTTTTTTAAGCGAAAATCCAACCGACAGTTTGGCAACTAAAGTGTTCAACTACATTCAGCAAATCAATAAATCGGTAGAAATAACCGTCAATGAAATCCAGTTTGATTGCGATTGGAGCTTAAAATCAAAAGATAATTATTTTCAGTTTATTGATGAATTTAAAAAACTGCACCCAAATCTTTCGGCAACAATTCGTTTGCATCAGATTAAATATCCCGAAAAAACAGGAATTCCCAAAGTAGAAAACGGTGTTTTGATGTATTACAATATGGGTGTGATTAGTGCCGGCGACGACAATTCTATTTACGAACAAGCGATTGCTCGGCGTTATATCAAATCATTGCAAAATTATTCCTTACCTTTGGATATAGCCTTGCCGATTTTTAGCTGGGGCGTACACATCCGAGACAATCAGGTGGTGAATTTGATTGGAGGAATGCGTCAGAAAGATATGCAGAACGACCATTTTAAGAAGCTAAACGAAAATCAATATCAGGTAACAGATGATTTTGTGTACAACGGACGTTATCTGGCAAAAGACGATGTAATTAAAATCGAAGAACCATCAGCAAAACAGCTAAAAGAAATGGTTACGGATTTAAGAAAAAACATAAAAAATAAACCCAAAGAAATTATTCTTTACGATTTGAGTGAACAAAATTTGACCGAATATGAAAAAAAGACTTATCAAGCTGTTTGCCATTGGTAGTGTTGCCGTTAGCATGATGTATGGAATTTACGCCTATGGCTGTGCCGACGGCTGGTGGGGTGCGGGTTACACTTCTATTTTTTCGCCCGAAATTACCGTAAATAACAAAAATTACGAACCGTTTTTTTACGATGATTATACCATTTTTTATAATGGATATAATATTCAGAGTACAACCGATTTGTTCAAAGAAGAAACGATAAAAGACTGGAAAAATTATCTGGGAAAATACGACGCAAAAACAGTGGAATATTATCTGTATGATGAAACGCTAAATGAAATTTTAGCTGAACTTTCAGAAACGGACACCCCTGAAAGATTGTTAAATAATCTTGTGCAAAAACAATACGAGTTGGATTTCAGCCGTCAGGAAACGAAAAATTTTCTGGAGTTTATTTTAATGTCGCGCGGAATAGAATCTTATTCCAATCAAACCTATAATTATTGGGATTACAACAATCGGATAGCACTCAATGCCGACAAGGATTTTGTAAGCCACAAAGAACAAATTTATAACAAAACGTCCAAAAAAGATACATTTTATAAAAACCGTGTTTGGTTTCAGGTAGTTCGTGCCAAATTTTATTCGGAAGACAGAAGTTCGGTTATTCCGTTTTTTAACGAAACCGAGAAAAATCAACCTAAAAATAATTTGTATTATCAAGCGTTGAGCTATGTGGGCGGTGCATATAAATCCGTGAAAAACTACGAGAAATCAAATGCTATTTTTGCAGAAGTTTTTGATAAATCCGAACCTTTAATGCCATCGGCTTTGTTTGATTACCGACCATTGGGCGGAAAAGAATTTGAAGAATCGGTAAAAGCCATTTCCGATAAATCGACCAAAGAAGCTTTGTATGCCTTGCAAGGCTATTATACCAACGAATTTACGGCTATGCAAGATTTGTACAAACTCAATCCGCAGTCACCTCATTTAGATTTTTTGTTGTCGCGTTGGGTCAATATCAACGAGCAAAGCGTCAATGTTTACACAGGTTATGAAGCTTTGGATATTGTTGATACGAAAAAAACGAAATCGACTTTTAAAAGCAAAATAAATCATGCGGAATTGAAGTGGATTAATAGTGTGGCAGATAATAACAAAGTGGCTAATCCTTATATCTGGAAAGTTGCATCGGCATATTTCAATTCGTTGGCTGGCGATTATCAAAAATCGGCAAATCAGTTGCAGCAAGCACATCAATTAGCCAAAAATACAGACCAAAAAGCACAGGTTCGCAGTTTGCGTTTGTTCAACAATTTGTTGAGTACCGATAAAATGGATATTAATGCCGAAAGCAAATTGATTGAAGATGTGAATTGGTTGTTTTATGATGAATCTAATGTGAATTATTGGAAATCATCAAATAGAATTGCTTATTTACAGACGTTTACCAAAAAATATTTAAGTTCGATATATAAAACAGAAAGCAATCCTTTGATGGCTGAACTGACTTATCCGATTAATGGATTTTACAAAAACCAAAAACAAAGCGAAGCAATGGAACAACTGTTGTTGAGCAAAACAAAAACTGCCTGGCAGGAAATTTTTGTAGGAATTTATCCATACAAATTGGCGGATATATACGAAAGTCGTGGAATTTATCTGTTTTATCAGGATAAAATAGAGGAAGCGATTGCTGAGTTTGAAAAAATCCCAACTTTTGAAAGACGTGAATATAATTGGCAAACCAAAGAATATGAAACGGTAACAGTTGATTATAAAACACAGGAATTGTATGGGAATCCTTTCAACGGAAAAATCAAAGATTGTAATGATTGTGACCACAAAGCCAAGCAATCAGTAAAATATTCGCAACTGTCATTCCTGAAAAAAGTAAAGGAAATGCAGGAAAAAATCAAAGCCGGCGACGATGTGTATAACAATGCGTTGCTGGTCGGCAATGCGTTTTACAATGCGTCGTATTTTGGTAATGCACGTTCGTTTTATTACAACGATATTATTAGTGAATACGGAAATAGTATTTCCAACGAACATGAACAAATGTTGTATGGAATGGAAAACGTGAAAAAGTATTATGGATTGGCACAAAAACACGCTGTTGATAAAGAGCAAAAAGCCAAAATGGCGTATATGCTGGCAAAAGTAGAACGCAATGATTTTTATGCGACCACTTATTTTATGCCAAATGATTATTTTTATCCATATGGCGATTTTGTAAGTTTTAAAAAATGGAAAGGTTTTGTTGATTTAAAAGGAAACTATTCCGACACCAAATATTACCAGGACGTGATTGCAGAATGCGGTTATTTCCGGAAGTATTTGGGGATAGAATAAAACAATAGAGGTCATCAGGTAATTATAACAGTAATGTTTGTCATTCCGTAGGAATCTAATAGAGATGCTTACAGTATGACAAACATAATGTTTTTTTAATTATTTAGTCTCTCTGGTCAGTTCAATATACCCAGTGTGCAGGAATCCACCAATTATAAATGCCTGATAATAATAGGTTCCGTCAGGTAATAATTTGCCGGAATTGGATTGTCCTTCCCATTCATTAGTATAGAAATCTTTGCTATAAACCTCAGTACCATAGCGGTTAAATATGGTAATCTTTGCCACGTGGAAAGGCGTTAAATCGAGTCTGTCATTCAGTCCGTCCCCGTTTGGTGAAATGCCTTTCGGAATCACGACTTCCTGACGGTCAACATCAACACAGGTTTCACATACCGGTACAGGGTCTTCGTTGTGTTCTGATTCAACAGTAACAATATTGATAAAATCGCCCAGTTGGCTTTCGCTTATTTTTACCGTTACGTAGTAAGTTACTGTTTCTCCGACTGCCAAAACCGGAATAACATCGTATAAATTACCATTTCCGGAAGTGTTTATGGTTGAATTCCAATTCATATATACAGCTCCTTCCGGTAGAGGGTCGCTTACGATAATATCAATGGCATCACTCGGGCCGTTGTTGGTAACAGCAATCACATAAGTGGTTTCTTGTCCTGGTTTGTAGTAGATAATTCCGTCGTCTTTTACCGCGTTGAGGTCAGCAGTACGGATAACCGGCACGATAGTAGGGTCATACAACTCGGCTGTTTTGGGGTCATCAGAGATAAAGCTTTCCTGGTTCAGTACGGTCGGCGTTTCAAGCGTAGCCTGATTCACGATTTCTCCCACTACAAAATCGTTGTGAGTAACTGTGTGTTTGGCGGTGATTCTGGCTGTTTCTCCAGGTTCAAGCCTTGGGATAAAGTTCGGAACAAGACTTCCTGCATCTGCATTATTATCAGTAATATGGATTTCTATTACAGGCAATGGGCCGTCATTTTTGATGGTTATTTCATATTCAATCACTTCGCCGACACGATATACAGCCTCCTGCAAAGCATTTTTCTGGAAAATCAATCTACCTTTAGTAATGGTCGCTTCATCGGTGTTATTGTCGGGGTTTTTATCTTCGTTGTCGCCCTGTACAGTTGCTATATTAACATATTCGCCTTGTTCGTTGATTTTAACTGTTATCTCTAAGGTTTCGGATTGACCTGGAGCTAAAGTTCCGATGTCCCATATTCCTGTTGTCTCATCATAGCTACCTTGTGAAGCTGTTGAGCTGACATAGGTATATCCGGAAGGTAAAATATCTGTAACCTGAGCATTCATTTCTGTGAAAATCTCATCATTGTTGGTTACGGTTATTTCAAAAACCGCTTCGTCATATTCCTGATTTAACAACTCTTTAATGATAGACAAATCGCTACATGGGTTGACAGTTACTTCTAATCCTTCAGAAATAATTCCCCAGCCGCAGGTTCTGAATACATTGACTGAATAGACACCCGATTCGGTTGCAATCCATTCATTTTCTTCAGTCGTTCCTAAAGATTCTCCGTTTAAAAACCATTCGTATTCGAATATTCCCTCTGTGTTTTCAATAGCAAGAGTTACTGTACAGTCATCGTTTTCCTGTAAGGTAACGGGAGTAGGAGATGCCTGACCGAATGCAGAGAAAAACGCTGACATTGAAAAGCCTTCGCCAGACTGCACAATGCTTGTTGTTAGAGGCATATCTGAAGTGATGATTAACTCGTCAGGGCTGGAAATATTCGTGTCATTAAATGTAATCAGGTAAAACCCCGTTGTGCCTATAGCTGTTCTGGGAGATACACCCGGATAAGTTTCTATATCCTGATTATTTACCATTACTGGTTCGTCTGGACTTTCGATAACACAAAAAGCAGAGTAAGGTAAATTACTGTTATTATAGTGAATAAATTCTCTTGCTTGAATGTTCAATGCTCCGGCACACCCTCCGATGGGTAATACTGTGGAAATATCAGTTTCTGATTGTACTTCTGTCCCGGAATATACAATAACCGGTTTGTTCGTCTCTATCAAAGATGAGGAAAGGGCATTGGTTCTATCTCCGTGAAAAAAAGTGTGGTGGTCGCCAGCCGATGTCAAAGTTATGGTCTCCGCCGGATTTGCAGCAGATATTGTTCCGTCAGCATTATAATTAACTATTTCTACCGTTGTGTTGTCTTGCGCAGCAACAATAGTCGTTTGTTCTCCTCCATATCCGTTATTGATGTGATTTTGCGTAGCAGGAAAACCCCACCCTCTTACGACGAGATATTGGGTTCCTAACACACGAATAGGAGCAATCTGGTCAAAGGTACCATCTTGCCCATTGGAGGGAGTTGGGTTATTCCAAGGTGTGTCTCCCCAGTTTCCTGTGTTCATTACAACGGGCTTGTCGGCAGTCAGCAAAGAACCTATAGGGGCATGGAACATTCTGCTTTCTCCTTCATCTAAAGTCACAACTGTCGGGGGAGTAGTAGGGATAGTTACTTCGGTGTCATCTTCCGTTGCCATAACCGAATATACCGGATTGTTGTCTGATAAACCTATGGTACTTGTTCTGTAATAGCCGATTCTGAATTCTAACCCTTTGCCTTCTTCTCCAAAACTCACTAAAGAAGCATTTCCTTTTATGGTAAGATAACTGTTAGCAGCCGGGGCATCTGAGGCAATATTTCGCAAATTGACTAACACAGGAGCTTCTGCTTCTACAATCAACCCTCTGTCTGTGAGAGTGGTTCCGGGTGTATTTCTTGATAAGCCGTTGGGGCTGCCCGGGAATCTATAGCTGATAGGATTATCTATGCTGACAGTTAACTCATCGGTTATTAAAGTACCATCACTTTTGCTGAGAGTTACCTGTACCGGGGTCGGACTGAGTGTTCCAATAACTATTTCATTAGCATCACTCCAATATTGCCAGGGAGCGGGTGCAACATAATGTTTTGAATAATATTGAGCATTGGCAGAAATACTACTGATGATAAATAGTAATATAACAAAAGTTTTACAAAGTAGTTTCATTCTCTAATTGATTGTTTTTTTGTAGTTCATTGATATTCAGAAAGACAAATATAACAACTAAAAAGAAAATTAACGAAAATTTAGTTTATTTTTTTTGTAAAAATAAGAAAAATAAAATTATAGGAACAAGCATCAGGAGGATAATAAAATAATTATCTAGCATTAAATTAATGTCAAATAATATAGTGGTTATCAATCCTCCGACAGCCCCGCCGATGTGAGCAGAATGCCCAATCATTCCGAGCTGCTTTTTCATTCCGTATAGTGAATAAAGCATATATCCTATGGCAAAGATATAAGCCGGAATCGGGATAGGAATAAAAAATAAGTACAATGACATTTCAGGGTAAATAGCAATACTGCCATACACAATCCCGGTTACTGCTCCGGAGGCTCCGATAGCGGAATAGTTGGGTTCGTTCTGATGTTGTTTTAATGTGAACAGATTTCCTGCTAATAGGCTGATAAAGTATATAACCAGAAAAATAACATAACCGAAATAACCAATAATTATCGGTGCGAATATATACAAAGTCAGCATGTTGAAAATCAAATGAGTAACGTCGGCATGAAGAAATGCTGATGAAATCATGCGGATTCTTTCGCCTCGCTGGACTTTCCCGATATGAAACATATATTTAGAGAAAAAAGCCCGATCATTAAACCCTTTGTAGCTGACAATTACATTGACTGCAATCAGCAGAATAATTATCAAATCGGTGGTCATGTTGCCTGCTTACTTTTTCTCCATTCTTTCCATACCGAAAAGATTATCGGAACAACGGAAATAAAGATAATTAACAAAATTACTTTAGAAAAATTATCTTTAATCAGCGGAATATTTCCAAGGAAAAAACCTGCCAGAGTTATCCCTACAACCCACAAGATGGCTCCGAAAATATTATAGCTGATAAAAGTAGAGTAATTCATTCTGCCGATTCCCGCAACGAACGGAGCTAATGTTCTTACAATCGGTACAAAACGGGCGATAACAATGGTTTTACTGCCATATTTGTTATAGAAATCATGCGTTTTCTCAATATGTTGTGGCTGAACTGGTTTTTTGCCGAATATTTTGAAATTCAGCATACGGTTACCAATGTTTTTCCCGATAGAGTAGTTGAGGCTGTCGCCTGTTATGGCTGCGACGAGCAACAAGGCGATTACAATCCAGACGTTGAGGCTTTCAGGGTATTGTGCTGCCAGCATTCCGGCTGCGAAAAGCAACGAATCGCCGGGTAGGAATGGCATAACAACCAAGCCGGTTTCTACAAAAATAATAAGAAACAAAATGGCGTAAATCCAAATACCATAATTTGCCAGAAGTTCTGCCAGATGCACATCTATATGCAGAATAAAATCAATTAAATCCATAGAATTTTACTTAACAGGACCTTCCCATTCCGTAATTCCGCCTACTAAGTTGTAGGTTTTTTCAAAGCCTAATTGTTGCATAATCATACAAGCCTGACCGCTTCGTCCGCCTGATTTGCAATATACATAGTAACTTTTGTTTTTATCTAACTTTTCCAGCTCGTCCAAAAAGCCCTGACCTTGATAAAAATCAAAGTTAATGGAATTCGGAATCGCTTTTTCTTCCACTTCTTCCTCGGTGCGAACGTCCAGAATTACAGCTTCTGAATCATTATTTGCCTGTTCCCACCATATATTTTGTTCTAAATCCATAGTTGATTGTTTAAAATGATGTCAAATTTCCACTGCAAATATACATAAACACAATGAGAAAATTTTAAACTGGCAAGCTCTAAAATATATATTTTGTGAAATCAGTAAAATGTTTCCATTCTTTCGCAATTTGTTTACATTATGAAAAGATAATCATATCCGATTTTCCTTTGTAGATAAAGACGCATTCCGGAATCAACCGGAAAAGCATCGGCGTAATTCTTTTAACAAAATTATAAAAAGCAGCTCCCCGATTGGAGGCTGTTTTTGTGTATTTTAGCGGAGTGTAATGCAGATAACACGGATTTACGCAAAAACAATCAGCGACAATCTATGTGATTTGCAGGAAAACAAAAAGAAAAATGAAAATATTCAAAAAAATGATAATAGGAATTATAAGTATAATCGTTGTTCTCGTAATCGGCGGACTACTTTTTATGCAACACCCGATGTTTGGTAAATTACCCAAAGGCGAACGATTGGAACGTATCAAACAATCGCCTAACTATAAAGACGGAACGTTTCAAAACCAATCGCCTACACAGATGATGGTCAGCAATAAATCGAAACCAATGGCTTTGCTCGGATTTCTTTTCAGAAATGTGGAAGATTTGAATCCGTCCGAAGACATTCCGTCTGTTAAAACCGACTTGAAAAACCTGAATCCCGACGAAGACGTTTTGGTCTGGTTAGGTCATTCTTCCTTATATATGCAGATTGAAGGCAAAAAAATCGCTTTTGACCCGGTATTGGTTTCCGCTTCTCCCGTTCCTTTTGTGAACAAGGCATTTGCCGGAGCCAACAATTATCAGCCTAATGATTTACCCGATTTGGATTACCTCATCATCACGCACGACCATTGGGATCACCTTGATTATAAAACAATGCTTAACCTGAAAAACCGAACGCAAAAAATCATTTGTCCGTTGGGTGTCGGGGCACATTTTGAACATTGGGGATTTGATGTTTCTAAAATTATTGAATTGGATTGGAACGATGCTACTCAGTTAGAAAACCTGAAAATTACCGCACTACCTGCACGGCATTTTTCGGGTAGGGGATTGAATTCCAACCATTCGCTTTGGGCAGGGTATATGTTGCAAAGTCCTTCTTTTGGAAATATTTATGTATCGGGCGACACGGGTTATGATACGCATTTCCAAAAAATCAAAGAACAATTCGGTACAATTGATTTCGCCATTATGGAAAACGGACAGTACAACGAAGAGTGGAAATATATTCACATGATTCCCGAAGATTTGGTTAAAGCGATTGAAGAATTGCAACCCAAAAAACTGATGACCGTTCACAACTCAAAATTTGCTTTGGGAATGCATTCTTGGTACGAACCGTTGGACAAAATTGTTGATGCTGCTGAAGAACATTCATTTAACCTGATTACCCCGATGATTGGTGAACCGGTTATGCTAAACGACAGTACACAAGTATTTAAGAAGTGGTGGAAATAAAAAAGTAAAGTATTACTTTTATGAATTCATTACTTCAGTCAATTGTTTTCGGATTAAAGATATGAAATGAACAACTGATATCTAAACGATACTCAAAGCCAAACTGATTACAGTAGAATATGACGTAACCGAATTTAAACAAATTTTGAAAGGCGTTGTAAAGCCTTTGCAAATTGGGAAATTAAATACCGAAATGCTTTGAAGAAGGAATAGGTTGGTTGACAGGTAAAAATGATTAAAAAATTAATTCATAGCCTATTGCAGATAATTAAAAAAGTTGTAAGTTTGCAGTCTGAATAATTTAAAAAAAGAAAAATTAAAAAGTTATTTGCTGTTTACACCTTTTTGGGCAGCCGAAAAGCTTCGGGGTAGCAAATAGCCATAACGATTAAAACATTTTATCATGAGAAAAGGTATTCATCCGGAAAATTACAGATTAGTAGCGTTTAAAGATATGTCTAACGAAGACATTTTTATTACAAAATCAACAGTAGATACAAAAGAAACTATCGAAGTTGATGGGGTAGAATACCCGCTTTGTAAAATGGAGATTTCGCGTACGTCACACCCGTACTACACAGGTAAATCTAAATTAATTGATACAGCAGGTCGTATTGATAAATTCAAAAACAAATACGCTAAATTCAAAAAATAATTTTCTTCAAAGAAGAAAACACCATACAAAAAAGACCTTTCATTCCGAAAGGTCTTTTTTAATTTATGTAACCGTACTTAACCAGATATTTCTCGTACCAAGGATCTGATAATTTTGAAATAATCACGCCTTTGCTTGATGAAACGTGAACAAAGCGGTCGTTTTTCAAATAAATGCCCACATGATCAATCCGTTTTTTTCCGAATGAGAAGAAAACCAAATCACCTTCTTTAAGCTTATGTTTCTTGGTGGGTTTGATTTCTTTTGCCATATCCGCTGAGGTTCTTGGCAGATTAATTTGGTAGATTTCCCGGTAAAGATTTCCGGCAAATGCCGAACAATCTATTCCGGATTTAGAATTTCCGCCGAGGCGATGTTTCACACCGAGCCAGTCATTAATATAGTTGTAGAGATTAATTTGCGTGATTTCACTCGGACTCACTTCCAGTTTTTTGGCAAACTCATGCTGAATCTGCCGGGTAGTTGTTCCCGAAACCGATGAGTCTGCCGGCTTGGAAGTTGTTCGGGTAGCTGAACAACCTGCCAGCACACTAAGCAGCACAAAACTCATCAACAGTTTTAAGAAAACAGAAAAACCGGTTTCCCGGTTTTTTTTATTCTGACTCATTGTTCGCATTTTTAAGATACTCAAGTTTTTCTTTCCAAAGTTTCAGTTCTTCTTTGTGACGTTCAATGTTTTTATTGATTTCTTTCATCAAAGGATTGTTTTTGTCTGCCCCGGAAATAAACATCATGTTATTTTCCAGCTGCATAATATCTGACTGAACTTCATCGACCTTGCGTTGCAGGAAAGTAAATTCTTTCTGAATGCGTCGTTGGTCTTTTTCTTCCATCATGTTAGCCACTCTGTTGGTAAACTTAACCAGCTCGCCCTCTTTTTTGCCCATACTCAGTTTGTCGAAGAAAGTATCGAGCATACGGTTGAATTTTCCTTCAATATGACGGCGGGTGTGCGGCACTTTTCCGAGCGATTTCCAATGAGCGATATGTTGCTTGATTGCATCTAAATCAGCATTGTGGTCGCCGGTCATTTCAAATGATTTCAACTCTTCCAGGTAATCTTTTTTCTTATTGAAATTATCCATTTCTTCGCCCATTGCCTTGTTTTTTATGGAATGGTATCTGTCGAAATAAGCATTACAGGTTTCTTTGAATTCTTTCCAGATTTCGTCAGAGTTTTTTCTTGGAACGTGACCTATCTTTTTCCAGTCTTCTTGAATCTGAATCATCATTGGCGTCACGCGTTCAAAGTCATCACTGTCTTTCAGTTCACGTGCTTTGTCAATCAACGCTTGTTTTTTGAACAGATTTTCATGCTGTTCCTTTTTGATGTTTTTATAGAATTCGTTCTTTTGTTTATTGAAATTTCGGGTGACAGATTTAAATTTATCCCAAACTTCCTGATTGTTTTCCTGAGGAACTCTACCTATGCCGAAAAATTTCTCTCTTAACGTATTAATTGCCTTAATGGATTTTTGCCAATGGCTATGCAGTTTATTTTGTGAGTAATCCAAACGCTCTATTTCGTCGATGATATTGAGTTTTTGAGTCAGATTTTCTTTTTCTCTTTCTCTGTACTGCTCGTAATAAGCATCTTTTTTATCATGTAGTTGTTTGGTAATATCACTGAATTTCTGCCAGATTTCTTCTCTGATTTCGCGATCAACCGGGCCGGTTTCCTCTTTCCAGATTCTGTGTAAAAGCTGTAACTCTCTGAATGCTTGAGGGATATTTGTTTCGTTTAGCAAATTCTCTGCCTGCTCAATCAATTTTTGTTTTTGTTCGAGATTGTGTTTGAAATCCAAATCACGAGCTTCTCTGTCGAGATGCAACTGGTCGTAAAAACGCTCCATATGGAAATGAAAATCATTCCATACGATATTGTATTTGTCACGCGGAATTGCCCCAGCATTTTTCCAACGTTCTCTGATGTCCTGAATATCTTTTAACGCTGCATTGTAGTTGCTGGTATTATCAATAAGTGCTTTGAGTTCCTCGATGATTTCCTCCCGACTCTTTAAATTGTCTTTGAGTTGTTTTTCAATAGATTTATATTGGTTTTGTCGGGCAGATTTGTAGTTGTTATAAACCTCCTCGAAGCTATGTTTTATAGGATAGTCAGACTGGAAATCCTGCTCTTCAGCGTCCGGGTTTTCATGGAAAAATAATTCTTTTTTGCTCTCTATCCAATCGTTGTATTTGTCATAAAAGTTTTTACGGATTTCTTCCGCTTCGTCTTTAATAAGGATAGGTTTGTGGTTTTGCATTAATTTTTTCAGCGTTTCCACCAACTCGTCCATCGACAGAGATTCAAGGTTCAGGCTTTCTACCGAAGCGTCTTCGCCCAAAGAAATTTCTTCGCTTTGTTCCGCATTAGACTTATTAATCGATTCTATGGCATCGACTTCTTTTTTGATTTCTTGTTCGTTTCCTTCTGCAATTTGCTGCAGGTTGTCATTCTTTTCTTCTAACATTACAATGGTGTTAATGGATTAAAATTTCCCTAAAGATAAATATATTCAATAAAAATACAAAAACTCTGATTTAAAAAACGCATAAAAATATATTTTTGTTCCAAAACCCTGTGAATTGGCGTATATTTGCAATAAAAATCATGGTAAAAACCGTAATTTTTGACATGGACGGTGTGATTGTCGATACCGAGCCGGTACATAAATATGCTTATTTCAGACACTTTGAAGAATTGCGTATAGACGTTTCTGACGAGCTGTATGCGAGTTTTACAGGTAATTCTACCAAAAATGTTTATCAGAAAATCAAAGATATTTACGGTATAGGAGGTGAGGTCAATGATTTGGTATTGCGAAAAAGAGCATTGTTCAACGATGCTTTCGACACCAAACCCGATTTGAGTTTGATTTCAGGTGTTGAACGATTGATTGAAGATTTACACCAAAATGAGATAGAACTGATTTTGGCATCATCGGCATCGAAAAGCACGATTTCTCGTGTTTTTAATAGATTTAATTTAGATCAATATTTTTCACACAAAGTCAGTGGTGAAGATTTTCCAAAGTCCAAACCCGACCCGGCGATATTTCTGCATGCAGCATCGCTTTCAAAAAACACCAAAGACGATTGCATTATTATCGAAGACAGCACCAGTGGAGTGAAAGCTGCCTGTGCGTCCGGAATTTTTTGTGTGGGATATATTAGCGAGAATTCCAAATATCAAAATCTGGAAGGAGCGTCTTGCATCGTACACGATTTTAACGAGATAAATGCTGATTTTATCCGGAGGGTTAAATAGAAAACTTTTCGTATTAACTAACTTATTTTTTCATTATTCGATAGGTCTGTTTGTCTGTTGTGTTGGAAATAGTTAATAAATACACACCTGAAACTAAAGAATTAATATCTACCGAAACTATTTCGCTGGTATTAATTGGTTGTTGAAAAACCCGTTGCCCTTGCATATCGTAGATGTCAATTTTAGTAAAACCTTCGATTTCTCCGGTGAGGTGCAAAACATTCTCGGCAGGATTCGGATAAATAGTGATTTTCTTTTTGTCGAAAGTACCGCTACTTACAGGTTCGGTACTAAAGTAGGTATAAACCAAGCCGCCATAAGTTGAGCTTCCTTCTTCATCAGGTTCGAGCAGATTGCCTTGGTAATAAAATTCTCAGCATTGGAGTTACCACTGGTTTGCTCTACAGAGTAATAACCATTTTCTGCCGGAAAAATAGCTAGTGAAGCATCATCGCCCTCAAAGCCGTAGTAGCTCGAATACAACACCGTACTACCATCATTAGCCAATAGTAAATGATAGGAGTCATTATTATTGGCGGTAACCATGTTTTTCTCGGTTTGATACGCATCTTCTGTAGCAATGCCTGTTGTGCTATTGGTTTGACCGAATAGCCAGATGTTGCCATCGGAGTTGATGTGTGCCAAACGCCTATCATTTATATTTCCTGTTTTGAAGGTATTATTGAAAAGATAAGTTTTCCATAAAAGCTCTGAACCATCGCTACTTAATCGTCCTAGAAGACCTATACTGCTATTAACGATTACAGGTTCATCAATAAAAACCCCTTCGGTAGCTTCATTTTCTGGCAACTGCCCATTTGATGTACCAAAATATTCTGTTATGTAAATTTCATTACCAAATATTTCTACAGAACTCAATTCGAAATTATAGTAAGTGCCCCAAGCTCTTGTTCCGTCAAAGTTAAATTTATTGACAAAGCCGTTTGCGAGGAATTCTCCATTTACATTGGTATTTGGAGCCATTTGGTATGCCCCCTCGGTACTAAAGTAAGAGTAGTTAGTGACTGGTACACCTGAAAAAAAATCAGTAGATATAACAAATCCCGCAACAATAATTCCGTCGGGCGTTGCTTTGATGCTTCTTATACCTGTATAGTGCATACCAAAAAAAGTACTCCATTGGTAAGCTCCATTACTATCCAACTTTGTTAGTGTTGAAGTTTTGTTGGTTCCGAGTAAAAAGTCTTCGGGATTAGCTGTAGATTGAAAAGGAGCATTTTCAATTACTTCATCATTGTTTTTATAAGAAATAAAATATACATTATTATCTGCATCTGTGGTAATGGTTGAACCGGTGTATCCTTCACTACCGTAAAAAAAATCTATATAAGTACACCATTGTAACTGTCCGCTAGCAGAATACTTCGCCAAGAAACCATTTATCGGAAAAGAAGCGGTAGGGTTTTGGTCAAAGTCAAATTCTGTCCGGTAGGCTCCGGGAGTAGTAAAGTTTTCTGTTTCACTGGTACGTCCTCCAATATACCAACTTCCGTCCTTAGCCTTGTGTTTGCTATAAATTTGAGTTGTTTCCGGCGAGCCAATTTCAATAAAGGGTTGAGTTGTCGATTCGGGTAACTGCAAAGCATTAATTTTATTGTTCTCCCCGCTATCTATATAATAAACAATTCCGTCATATATAGATATACCGTAAATCCAATTACTTTCTACTTTCCTATTTTCTTTCACACCCCAAATGCGGTGGTAGGAGGGTTGGGCGTAAGATGTAGCAGTAATAACTAATGTGAGTAATATAATAGAGAAATTTTTCATGAATTGAGATGTTTAACTGTACAATGTAATAATTTTTTTTTAACTTAATAAAAAAATAACCAAAATTAATGTGGTATGTGAGTTTTTTGGGTGTAAAAATAAAAAATCCGAAAAGGTTTATCACTAAACCTTTTCGGATTTTTTGAATATAAATATCATTACGAAATTACTTCACAAACGGGGCAGCCGGAAGTAGTTTGGAAGATACTTCTCCAAAACCAATTCGTACTTTTCCGTTTTGGCAATAACCACGCATGATTACGGTGTCGTTATCCTCAATGAAAGTTCGTTTTTCTCCGTTATTAAGTTCCAGCGGTTTTTGTCCGCCCCATGTCAATTCAAGTAGCGAACCAAAACTGTCCTGTGTTTGCCCTGAAATCGTTCCTGACCCCATCAAATCTCCGGCATTGATTTTACAACCATTCACAGCGTGGTGTGCGAGTTGTTGACTCATTGTCCAGTACATGTATTTGAAATTAGAAACACAAATAGTGCTGTCATTTCCGTTTTCAGGCTGGATAATTACCTCCAGGTTAATGTCGAACGCATGATTGCCGGTTTGTTGCAAATAAGGCAACGGTTGAGGGTTTTCTTGTTTTGGGCTTTCGCAACGGAAAGGCTCCAAAGCATCTAAAGTAACTACCCAGCATGAGATAGACGAAGCGAAGTTTTTCGCCAGAAATGGTCCGAGTGGCACATATTCCCACGCCTGAATATCCCTGGCACTCCAATCATTGAGCAATACCATTCCAAAGATGTAATCCTCCGCTTCTTCGACCGGAATTCTATCCCCGAGTTTGTTGGCATCTGTAGTAATAAAAGCAGTTTCAAGCTCAAAATCTACTCTTTTTGAAGGACCGAAAACAGGTTGCTTTTCGCCTTTTGGTAAAGTTTGTCCGGTAGGTCGTTTAACCGCTACGCCCGACGGTACGATTGATGAGCTTCTGCCGTGATAACCAACCGGAATATGTAACCAGTTAGGTAACAAAGCATTTTCAGGATCTCTGAATAGCTTACCGACATTCGTAGCGTGTTCTCTGCTGGAATAAAAATCGGTGTAATCGCCAATGATAACCGGCAACTGCATTTCTACTTCTTCAATCGGGAACAAAACCACTTCTTTCTGCGATTCGTTATCTCTTAATTCGGGATTATCGTGACGGAAAATTTCTGAAATTCTATTCCGAACCAACCGCCATGTTTTTTTACCCAAAGTGATAAAATCATTCAAAGAATCTTGCAAAAACACATCATCGTGTAAATCAATACCGTCAAAATAGCCTAATTGATGTAATGCACTCAGGTCGATAGCCTGATTTCCGATTCGTGTGCCTATGGTAATCACATCATCTTTGGTCAAAAAAACACCAAAAGGAATGTTTTGAATAGGAAAATCGCTGTTGGGTTCTACGTCTATCCAGGATTTAAGTTCCGGATTATTAGCGTGAATAATCATATAAAAATTGATTTTAAAAGGGTTCTACAATTATTTTAGTCAAATATATCATTAAAGACTTATTTTAACAAACCAATTTCGTAAATTTGAATTCATTTTAACGAAATATTAGACCATGCAACACGATAAGGAAATTTTTGACTTAATTGCAGACGAAAAAGAACGTCAGATTCAGGGATTGGAACTTATTGCTTCTGAGAACTTTGTGAGTGAACAGGTCATGCAGGCAGCAGGTTCTGTTTTGACGAATAAATATGCCGAGGGTTATCCGAATAAAAGATATTACGGCGGTTGTGAAGTTGTTGATATCGCAGAGCAACTCGCTATCGACAGGGCAAAGGCTTTGTTCGGGGCGGAATATGTGAATGTACAGCCACACTCGGGCTCGCAGGCAAATACAGCGGTTTATGCGGCAGTATTGAATCCCGGTGACAAAATTTTAGGTTTTGATTTATCCCACGGAGGACATCTTACACACGGTTCGCCAGTAAATTTTTCCGGAAAATTATACAATCCGGTGTTTTATGGCGTGAACAAAGAAACCGGAAGGCTGGATTATGACCACATTGCGGAAGTAGCTCAAAGAGAACAACCTAAGTTAATCATTGCCGGAGCATCAGCCTATTCCAGAGATATGGATTTTAAACGATTCAGGGAAATAGCCGACAGTGTTGGGGCGATATTGATGGCAGACATTTCGCACCCTGCCGGATTGATTGCTAAAGGAATTTTGAATGACCCACTACCTCACTGTCATATCGTAACGACAACAACGCACAAAACCCTTCGCGGACCGAGAGGTGGAATGATTATGATGGGCAAAGACTTCGAGAATCCGTTTGGAATAAAATCTCCGAAAGGAGAATTGAGAATGATGTCTGCATTATTGGATAGTGCTGTTTTTCCGGGTAATCAGGGAGGTCCTTTGATGCATATTATTGCAGCCAAAGCCGTGGCTTTCGGCGAAGCTCTTTCCGATGAGTTTTTCCATTACATTTTACAAGTGAAGAAAAATGCGCAGGCAATGGCAGAAGCTTTTGTGAAAAGAGGCTATGATATTATTTCGGGCGGAACAGACAACCACATGATGCTTATTGATTTACGAAATAAAAACATTACCGGAAAAGACGCGGAAAAAACTTTGGGTAAAGCCGATATTACTGTAAACAAAAATATGGTACCGTTTGACGATAAATCGCCATTTGTAACTTCAGGTATCAGAGTGGGAACAGCTGCGATAACAACCAGAGGCTTGAAAGAAAATGATATGGAAACCATCGTTGATTTCATCGACAGAGCTATTCAAAATCATGACAACGACGATGCTTTGGAACAAATTGCTGAGGAAGTTACCGAAATGATGAGCGGAAAGCCTTTGTTTGTGTGATTTTTGTTATACATTAAAGATAAAAAGAGCCGATTTCGGCTCTTTTTTTGTAACATTTAGGTTTATAAGGCAACTAATCAGTTGTAAACAAGAAAATAATGAAAAAAATATTACTCTTTGTTTTGTTGGTTGTTTCGCCGTTTGTGGTAGCACAAAATGTGTTATATAAAGGTGTGGTAAAAGATTTTGAAACTGACAGTCCGGTGCCGTATGTGAGTATTACTGCCAAAGGGAGCAACAGCAGTACGGTAACTAATATTGACGGGAAATTCCAGATTTGGGTCAGTCCGGATACTAAAGAGCTAAGTTTTTCTCACTTGAGTTACAAACTGCAAAGTCTTTCGCTGAATAGTAAAAACAGAGAGAATTTAACTATCTATCTGGATATAGCTGCTTATGAACTGGAGGAATTGCTAATTCCCAACCGACCGATAAAAGATATTATTCTGGAAGTATTGGATAATTCACAAAAACAGTTTTCTGACGATGTGGTTTTAAACACCTATTACCGCGAAATGCTTACGATTAATAACGAAATCAATACTTTCGGCGATGGAATGCTCGATTTTTATTACAAAGACAAAAAAGAAAGTGATATTATTGTGAACCAAAGCCGGTTTGCTCGTTTTAAATCGGAAGAATTTAAGGCTTATGAGGCATCACCATTGACTTTGTATTTATTAAATATGCAGGAATTGGTTACCGATGCTTTTCAGTTTACAACGATGCGAAAGATTGTCAAAGAAAAAGAATATGGTTTGAGTCTTACACAGAAAATCGGTACAGACGGAAGAACACTTACGATACTGCATTTTGAACCCGAATCGAATGCGAAAAAAGTTGCTTTGAAAGGAACAATGGTATATGACGAAGAAAAGAAATTGGTGCTGGATATAGAAATGAGCGTCCACTCCGATTTTATAGAAAATCTGACTATGAGAAACAGGGTTTTCTTTCGGTTCAAGCCGAATAATGTGGTGCGGAAAACCATTTTCAATATAGACGGAAATCGTTATTATCTGTCTTATAAAATGGGTAGAATCCACGGAACAGTTGAGCGGGAAACCGAACGTTTTTATGCTGGCGGAAATTATGAATTAGTTATTGTTGATACCAAAATGGACAATCTACAGCCCAACCCTGATTTGATTTACCATGAGCCTACACTCGAACGATTAGGGAAAAATTACACTACGCCTTATTGGAAAGAACACAACACATTGGTGCTGTCTGAAAAAGAAAAAGCTGTACTCGGGCGACTTAATGAAGTGGATTAATAGGGTTTAGATACAACTTTTTGAAATTAAGTTAGCTGACGTTTGATATGCACAAAATTTCCACTTTATATTTGATCTTGAATTTGATCTTGCCGGTAGTTATTTAAACATTTCTTTTAATTCATCTAAATATGAAAATTCCTCATAACCTAAATATTTATATTGAGATTGAATTTCGTTTTTTAATTGCTTGTAGTTTTTGTGGTAAAACTCTGAAATTTTAATCTTTTTTTTATTGTTTTGATAAAAATATAAATATTCATAAGTTCCACCTCTTGAGGGTAACATAGAATATTTCCACCCATCTATTTCTGAAGCTTTATAACTTTTAATTATTGCTCCGAAAAATCGTTTAACTACTATATTGTTTTGGGTAAGCTCGATAGTTATATACTTTGTTCTTAATTCTCCAAACACTAAATAGATAAATGTGAAGATTATTAGTCCAAGAATAAATATTTTCGGAAAAGGCTTATTATCATAATATGGATTTCCAAAGAATGCCGGAACTACCATAAATAATAGATAAAGGCATACTATCGTTAATATTAAAACTAAATATGATTTGAATGTAAATTTTGATCTCAATGAATCTTTTCTTTCAAAGTTCTGTGTCATGCTTGCAAAACTAATAAATCTATGCGTCTATGGCAACTCAATAAATCGCTTATTATTGCTTAGTGACAATTTGACTGGCAAATTCATTGGCGTTTTCCACAATTTTATAGGCATCTACGATTTTCTTAACCAATCGGTGGCGTACAATATCTTTGTCGTCCAGGAACAATATGCCGATACCTTCAACATTAGCAAGGATATTCAACGCCTCTCTTAATCCGGAAGAAATTTTTCTGGGCAAATCCACCTGTCCGGGGTCGCCGGTAATGATGAATTTGGCATTTTTTCCCATTCGGGTCAGAAACATTTTCATCTGTGCGTGGGTGGTATTTTGGGCTTCGTCTAAGATCACAAAAGCATTGTCCAGCGTTCGTCCCCGCATAAATGCTAGCGGAGCAATCTGAATAATTCCTTTGGCGATGTAATCTTCCAAGGTTGCAGGCAGAATCATATCCCGCAAGGCATCGTACAAGGGTTGCATATACGGGTCAAGTTTTTCTTTCATATCACCGGGCAGAAATCCTAAATTTTCTCCGGCTTCCACCGCAGGGCGGGTAAGAATTATCCGTTTGACTTGTTTTTCTTTCAATGCTTTTACAGCCAAAGCTACGCTGGTATAGGTTTTCCCTGTTCCGGCAGGACCAACGGCAAAAACCATATCGTTTTTCTGAACAAATTCAACGAGTTTTTGCTGATTAGGCGTTTTGGCTTTGACCTGTTTTCCGCCTACGCCATGCACCAAAACCGTATCGTGAAAATTAGCTTCTTTTTGCGGAGCATCGTCCAAAATAAGCCTTTCGATGATGTTTTCGTTAATGGTATTGTATTTCTGAAAATATTTCACAACCCGATCGAAACGGTCTTCAAAAGCGTCCATGATTTCGCTGTCGCCGTATATTTTTACCAGATTCCCACGGGCAACAATTTTCAGTTTCGGATAAAGTTTTTTCAGTGTAGTGAGGTGTATATCCTGTGGACCCCAAAAATCTTTGGGTGTAATCTGTTCCAACTCAATTATTCTTTCGTTCAAAAGCGTCAAATTTTAATTAAAATAATTAGTTTTGTATGTTCAAAGCTAATAAAAAATATTCAGAATCTGTTTAAAATCAGGTCAAATTCATGGCAATTATTACATTAACTACCGATTATGGTTTCCGCGATTTCTATGTGGCTTCGGCAAAAGGGGTTTTGAACAGCCGTTTTCCGGAGGCTGCTATCGTTGATATATCTCATGAAATTGATTTGTATAATATCGGAATGGGAAGCTATGTGCTGAAAAATGCGATTGAACACTTTCCGGACAAAACCATTCATGTCTTTGCCGTTGATGCCTCACTGTCGCAACGTACAGATTATTTGGTTATGGAATACGAAAATCAGTATTTTATTGCACCCGACAACGGAGCTTTGAGTTTGATTCTGGTCGATGATGAGCCGGCGAAGTTATACAAAACCACAGCCACCGGACAAAAGTCGCTTTTTGCTTATTTTTCCGGATTGATAGAAAAAATTATCGCTGCTGATTTTTCCAGAATCGGAACAGAAATAGATAAGGAAGGTATGGTGCAATCCACCGAATTGCGTCCGCAAATTTTATCGGAAGGAAATGCGATAAAAGGGCATATCGTGTATGAAGATCATTACGGAAATGCCATCACAAACGTTTCCCGAAAACTGTTTGAAGATATAGGGCAGGGCAGGGCATTTGAAATGTTAGTAAGCCTGAAAAAAATCAGTCGAATCAATCGTTTTTACGATGATTTTAATACAGCAGATAAGCCGCTGAACGATTATCACGGACAGTTGTTTTCGATTTTTAACCAAAACGATTATTTACAGTTGTCGATTTATAAAGGAATTCCGGGAAGAGGCGGAACGGTTAAAAGTCTTTTGGGGTTGACCTATCGGGATTCGTTTGTTATCACATTTAAAGAATAAAATATGTTTGTAAGAATAGTAAAAATGAGTTTTCACGAAGATAAAATTGATGATTTTTTAGTCAATTTTCACGAAGTAAAAGACAAAATCAGAAATTTTGAAGGAAATAATTTTCTGGAATTATACCAGGATAAAAACAATAAATCAGTGTTTTTTACATATAGTATCTGGCAAAATGAAGAAGATTTGGAAAACTACCGCCATTCCGATTTATTCAAAGAAGTTTGGAGTTATACCAAACAGTTTTTTAACGCCAAACCCGAAGCCTGGAGTGTAGATAAATTGGTAACTTTGGAGTAATTTATGGTTGGTTGTCGGGGAATTACAAACTAAAGTTTACATCGCACCAACAACTTTGAACCTGAATAAAATTTTAAACCAACAAATGAAAGCAATATTAATCAAAGAAATCAAATCTTTTTTCGGTTCGCTTACCGGTTATCTGGTTATCGGAATATTTTTGATTTTATGCGGATTATTTCTCTGGATTTTTGACGGAGAGTATAATATTCTGCAAAGCAGATACAACGATTTAGCACCATTTTTCCGGCTTGCACCATGGGTTTTGTTACTCTTGGTTCCGGCGGTAACGATGCGGAGTTTCGCCGAAGAAAAAAAACAAGGAACAATGGAATTGCTACTGACCAAACCCGTGTCGGCACTCGAAATCGTTTTAGGTAAATATTTCGGTGCAGCGATTTTGATTCTCATAGCTATTCTACCGACATTATTGTATATTTTCGTATTGCAACCTTATGGTTTTCCGGAAAATAATATGGATTTAGGTAGTACTTTCGGTTCCTATATCGGATTGATTTTTTTGATTTTAGCCTACACTGCCATTGGTGTTTTTGCCAGTACGCTGACCGAAAATCAGATTGTAGCGTTTTTGATAGCTGTTGTCGGTTGCTTTCTGTTTTTTATAGGTTTTGAAAAACTGTCCGAAATGTTCAGTGCCGCATCTGTGGTAGAAAAAATTGGCATGAATTATCATTACAAAAGCATCAGCCGAGGCGTGATTGACACCCGGGATATTGTCTATTTTGTTACATTGTCATCAGCTTTTGTTGCCATTACTCATTTTCAAATTAAATCTTTAAGGAAATGATGAAGAACAGAAAAAACCAGATTTCGCTTATACTTGTTATCGTTTTTTTGGTAGCAATCAACTTGTTGTCGGGAGTGGTGTTCAAACGCTTTGATTTTACACAAGATAAAAGATATACGTTGTCGGAAACCACCCACTCACTCATTCATGAAGTAAAAGAACCGATGTTGGTTGAGGTTTTTCTGGAAGGTGATTTTCCGGGGGAAATTCGTAAACTGCAAACCGAAACACAACAACTTCTGGAAGAATTTTCAGCGATTAATTCTGATATCTATTTCAAATTTACGAATCCGCACAACCAGCCCGATTCCGACAAGTTTCTGGCTGATTTGCATGCCAGCGGAATGAAACCGCTTTCAGTAACAGTAAATGACCGAGGAAAACAAAGTCAGGAAATGGTTTTTCCGTGGGCGGTAATTACTTATGGTGAAAAATATGCGATAATTCCGTTAATGCGAAACGTGATGAGCGTTAGCCTTGAAGAAAATATCAATTCGTCGGTGCAATATTTAGAATATGCGTTGGCAGAAGGAATGCAAAAAGTGATTGTGCCGAAATCTAAAAAAATCGCGATAATCAAAGGCATTGACGCACCCGATGATATTTATTTCGCCGATTTGCTGATGAGTCTTCGGGAAAGCTATTTCATTGCCCCGTTTACGTTAGACAGCATTCAGGCAAACCCGAATAAAACCCTGCAGGAACTCAAAGAATATGAGTTGGCAATGGTCATGAAACCCAACAAAACTTTCTCTGAATCAGACGTGCAGGTTCTTGACCAATACATTATGAATGGCGGAAAAACAATGTGGCTGATTGACCAGGTACAGGCCGAAATGGACAGCCTGATGCAAAAAAGCGAAACGCTGACTTACCCGAAAGAAACCGGACTCAATGAAATGTTTTTTAAATATGGTTTGCGAATCAACCCGGCTTTGGTCAAAGATGAAATGGGAACACCAATCCGTCTGGCGGTCGGTCGCGAAGGTTCGGAAACGGTATATGACAATTTTATCTGGAAATTCGCCCCGTTTGTGATGCCATCGAATTCGCACCCGGTAGTGAAAAATCTGGAAGGAATCAAATTTGATTTTGTCAATAGTATCGACACTTTGAAAAACGGTATTCAGAAAACAGTATTGTTGCAAAGCTCGCCGTATTCATCAACGGTTGGCAGTCCGGGAATGATTAGTTTACAGATGTTGAATGAGGAAATCCAGCCCGATTTTTATCAGGATAAAGGAAATATTCCGCTGGCAGTTTTGCTTGAAGGCGAATTTACTTCGACTTATAATAACCGGATTTTACCCTTTAAACAACCAGATTTTGTTCAGAAAAGTCAGCCAACCAAAATGATTGTGGTCGCTGACGGCGATATAGCGAAAAACCAGCTGGACAATAAAAAATTACCTATGGAACTGGGCTATGATAAATGGACAAACACATTATACGGCAATAAAGAGTTCATGCTCAATGCAGTAAATTACCTGCTGGACGATTCCGGATTGATGAGTTTGCGGAACAAAACCGTTAAGTTGCCATTGCTCGACAAAGAAAAAGTTTACAGCGATTACAGCCGGATACAAATGCTGGTCGTAGGATTACCATTGATTATTTTGTTGATATTTGCCGGATTGTTCATCGTAATCCGAAGAAAAAAGTATCAAAAATAAACGAGGAAACTATTTTTATATTTGGATTTAAAAAAATATATTTGTACATCAAAACCGAAAAATCGGATAAATTATAAAACAAGATGAAATTTATTATTTCGAGTTCGTATTTATTAAAGCAATTACAGGTGTTAGGAAGTGTAATCAACACCAATCACACGTTACATATCTTAGACAATTTTCTGTTTGAAGTAGATGAAAATCAGCTAAAGATTTCCGCTTCAGATTTGGAAACTACCGTTACAGCCACGCTGGACGATGTGCAATCGACCAGTCAGGCAAGCGTTGCCATTTCGGCGAGATTGTTGCTGGATACATTAAAAACATTTCCTGACCAGCCATTGACTTTTGTTCTGACGGACGAAAATACCATTGAGATTAGTTCAGAAATGGGTAAATATGTGTTGGCATATCTTCCCGGGGAAGAATTCCCGAAAGCGGAAACCCTGGAAGAACCTTCCACAACAATTTTACCTTCGAGTGTGTTGGCAACAGCCGTTAGCAAAACCATTTTCGCTGCAGGGAATGATGATTTACGTCCGGTAATGTCGGGAGTATATTTTAATTTTTCGCCAAGCGGAGTGATTTTCGTGGCTACAGATGCACACAAATTGGTTAAATATTCTCAGACAGCGATTACTTCGGACGCCGAAACAAGCTTCATCATGCCGAAAAAACCGCTTAATATCCTGAAAAATATTCTGGCTTCAACAGAGACAGATGTTCGAGTAGAATTCAACGAATCCAATGCGAGATTTTCGTTTGATAATTACACTTTGACTTGTCGTTTGATTGATGGAAAATACCCGAATTATGAAGCGGTAATTCCGAAAGAAAATCCAAATAAATTGGAAATTTCCCGTACGCAGCTATTGAGTTCTGTGCGACGTGTTGCTGTGTTTGCGAGCAAAACAACACATCAAATCCGACTGAAAATTACCGGTTCGGAGTTGAATATTTCAGCCGAAGACATTGATTACTCAAATAAAGCAGAGGAAAGATTGACTTGTAATTACCAAGGCGATGATATGCAGATTGGTTTCAACTCCAAATTTTTGATTGAGATGTTGAGTAATCTGGAATCAGATACTGTGTTGTTGGAAATGTCATTGCCAAACAGAGCCGGAATCCTTACCCCATTGGAAGGACTGGAAGACGGCGAAAACATTTTGATGTTAGTCATGCCGGTAATGTTGAATAACTAAAGCAGTTTAAGCATAATAAATTAAGCATAATAAAAATAACCTCTGAAAATCAGAGGTTATTTTTATTATAATTCATGCAGAACCATGACGGGTTCATTAACATGGTATGATAATTTCTTGGTAAAGCTACTACCAAACAAACGGTCGAAGAAATTCCGGTTTCTGCGTACCATCGCCAGAATATTAATCTGCTGTTCACCTATAAAGTCAAATATACTACCTTCTATATCATTACTTTCAATGATATGGAAAGACACGAAAGCTTGAGAGAATCTGTTTTTCCATTCAGTTAATTTCAATTGTAAATCCATGTCATTAGGCGTGTTCGTGACGTGAATTACCTGTATTTCTGCGTTCAACTGCTCAGCAATGTTGATGACTTCTTCCATAGCCGGAATATCTTTGTCTTTGAATAAAGTGGTAAAACCAATTTTTTTAAGACCTTCAAAACGAGCGTTGTGCGGAACGCTTATTACCGGTATTTTTACACCTCTGATTACATTAACAGTATTGGAGCCCAACAGTTTCTTTTCAATTCCGGACGCACCGATGGTTCCCATAACAATAAAATCGATATTTTGCTCATCAATAATTCTTTGGATAATAGGTAATAATATTCCTCTCTCGAAAACAAAATCCATAGCAACAAGATCCATTTCATGTTTTAGAGCAAGGTCTTGTAATTCTCCCAGATGTTTTTTGTAATGAGCAAGCTCATTCTCTTCCAGTTTGTCATAAACGTCAAAAATTAAATCAGGTTCGCCGCTACTGGTTGTTGAAATAATCGGCATTTCATAAACGTGCAAAACCAACAATTCAGCATTGAGTGAATGAGCTAATTTTAGTGCATATAGAAAGGCATTGTTGGCTGTTTCTGAAAAATCGGTAGGAAAAAGAATTTTTGTCATCGGTTAAAATTTTGAGAATAAATATAGGAAAAAAACTTGTATAATGGAGGGGAATTGAAGTATATTTTCAGATAAATTCCTCAGATACCAATAAGAATTACTAAATTTGAATAAATCCAGAATATTATGTTATCTAACGATACAATTTGTGCATTGGCGACGGCTAACGGAATGGGAGCTATCGCAGTAATTCGTATTTCGGGACCGGATGCGATTACGAAAGCAGATGAAATTTTTCAGTCTAAATTCGGTAATAAAAAACTGTTGGCGGTAGATTCGCATACAGTTCATTTGGGCTATGTGAAACAAAACAATACCTTGCTGGACGAGGCTTTGTTTACCGTTTTTAAAGGACCGAATTCTTACACCGGCGAAGACGTGGTCGAGATTTCTACGCACGGTTCGGTGTATATCCAGCAAAAAGTAATGGAACTGCTCAACCGAATCGGAGTTCGCAACGCTAATCCGGGCGAATATACTTTCCGGGCGTTTTGGAACGGAAAAATGGATTTGTCACAAGCCGAGGCGGTTGCCGATTTGATTGCGTCAGATTCTCAGGCTTCGCACGAAATTGCACTCAAGCAGATGCGTGGAGGTTTTTCCAACCAAATTAAAGAGTTGCGAGAAGAGATGATTAATTTTGCCGCACTAATGGAGCTGGAATTAGATTTTTCCGAAGAAGATGTGGAATTTGCTAACAGGGATAAATTCAACGAATTGCTCAATAAATTACAAAACACGCTCAAAAAATTAGCTGATTCTTTCGCCTATGGAAACGTCATCAAAAACGGTGTGCCAGTAGCAATTGTCGGAGCACCGAATGCGGGTAAATCTACTTTGCTCAATGCTTTGCTCAACGAAGAGCGGGCTATTGTTTCCGATATCGAAGGAACAACTCGTGACACGATTGAAGAAGTGCTGAACATCAACGGAATAGCTTTTCGATTCATCGATACAGCCGGATTACGCACTTCGGGCGACAAAATAGAGCAAATCGGGATTGAGAAAACAAGGGAAAAAATCAAACAGGCAAAGGTTGTGATTCATCTTTATGATGTGCACAGAATGACAGAACAAATGGTGGCTCAGCAGTTGGACGAATTGTTACAAAGTAATAACATCGTATTGAACGTTGCTAATAAAATAGATGAAACTTCAGCTAAAAATGCCATTTCAGATGAGCTGAAAAAAGAATTTCCTGATGTGATTCATTTAGCGATTTCTGCCCGGGAAAATATTGGAATTGAAGAGTTGAAACAAGCACTCAGCAATCAGGTGCAACAGTTGGGGAACTCGTCTGACGATACGATTGTAAGTAATTCACGCCATCTATCAGCTCTACAAAATACGTTGAAGCAGATTCATAAAATCAGAGAAGGATTACAACACAATCTGCCGGGAGATTTGCTGGCTATTGATATCCGCGAAGCATTGGCTTATCTCGGAGAAATTACAGGAGAAATTGATGTGGATCAGGATATTTTGGGAACAATTTTCGGGAAGTTTTGTATCGGAAAGTAGAGTAGTTTAATAAATATTAGTTAGTATGCGAAAAAAAACTGAAAATTCTTATATCTTTATCAAGAACTTTCAGGTTTAAAAATCAGTGAATTATGTTTTTATTGCTCCCAAAATCATATTTCTTCTTTCAGCACATTTTTCCTTTTGAAATACAACAACACGCCACTTAAAATCAACCCAATGAATGCAATAAGCAGCATATTAAAAATATAAGGATAAGTCAAAGTCACTGACCCATTTTCGACAATCAGAATCCGGAATGCCGGCAGAAAATGCGTAAGCGGAATCACTTGTGCAATCCATTGTATCCAAACGGGCATTTGGCTGAGTGGCCACGTAAACCCGGAAAGAATAAAACTCGGTGTGGCAATTACCATCAGTACTTCAGTCGCTTTGAGCTGATTAGGAATCATGATACTGACCAAAATTCCAATAAAACTCACAGCCAATACAAAAACACCGGCAATTAATGTGAGTGTACCTATATTTTCATGAAAAGGAATTCTGAACCACAGCGTAAACAGATAATACAAAATCCAGATACCAAAACTCATGATTAAATATGGAATTACTTTGACTGCAATCATTTCCCATACCGATTTTGTCCGGCGTGCCAGCTCGGCGAAAGTTCCGTTTTCAAACTCTGAAGCGAAAGATAACGCAAGACCCAGCAATAAAACCTGTTGCAAAACGGTGGCTAAAATTCCCGGCCAAAGGAAATACATATAGTTTGTACTTCGGTTATTTTGCTTGATAAATGTAGTCTTGAAAGGTTCGTACTGGCTCATGAGCAATTCTTCCGGAACCCCCTGCTTTCTCAAGGTTTCTATCTGTGTGCCGGCTTTTAATGTTCCCAAAACCAACTGTATGGCTGACGCTCCGTAATTGGCAGTCAGTACATTGGACGTATTGACCAAAGTTAATATTTCCGGATTGCGTTTGGTTAAAACTTCGCGTTCAAAATCTTTCGGAAAAAAGACCACACAAACCGCATCATTTTTCGCAACGGTTTCATCGAGGTGCACTTCGTCATAAATGATTTCGGCAATATGAATAACCTCGTTGTCATTCATCATCTCTATGGCTTTGTTTGACATGGAACTCCTGTCCTGGTCAACCACCACAATGGGTAAATCGGTTACTTTTCCCTTTCCGTAAACATACCCTAACAAAATTCCGTACATAACCGGTGCTCCGATGAATAATAAGCGTAAGATTTTGTTGCTCCAAAACAACCGGAATTCCCGTTTTAGTAATTCTAAAAATGTTTTCATCATTATTGTTTTAATATTACCGTTGATTTGGTCAGAATGTCTTCGGTTTGGGTTGTTTGTTTTGGCAATACAATCATTTCGTACAAAGCATCCTGCATATCGTAATCCGGATAGGCAGTAGCAATATTGGCATAGGCACCAATTTGTTTAATGTTTTGTATTTCCGCTTCAATATTCTCATTGAGATAAGGAACAAAAACATGAACTGCTTCGCCTTTTTTGTATTTGGCTAAGCTGCTTTCTGGAACAGTGAACCGAAAATGAATCGTGTTGGACAAAATACCTTTAAATAAAGTATATCCCGGTAACGCCAGTTCGCCTTGCTTGAGTGTGATTAAATTAATCTGCATATCCTGCGGTGCGATAATATATCGTTCTTTTTCCGCAATGCTGACTTCCTGTAGTGCACCGCTGGCACGGTCTTGTTGTCCTAAAGCCATCATTTGTTGTTCTATCCGGACACCATTTTGCACATCGGCAATTTCGGCATCAACCGCCAGTAATTGTGCCTGAGCACCCTGATACTTAGCAAAAACCTCATCGTATTGCTGTTGAGGAATCAGTGAGTCTTTGACCAAAGCATCCATGCGATTGAGTGATTTTCGGACAAATTCGTACTGTTCTTTCAAGGCTGATTTTTTGGCATTCAGTTGTTTTAACTGATTTTGTGTAGCACCGGTAGCAGCCATCTGATATTGCGCCTGTGCTGATTTAACCGCACCTTCAGCCTGTGCTTTTTTGGCGTTGACTTCCGGAATATCCAATATAGCGAGCGTATCTCCTTTTTTGACAAAGTCACCTTCCTTGACGAGAATTGTTTCAATGCGTCCGGCGAGTTTACCTACAACCGCCAATTCGTCCCGTTCTACTTTTCCTTGTAATTCCTTGTCTGTGTTACTGCCACAAGCGATGAGTAACATGGATGAGGTTATGGCTAATACAATTTTTCTCATGATATAATTATTTTACTGTTAGGTATTGCGTTAATGTTCCGGTTGATTGATAAGTTTCAATCGCTTTTTCCCTTTGCTTGGCAATAGCCTCATACCAGTCGAATGAAGCTTTGAACGTATCATTTTCAGCTTCCAGCCGGTTGTTAATGCCCATTAATCCGTTGGCATATTGTTTCTGAGCCAATGTGTTGTTGTTTTCTGCAATTTGTTTACGCTGTTGATGAATGGTCATTTGCTCTGTGGCTGTCTGGTATTCCGATTGATTTTTTGCCAGTAGTAAATCCAGTTTTTCTTTGGCATCGTTTAATTTCAGGTCGATTTGTTGCTGACTAAGTTGTGCCTCCTTGATTTTCTCTTTCCGTTCAAAACCTTCGAAAATACTCCATTTCATTCCAATACCGACCATAAAATTAGGATGTAAAGTCAATTCGTTTAGCCGAAACTCAGCATTTCGGTTTATTTGGTTTAGATGCACCTCTGATTTTAGATCAAAAACCGATGCATATTGATAAGATGCGAAAGCACCTATGTTGGGCAACAGACTTCCTTTTTCTTTTTTAATGGCATATTCATTGGCAGTTTTAAAAGCTTCCAATGCTTTAATTTCGTTTTTGTTATCCACAGAAAGGTTGTTTTGAACAATAATAGGTTCGAGTTGATAAACGGTATTCAATATCGTACTTTTGTCCAGTTTGGTAGCTTGTATAAGTTTGAGTACCAATAGCTCTTTTTTGCTTTCCACATCTTTTCTTTTAGACGCCAACTCGAGCTGAGCCAGCTTGATTTTATCCCGGTCATAAGGAATTGCCAAACCGGCAGAGATGGCTTTTTCCACCCGTTCAGTTTCTTTGTTTAATCTTTTTTCACTGTTATCGAGTAATTTTTCTGCTTCATGCAATAAAGCCAATTGGTCAAAACTTATAATAATATCCTTAATAATTTCATCTTTTTGGTTTTCCATCAGATAAGCGGTTCCCTCATTTTTATATTTCAACGCTTTGGCTCCGTTCGTAATTTGCCCACCGCTGAAAATAACCTGATTGAGTTTGAGTCCGCCTACGAAAGCTTGTCCGGAATTGTCAAAAGTGGTTTTTCCGTCAAAAAGCTGTATGCCTGTGAGTGGCAGTGTTTGTGTTGGTACATCAACGGTGAGCTCATTGTTGAGGTAAGCATACATTGCACTGGCTTCTAATCGGGGCAGGAATTTTTGTTTGATTCCTTTTTGCTTCATTTCCATTTTCTCGATTTCCAGATGATTGTTTTGTATATCTACATCGTTCATTATAGCTTGTTGAATGGCATCATACAAAGATGGTGAAACGAGAATTTGTGCATACATTCCGCTCGCCGCCATAAGGCTGATTAAGGTAAGAATCAATTTTTTCATGATAGCTCTTTGTTAATATTCTCAAATATGAGTTGAAAACTGTCTCTGATATTCAAAGTTTGTTCTTCTGTCAGGTTTTTGGTAGCAATATCAATGGTTTCGTTGACGACATTCATCATCGGAATTTCGATATCTCTGCCTTTTTGTGTAAGGAATATCAGATTGAGTCTTCTGTCATTTTTATCAGCTTTTCGCTCAACGTAACCTTCTTTTTCCAGATTGTCAATCAATCGGGTAATGCTGGGTTTGTCGCGATAAGTGGCTTCTGCTAATGCTTGTTGTGAACAGCCGTCGTTTTTCCACAACACCGCCAGAATAGACCATTGCTCCCGAGTCAGATAAATATCGTTGTCTTTGAATTTTTTTACTAAAAATCGGTTGAGTAATAGTGGCACTCTGCCCATGAGCAGGTTGTACTTATTTTCGTTACTTAATTTAGTCGCTTTCATAAAAAAGGTTGTTTAAACAACTGCAAAGTTACATAAACAATAGTTAGTTGTGCAACTATTTTTTTAAGTATTTTTTTTAATTCTTCTTTAAAATATTGATTTTTAGTTATTTAGTGTTTGTTAAAAAATAAATAAGTTGTTTAACCGCTTTTCCCCTGTGGCTGATGATGTTTTTCTGTTCTATATCCATTTGAGCAAAAGTGTAGTTAAAACCGTGTGGAGTAAAAATAGGGTCATAACCAAAACCATTTGTCCCGATTTTTTCGTGGGTAATATTTCCTTCCACAATACCGGTAAACAGATGTTGCCCATTATCGATGTTGAGAGCAATTACTGTTTTGAACCGGGCTTTCCGATTCGTTTGCCCAGCTAATTTTTCCAGTACTAATTCCATGTTTTTATCATCATTTTTATCCTTTCCGGCATATCGAGCAGAATATACGCCGGGTTCGCCGTTCAGTGCTTCAATTTCGAGTCCGGTGTCATCTGCAAAACAGGGCAAACCGTATTTCTCAGTCACATAATTTGCTTTGAGAATCGCATTACTTTCGATGGTATTGCCGGTTTCCGGAATATCTTCGACACAATTGATGTCTGCCAAAGATAATATTTCTATATCGTCAGGCAATTGATTACTGATTTCTCTGACTTTGTTGAGGTTGTTGGACGCAAATACTATTTTCATAACTTAGATTATTTTTTACGACAAAGGCACAGAAAAAAAAGAAAAACTTTATGTCCTCCGTGTCTTTGTGGTTAATTTTTTTTAACTGATGAAGCTATACAAACCGCTTTTCTTCATAATTTGTGTTAGAACTAATTTAAGTTTTTGGTGTTCAGGATTTTCTAATTTGATATCGTTTTGTAAAAGCAATACCGCTTGTTGTCGCGCCAGTGATAGAATTTGCTGGTCTTTAACCAGGTCGGCCATTCTCAGGTTAAGCACGCCACTTTGTTGCGTGCCCATTAAATCACCCGGACCACGTAGTTTTAAATCTACTTCGGCAATTTCAAAACCGTCATTGGTACGGCACATCGTGTCCATTCGTACCTGTGAATCGTTGCTGAGTTTGTTTCCGGTCATTAAAATACAATAACTCTGGTCGCCACCTCTGCCCACACGCCCCCGAAGCTGGTGCAGCTGAGATAGTCCAAATCGTTCGGCACTTTCGATAACCATCACGGTGGCATTCGGGACGTTTACACCCACTTCAATAACAGTGGTCGCTATCATAATCTGGGTTTCGCCTTTAACAAACCTCGCCATTTCACGGTCTTTTTCCGTAGCGGTCATCTGTCCGTGTACAATACTGATGGCGTAATCGGGTAGGGGGAAATCTCTCGAAATTCCTTCGTAACCGTCCATCAGATTTTTGTAATCGAGCTTTTCACTTTCCTGAATCAGCGGATACACCATATACACTTGTCTGCCTTTGGCAATTTCGTCTTTGACAAATTTCCAGACTCGTAGCCGTTTGCCTTCATAATAATGTATGGTCTGCACTGGTTTTCTGCCCGGAGGTAATTCGTCGATAACGGAAACGTCCAAATCGCCGTACAAACTCATCGCCAAAGTACGCGGAATCGGTGTGGCGGTCATTACCAAAACATGTGGTGGCAAATGATTTTTTTTCCATAATTTTGCCCTTTGGTCCACACCAAAACGATGTTGTTCATCAATAATTGCCAACCCCAGATTGTTAAATTTAACAGGATCTTCCAGAATGGCGTGTGTGCCAATCAATATGGTCAGATTTCCGTTGATTAAATCTTCTAGAATCTGTCTGCGTTGAGCAGTTTTTGTTGAGCCAGTTAATAATCCGATATTAACCCCGATTTGCCCTGCCCATTCCTGTAATCCGTTAAAATGTTGATTAGCAAGAATTTCTGTCGGTGCCATAATACACGCTTGAAAATCATTGTCGATAGCGATTAACGCAGACAAGAATGCAACAACTGTTTTTCCTGAACCGACATCGCCTTGTAACAACCGGTTCATTTGCACAGGTTTCGCCATATCGGAACGAATTTCCTTAATCACTTTTTTCTGTGCATTGGTCAGCGGAAAAGGCAAGTGATTATTGTAAAAATCATGAAATTTTTCTCCTACAATTTCAAACGGATAACCTTGTATTTTCTGTTTTCTGAAAATATTTTGGTTAATGAGCTGCATCTGAATCAGAAACAATTCTTCAAACTTGATTCGGTATTGAGCCAGATTCAGTTTTTCTGCTGTTTCCGGAAAGTGGACGTGAAAAATAGCTTCCTGTTTTGATACCAGATGGAGTTTTTTTCTTAAATCTATTGGCAGAATTTCCTCTAATGCCGGCAGGGCATAATTAACGGCTTCGGCAATAATCCGCTGAATCACTTTGTTGGAAATATTCCGTTTGCTCAAAGTTTCGGTTGATGGATAAACCGCTTGCAAACCAGATTGAATTTTGTTTTGGTGTTCTTCGTATAATTCCATTTCCGGGTGGGGCATGGAAAGCGTTTGCCCATACCAATTGGTTTTTCCGAAAATGACATACGGCACATTAATTTTCAGGTTGTCGTTTATCCATTTGTGTCCGCGAAACCAAACCAATTCCATTTTAGATACGCCGTCCGTAAACGTGGCTACCAATCTTTTTCCGCGTTTTTGTTCCACGGTTTTCAGATGAATTATTTTTCCTATAATTTGGACTTCACTTTTGTTATTTTTGGTTAATTCGTTGATTTTGTAATATTTAGTTCGGTCTGAATATTTGTAGGGAAAAAAGTGAAGTAACTCGTTTACTGTAAATATTTGCAGTTCTTTTTTGATAATATCAGCCCGATTAGGTCCAACGCCTTTCAGATATTCAATAGGTAAATTCAAATCGGGTTGCTGCATAAATATTTATATAGAATTAGGATTTTCAGAAAAATTTAATATTTTTACGTAAAATTAATCCAAAACATTGAAATATGAAAAAAATACTTTTGTTAGGACTACTTACTTTTGGTTTTATTGCTTGTAATAACGACGATAGTAAGCCTATTGTAGGTGGGGAAGATGATGTTATCGAAGATGACAATATCCCTCAAGAACCCACCGTTGTGAATGTGAAAACTTTTCAAAGTGAAAAAGTCGCTTTTGGTGGTGGATACGAACAAAGTGCCGTTGGTACTTTTAATTTCCCGACGGATTCTGAAGAAATAGAATCAATTAAAATGTATGTTCAATTTGACTGTCCGTGTAATATTTGGGACGTTTATGCGAATGTCTTAGCGAAAGATGAAACTTCCGGCGAATGGTATGAAATAGGAAGATACATTACCCCTTATGGTAAAGACTCTTCTCCTTTAGAAAGAGGGTTAGAGTTTGATGTTACAGACTTTAAATCTATTCTGAAAGGAAATACAGAACTTAAAATATATACAGAAGTTTGGGGTTCTGATGGTTGGTTAGTTAGTGTGGATTTTGATTTTAAATATGGTACGCCAGAATATAAATATTCGGCAGTAGTACCTATTTTTCAATATAATGAAAATTCCCTTGAAGGAGTTCCATACGGAGAACCACATAATTTTGATTTGAATAAAAACATCAGTCTTCCGGAAAATATAGAGGAGGCACATTTCAGAACAATTATATCAGGTTGGGGACACGCTACGCCGTATGATACGGGAGGTAGGGGGTGTGCTGAGTGGTGTTTCAGAACACATCATGTTGCCATTAATAATGCACCGACTTTTGAGCATGAATTAGGTCCGATTGGTTGTGCAGATAATCCGATTAAGAATCAACAAGGTAATTGGCAGCCGGATAGAGCAGGGTGGTGCCCTGGAATGGTTGTACCCGTGAGAATTGATGAATTGGATTCGGATTTATTTGGGCAGCAATTTAGTTTTGAATATCAATTTGAAGAATGGACAAATAATATGCAGTCTGGAGCGGATAACCCTCATGCTTATTACGCCATTTCAACTTTTGTCGTGGTAAAAAGTAATTCGCCGATTAACAATCTTCCGGTAGTAACGGATTGATAATTTTTCCGGTTCAGATATTTAGAGCACAGCAATAATTGCTGTGCTTTTTTCTTTTGAGTCCCTTGAATTTTATCCTTAACTTTCGCAGTCTTTAATTTAAAAAGGATTTATGACTAAAATTTATCAGGAAAACGTAATAGAACAAACACAAATAGTCAGTAAATTAAAAAGAATTTCAAATGTGTTGAGTTTGTTGAGGTTAGCAGTTGTGGTGTTGTTTCTGACTAGTTTATATCAGGTTTTGATTGTGCAATCGGTAGCCGATATTTGGCAATTATTGATTTATGGTGCGGTAGCAGTTTTCTTGATTTTGCTGTTGATATATCAAAGAAATGCCAAAAAACTGGCATATCACAAGCAATTATTGGTTATAAATAAAGATGAATTTAACTATTTGACCAACAATGATTTGCCTTTCGATAACGGTAAAGAATTTATCGACAGCCAGCACGCCAACAGTTTCGATTTGGATTTGTTCGGGGAAAAATCACTTTTTCAGCATATCAACCGCACAAGACTTACTTTAGGAAAAAAGAAGTTAGCTCAGTTATTTACCGAAACAGTTAACCCGAAGGAAGTTATTCGACGTCAAAAAGCGGTTCAGGAATTAAGCGAAAAATTCTCACTAAGACAACATTTTTCGGTGCTTTCCGCCTTGTCGGAAGATAAGGAAGAATATATGGATAATTTGCAGTGTTGGGCAAGTAGCGACCAAAAAAGCAAGAAAGGTTTAGCGTTTTATTTGTCCTGGTTATTTCCGACGTTGTTTTTCGTTCTGGTGGTTTTGTATGTTTTCGACAATACTTTGATTGATTCAAAATGGATTGGTTACTTATTTATAATCAATATGTTATCAGTAGGTTTTAACTTCAAACATATCAATGGCGAAATTCAGAACTCATCCAAGATTGCTCAAACCTTATCGACATATTCCGGATTGATAAAAACGATAAAAGAAGTTGATTTTCAGTCTGATTTGTTAGTGCAAAAACAGAAGGAACTTGCCTCAGAAACCGTTTCGGCCGATTTGCTTATCAAAAAATTATCCCGCTTGTTTGAACAGCTCGACACCATTGCCAATATGTTTGTGGCGATTTTGCTCAATGGATTGTTTCAATATCATAACCATATATATTACAAGGTTGTCAAATGGAAATCTGCTCACAGCCGGCAGCTTTTCCATTGGTTGAATACTGTTGCGGATATCGAAGCACTGAACAGCATAGCTAATTTTGCCTATAATAATCCGGAATATGTTTATCCGGCAATTAACGAAAATAATCATTTTGCTTTCCAACAGCTCGGACACCCTTTAATAGAAAAAACGAAAAGAGTTTGCAACGATATTGATTTCAGGCAACAACGATTGACGATTCTGACCGGTTCGAATATGTCCGGAAAAAGCACTTTTCTGAGAACAATTGGCGTAAACTTACTATTGACCGGGGCGGGATCACCGGTTTGTGCGACGGAAGCAACCGTTTGCCCGATTCCGCTTTGGGTTTCTATGCGATTAACCGATTCGATGAAAGACGGCGAATCTTATTTTTATGCTGAAGTAAAAAGGTTAAAACAAATCGTGGTGGAAGCACAGCAACAACCGGTTTTTGTGTTGTTAGATGAAATTCTTCGCGGTACAAACTCTGACGATAAAACGCAGGGGACGATTGGCGTGATTGAAAAAATGGTTAATTGCGGAGCAACCGGAATGATAGCAACGCATGATTTGGAAGTTTGCACAGTAGAAAATAAATATCCGAATGTGCTGACGAATAAATCCTTTGAAGGAATTATTGCTAATGATGAATTGTCTTTTGATTACAAATTACGCGACGGTATTTGTCAAAATAAAAATGCCACTTTCATTATGAAAAAAATGGAAATTATATAGTATGTCGGGTGTCAAAAGTGACCTGTGAGATTTTTGGTAATGTACTGAAAAATAGTTAGTAGATTTTATCAAAACATTCAATTATTCGTATTTATAAAGAATAAGAGAAATTTGTATTATGGATTTGAAATGATGAAATCATCTGCATCGCGGAGGAAATTAAATTTTTTTCTGGCTTTTTCCAGATTGTTTTTCTCTGATTCCACAATTTTGATACCTTCATTTTCGTATGGCTCAATCAGGTAATTACCCATGTAATCAACAGCCTGGGAATGTCCAGAATAAAAAATACCGGCTGGGTCAGTACCACAACGGTTTACACCAATCACATAACTCATGTTTTCCACTGCACGTGCTTTGAGCAATGTATCCCATGCATCAATCCGTTTGTCTGGCCAAGAAGCAACATAAATCAGCATATCGTAATCTTCATTTTGGATTCGTGAAAATACCGGAAACCGCAAATCATAACAAACTTGCAGAGCGATTTTCCAACCCAGATAATCTACAATAACCCGGTTTTTTCCGGCAGCGTAATGTTTGTCCTCTTTTGCCAGTGAAAACAAATGCCGTTTGTCGTAGATTTGATAATCCCCGTCGGGATAAACGAACACCATTCGGTTGTAATAAGCATTTTGTTCCTTAACCACGAAACTGCCCGTTATAGCAAAACGATGTTTTCGTGCAGCATTTTGCAACCATTGCAGTGTTTTGGAATTGGTAAATTCTTCCGCATATTTTTCCGGATTCATCGTAAAGCCAGTGCTAAACATTTCCGGTAATACAACCAAATCCACCTTATCTGCTAATGAATTCAATGCATGAGCGAGATACGCCAGATTTACCTGTTTGTCTTCCCAAATCACATCAAATTGTACCAATGCTGTTTTCATCTTTCAAAGATAGGGAATTTTGATATAATCGGTTATTTGTGTAAATACATTACTAAAATTAAAACAGTACAAATAGGAATATTCGTACTGTTTAATCTAAATTTTTTATTGGTTTAGAGCCTGTTTAAAATTCATCTAATAATTTGTTAATCATGCTTGGTTATTTCTATTATTCCGTGAATTCGAAGTGCCTTTTTAATACCATTTTCATCATAATACCCTACTCGTACATTATTGAAAGTGAATGAAACCTTTTTAGGCAATACACCATAATTTGGATCCGTATAAAAAGATGAAGAAGGGTTTATACTAATAGACCCCTGGCTTCCGTCCCAATTTTCAGTGATAATATCTCTATATAACCTAATATCTCCATCCTCATAATACAATATCTTGTAAGGACTTTCATCCGGAGGGAAGAGTTCAACATACCAATTGCCCATTGAAGATTCAAAATCGGTCGCAGTAATTTCAAACGATTCATTAAAACAAGAATTGTCTGTTAAAATATCTATATTATTTGAATGTAATTCTATACCCCAAGCTCCAGCAATATCCCCCTCCAAAATATCTTCATATTGTTCAATTCCCATTTGACAAGAAAAAGCTGGATTTAAAAAAACATCCTTATTATTCGTAAAAGAATATACGGGTTCACCATCAGATAACGGATCATCTCCATCAAATATAAATAATCCGACTTCGCTAATATAAGGATATTCTATATCCGAACCATTATTACCCGAATCTTCATCTTCATATACAGGATTTCCCAACTGTTCCCAGCTTAATAAGCTACAGCCTTGTTGGGATTGATAACTTGCATAAACAACCGCGTTAGCATTCAGTTCTGTAAACTCAAATACCTGGCTGTCTCCCCATTCGTCAGTAATTCTGACTTTTGATTTTGAGCTGTCTGCCCATTCCCAATCGTTATGTGCAAAAGGAGTTCCGTTTATTCCATCTTTATAATACATTTTACCGTTAGGAAAAAACGCATAATAATAGCCAGCTTCTTCAATTTCTTCCACGTCATTTTCTCCTTCACAGTTGTACTCAATTTCGCCGTAGATATACTTCCACCACTTTTGTGAGTTTGTTTGTGAAGTTACCATTGATGAAGATGATGTACTTCCTTCATCATACCCTGTTAAAGTAACAAATCTTTCCCCGATAGGCACTACTTCTCCTTTAGGTACACCATTAAGGTAATCCTTGTTTCCTCCATTGTCGTCGCTACTGCACGAAATGACCATTAGTCCTAATGAGAAAACTAAACCGATTATTTTTAATAAATTCTTCATTTTTATATCTTTTTTAGTTAATTACTTTGACACAAATGTAAAGGCTTTAGGTAAACGAAAAAATACCCTGATTAGGGTATTTTTTCAAAAGAAGATTACTTAATAACCATTAGATTTGCACCAACGGGAGATAAATTAATGAAAAAAGCCTTACCCTTTTTTAGAAGAGTAAGGCAACATAAATATAGCTATTCGTAGATGAATAAATGTACTAATTCAAAAACTATTTTTATGAAATAACTTATTTTTCTTTAAAATCTATATCCTACGGATACCTGAATTACTGAGTTTTTAACTTTGTAATCCTCCTCATCATTTTCAAAGTCCATAATGTTTGATAAACCTAAATTGTAACGAGCTCCGACAAAAATATTTTCAGTAAAATTATACCCTAATCCTAAATTCAGACCAAAGTCGATAGATTTATAAGAATCTTTAACATCTATTCCGTCTTCTGATCCAGATTCTCCCCACTCCGTGTCATTATAACTGTAATCTTCTTTTGCACTTAACAAAAGTCCTACCTGAGGACCAGCTTCAACAAATAGCGACTCTGTTGCATAATACTTTAACATCAAAGGAATGTTTAAGTAACCTAATTTTACTTTACCTTCCTCCGAGAAACCTTCTTCCGAAAACTCGTATTTCGCTCCCTGAATAGAGTATAGCAATTCGGGTTGGAAAGCGAATTGCTCTGCGAGTTTAATCTCTGCAAAAGCCCCTAAATGAAACCCAATTAAAGATTTTGAGTCTTCAACATCTCCTATTTGGTTAGCAATGTTTAGACCTGCTTTAGCTCCAAATTTGATTTCTTGTGCATTTCCTGCAAACGTAGCCATAGCTACAAACAATAATGATAGTACTAATTTCTTCATTTTTATTTTATTTAAGATTTAACACAGCAAACCTAAACAGAAAAATGATGTTAAAAAATACCTTAATCAGGGTATTTTTCAAAAACAGAAATGAAAAATTGTTATACTAAGCCTCTTTCGATAGCGTATTTAACCAACATAGATTGGTTTTTTAGTCCTAATTTGTTGCGAAGATTTTTTCGGTGTGTTTCCACCGTATGTAAACTAAGGCACAAATCATCTGCTATTTGGTTTGCGGTATGTCCGAGTGCGATGAGTTTTAATATTTCTTTTTCTCTTTGTGTAATATCAAATGTTTCGAAAGATCTGACATTATTGAATTCAGAAGTTTTGCATTGTTCACCAAATACGACGTCTAAGATAGCTTCTTTAAGGATTTCGATATTGGTGCATTTCGACAAGTAAATATCTGCTCCGTTGTGCATTGCATTCAAAACAAACTCCTCGCTGTAAAAGCTCGACAAAATCATTACTTTAATATCACTGTTCAGCTTTTTGATTTGTTTGCAACATTCGATTCCGTCCATTTCGGGCATATTGATATCTAATATAACGATATCCGGTATGTTGTGACTAATCAGGTTAATTAATTCTACTCCGTTATCAGCTAACCCGATAATCTCGACTTCCTCAACTTCTTTCAGTACCATCATAAGAGCTTCAGAAAAAAGCCGGTGGTCGTCTGCAATCATTAATTTTACCTTGTCCATATCATATGATTTAACGGATTACTTATCATCATACCGGAAGTTCAAACAAAATATTTGTGCCTTTTCCGGAAGGCTCAAATCTAACTGTTCCTTTCAACTGGTTTATGCGTGAGTAAATACTCTTCCAGCCTACTCCCTGCTGTGCTTCTGACTCTGAAAAACCGATGCCGTTATCAGAATAATTCAAAATAATATTTTTTCCCTTTGCCTCTAATTTGAGCTGAATAGAATCAGCCTTTGAATGCCTGATAGCATTCGAGAATAATTCCTGTATGATTCTGTAAACATTGATTTTGGTTTGTGAATCAAACTTAATATCTTCAGAAAATTCATAGCTGATATATAAATTCTTGGTTTGGTTGATACTTTTTACAAGCTCGTTTACAGCAGAGTTCAATCCGAATTTTTCCAGTGTAGGCGAAGATAATTCTCTTGAAATTGCTCTTACCTCATCAATGCTCATCTGTAATAAATCCAACCCTTTGGCTAAATTATTTCTGGAGGTTTCATTCTCTGATTTATTTTTTTCGGATTCTACATAAAGCTTAATAGTGGCCAACATCACACCCAACCGGTCGTGTAATTCGTGGGCAATTTTTTGCTTGGTATTTTCTTTGCTTTCAAGTATTTTTATAACAGATTTCAGCTCTTCTTCTTTCAGTTTTGAAAGCATTTCCTGCTTTTCAATTTCATGTTTTTTTCTTTGATTGGAATTTCTCATTCTCAGTAAAATCAAAAGCATTACAATTATAAGAATGACTGAAATAAGCGATATGATGATAATCAGGTTGTTTTTGATTTGTTTTTGATTTTTTAGTTGAGAGATTTGAAGCTCTGAAATTTGTTTCTCACGGTTTTCGGAATCATATTTAGCTCTTACCCAAGCAATATCTTTCAAACTTTGTTCTGAAAGAATTTCATTATGTTTCTCGGAATATTTCTGAAAGTAATACAACGCATTTTTGTAATCTTCCTGCTCTTCGTAAGATTCACTTAACAAACTTGCTGCTGTCATAATTCCGTGCTTGTCCTCTGTACTTTCATATATATCAAGAGCTTTTTCTAAATCTGCAATCGCTTTGTCATATTGTTCCAGCCATTTGTAATTTTTAGCTCTCTGAGAATAAACTTTTCCGACCCACTTCTGAGCTCCCAAATCCTGATATTTCTTCAACGACCTGTTAAGATAATCCAATGCCAAATCAAAGTTACCTTCACTATGATAAATTTCTGCTATGTTATCATAAGCCATCGCTGTTCTAAAGGCATCTTTGTTGTTCTGAGCTAACTGCAATGCTTTTTCGTTATAATACATAATGCTATCCTTGTTTTCAAAGACCTGATACACCACAGCCAGATTATTATAAACAAGCGTAACTTCACCTAACTCATTCTCTTTCTTTTTATACTCCAATGACTTATTCATTAAATCTAAGATGTTCTTTTTTAGCGTGTTTGCTTCTTTTTTAGAAAGTGTGCCGGATTGCTTTTTTGTATAAGCCCACCGCATTAAAGTAATGGCATAATTAAGCCGGATATGAGATAAATGGTATTCAAATACTTCATCTGTTTTTGTCCCTTCCTGACAGACTTCTATAGCTTGATGAAAAGTTTCTATAGCTTGCTCATATTCTGTTTTTTCCATATAAAGACGAGCCATTCCCTGAAGTACAGCACTTCGCGTTTGCAGGTTGTGGGTTCTTTCATAAAGAGCCTGTAAATCCTGTAATGTTTGCTCTGTTTTCTCCATATCACCCGCCAGAACACAGGCATTGTAAATCAACCTGAGAGATTTATCAAGGAGTATATCATTATTTTCCTTTACAGCCAATTCTTTTAGTTTTTCTGCAGTTTCTAAAGCTTTGGCCAAATCAAAAGTTTGATATTCCGCAGATAACTCTGCATATATTTCTGCCTTATGCTGTATATCTTTGAATTTTATTAACTCAGACTCAAGACTGTCCACCCGCTGCTGGTTTTGTCCGTATAGTGATAACCCAACAAAAAACATAATAAAAAAGAGGTAATATATTTTCATATTTACAGTTCAAATTGTATAAATATTTTGCAAATTAACGTTTTATTTTTATTATTAAAAGAATAGGATTGGTAAAAAATAAAAAATAAATGATGAATTCGATGAAAGTGATATTTAAAACTTGTTTCTACAAATGTAAAGGCTTTGTACAAAGTAAAAAATACCCTAAAAAGGGTATTTTTGTCGATATGATAGTATGGAGGTTATTTTTTTGTAAGCTTATTTTATCTATAAAAAATTTAAAGATGAAAAAAAACTACTTGCTATTTTAACTCTATCGAATCACCAATCGGCAGTATAATCAATTCTTTCTTTTTGTTGGCAAATTTTTGTTTGGCAACTTCGTGGTCGATTTTAATATATCCAAAAGTATCGTAGTGGTAGCCTAAAACATGATTGACATCTAAATATTCTGCAGCAATGGTAGCATCGTCCACGTCCATTGTAAAATTGCTTCCGATAGGTAAAATTGCTAAATCCAGAGGATTTCTCATCGGAATAAGTTTCATGTCATAAGTCAAAGCAGTATCTCCGGCAATGTAGATGTTTTTCTCTTCGGCTTCGATTACAAAACCACCGGGTTGCCCGCCATAACTCCCGTCCGGAAAACTACTTGAGTGAATAGCGTTGACATATTTTACTTTTCCAAAATCAAATTCCCACGTTCCGCCGTGGTTCATCGGGTGCGTTGTAAAACCTTTGGCTTCGTAATAACCAGCGATTTCGGCATTGGAAACAATGATTGCTCCTGTGTTTTTCGCAATCGTTTCCACGTCCAAGATATGGTCACCGTGAGCGTGCGTAATCAGGATGTAATCTGCTTTTAAAGCGTTTATATCAATATGTTTGGCTAATTCATTACCCGAAATAAATGGGTCAATAATCAGGTTTTTTCCATTAGCTCCAATTGCTAAAGAAGCGTGTCCAAGATAAGTTATTTTCATAAATTAGTGCATTTAAAATTAGTGCAATTGAAAGCAATAAAGATATAAAAAAAGTACTTAACGACAAACGTTTTAACTCTGGATCTAACAATCGGGGATTTTTTGTTTTGCCAACTATTCCAATATTTTTCAACAAAGGGATAAAACCGATGGCATAAACAAATTGATACCACTTTGAAAACACATTCATAGCGTAAAGATTGATGAATATCACTGCGAATATGATTAAATAAAAATGGTATTGTTTCGCTTTTTCATAGCCCATTTTTACCACCATTGTTTTTTTGCCCATGACAGTATCATTTTCTACATCACGCATATTGTTCATATTCAATACAGCCATACTCAATAAACCGATTCCTGATGCAGGAAAAACGATTTTCCAATCCATAGAATGCCCAAATAAATAATAAGTTCCCAGCGTGCTGACCAATCCGAAGAAGATAAATACAAAAACATCGCCTAATCCTTTATAACCATAAGCCGAATTGCCCACCGTATATTTTATCGCAGCACCCACACAAGCTATCGCCAATACGAAATAGATAATTGCCTGAAGAAAATTTGTGTTTCCAAAGGACGTATAAATCACTCCGACAGAAGTTATCAGCGACAAAACCAACGTGATGATAATCGCATTTTTCATCTGCTGTTTGGTGATTTCGCCGCTCTGTACCGCTCTTTTAGGACCTACCCTGTTTTCGTTATCCGTGCCTTTGACCGCATCGCCGTAATCATTGGCATAATTGGACAAAACCTGAAAAAACAAGGTCGTCAGTAAGCATAAAATCACGATAATGTAATAATTTGGTTGTGTGTGGTAGTTTTGATATGCCGCCGCACTTCCGACCAAAATTCCGGATATTGATAACGGAAGTGTTCGCAGACGAGCTGCTTTTATCCATTTTTTCATATATTCAATATTTTTGCCACAGATGCTCAGATATTCTTGCTTATCACTTCATTTTTAAATCAAGTTAAATCTGTGCATCTGTGGCTTTTTAGTGTATTCTTAAATTTCACAATAGTGTCAAAAACAAGAGCTTTATCGCCTTTATGTGCCGTGTGCCCGGCATTCGGAACAATTAGCTTTCGAAACAGGTCATTTTTTGTAATATAAGTTTGATGTCTGAACAAAAAATCTGATGTTCACTTTCCAAAACTACATCCATTGATAATTATTTTTCTCGATTTTATATAGCCATTCGTTGGACAGCTTTTGTAACTTACCAAAATCATAATAATAAAGCGTCATAGCACCACCAGCCGTATATAAATTCAAAGAACCCAACTTTCGTCCTTCCTGAAAATAACTTTGACTAAGGCTGATTTGTTGCACTTTATTGATTTGAAGGTACGTTGTTGTAACGTCCCAAATACCTTTTTTCAATACAATAAAATCGTCTTTGATGTACAGTTTTTCGTTTCGGTATCCGCAATAAATCAGAAAGTAAAAGAAGGCCAAAAACGGCAGAATAACCCATGCATAATGCATCGTTTCACTATAATAAAAAACACCCAAAGCAATCAATGCCGGAATACATAACCAAAAGAATTTGAGTAATAAAATCCGTTTGTGTGGTTTCAGAAATTCAGTTGGAATTTCTAAATCGGTTTGGTAAATCACGTGAAAAATTTTGTCCAGCTCCAAACGATTTGCTCCGGGAACGACCAAACCTTTTTTCTGTTTATTATTTTCCGTTGATTCCACTTGCTGGATTTTGACTTCAAACAAATTCATCAGCTTTTGGAAATAATTCTGTTGTACTTTGAACAGCTGTACTTTTTGCGACGGAACAGCGGTAATATGAGAATCGGTTAGTCCGTAGGAAACCGTCAACTGCTTGTTTTTGATGTTAATCTGATAATTGAAATAGGTAAACAAAGTCCGTATTAAATTAAACAAAATAATGAAAACAATCAGTCCGAATACCAGAAGTAATCCAACCAATCCGATGTATTGTTCATACGAAACCGAATTAAAAATATCATTGTAAATCGAAATTTCGTCTTCTTCAGTAAATAAAAAATCTTTTGTCTGCTCAATAATCTGAAACGAAAATGCAATCATTAATCCCAATGTTTGCAGATAATTTCTCGTCAATCCGATTTTGATTAAACTCGTCAATCCAATTTTAATTCTTTCTTCGGTTGTGGTGTTTTCAGGTTGTGAAATAAAGGTTTCATCTTGTTGTTCGGTTTTGTCAATTTCTTTAGAAACAGCAAGTTCTGTGTTGGTTAAAACTTCTTTCAGTGCCAATGCTTTACGATAATCCACACCGTTAATCTCAATCTCGGTTTTGGAACTTCCTGCCGTATCCACCTTAACCATATACAAGCCAATCAGCTTATGGATTAATTTCTGATTCAGGTTAACTTCGTGGATTTTATCTAGTTTTACGACCGTTTTGGATTTGCTCAGCCAGCCTTTGTTGATAACTAATTCATCATCAATAACCTGATACGAATAATAGAAATAATTGATAAATAAACGGGAAATTAATAACACAAATATTCCTGCAAAAACAATATACAACCATGGTGATTTGTTATCGAAACCTCGAAGTGCCAGTACTGCCAATATCGGCCACAACGAGCGGAACATCACCCAAAAAGCATTTCCCAAAACCAACCACAAGGCTTTTCGGGCTAATTTATTGGGTTGCGAAAAATCATACTTAGGCATTTGCTTCATCTTCCAGCTCCTGTAAACGGTTCAACAAAAAGGATTTCCAACGTTCGGCTTCTTCTAGCGTCAGTCCGGGAATCGCTACATCAACGCTGTCGCTTGCCGCTGTATGCAGACCCAAAACTGCCAATCCCAGACGTTTGGCATACCAACCTTGTTTAATCACCACATGCTGTAAACGAATGTAAGGAACAATATTTGTAGATTTGAAAATCAATCCTTTTTTGTACAACACATCGTGTTTGCGAAAGGCGTATTGCTTCTTTTTGTAAGTGATTAAAGGAAAACACCCGATGATTATAGATAATAACAAAACACCTCCGATGAAATAATATTTCTCCGGCTCATTAAAGATGAAAAAAAGAGCTGTAGCAATCACAATTCCTATCAGGATGGTAATCAGTGCATTCATTCGAACAATCTTTACATAATCTTTGTGAAGATGCGTAAAATCAACAGCTTCATATTGCGGAATTTCATCTAAGGAAATAGTGTTGTTTTCAAAATCAGACATATTTGAATTTTTTTCCAAAAATACGGTAATTATTTGTGTTTTAAAATAGCATTTTTTTGATGTTTAAATATTTTATATATATTTGTAAATGTGATATTTTACGAATATGTAAATGAAACCTGATTATTTAACTAAATTTTGTTATATGAAACGTATTTTTTCTTACCCCGTATTATTTTTGTTCTTTGTAGGCATTTTGTTTTCGTCATGCGAAAGTTCTGATGGATTCGACAATTATAACCCAAGTATAGATGATATTTTAAATCCAGGAAACCCAGGAAACCCAGGGAATCCTGGAGAGCCTCAGCCAACTTCTGCAATTGTTGGTAAGTGGGCAAAAGTTGGAATTTCTGATGGGCCGAATGGAGAGATATTATATCATGACCACGCATGTGCAACCACCAATGATTTTATTGAATTTATGGAGAATGGTACAGTCAGAGATGTTGCTTATCTTCCTAATTGCACTATAGGAGAAGAAGGTTTTGGTACGTTTTCGGTAAATGGAGATATTTTGACTATTACTGGTAATGACCCTGATGGAGAATTAGTTTCAGGCGAAATAACGATTTTGACGCTTACTGATTCCACTCTTGAGCTTTATGTAGAAGATTCAGGAATTTCTTTTGTTATAGTATATGAGGTATATTAAGCTAAGGACATTTCTAATTTAAAAAAAAAAGCACGAAATTTTCGTGGTTTTTTGCTTAAATTCAAAACCTAAACCTCCTGTTTTGTTTTTTCTCGGCATTGCGTTTTTTGTCTTCCAATCGTTTTTTGATAACCGCTTTCGGGATTTTGGTAGCAATGCGTTTTTTGTCTTTTTTCAAAGCGTTCTCCAATAGCAGAAACAAACGTTGCGTACACAATGCTTTGTTTTTAAACTGACTTCGAGTATCGCTACATTCAATGATGATAAAACCCTCTTTCGTAAGGCGGTTGGTTAATTTTTCCGTTAATGTCGCTTTTTCATTGTCTGTTAATCCTGAAGAAGTTGCCGGAGCAAACTGCAATTGTATTTTTGTAGCTACTTTATTCACGTTTTGTCCGCCCGCACCTGAACTTCGGACGGCTTTGTATTGTATTTCGGTTTTTATGATTTCTCTATTCATTTTCCAATGCGTAAACTAAAGTGTAATTTTCAAAAGTCATAAAATAAAAGGTGAATTTACAAACAAATTCAAGTTCCTTGCAGTCAACAAAAGCAGTTCCTTCAGTACGATTATTTGTAAAATCCTGTACGTGCATATCCTGTTTAAAACTCAAACTACGTGAGTTGCACATTTTGTACAGCGATTCTTTTGCGCCCCAAACAATGCTTAAATCTTCGATGTAATTTTTATTTTTATCCAGAAACTCAAATTCCGTTTCAATAAATTTATCAGCAATGCGTATGATTTTCTCGCGTTGTTTTTCAATGTCAATCCCAACGTTTTTCGTGCTGACAATAATCGCAGAAAAATCAAAAGAATGCGTAATTGAGATGTGTTTTCCGTCGCTCAAAGCTGGTTTTCCGTTGCTGTCATAATTCAGGTCAAAATCAGTGTAACCGGCTGTTTCCAAAAGTTTCCGTACGCTCAGAAAACCTTTTCGGTGTTGTTCAGAAAGCATTCCGTTGTAACGTTTCTGGTGTTTTTCCTGCATCGACACACTTTGTTTCAGCTCTTCTTCAGTTTCCGTAATTTTCCAAACAAAAATTTTCGTTTCAGCATCAGCTTTTATGTTTTTATATAAAGGCATAAAATCGTGTTTATAATTTCATTGGCAATCAATTCAAAGTAAATCCGTAAATTTGCAGAAAATTGATTTACAAATATACAGATAGATGAGCACAAAAACGATACCTTACGTGGCTTATAAAGTGAAAGATATTTCATTGGCAAGTTGGGGAAGAAAGGAAATTGAATTGGCAGAAGCCGAAATGCCGGGATTGATGGCGCTTCGTGAAGAATATAAAAACGAACAACCTTTAAAAGGAGCGAGAATTGCAGGGTGCTTGCATATGACTATTCAAACAGCGGTTTTGATTGAAACATTGAAAGCGTTGGGAGCTGAGGTTACCTGGAGTTCTTGTAATATTTTTTCTACGCAAGACCATGCGGCGGCGGCGATTGCCGATGCAGGAATTCAGGTGTATGCGTGGAAAGGATTAAATGAAGAAGAGTTTGACTGGTGCATCGAGCAGACGTTGTTTTTTGGGGAAGACCGTCAGCCGTTGAATATGATTCTGGACGATGGAGGCGATTTGACCAATATGGTTTTAGACCGTTATCCGGAATTGGTTTCGGGAATCAAAGGATTATCTGAAGAAACCACAACAGGCGTTCATCGTTTGTATGAACGTATGGCAAACGGAACACTTCCGATGCCGGCAATCAACGTGAACGATTCGGTTACAAAGTCAAAATTTGACAATAAATATGGTTGTCGTGAATCTGCGGTAGATGCGATTCGTCGTGCAACAGATGTAATGTTGGCCGGAAAACGCGTGGTTGTTTGCGGATATGGCGACGTTGGTAAAGGAACGGCATCGTCATTCCGTGGAGCAGGCTCTATTGTTACCGTTACGGAAATTGACCCAATTTGTGCATTACAGGCGGCAATGGAAGGTTACGAAGTGAAAAAATTGGATAATGTAATTGCTAATGCGGACATCGTTATCACAACAACTGGAAATAAAGATATTATCGTTGACCGTCATTTTAAAATGATGAAAGACAAAACGATTGTTTGCAACATCGGGCACTTCGATAATGAAATTGATATGGCTTGGCTGAACAAAAACTACGGTCAGACCAAAACAGAAGTAAAACCTCAAGTGGATATTTACAACGTGGACGGAAACGACATTATTATTTTGGCAGAAGGACGTTTGGTAAACTTAGGTTGTGCCACCGGGCACCCGTCGTTCGTAATGTCGAACTCGTTTACGAATCAAACTTTAGCACAAATTGAATTGTGGAAACACAGCGAAAACTATAAAAATGAAGTTTATATGTTACCAAAACATCTGGACGAAAAAGTAGCCAAATTACATTTAAAACGTATTGGTGTAGAATTAGATACTTTATCGGAAGAGCAGGCTAAATATATAGGTGTAAAAGTCGAAGGTCCTTTCAAGCCTGACTATTACAGATATTAACCTGTAATTTAAACCATATTAAAACCAGTCATTTTTTGGCTGGTTTTTTATTTTTTTTAAACAATTTTGTTTTTTTGTTTAGAAAATTATTATCTTTCGGTCTTTAAAAAGTATAAAATGTTTTATTATGAAAAAACAATATCTATTATTTTTGACTCTGGCGATATCATTTGTCGCTTTTGGAGTAATTAACCCATTAGAGGTTAATTTTCTAAAAGAGGATAATGTTGCCACGGCAGAAACAATCAATGATGCGGTAGATTGTGATGAGGCTAACCAATGTACCTACACATTCGTAATGACGGATGTATATGGCGATGGTTGGAATGGAGGCACAATGACTGTTTTTCAAAACGAAGAAGAAGTTGAGACATTTGGTTTAACCTCTGGAGAAACAGGTACTATAGAGATAGCACTATGTGACGGAGAGCCTTTTTCTTTGTACTGGAATGCAGGAGGAAGTTTTAGTTATGAAGTAGGCATTACAATTTTAGACGCTTTTGGAGAAGAAGTTTATTCAAAACCTCCAGATACTGGTTCGCCAGATTCTGAACTTTATACAGGCGTGGTCGATTGTACAGCACCTTCTTGCCCTAAACCAATAAATGTAGAGGCAGAAGTTACAGTAGATTCTGCGACAATTAGCTGGACAGAGCAAGGCGATGCAACGGAGTGGGAAGTGATTGTCGTACCTGTAGGTTCAGGAGAACCAAGTGGCGATGAAGATGATATTATTCTGACAACAGACAATCCATATACTTTTGAAGATTTGGAAGGAACAACAACTTACGAATTTTATGTCCGGGCAATATGTGACGCGACTACTGATGATGTTAGTGGTTGGAGGTCTTTTGTATTTATGACAGTCATAGCAAATGACGAGTGTGATGCAGCTACGGAAGTACCTGTAAATACCGATGCAACCTGTGATTTAACTGCCAGTGGCACTTTTCAAGGAGCAACGTTGTCGGAAGACATGCCGGGACCTTGTGACACATGGTCAACCATATATAAAGATGTTTGGTTTGAGTTTGAAGCTGTTGAAGGAGCTCATATGATTTCTATTCTTAATGAAATAGATTGGGGGATTTCTTTACAGGTATTTACGGAAGACATATGTACAGATTCAGAGGCTGAACCATTAGCTTGTGCAACGAGTCCATTGCTTCTGTCTAACCTTATTCCTGGAGAAGTATATAAAATCAGAGTGTTTTCAACAAATTCTTCGGCCTCATCAAGCTTTGATGTTTGCGTAAGAACGTTGAACTCTCCGGAGAATGATGATTGTGACGAAGCGATTGATGTACCGGTAAATACAGATGCTACATGTACATTAACAACTCCTGGTACTTTTGAGGATGCAACACTTTCTTCTGTTGGAGGTTTGATAGCTTGCTATGAGTGGGATGAGGCTGTTAAAGATGTTTGGTTTGAATTTGAAGCTACAGATACGGTGCATAAAGTTTCTATATTAAACATTGCCGATACTTGGAGTACATATGTAGAGGTTTTTGAAGAAACTGATTGTAGTACGCCGGGGGCAGAACCTATTGCCTGCGGTCAGGGTACTTTATTATTGAGTGATCTGACAGTAGGAGAAACCTATAAGATTAGAGTTTCTACTTATTCGGCAACCAATAATTCCACATTTGATGTTTGTGTTAGAACATTGCAAGCTCCGGATAATGATGATTGTGACGGAGCGGTAGAATTGCCAGTAAGTGAAACAATGGAATGCGAAGAAACTGTTTCGGGAACATTTGTAGATGCTACTTTGAGTGAGGGGGCTAGTGATGGGTGTAACGATTTTAATGAACCAGTTATAGATGTGTGGTATGAATTTGAGGCTATAACCACTACACATGGGGTTGTTCTTAGTACTGAGGCAAGTACGTGGAACGTTTATATTGAGGTATATGAAGAGGATATTTGTACTGGTTATCTTGATCCAATTGAATGTGGTCAAACTACGGAGCTTGTTGTGAATGATTTAACACCGGGCGAAACCTATAAAGTTAGAATATTCTCTGTTTCAGCTACAGATGAATTTGATTTTGAAGTGTGTGTAATATCATTATTTCCGCCAATTCGTGTAGCAGATGATGAACACACAGTAGAGGAACTCGTGACAGATATATTGATTGGTGATACGGGAGATTGTACAGGAATAGAGAATATTAATTATTTGACCGGAAGTGATTTTACGGGTCAATGGAATCCTGGGCCGGGGCCTAATGGAATAGCCTATTTTGAGAAAAATGGTTCACAGTTTCCTTTTGAAAATGGAATTGTTTTGTCAACCGGTAGGGCTATAGACTCTGAGGGGCCTTCTGAATCACCTCTTGAGTCAGGTGATGAAGGTTGGCCTGATGATGAACAGTTGACTGATTATATGCATGATGTATTAGGAAATAATGATGACTATCACAACGCTACGATATTAGAGTTTGACTTTACACCAGCTACTGATAGTTTAAAATTTAATTTTATTTTTGCTTCTAATGAATATGGTACTTATCAATGTAGTTTTTCCGATGCTTTTGCTTTCTTTTTAACTGATTTGGAAACAGGAGATGTAGAGAATTTAGCTATAGTACCTGATACAACTGACCCTATTTCTGTGGTGACTATTAGGAAAGAAATACATTCGCCTCTTACTTGGGATACACAAGAACCTGAATGTGGAGATGCAAATCCGGAATATTTTTATGAGATGTACGCACCTAATGGGCAATTTAATGGTCAACCCCCTATAGCAAATCCTATTAATTATAGAGGTTGGACAGTTCCAATGACTGCAAAAAGTGAGGTTGTGCCAGGAAAAACCTATCGTATCAAAATGGTAATTCAGGATAGAGGGGACTCAGGGGTTGATTCAGCAGTATTCCTTGAAGGAGGTAGTTTTGATATTGGTTCGGTTGACTTAGGCGGTGATATGTTGATAGAAGATTTAAATGCGGTATGTGAAGATGACCAGGTGTTGCTGGATACACAATTAGACCCTGAGCAATATACTTTTGAATGGTACAAAGATGATGTGCTTATTGAGGGAGAAACCGGACCAACGTTAATAGTTACGGAAACCGGTGAATATCGAATTGAGGCTTATTATGAAGGAAATACCACTTGCGGTATCAGTGATAGTGTGCTTATTGAAATCTACCCGATTATAGTATTAGAGGAAGATTTGGCAGATATTCCGGTTTGTGTTGTTCCGGGTAGAATGCCCGAGGTCGACATTACAATTCATGAACCGGTATTTGACCAATATAAAGTAGGCGGTGCAGATTTTGAATACTCTTATCATTTGAGTGAGGATAATGCGAAGAATGATGTCGATGCTATCGAAAATCCTTCAGCCTATGTGCCGGAAGCAATCCCGGTTACTATATACCTCAGAGTATATAACACATTGACCGAGTGTGTTCAGGTATTTGAATTTGATATCATTCGCAAACCGCTATTGGATTTTACACCACATGATGATATTCCGATTTGTGTATATCCTGATTATTTTACTCCAACAGATTTAACACAGGTAGAAGAGTTTTTCAGGAATCAGACAATTGCATCAATAGTATTTGGAGGTTATTATCTCGATCAGGAAGATGCTTATGATTTGGAAAATCCAATCACGGGAGATTTGACGGAATTTGTGGTAGATGAACTACCGACCACAATCTATATGGCAATATTGAACGAAGAAACAGGTTGTTATTCATTTACCAGCTTTAATATTGTGGCAACAGAAACCTTAGATCCTCAGCTGACCGAAGATATCATAATTTGTGATGGATATTTAGTGCCCGAACTACCTGCAGGTCAATATTACAGTACTGGAGAATTCGGAGAAGGAGAACGTGTTCAGCCAGGAACAATATTAGGAGAAGGAAATCATATTCTTTATATTAATATTGAAAATGAAATTGGTTGCGTTTTCAGTCACAGATATGATATTCAGGTGATTCAATGTACACCGCAAAGAGGAATATCTCCGAATGGTGACGGGTTAAATGATGCATTTGATTTAACAGAATACCATTTGTTAGAATTGAAGATTTTCAATCGTGATGGAATAGAAGTGTATTCTCACGGTATAGGATATACTAATCAATGGGAGGGGCAGTCTAATAGCGGCAACCTGTTGCCAGACGGCACATATTATTACCATTTTATAACACCAACCGGAATAAAAACTGGATACGTTCAGTTGGTTCGTGAGGTTAAGTAAGTAAAACAAATGAACAAAAAATGGAGATACTTTTAGTGTCTCCATTTTCTTTTAAAAACATTTCTGTTTCCAACGGGTTCGTTTGTAGTCACTTGAGTATATATTTCAATAAAAGGGATAAAAATCTTCTCATTTCACTTGCGTTATGTAAAAAAAGAGTTTTATATTTGCGTCCTCGTTTGGGATAGGAGATGGGGGATAGGATAAAGTACATTATAGATTTTTGGATAGGGAATAAGACTTTGAATTTTTTTTCAAAAAAAGTACAAAAAAGTTTTGTTGAATGAAAAAAGGTAATTACTTTTGCATCCGCTTTGATAACGAAAAGCGACTATGAAGTTTTAGCTTTGTAGAGATTAAAGAGAATACGACGTACATACACATATTGGATTGACAGCAAAAAGAAGAAGCTAAGTAAGATTTTGAGTTTAT
>Ga0180217_1000184_pt1 | contig 127296 bp, 122 predicted proteins | sample eDN3rd37CBELigOP_FD_128521 | JGI IMG/M metagenome (GOLD analysis project Ga0180217, IMG submission 128521) | Enriched Organic Plus compost microbial communities from Emeryville, California, USA - eDNA 3rd pass 37_C BE-Lig OP (version 2) (version 2) ... | reverse complement strand
GGCCCTCGGACTTCAAGACGTAGGGCAGGCCATGCCCGAACGGGTCGGGGAGATCCGTCTCCCCGCCGACGCCTGTGGAGATTCCTCTGCCGGGGAGGCCGCATCCGCGGCCTCCAGGTACGTTTCGCGGAAGCAGGAACCGTCATGGATCAACCTCCAATGACGGATAGCCCAAGAAATCCTGCCCAGAGAAGCAGACCGGGGCCCGCGAAAGTTTGCATCAGACTTTCGGATGCCGTGCCCGCCAGCGCCGATGCGTTCATGCCCCATGCGGCCGCAAGGAGGCTGCGGGCTTTCAGGCCTCCCATCTCCGCGGCAACAGCCGCAACGAGCGATGGCAAGGCCGCCAATCCCCATGCGCCCGGCAGCAGGTCCGGGTTATTTCCGCCTGCCCATGACAGCACTGCAACTGCAGGAGCGGACCAAAGAAGATGCACAAAGGTCGCTTCTTCGGCATCGGCCGATATGGTTCTTCGCGGCATACGAGGCGAGCTTGCCGCTGCATGCGCGGCTTTTTTGTTGTCCGTCCATGGCGCGCCGGATTGCTGAAGCGAACGGGCTTTCGCCGTGTCCTGATTCCGGGAACCGGAAAATATCCTCGGGCTTTCGTTCTGGAATGCGGAATTCGCTCTCCATCCTGTCCGCCAAGTCAAGACAAAGCCTTGCTTCTTCTCCCGCAGTGTTGTCGGTCATTGCTTCCTCTTGCCCGTCACCCACGGAACCCCGGTTGGGCAGAGGCGGCACGTGCGGGCGCGTTGACCGTCATGAGCGGGGCGAGACTCCTGTGGGTTTCCCTGAGCCAGCTTTCCAGTTTCTTCCTGTGCACGCGGGAAGAAACTGGATCCAGACCGGCAGCCTCGGCGACCCGTCCTGCCTGCCTTATGACCTGAAGGGGATGCATATGCATCGCCTTGCCCTGCTCGAGAAGGATCGATCCGCAGTACGGCACCTCAAGCAGGGACAGCTCGCCTTTGCTCTCCAGTTGCTTTAGTTCCACAAAGGCTGGGTTCCCGGAATAAGGCGCGAATCCCAGAGAACCCCCGATGTCGTTCAGCACGACGAAGTACTCAGCCGATGCACCGAGTGTATCCTTTGCGGTGCGGAAAGCCGCCACTGCCGAATGCAGTGCCTGCTCGTCCGGCGACGCGCAGGCCACGAAACGGAAGTCGATCTCATCTTCCGCCGCCAGTTCCCCGATTTCGCAATGACGGAACCATGCCATGAGGGAAGTCGTCACGTTGGCTCCCAAATCCGTAACGGAATCGCCCTTTGTCCATTCCATGTAAACGTCGTTGAAAAAGGATTCGGCAGCATGACGGCTGCGGCTAATTTCACCGAGGTCGGGTGCAGCCGCGATCGAAAGGTCGACCCGGTCTTTTCCAAGCACGGAAGTCAGCTTCTTCTGGTTGTCGATCTCGATCACACGCAAGGGATGGCCTGCATTGTCAAACACAAGTGACATCACGAGCGCCACCATTGATTTGCCAACGCCGCCCTTGTCCGATCCTACGAGCGTACAGATTTTACGTTCCGGCATGTCCGGCTCCCTCAAGGAATTCTTCCTCATCCAGTTTGCACTGTGAAGGTTTAGCGTCAAGCAAATTTGTTGACTTGAAACCGAATGCTCTTCCTTTTCCTTGCATTGTTGCCCGGACAAAGGATTTTGCAGTACCTTGAACGCGAGAGGGAGATCGCATGCCGACAGTGGATTTTGGATCTGTGACGCTGGTTGTCGACGAGGGAAGGGTCGATGCATTTTTCCCGCGCGAGCATGATGAAGTTAAGGCAGTCATGAAGGGCTTGCGGGCGCAATGGAACCAGGATCGCAGGTGCTGGATCGCTGTCACGCGCTTCGCCAAAAAAAGCGAAGAGGAGATCGTGGCGGTTATCGAGAAGGCAATTGGCGAGAACGTTCCCAGAAAATGGCCCGCCACAGTTGAGAAATTCGGCAATTTCGCCTGCGCTTCCAAAAAGTACGAGATCAAGTTCGGCGCGGCCGGACTGAGGCTCATGCTGCCTGACGGGCATCCCTGTCACTACAAGCTTGAGAAGTTGCAGGGTGCCAGCCGTGAAAGAAGGGGGATCACCTGGACCATCCCTGCGCGCCATGCCACTCCGTCTGTGATCATTCCGATACTCGAAAGGGCGGCGAGGGAAGACCGCAAGATTTTCATCGACGCGGTAGAACCATATGGAGGGCGCACGCTGAGGGGGACCGTTCCCGTTTCTCCGGAGGAGGCCGACAGGATCGGGCTTGCCGCGGGCCGGGTAGTGTTTGCGGAGTACTCATTTGTGAAGGCCGCCGATCCGCAGGTTGTGAACATGCCTGTTCACGCGTGGGCATTCAAAGTTGTCTCCCGAAAGGACGAACCCGGCGAAGGCTGGGACCACTTGGGAGCCGGAGTAGATGTCAAACTTCAGTACCTGGAAGCTGACCATGCGTTCCGGGCGGTCAGGAAACTTATGTCGATGCCCGAGGAAGAGCGTCCGCCACGCCTTGATGCCCCCCATGCGGCGGACAAATGGAAGGCCAGGCTTTCGTAGACTGCGGTGTTAACAAACTGGGCAAACCCCAAACTATTTTCCTGCGAGAAAAATAGTTTGGGGTTTCGGACGACGCCCGCGCGACCGATAGCCCTGCATGGGGTGGTCCGAAAGGCGCTATTTGTTCTGCCTAGTAGGGAATCTCTGCCGCCTCCCCGTCATAATCCAACAGTCTGTACTCGTTGATGCCGTCTTCCGCGATTTCGCCTGCAGCCGCATAGGAGCCTTCATCCGATTCCCCGGTTTCGGCATGCTTCAATGCAGCATCCGTTCCAAGGTCGGGAAGCTTTGCGGGGGTTCCATAACCGAGCTGCTTCCAGAATTTCGCAATGGTGAGATGCGTGTCGGCTTCAAGGATGTTCATCATCGGCGAAGGTTTCCCCTCTTCCGACTGCTCGATGCCGGTCGGCACCATGATCGGCAGAGGCTTGTCCAGGCGCGCTTTGCGGAGGTCCTCTATCGCCTCCGGTGGCGTATTCATCAGGACTTCAATGGCGCTTTCAACCGCGAGACGGCGTTCAGCAGCACGTCGTTCCTCCAGGGTCCCCAGTTCGTCCTCGATTTTGTCGGACTTGCGACCCCTTGCCAGTGTCTGCTGTCTCGGATTCGAGACCTTTTCAAGTTTTGCAAGCTCCAACCTGTATGCGGAACGGAAAGCGTTACGTAACGCTTCCTCCTGTCCGTCCATTTCTGCCCTGACGAAGGAATGGCCTTCCGTCCCGTCGGCCGCTACCCACTTCCACGCAACGATGCCCCACGCAAGTCTGGGTGTCATCTCTCCGGTTCTGGAATTGATGCCGACCTGCTTCATGAAAAACGCGGCCTTTTCACTCGAAGCGAAAATGTCGTCGCACCAGAACGCGGCCAGACGTTCGTCCAATATCCCGTTGCACCTTCTCATGGCTTCCCAGATGGCGCTTCCGCGGGAAAGAAGGTCGTCGATGGTGATGATATCGTCCACGACCACCTCTTCAGGGATCACGGATGAAAGCGAGAACCAGACCGGGGCGTCCCCTTCTCTATAGACCGGGCGCAGGCGACCGAGAAACTGCAGCAATTCTTCTTCCCGGTACTGACGCTGGATCATCCGTCCCCATTTTCCGGGAAACATCGGAACAGGGATGTTGATGTCGTGGCCGCTGCGCATCTTGACCTTCTGGATGCCCATCGGGATTCGAAGCGGCTGATTGGCCCTGTCCAGACCGGTGCCCAACACATCGTAGGGCTGTTCAGGGACATCATCATCATAGGTCAGGGCGGCGACCAGACCGTCAATTGTTCTGACTGGCAGCTCCATGCGGCCCACCGAAACAGCGGCGGCGTGGTGCTTGGCGAAGTCCAGACCGCGCATAGCGCCGTAATGGCACCAGTCTACATTATGAGGGCCTTCCCACATCGTGTTCACGGCACGCCTCACCAGGATCGACCCGCCAGCCACGACGCGGCTCCATCCATACATCGCGGAAATGGTTGAAATTGCTTTGCGCACGTTGGCAAGGAGCCGTGCCGATGCAACCTTTTCCGCTGGCGTGGCACTGGGAGGCGCTATCACTGCGGCATTGGAATAGGTTCTGTCGGCCACACAGACCACGCGAACGTTGAGGCCGGCCGGAATGTCATGCACTACCACATCCTTACCCGACCAAATTTTCTTGATCATTTCCGGAGCGGCCGAAGCATCAAGCAGCAAAAGGGGGCGATCGACCCAGTTCGGTGTTTCGCGCCATGAAAGCCTGATGCTGTAGCGCGGCTCCCCGTCCGGTCCGTAATCGGTGAGGAACTGGATGCGCATTTCCCGGTCGGCCTTGCACTTCTTGGGCGGAATGAGGGAAGGGTCGCCTGCTTCCGCAGCCAGTTTTGCGTTAAGCATGTCCTCGCGCAGCATCGCCACACGTTCTTCGACGATTTTCCAGAACCTGTGTTCTTCCCGCGCCTGGACGCCGGTGGGCTGCGCGCATATGGCCTTCAGTTCTTCGATGTCGATATCGGGTGTAATGTCACCGTCCCGCTGGATTGAAGCTCCGCAGGTCCGCAAAGATGCTTTTATCCAGTGTTCTGCAGCTGGCTCCGTATGCTTCCGTCTGGTTTCAGGATCGGTAATGGTGACTGTTTCCCCACATTCGACGAGTGCCTGTGCCGGACACCGTCCAGTCAGGAAGGCGTCCCTGACGACATTGACCGCCTTCTCACGTTGTGCGTTGAACTCCTCGGCCTGAATTTCCTCTGCCTTTTCCTTTTTCGTCAGGCGCGGCGGCTTGCGCGGAGCCAGCAGATTGTCGAAGTCGAGCGTGGTGGTGTGCAGAAACAGATGATGAATCCGCTCGTCGGCCACCACCGCCCGCACGTGCTTGAGTTCCTCGGGAATGCTTAAAGCAAGGAAAGCGTGCGGCATGAACACGACGTGCGAACGGCCGATTTCTTCCTTCTGTTTGATGGCGGGGCACATTTCCCCCGTCCCCATGTAGTCGTAGTAATGGGGACAGAACTTCTCCTCCAGTACGGTCTTGCCGTTCTCGTCCTTCTCTTTGGTGGGCACTTCTGCCCTGCAGAGCCCGGAAGTCCCGATGCCCGCCTCCATGGCCAGCTTGAGCTTGTCGGCGACAGCACAGCCGGCCTTGAGCTTGCCTTGGTACACCATGGTCTCCAGTCCGGCGTTTTTCGCATCGCGCCGCAATTCGGAAAGCTTGGCCGGGAGGTCGTCTTCATGGATAAGGCCGCGCTCATGGGCCTGGCGTCGGAGGTCTTCATCGGACAGCCCTGCGTCCAGGTTCAGCACTTCAGCCCGGCTGCGCAGTTCGTCAATGTTGGCATAGGTTGGCAGCAGAAACAGGATCGGGCACCGCCCTTCGTGCAAGATTTGCCCGTCGGGTCCTTTTATGGCGTAGTCCTCCTTGGTGCGAGGGTCTTCGGCGATAAAGGAGATCCCTCTCGACGTCTTGCCAGCTCCCGTCGGAGCTTTGAGGATGTGGACGCGTGTATCGGTGCGCGTATCGTCGTACACCTCATCCCAAAATGACGAGAACGCTTTGATCAGTCCCCTTTGGACTGCGTCGGCCACCTTGCTCCGATCTTTTTCGATCCTCCGCTCCTCCTCGGCACCCTTGGCAGGTTCCACGAGCTCGCCTTTGATGGGCCGCCTCTGGCCGTTTCGGTTGCGAGGATCGAAACTTGCCTTTGCCGGATCCACGAACGGTGGAAGGAAATCCAGAGAATCCACGCCCTCTTCACGCGGTTGAGGCGGCACGAAAACGGAAGCGGCTGCAATGTAATGGCCGCTGTTGTCTCTTGTCGGTGCGAACGGTTTGATTTCTCCGGACCTGATTTTTTCCGCCGTGCGCTTAACCTTCGAACGTGCTTCGCGGACAAGGGAGTTTCCCCTCCAACGTCCGGTCGTGCGAGCGGTCGCAGTGAACTGTTCGACGACGATCTGGGTGAGTTTCTCGATTCCGCGGTCATCGCCGACGGCAAGGGCGTTTGCGGTGACGATCCGGAAAGCCAGCTTCGTGAGATATGCTTCACGTCCGTCGATCACAATGCCGTCGTCATCCTCGACCCAGTCGATCGCAGCTCCCGACGAGCGGATGCGGGGAATGTGGATATTTTCCCGCTCGTCCCATTCCCATGTGACGCTGGCAGCATCGAACGAAGCCGACTTATGGAACTGCCTTACGCTGTCGACCGCATCCAGGAAGTCGTTGACCTGTTTTGAAGTGACGATCGGAGCCGTCTCCGGACCAAGCAGTTGCGGAGGCCCTTCCAGCCAGGTGAAGTAGCGGCCTGTCTTGTGGTGCTTTCCGTAAAATGTCATCGCCTGGCCGCTGGAAATGATTTCCAGACCCTGGTCGACTCCGTCTGGATTGCCCGGATTTTGCATTTTTACGAATTTCGGGGAACGCCCCTGGATTTCGTCGCCCTCCTCATGACGGTAGACGAGCGCGATCTTGGGCCAGTTGCCGACGCGCCGCAGGGGTGTCGGTCCGAGGATGCGCTCAGCAAGCTCCTGAATTTGGGAAGAGAGTTCCTCCTCGACCACGTCGATGTCGATGACGAAGGTGTTTCCGGACGCTGGTCCGAGCACTACCGCAACGTTCAACGTGGCGCACTGAGCCGCCCAATGGTCGATGGTTTTGAGGTCGGGCCGCCGCGTCGCAAGCTGGAATTTCTCCGACCACCTGATCATTTCTCCGTCGACGGTGCCGGGACGGCGGTTACCGTCCATTTCCTGGGGGAAGATCGACCATCCGGCCAGCACCATGTCCCTTGCAACTGCACCGAACACGGATTCCCGTGGCTTGTACATGTGCTCGACTGACGAGGCGAATTCTCCCCCCGCCGGTTCGACAGCAATGAATTCTTTGTCGGCTGGCAGTTCCAAGTTCTTACTCCGATTTGCGAAAGGATTCATTGCAGGGCATGAATGGCCATGTCAACATATTTGCGATGCAAATGCTTGCGACGGCAGGCGCATTAATGGATATTGCCTTATCAGAATGTGAGAAGAAAGGTGCGTGTTTTTGGAGGGTAAGGATTCGGGCATATCGGCGGTTGCCGCGGCGGCCGAAAAGCCGCCGTCGGTTCCGGAAGACCTGTGGGCTTCCGTGCCCGAAGAGATGCGTGCCGAATTTGTAATAGAAGCCGCGCTCGGATTGCGCCGCGGCATACATCCGGCGGACACTTTCGAAAGACTGATCATGGAAAAAGGTATAGCGAAAGTGCCCCCGAAGGTTTTGCCTCGATCGAACAAGGCCGCTCGTGGTCCCAAGCTCAGGACGGTTTCTCCTCCTGCTTTGAGAGGTGCTGTTCCTCCCCCTGTCGGCCGGAAGCCCTCGCCGGAACAGGTTCCTTGCCCGAGCCAACAGGAAATTCCCGAGAAGGTGGATCTCGAGGAAGTCCTGACGAAGTCGGGGCATCCTGATGTCGGGAAAGCAACACGGTCAATCAGGAAAAGGATCGAAGCCGATCCGGTGCTTTCGTACTGGGCACCGGAAACCTGCCTTTCCGGATTTCCGGACCGAATGAGGCACTCCCTAGTTCCTGCAGTGGCCGAGGAAGCTCTGAAGAAAATCGAGGAGATGCGCTCCCGGATGGCCATCGACGGATCCGATGCGCCAAATTTCGTCGATCCTGACGGGTGGACCTTCGGACTGGCCGATACCGCAACAACAACAGGAGCCTGAATGCAATTGAAGCGCACTTGTCTGCTCGCGGCCGCGGTTGCCTTGGCAGGCTGTTCGTCCACGCCCACCATGGAAACGCCTGCTGTACCTCCCCTTCTTCCCCCTCCATCGTCTCCTGCGAAGGACTGGCAACCTTACAAGAAGATTCGGGACGGCCAGTGGGGGACTCCGTCCGCATGGTCCTTTCCTCCTGCCGCCGACAGTCATGACGACGGCCCGCGGCCCGAGGCTGCAGGTAACATTCTTGCAGCAGGAATACCGGAAGATGCCGTGGCATTGATCGCCACGGAAATCAGTGCAGGGGCCACGGCGGGAGAAACGGGCGATCCGGATTCAGGTGCCCGTTATACCTACCGTCTCGAAAAGGTCAGAGGCGACTGCCGCGAATACCTTATCGAGGCGATTCTCCCTGGCAGGCGCATGGCAACGTCGCAAGTGACCTGGTGTGATCCAGGGTAAAGCATGAAGATTGCCTAGGCCGCCTCTGCTTCCGCATTGATTGCCTTGCCGATGATGGCGTCTTCAATGGCGAGAGTAGCCCGCCTGCGTCCGCCATAGCTGTCGATCCTGGCCGTACCGTAGATGTCCACCCAACGGTCCTCGCAAGCAGCGAGCGCATCCCCCAAAGGTGTTCCGATCGCATTCCACATGGTGGCTTCGGTTTCGCCCCTCGGTCCTGCGACCCAAAGCTTCACGTGGGCCTCTTTCATGATTCGGACGTTGCGGACCCACCCCCCGAGAATGGCGATGCGCGGTTTTGGGTTCATCATTCCGAACGGCTGCAGGCTCTCCAGCGCCTCGACAATTTCGGGAGTCAGGATGCCGCATTCGAACGCGATGTCGACTTCTGTCGGGGGAGCGATAAAACCTTCCGCCTTTTCGTTCATGAAAGCCCGCAGGTCGTCGATGCGCGATGGATCGATCGTCAATCCCGCAGCCGCCTTATGGCCGCCCCCTTTGATGAGGATCCCGGCGTTTCTCGCCTCGATAACGGCCGTTCCGATGTCAAAACCGTCAACCGCCCTGCAGGATGCGGATCCGCCACTGCCGATTATGACTGCCGGTTTGTCGACGGCATCCTTGATCTTGGAAGCGACGAGGCCCACCACGCCTGGATGCCATTCGGGATCGTAAAGGACGACCACGCCGCCTTCCGCAGCCTTGGCGTCTTCGATCGCCTGCTCCATGGCCGATTTCTGGATTTCCTGGCGGTTCTTGTTTGTTTCCACGAGTGTCCGGGCGACTTCGTCGGTGTATTTGGGATCATCCGAGGAAAGCAGTCTCGTTCCCGCGCGCGTGTCGCCGATGCGGCCGGCAGCATTGATGCATGGACCGAAAACGAATCCGCAGGTGTTTGTGTTGAAGCCGCACCCCCCATTGGCGATATTGAGGGACTGGAGGCCCTGCACGGATTCCATTCTGGGAAGGCCTGCCACGACATAGGCCCTGTTTAGTCCGATCAGCGGAACCATGTCGCAAACCGTGCCCAAGGCAACGATCCCGAGCCATTTGCGCAGGTCCACCTCGGGCCTCTCCGGCCTGAAAAACTCGCGTTTCCTCATCTCTCTCTGGACTGCCACCAAAAAGAGGAATGCCAGTCCTGCAGTGCAGAGATACTCGTAAGCCCTGTCCTCGTCCCGGCGCTTGGGGTTGACCAAGATGCCCGGCGGATCGCGGTCGTCCGGTTCATGGTGGTCGATGATGACGATCTCCATGCCCAGTTCCGCTGCGGTTCCGAGCGGTCCGTGCGCGGTGGTTCCCGAATCGAGGCAAAGAAGGAACTCCGCTCCCTCTTCCTCCTTGAGCTTCCTGATCGCCTCGGCATTGGGTCCGTAGCCTTCCTTGAGACGGTCCGGAATGTAGAAGAGCGTGTTGTCAGCATGGCCCATGGCCGCCAGCCAGCGGAGGACCAAGGAAGTCGATGTTGCGCCGTCCACGTCGTAATCGCCATAGACAACGATCTTCTTCCCGCTCTCGACCGCGTCGCAGAATGCGGTCACCGCATCGTCCATGGATTTGAAACGGGAGGGATCGGGCATTTCTGCCGCGATGCGCGGGGAGAAGAACCTCGCCGGATCGAATCCGCGGGAGGCGGCAATCTTTGCCGCAAGAGGATGGATTTGGCCCGGGGCCTCGACTTCAGGCAGTTCCTTGACCGACCATGTCCTGCCCTTCGCGGATTTCTCAGCGCAGAATTCGATCTTGTCCGGTCCCAACTCCATTGCAGTCTCCATAATTGTTGACATGGTTTACGGGACCGGAGTCCCGGTGTCAATCCTTTCAACCGAATCCTTTGTTGCGGGACGCGAGGCGGACGGCAGCTTCCATTGCGTTTTCGTTGCTGACCTTGCCGCAAGGAGTGCCGTCAAGCCCGACCCGATGCCGCCCTCTCGCCACCCCGTTCAGATAAGAGGTCGAACGCGTCCATATGGACAGGAACAGACGGACCTTTCCCGCGGGAAGGCCGCTGGTTCCGTCCTCCACGATGTCTCTGAAAATGCCCACCTTAAGCGGGGGCCGATATCCGCATCTGGGGAATGCCCTTGGATACGCCGCCGTCATTGCCCTCCTTGCTTCCTTGTATATCCGGAAGCGCTTTGAAGTCCTCATCCGCTTCACGGGTCAGTCCTCTTCACCGGGCGGGATCAGGCTGCGGCCGCCGCCGCGTTTCCTGTAGACCGTGAAGCCTCCGGTTTTCCTTGAGTGAGCAGCAGGAGCAGACGGTCTGGCATGGGCGGCGGCCGACCCGCTGTCGTCATTGCCTTCGCCCCAAATCACCGCTCCTTTCGGTGCGGAGTTCATCTCGGAGAGAAACTGGGACGGACGCTGCGACCGGCCGAAACGGTGTCGGGACCACGTCGCATCGACCGAGCCCTTGGAACGGGTCAGCGCAACGTAAAAGAGTCGGCGTTCCTCTTCCTGATCATCCGACTTTTGGTGCGGCATGAGCGAGGCTTCGCATCCCGCGATGAAAACATGTTTCCACTCCAGCCCTTTTGCGGAATGGATGGTGCTGAGGGCGACACCTTCCGCATCCCCTCCGCTTGCCTTGCCAGCTTTTTCCGCGACATGGGCTGCGAACTCCCTCGCGCTCGGGAAACCTGCCGCAATGATGGCGGCCGCATCGCACGCGTCGGCCCATAACGCGGCGCGCTCGCCGTTCACGCCTGCCGGAGGCTGGTCTCCAATGAGCCTGGCGGCGGGCACGGCCGTTTCGGACGGCGATGCGCCTCCCATGGTTTGGACTATGTCCCATGCCTTCTTGAAACGGGAGCCCTTCGCCTGGTTCTTTTCTTCTATCGCCAGCAGCAACTCCGCCAGGGCGGCGACTTCCGGCAGGTCCCAGAAGCTTTGTGTGCCGGCCAGGGAGAAAGGAACGTTTCTCGTTTCCAATGCCTGCTGGATCGCAGGTGAAACCGAAGATGTCCTGAACAGCACCGCGGCATCGGACAACTTCGCCCCGGCCTTCATGTACCGTTCGAGGGCAGCAGCGATCCATTCCGCTTCTTCCCGTTCCGATTTGAAACCCCTTATCCGGACGCACACGCCAGGACGATGCGCTTTCGACGGCAGGAGGGTTTTTCTAACGCGTTCCTTGTTGTTTCTGATAACGCTGTTCGCAGCGGCAATGATTGCAGGATCGCAACGGTAATTCAGGGTAAGCGTGTAGGATTTCGCGCCAGGAAAATGGTGGGAGAAATTGACCGTGTACCGAACGTTGCCTCCTCTCCAGCCGTAAAGGGCCTGGTCATCGTCCGCCACGGCCCAAACAGCGCTGCCGCAGGAAGCAAAAGCCTGCAGGAAAAGTACCTGCGACTTATTCACGTCCTGAAATTCATCGACGAGAACGTGCCGGATCCGCCCGGCGATAAAACTCTGCACTTCAGGCGAATCCGTAAGGAGGGCAAGTGATTTGACAACGAGGTCGGAGAAGTCCAGATCGCCCCTCGTTTTGATCGCTTCCTCGTAGGTCCGGTAATGTCCAGCCGCGGTCCTGAGAACCGAGTTTCCTCGTGCAACTGCATCGGCCTCTGCTTCATCGGGAGAAACGAGCGAATCCTTCCATTTCCCGATGATGTCGACAAGGTCCCCGTCGTCGGATTCCCATGTAATGCCTGCGGTGCTGAAGAGTTCGCGTTGGCCTTGCGCGTCCAGCACCTTGAAATTTTTCCGGAGACCCGCTTCACGGTGGAAACGCTTTAGCAGGCGGAGGCAAATTCCGTGGAAGGTGCCGACCCATGCGCCCGCCGGCATGGAGGGTCCCAGTCGGACCTTGAGTTCTTCAGCCGCTTTTTGGGTGAAAGTGACGACAGCTATGGACGAAGCGTCGACACCTTTCCTTCTGAGGTAGGTATGACGTGCGACAAGTGTCGATGTCTTGCCAGTTCCGGGACCTGCAAGAACAATGGCGTGGCCGCTTGCATGAGCGGCAGCTGCCGATTGATCCTTGTTCATTCCTGCCATTCGCACTTTCCCGGAAGGTTTTCCTTTCAGGAAGCCTGAAGGCGGCAAGGATTCGTGTCAACCAATTTTGTGAAGACGGGCGGAGATGCAGGTTTCCGCCCGTCCCGCTTGTCTCAGGCGGCCAGCTTTACGGGACCGCGGGTCTTCCGCTGGAGGGAAACTTTGAAGCGGGCTTCGGTGGCGGCCAGTTCCTGCCTGATTTCGCTGGTGATCTTGCTGACGTCGTCCTCGGTAAATTCGTAATCGTTTGTGTTGGACAGGTTACCGATGAGCCGGATGGCATTCAGGGCCTGCTCGAGTCTACCGTTTCCGAGCCTCACGAATGCGGCCCGCTTTGTTTCGACGCTCTTCCTTTGCGGTGTCTTGGTCTTTTTCATTTCTGAATCCTTTTTTGGTTAGCGGAATGAAGGCTACATATTTCCATGAATTCTTTGCGTCAACAGATTTTATGAATTTTCTTGAATCGAATCCATCTACGGTGCACCATGGACTCAAATTGTGGCGGGTAAGACATGAAGCTCGACAGCATATTTTCCGAGGCGGACACCTTCATCGCCTCGCTGGCAAACGATGGCGAGGAGGTGACAATTGCCGTCGACGGCCAAGCAAGGCGGGTTACGAAACTCGCGGCAGCCGATTCCATGTCTTTCAAGGACATCCGGGTCGAACGCGACACCCTTGAATACGAGTTGTCTTGGTATGATGGACTGGAGGCACGTATTGCCTCGGTAGTGAGCTGCCTTGACGGGGCGAAGGCTTTTTACGAGGAGCAGGCGGCACCGGCAGCGGAGCTTGTGATGGAGCAAAAGAGCGGAATTTTTTCCCGCTGGATCGGCAAGGCTTCCACCCAGTTTAATCCAGGAACGGGAGGGCAAGTCAGCAAGTCGTTTGAGGCGCAGAGGGCATTTGCAGGTCGTGACGAAAGACTTGCCCGCCTTGGAGACCTTGTTGATGAGAGCTTCAGGCGTGCGTCTTTCCGAATCTCGGAACTCGAGGATATCGTCTTTCTCCTGCAGGAAGCAGCTGTCAGGCTTTCGCGTGAAAAGTTGAAGGCCGAGCCTGATGTCGCGGCCGAAAATCAAGGGAAGATTCTCCGCCTGGAAGAACTTGCCGCGGCTTTCGCCAATCAGATCGAGGCCCTCGAGCAGAGAATAACAGACGCGACGCGGCTCTCCGACATAGCCCGTGGGAAGGGGAATGCATACCAGGACGAAGAGCTCTTGGCTATCGAAATGCAGGAAGCCCTAGGCAATTCACTCTCGGACGTGAATTAAACCGATCTTTTTTCGAGCCATTCGTCGAAGGCCTTTCCTCCGTCGACCTTCCTTATTCCTTCGCTGACCCCTTCCGGGAGTTCGGGCAGTGCTCCCTTGTTCGCGTGGAGCAGTGAACCGCAAATGGCCTGCCAAGCATAACGGCTCGGAAAGTCTCCCTCCCCTGCCCACGCCATCAGCAGTGATGAAATGTCGGAATGCTTTGCTTTTCGTCCCGCAATCCTGACTTTTTCCCGGTAGTAGGCGTGGTGCATCGCGAAAGGGAACCGATATCCCTCGAAACGGTATCCTGCCGAAACAAGCTGCCTGCGCGCGAATGCTACAAGGCGTTGAACCTCTTGTTGCTCATCGTCGGAAATGTACCGCCAAACCGGCCTTGTTGCTTCTCTATCCATGTGGAGATTCTCGGACATGACGTCGTCGGCCGCAAACATCTATGCCATCGACATGCCTGGGACGCGCGAAGGAGTGAGCAGCCGGATTTTTTGGGGCGGGACAGGCTCATGCTGGATGACCACATCGCTGGGAATTCTGTCGTCCGTCCCATAGTCGATATCGATTTCCCAAACATCGAATTCCCCAACGGTTCCGGGATTTTCGAACAGCAGGAAGATTGCGCGCTCTCCGGATGGCTGAAGTCCGTCCCGCTCTATGGTGTCGGCAAGTTCCTTGGGCGCGACATGGTACATGGTCATTGGCTGCTCCCGTTGTTGTCGTTCCGATGCTCGGGCTTGCCCATGCAAGTGGCAAAATCTGCCAGCCGGCCTTTGTCGGTTTCTTGAGGCCGACGGACCATGCCCAGGGAAACGAGGAGATTACCGAATGTCGAAATACGAATGGGAAAAAGGCGAGTTCAAGATACCTTCTGCCGAATGGTCGGAACTGAAATCCCGCGTCCGTGAAGCGATGAACAAAAGCAACCTCGACATGTTCGATGCTGCCGTTGCTCTCTACGACCGGGTAGCGGCAAGGGTGAAGGGCATCAAGAATGCGGATCTCGAGCACATTGCCTGGGATGAGATCGAAAAGCTCTATCCCGACACCTATTACCGTCCGTCAAGCCTCACCGATTCCGAGAAATACGATGTCGTGCACACCGTCGTCAGCTCCGAGTACAAAAACGGAAAGACGAAGACGCGGCTGCGCAAGCCCTTGAAGAAAGATTTTCCTCGGCACGGGAACAATGTCACCGAATTCTCGAATTCCGATTGCATCGTGACCTTCGACAACGCATCGAGAACGGTGGTCTGGAATGTTCCGGAAAACAACCATGCCTGCGAGAGAGCCAGGGCGACGGCTTTGGGCAAAGCCTTTTTCAGCGCCCTTGGCAGGGTGGCCTGGACACGGGGGACGGGCGGAACGATTATCGGCAACGACGAATACAACCAGGATGCAGGCCGAGATTACGCGGGAGGCGGCGGTAGCTACAGCAAGGACAGCTATGGCCCTGACGTGAAGCCGAAGCATGGCAGTTCGGCCTATGGTTCGGGATTCGGCCGCCGCTGGTAGAAGGCACTAAGGTTCCTGCTGAATATCCGGCGAGGCAAGTGCGGGCGGTGCCGACAGGTCCGCCAGCGCTGCCATGGACCGGATTTCCCCATGTCCTGGCAATTCACTGAGCGACGATAACGAGAAGTGGGTCAGGAACACGTCTGTTGTTACAAATGTCAGTGGATTGCCAGGTGTGTTTCGCCGTTCGCCCGGCCGCACCCATCCAAGCCAAACCAGGAGGTCGAGCGTTCCTTTCGCGAGCGCCACGCCTCGGACCTTTTCGATCTCGGATCTTGTGACAGGTTGGAAGCATGCGATAACGGCAAGCGTCTCAAGTGCCGCCTTCGAAAGGCGCGGAATTTTTGGAAGCAACTTCCGGCACAGGTCCGAATGCTCCGCTCGTGTGCGGACAGCCCAGCCTTCGGGAGTTTCCGTTATGGTAAGCGATCTTTTGTCGTAGTCGGCCATCAGGCGTTCAAGAGCAGTTCCCGTGTCGGCTCCTTCCGGCATCCGGGAAGCAATTTCGTCCAGCTTCAACGGCCGCGATGCCGTGAGCAGGATGGTCTCCAGGAGTTGCTCGTCAGCGGGATAATCACCCATGGCGCGTTTTCCTTATGAATACGGGATCGAAGAGCTCTTCCTGGCGGATTTCGGCTTCACCGCGCTTGGCAAGCTCCAGAGAAGCGATAAGGCTTGAAGCGATGCCTGACCGAAGCCGCAAACCGCTACCGCTCGGAACAAGGCTGAGGAGTTCGGTCCATTCGTGCTCAGGCAGCGCTGTTTTCAAACGGCTGATCGCTGCATCAACGGAATCCAGGTCGAACGGCTTGAGAGAGCGGGATTCTTCTGCCGGAGAACCGTTTTGCTTCCCTTTCGGATAAGCGGCAAGCAGATCATTCAAGGATACTCCAAGCTGGTTTGTGGCGAGGACCTCACGTCCCGCCGATCCCGGAGCGAAGATGTCGCGTCCCAGCATGACCCTGGTCGGCAGGAAATCGGCAAGCCTTTTGACAAGGTCGAGCCTCTTCAGTTGTAAGGCAAGCTCGTCAGAGTCGAAGTCCTCTTTCTTGTTTTCCTTGGGCTGCCTCAAAAGAATCCTGGACTTGAGATATGCAAGCCAGGCCGCCATCACCAGCCAGTCCGCGGCCAGTTCCAACCTTAGCTCCATTGCCCGTCCGACGGTCTTTTCGAATTGGTCCACGAGTTCGAGCATGTCGATTTCGGCGAGGTCCACTTTCTGCGAACGTGCGAGTTCGAGCAGGGCTTCGATTGGGCCTTCCCAAGACGCAAACCGGACGATGAACGTCTCGTCCGTGTGCTCCTCCATGAATTTGTCCGCGTGTTCCATGTGCCTAATTCATCCGCCACGGACGTGTGGGTCCGCCTTGTGCGAAACGATCCGTCCATTGATGAGAAGGTCCAGTACCCGGCAGGTCAAGTGATGGACCCGTCGCGAGGAGCGAGTCGGAACGGTTGGCCACCCGGCGTCCTGCCAGCGCAATCGCAAACCGCCCTGCCTGGTTTCGGTCCGGTCTCGAACGTACGACCTCCCCAATCCATGAATGCAGATGCGGAGCCAAAAGGCTCCGCATCTTAGAATGCCAGGCATTTTCGGTCCGATCGAGAAATTGATCAGAACCTGATCCCGATACCGATGGTACCCTTCGTTTCCTTGATGTCGACATCGTCGGCATCCCACTTTGTGTGGGTAACTTCACCTCGGACCGCCACGTTGTTCTTCAGCATCCGCTCGACGCCCGCACCGAAAGTGATGCCGTCGATGTTTTCCTTCGAGGCAGCCCCGGCTTCGCTGAATTCGATCCGGCCGCGTTCGTAACCGACGATTCCGTAGCCAAGGGTATCCTTGTTGACGAGATAGCCGGCGCGGGCGGATACGCCATAGCCATATTCCTTTTCAGCCGACATGCCGTCTTCGCTGAATTTGAAGCCACCGAAATCCGCCTTGGCCTCGCCGCCGAGATAAAACTTGTCGAACGTCAGGCCGTAACCGCCATATATCCCTCCGGAGAAACCGTCGTCCTTGAGGCCTTCAGCCTTGCTCTGGCCGTACGAACCTGCGATGCCGCCATAGAGGCCGTCGAATGCGGTATTTGCATATGCCGAAACCGCGAAAAGCGACGCGGCAGCGGCGATAATAACCTTCTTCATGTGAATGAATCCTTTTGCTTTGTGGTCCAGCCGCTCCGTGCGGTCTTCATAAAGGATTCAGGACAGTCATGTCTGTGTCAACAACTGTTTGGCTGACAAGGCATTGTCCTCTGATGCAGGTTCCGGTTAGGATCCCCTTCTTCATTTCATCTCCGGGGTGCATTCTTCCACGAAGATGCACGGGGAAGCCAGATGCAGATCGATATTGCATTCGACTATCACATTCGGTTCATTCCATACCGACACCAAAACACGCAGGTTCTTCCTGCAGCGGGAAGGGTTGCCGTCGATATCGAGGAGGTGAGCAATAAGGATGCTCCCGTGGTTTTGCGTGCCGCAGATCCAAAGAATAGGCGTTTCGAACCAAAGCAAGACGGCTCGCCAAGGGAGGTCAGGTACTATCGCGGCATGCACATGGTCGAAAGCATTACGGTCGAGGAGTTTGTTGCGGCTGTTCGCGACGACCTGGAGAAGACCTTCTTCGGAAAAGCCAAGCCACTTTCCAAAAACAGGGGAAACTGGGGTTTCAAACACTATACGGCCGAAGAAATCTTGCGGAAGCAAGTCAAGCCGATGCGTGAGTTCGTCGACGACAAAGGTAAGTCAGTCGCAGAAAAACTGCGCGAACTTGCCTCGAAAATGATCATCGTGGGCGGCAAGGTTTATGAATATACCCCGGAGCCCGTCCTGGAGATCAACTCGAACGGCGTCAGAATCAAGACAAGGCCTCCGAGAAGGTATGTGGATGACCCGCATGGCCGCTTCGATTTTCATGATTATTATTTATCAAGCTATTATTCGAGCGGAACCGATGTTCATGCCAACCTGAGGCATGCGTCCGCGATCCTTCCGAACGACGCGAACCCGGTTCCGTACATCGAAGTGGTAGACGCATCAGCGTTCACTTTCGATGCAACCACGTATGACTGCACAAACATTGCCGACAGGCTTTTCAATACTCTTCAGGCGAAAGCCGCATCTCTGCCTTGGCCGCTGCTCGACGCATTCATTTCCCTCCGTGATGCGAGGGACGATGCTCACCACAGGATCACCGACAGGCTAATCGAGGCTGTGTCCGCCATCGCAGGACTTCCGGACGACGAAGGGACGGAACATAGGTCGTCGGCTGCCGCTTTCGCGCGGGGACCGAAGGAGCTTCTGGAAATGGTCCGTGCCCGTGCGGACAACCGTGGAGCCGAAAGCGTCTTTCAAATCTCAAGGACAATCGCAAACCAATTCTTGGACCGATGGGCAATGCGTCCGCCTGAAGCCCATTGGAACAACCGGGTGGAGCAGGTCCCTGCAACCGTAATAGGTGACAGGGCTGTTTTCCCCGTCCTTTCGGAAGGACATGCGTGCGATCTTGCTGCAGCTGCAGGTGTGCCTTTTTCGAGTGTCCTGACAGCGGTGGAGAGAGGTTCAACGCTTCTTGCAAGCACACCGACCGGATACGGCAGCCGTGCAATTGCCCTGGCCGAGAGGACCGCCGATGGGGTCTTCCGAGCCTTCGGGGAAGAGCAACTCGCTCCGGAGTTCATCGAGCACGAGCGTGCCGCGCGCGAGGCGCGGCAGGAACAGGACATGATCCTGTCCGCACCGATCCTTGGGGGAATGTGAAAGATGCAGTTTGAGGTGACCACGCATTTTGCCGCCGATTACCGTCCACCGAGGTCCAGAACGAGGTATGTGGCCTTGTTGCTTGGTTCGGTGACTGTCGACATCACAGAAATCGATCATGACGACGCCCCGATCGTCCACGTCATTGGCGAGGATCCAGAATTCTCGGAAGGGATTGCGCCATATCTTCCGTTCAGAAAGCAGGCCGGACTGCCCGTCGAGGTGAGACTTCACGGCGGCGACTACTTTGTCCGCAGAATCCCTGTTGACGGCCTGCAAGAAGCGTTGGCAAAGCCTGGCAGGGACAATCCTTTCAACGCCTTCAGTTATGCGGGTACCTCGGGCACGAACGTTGCGGCCGGTCTTTCCCTCAATGAGAACTATGAGACGGCTTACCCCCGAAACCGGGAGGAGTTCGAGGAAACGCAAAAAGAAAAGCCCCGTGAATGGAACGACCGTTTCGTCGAGACTGTCCATGCCCTCGAAAGAAGGGCCGAGGACTTGGCAATCATCGACGGACATCTTTACGAAAAGGTAGGGGAACCCGTCCTCGTTCTTTCCGTCGGCGACAGCTGCGTCAGCTTGAGGTTGGCCGAGGCGGAAACGCCCGGGCGGAACTGTTTTCTTGGGAACGATTGCTTCGATCCGTCCACGGATATCCGCTTCGGCCTCGACGAACTCGAGCGGGCGATCTCCGAGGGCGAACACCTTGCTTCGATGCATGGCTGTTATTTTGTCAACCAGATCGAGATTCGGTCAGTTGCCGAGTGGGCGGTCAACTTCAGGGGCGAAGCCGAACTCCTGTTCGAAAGGGCCGTTTCTTTCCTGAATGAAAGCAAGAATTTGGTCCCTGGTTTCGATGCCGGGACCGCCAGGCCATGGCATGACCTGCTCGCCGCCCTTTCACACGTGCAGAAGATAACGGTCCCCGCGATCGAGGCGATCCGGAGTCTCTGTGCCGCGGACGAGATAACTTACCTGCAACGCCACACAAATTACGGCGGGGAGAGAATGAAAATTGCTTTCTCTTCGTTGAAGGAGGCCTTGCGGCTTTGGGACGAAAAGTCTGCTCATGGGCTGGAATGGACGGAGATCGGCCTCGGGGCAACCGCGGCCTTCGGCCATGGACACCGGATCACGGAGATCACAAGCGCATCCGAAGCCCTCAAAGCAGCTGCAAAGTTGGGTACGGACCTGACCGGCATGGCATCTGATGCCGCAGCCGGAAAGGGGGCGATGCTGTCGGTCGAAACACCACGGGGGCTCAGGGGCGTTTGCTTTGTCAGGGTTGACGAGGATGAACCCCGTATCGTCGAGGCCGTCATGGCTCATGAGACGCAACTGGCACCCGAACTCGAGATGCTGGTCCTCGACCATTACCGGGAAGCACGTGCGGCCAGAGATGATTTCGCCGCCCTAGAAGAGCTGGGGATCTGACAAACTATTTTCCTGCGAGAAAAATAGTTTGTAGGTTCGGCAGCCTGTCGGGTCGTCAGGCTGCCGCTTTGGTAGCGGCGTCTATCGCATGAAGTACGTGCGGGACCATTGCCTTTGCCACGGCTTCGAACATCGGTGTCACGACCGAATTCCCGAACTGCTTGTAGGCCTGCCCGTCCGAAACAGGAATGATCATCCGGCTGCCGCCCGGCTGGTCGAAACCCATAAGACGGGCACATTCCCTTGGCGTGAGCCTTCTGGGGTTTCTGCCTTCTTGGCGGATGAGGATCTCGGCACCGTCCTTGTAGTATCTTGCCGACAGGGTTCTCGCTACATCGTCAGGGCCTACGAGACCGAAGCCGAAGCCGTTGCCCTTCTCCGCGTGTTTCCTGGCGTGGCTCTGCAGGTATTCCCACAGACGGTCCGTAAGGGTGTATTTGGGCAGCACAACGCCTCCCGGCGCGTATAGGCAATTCTCTGACCCCTCCTCTCCTTCCCGGTGAAGGATGTCGCGGAGAAGCACCCGTCGGTCGGGAACATGTACCTCACCGAAATCGAACTCCAGTCCGTCACGGAATCCGACAATGACGATCCTGGGCCTGCGTTGGGGCACCCAGGCACTTCCGTCCATGATTTTCCAGCTGACCGTGTAGCCGAGCCTGTCCGTCAGTGTGCGCAAGATCACGTCGAAGGTCTTGCCCTTGTCGTGAGATGTCAGGTTTCGGACGTTCTCGAGCAGGAAAGCGGCGGGTCTCTTTGCCGCTATTATGCGTTCAATATCGAAGAACAAAGTCCCTTGGGTTTCGTCTTCGAATCCATGAGGGCGGCCGAGCGAATTCTTCTTTGATACACCAGCCAGTGAAAACGGCTGGCAATTGTGGACCACGACACCTTCTGCAACATAGGAATTATCTTCCTCAACCTCGATATTGTGCACCGTAGCCTTTTCGCCTGTCGGCTTCACCCACTTTACTTTTACCCATGCAAAGCCGTCCTCGACGAATGTGAGGCCATGGTTTTTTGTCGACAAAACCGTGTGGTATTGCGTCTTTTGATTGACTGTTCGCCCCTCAATCACAGTCCTTTCGGGCACTCTTGAACGCCTCACACAAGCGACCCTGCCGTAGACGTTGCGGGCAAGCCTTGCCATGCCGAGGGAAAGGGCTCTGTTGATGGAAGTTGCGGCCCATTTGTCGAACGTCCCTTCCTGATAACCGTCGGCATCCATCCAGCCCTTCCATACTGATTGCTGAACCCATCGCGGTGTGGAGAACATCCATCTCGGTATTTGCTTGCCGTCAGCGCGGCGGCCGAACTCTTCAAGAAAATCCACGAACTCGTGGGAACAAATGTGGAATTTGACGACGGTCCTTTCCTTGGCCGGGGTAGAATGAAATCCGGCTGCATTGATCGATCTTTGCAGGTTTTCGGCATCCTCCGCAGCGGTGCATATGATCACCTTCCTGATATTCCCGCTTCTGCCGACCTCGGTCCGGGGGTAATCGACGATCCACCCGTCACCAAGCCACCTTCCTACCAAGTACCAGAATTCCGGTGTTTTCAGGTCACGCTTGCATTTTGCCTCGTCATCCATAGGCAACGCGGCATAGTGCTCTCCTGTCAAATTCTTGGCCTCAACCCATTCAGGGGCACCAAAGCTGTAGTCATATCCCCGGCGGAAATTGTTCCAAACTCGGGTCCTTTTGCGGACGTAAAACGGGTGCTCGTCGGTGGTTTTTATGCTGGGTATCCCGGTGATTTTGACCTCCAGAAGATCGGCATCGTCCCTTCGCATTACTGACAGCACTTTCCTGAGGCGTCTTTTGTGGGTCGCGACCAGATCTCCTTTCTTAACCTCTTCGATCGGGACCATCCGGGTAGCCGTCTCAATCAGCGTGCCCGCGGGGAAGCACGGAAACCCGCCAACCAAGACATCGTGGTCCGGAATCTCTTCGATTTTGACCTTGGTGATGTCCCCGGCAACCGGATGGTCCGCTCCGAAATTTGCAAGGTAGGTTTCGAGCGCAGGCCTGTTCCATTCGCTCGTGAAGACGCATTCGCCCCCTGCCCTTTCGAAAGCGCGCCTCAGACCGCCTATTCCCGCGAACAGGTCGATGAAGGTGAACTTTCCCTGCTCTGGCCGCCGCTTTGGGACGAATTCCTTCAGCCTCTCGAGAGCTTCCTCTGGCGGAGAAACGCGGCCCTCCTCCCAGGCCTTGAGCATGGAAGACTTGATGCCGATCCTGTAGGCCGCTTCGGCAGCCGACAGTCCTGTCGAAGCCCTGGCGATGAAGGCCGCGGGCAGGAATGGGGAAGAATTTGTCTGGTCCATACCCAATGGTTGGCCAAAGAATTCGTTCCCGCAAGAAAGGAAATCGATCTAGTGCATAAAGGATTCGCGATTTCAGGCGGTTCCCATGACAGACATGTCTTCAAGGGTTTCCGAAACTTGGCTTCCGGTTTGCGGCAGGTCGTCTTCGTAGAGGTCAGGCACAAGGAGTCCCATCGGGACTTCGATCGCTTCTACGAGGTCGATGTTCATCAGGGTTTCCCCTGCGTCTTCAGCAAAGACGAAGAATTTCCTTTGTTCATTGGCCATCGCCGCTCCCATGAAATCGCTGAAGCCTGACCCGAAAATTCCGCTTGGATCGGCAATGACGGTCTCGGGACGGGGTGAGCGTTCGGATACAAGCACGACCTTCGTCGCGCTTTCTTCGGAGGAAAAATATGCGTAGCTCGCGTGGTTTCTGAAGGAGAGTTCCGAAATAGAGGAAATCTTGATGGCCACCATTCGGCAGTCGGACATGAAGAGAATGAAGGGCATGTCCGATCCTGAGGTCAGCGTCTGCATGATCTTATCCCTTTCGATGGAAGAAACGGGATAGCGGCGCTCGTTGCCGGACTTCAATTTCACGATGACGAACCATCTGGCAATGTCGGGATCGATGCCAGCTTCGGAGAAAGCCTTCGCATTTTCGTCCGAAAGAAGAACCTCGCGCAGTTGATTGTCGCTCATCGCCTCAGGATCCAAGCCGGCGAAGTGAGCAGCCAGTGCGGGAAACAGCTCCTGTGGAGTACATTCCAGGACCTCGGCAACGTTCATCACGAATAGAAAGGGCACATGTCCGATCCCGCGTTCGGCAAGCGCAATTTCGAGAAAATCCACTCCCATGATTTCGGCCAGGTTACTGCGGGACAGTCCTGCGGATTTTCTCAATGCATTCAGTCTGTTCACGTGCGTCTCCGTTGCTTCACAAAACTATGGTCGGGCGAGGATTCGCCGCGGTCAACGGATGTCCGCATTCTTTCTGGGGAAGGCCGCTAAACTCGTACGGAAGTTCTTTCGAAAGCCTTGGGCTGTTCCGGCCTTTTCAGGCCCTGAGCTGCCCTTACTGCTTCTTCGTAAACCTCGCGAACGTTGCGTGCCGGCCACTCGGTGCCGTCTGTCGCGACGAACGCCAGCCCTGCGATTTGGAAAGGGGACACCCCCGCCTTGTTCCCGAGAAGAAATGTGGGTTTCACATGTCTCATGTAGTCCTGTTGGCTCAGGTGGCTCAGGTCGACAATCCAGTCTTTCACCCTGGCCTTCGATTTGAGAATCGCCTTCTCTTTCTCGATCTGGGCAGTGATGGCTTCTATAGGCATGCGGGTAAACACCCGTCTGCGGTCCATCAGGCCGTCGAGGAATTTCTTGACCACATCGTCCGGATAAAGCTTCCTCAGCCTTTCTTCGAAAAAGCCTTCATGGAACATCATATGGCAAAAATGGCAGACCGTCAGAAAGCCTCTGAGTTTCTGGATTCCTACTCCGTTTTCCGACGACGGAACCGTCCAGTTCCAGACCTCATGGCAGTCGACGGAATCCTGTTTTCCTACCAGATCCTCAGGCCCTTCGGTACGATTGCCGCAGATGATGCATCTTCTCCCGGTCATCGCGAAGTTCGCCTGTCTTACGTGATCCCAGGTTCTTTCAGAAAACATTGTCCAAAGATTCTGTCTCCTCGAGTGCAAGGGAATTTCGGCAAACGAGAGGTTCAGGGGACGCTGCCTGAACGCGAGTGGCAGGAAATCATTGAGCGGCAGCAGAACGCCGCCTTTGGGAACATACATCCGGCTCCCCGTCCCTCCCTCGGGATCGTATTTCGCCCCTGCCTTAATTGCTTGGTGCCGAAGCCCAACCGAAATCGGCAGATAAATGTCGGTCGGAGCCCTGGCAGGGGCAGGAAGCCTTTTGGGTTTGGATTGGCTTTCTATCGACTGCCTCGCACGTGCCTCTACCCAGCGTTCCGCGACTGACGCAATCTGCCGAGCGGCTTCCGAAACGGCTGCAAGGTTTCGGCGTCTCCTTCCGGTCGCATTTCTCAATGACGAGATGGCCTTCTGCGCTTCCTGTTTGATGCTCTCCGGCATAGGTCCGAGAGAGGACACACTGTTTCGCGCCTTCAGCAAAACAGATACCAGTTCGCGGAATTCCCGCCTTTCCAAAGCTTTCCTTGCTTCAGCTTCCCGAATTTCGTTGATCTGCTTTTCAATGGCTTCGGCCCTCTTCTCCATCGCATCGAGTTCCGATTTGTGGACAGCAGCCTTTGCCTTGGCCCAGACACGGCGACCCGGATCCCATTTCAGCCAAGACGGGGCCGCGACGATTTTCCCCCTGTTTGACCGCAGAATGGCAGCTTCGCGCCGCATTTGTGCAATCCTGGCCGCCGCCTTCCGCTCCGATGAAGCTGCCGCAGCCTTGATTTGGCGCAGTATCTTGAGCGCATTCTCGACACCTTTTACGAAGGCGTGATCGTCAGCCATTTTGCACCTGCTTCTACATTCAAAGGATTCGGTAGCACGCACTCAAGAATTCAACATGCATGCTTGACCGTTCTCCCGGATTGGGGCCTCATCTTTAAGAGGTCATTTAAGGAAACCACGCCTTTGAAAGCCCGGAAAGGATTCATCGCCGCCGTTGTGCTTGCGGCAACGCTGTCAAGCGTTCCCGGATCGGCGCAGGAACGGGAAAATCCGTTCGTGCCGCCGCCTTCGGAAGACGAACGCCGTGCGCTTGAAGACGAGCGGATCAAGAACATTGTGCTCGAGATGCAACCGCAGATCAAAAGCATGATCATGCAGGAGGTGATGTCCGCACAGTCCGCCCTCGAGATCAAACTGAGGCGTCGGATTGACGAGGCGACAGCTTCCCCTGGCGGGATTGCGGCAGCCGGGACCCAGTCAGGACCAAACGGCGGACAGGGGAGCGCTCCTCTTCCCGGCGTGCCCGCACCGGGTTCCCAGACGATCCCCGAAGGGTCGACCTTCATTTCTTGTGTAAACGGAAAGGCACTCTATCGTGACGCGGACAACACCCTCTTCCAGGTCACCGGCAATGGCGTACCGGGCAGCGACCGTTGCGCTGGTTAGTGCCTTAGTTTGCAGCTGCACGTCGCAGCTTCCGACTCCGGGAAGCCTGCCCGACACGGTCGAAGCCCGCCAGAAAGCCGTCCAGCGGTTCATGGACGAAAGCCCGTTGGCGATCGAGCGCATCAAGGTGCCGAAGTCGTCGATGCGGGCGGTTTCGCTTGAAGGTCCGTTGCCTGATCATATTTCCTCGATGGAAATCGACATAAAATTCCCGGGCCAACACGAAGCCACGCTTTCTTCGTTGGTGCAGACCCTCAACGCCGTGAATGTCCGGGTGGCTTTCCAATGGTCCCAAGGGCAGGACGGCGAAGCAATCCTTGACAGACGTCTTCCCTTTTTGGGTTTTCAGGGCACGATCGGCGAGCTGATGTCGGCTCTCAGGACGGGCTTGGGTATCGTCACGTGGTACAAAGACGGCATGATCTACATGTCGGACCGGGAGCGCTATGCGATTTCCTTGCCGCAGAACGAAGAAGTCCTCAGTTCGGTCAGCGAAGAAATCCAGTCGCTCGGCGCGGAAAACGTCACCACGTCCATCCGCGGCGGCAAGGTCATCTACACGGCTTCCCCGAGCACGCAGGATCACGTTATCGGTCCGTTCCTGGACCGAATGCGCAGAAATCTCGCCATTGTGAACCTTCAGGTGGCGGTCGTCAGTCTTGCACTGAACGACAGTGCTGAAGCAGGTTTTGACTGGAACGCCTTCCAGGCTGCATTCGACAGCACGCAGGCAGGGATGGAGAACATCGGGGGTACGATCGGAGGAGGTTCCTCGTCAGGTTCAGGAAACAACGGTGCTGGGGACGGCACCGGAAACGGTGGCAACGGCAATGGCAGCAACAACGGATCCGGGAATGGGTCCGGGAATGGTGGATCGGGCAACGGCGGCGGCTTCTCTGCTGCGGAGCTTGAAGGAACCGCGGCAAAGCTCGTATCGACCGGGCTGTCCCTTTCTACTACCAACCTCGGCAACGTTTTCGGCACATATGGAGCACTCACTGTCGGCGGTGCACTGAAGTTCCTCTCCAAATTCGGGACGACGAACGTCACCCAGAACGTATCGTTGAAGACCTTGTCCGGCACGACAGTGACATTGAGGTCCGGCCAGGAAGTCCCTTACGTCAGTGACGTGTCCAATACTTCCAACAGCGACAACATCATCGGTTCTACCGAAACCGACACCGTCGAGACAGGCCTCACCCTCGAAATGGTTCCCTACTACGACAGCGACGCGGAGTTGGTCACTGTCGAGGTGGACGTGAAACTGGACGCCATTCTCGACTTTGTCGAACTCAGTGCGGGCAACCAGATCGGCAGCCTTACCCAGCCTTTGGTCCAGAACCAGAACATGAACGACATCGTGAGCGTGCAGGCGGGGCGCACCGTCGTCATCGGCGGCCTGCAGTACGACAGCGAATCCGAAAACGGTTCTGAACCGGCTTTCCTGCGAAAGAGGCTTCAGGGAACCGGCCGTTCGACGGGATCGACCAGCAGGGAAGTGTCGAGAAGCGCCCTCTTCATCATCGTGCGGCCCACCGTCACGGTCTATGAACCGGAGGCTTGAGCGATGTCGGCACCGAATACCGGACTGCCCATGAACGCCATGATGGGATGGCAGGAAGGCGTCGAGAACAAGCAAGACGCTGTCGAGCTCGCCAAAGGCTTTATTTCCCGCCGTTTCACTGCACAGGAAGCCAGCTGGTACGCTGTTACCCCGTTGATGGGCGGATACCTGTGGGAGGTGCACGAAGGTGGTTCTGGCAAGGGCTACCTGGATGCGGCGGTGAGGGCCCTCACCGAAAATCCGGCAAGCAAGTTCTGGTTCCCGAGCGGGGACCGCGTGTTCCAGATCATGATGCGGGACGGCAAACCGTTCGGCATTCTCCTGTCAGCCAAGGAATCGGCTGCTGTCCGAAACTCAGGCCAACCTCCTCTCGCCATGGCTACCCGCATGAAGCCGGCAGTGAGGAAAGGCACGGCTGTCATGATGGCAGGAGCAGGATTGCTTGGCAGCGGATTCATGTTTTTTGCCTCCGCCATCATTTTTTACGGCATCGTGACCAATCCTGGTCCGTCCGTTCCTGCTGTCGATTTTTCTTCCATGCCGCATGCGCAATGGTCTCTGGTCGCAGGAACCAAGGCTGACGAAATCGTTTCGAAGCTGGAGTTCAAAGGTTCCGGTTGGACCGTCGACAAGCGGCCGCATCCGATCGAAGGGCTTGAGGAACTGAGGGAGGAACGATCCCGCATCATCAACGGCCTCGGCTCGGACACTGAAATGCCGACAGCGACTCGGCGGGAGGTTCCGGAACCGCGAGAGGTGATGGGACCACCGATGCCCGATCCTGATGCGAATCCAGGCACTATAGCTCCCTCGCCTCTGCCGGATTTGCAACCGTCGCAAGATCATGTTCCTGCCAATGAGAGTGCTGTTCCGGCAGCGCCGGGCAAACCTCTCGCTGAGATGACCCCGAAAGAAAGGGTCGAGGCAATCGAAGCCGCGCGTCGTCGTGCGGCCGGCGACGGCGAAAACCGGGGAGGTGCCGAATGAGGCCGCGCACTGCTCTCGGCATCGTGATGATCTTGGCATCTTTTGCGTTCTACGGAGCCGGGACGTACATCGCAATGAAGGCAATGGACGGGATGATCGTTGCCGAACGGCAGAAGGATGAAACGTTCAGGCAGTGTGTCGACCTTCTAAACACGTTGCCATCCGTGAATGTGACACGGGACGGCAAGAACCTCACGGTGGTTAGATCGGAAGTCGACGATCCGCGTAGAGTTCTGGGCGACGCCACCGTGGCCGCGGTCATGTGTCCCGGCCATGCTTTGAAGGAACTATGCCTTGGCGACCGTTGCCCGGGTTCGGGCGGCAACATCATCATGCGTTTCAGGTTGGAGGCTCGTTAGCATGGATTTCCAGAAGTTGGCGAAGATGGACTTCGATTCCACGTCGATGAAAGCTTTTGATTGGGGCCTCAGTCTCATCAGCGTCGGCTACGGCCTCTATGCAGGATCTGCGCTGTGGTTCGGGGCAGGAATGATCGGATGTGCCGCTGCGTGGTACCGTCCGATGTCCAGGTTTCAAAGATTCCTGCAGGGTTTCGTAAAGCGCCGCTGAGGCGGGAGAATTCCGTGTTCAGAAAGAATAATTCAGAGGCCAATTTCGAGGACATGTCGGGCAAGAAGTCGTTCTTCGGGAGACTTTTTGGCCGTCGTGGCTACGCGTCCGATGAAGTTGCATCGCATGAAGATCCTGTCGCGTCGGAGGGATTGTTCTTCGATCAGGACGATCTGCCTGACCCCCCTCCCAATCCCGACATTCCTCAACCTCGGAAAGTTCTCCCTGACCTGTCTTCTGCTGCCAAGGCAAAAGAAGCCTTCGAGAACGATGACGAAGTCGTTCTGGATCCTGTCGAAGTGGAAGTCCTTGATGCTGCGATAGAATCGGACAGTGGGGACGGCCGGGACGGCGAGACGGCAGAAAACCCCCCTGTGCGCAAAATTTTTGAAGCGGAACCGAAGCAAAAGGAAGCCTTTTTGCGTTCGGACGGATCGCCCATGCCGCGGCACCGACTAGGTGAGTACGTGCTGCAGAAAGGCCTGATCAACGAGAGGGCTCTGGAGGCCGCTTCCCGTGAACAGGAAGTGACAGGTGACAAGATCGGTCAGATTCTTGTGGCCAACGGATTTCTGACCGACAAGGACCGTGTGCAGGCAATCCTTGAGATTTCCTCCGAGCGCATTGCCCAGGAATCAGTCAGGAGATCGCGGATTCCTAGCGACGTCCTGGACATGTACAACATCATGATTTCGGCGGAGACCGAAGACACGGTTTATGTCTCCACCATGGGGGACGAGCGACACGCTGATCTGATCGTGCGTGAGTACTATCCCGACAGGAATATTGAATTCGTCCCCTTCCTTCCGACGGCGATGAACTCCTTCATATCTACGATGAAGAAGTCCGATGCTCCGGATGCGCGTACGCATTCGAAGGAAACGATGCTTGACCGCATTTTATACCGTGCTCTGAACGACGGCGCGTCGGACATTCACATCCTTCCGCGACGGAAATCATATACGACGATGTTCCGTATCCTTGGCGTCCGGCAGATTATCCACGAAGGCCCTCTTGACGAATACAGGACCATGATCGCGCAGATCAAGGATAAGGCCCGGATGGACCTTGCGGAACGTCGCAAGTCGCAGGACGGCGGCTTCCAGATCGAATACGGAGGCAAAATGATCGACCTCCGTGTCGCGACCCTTCCGGCGGCCGAAGGCGAAATTTGCGTGATGCGCGTGCTCGATCCTGACCGCGTGCAGCCCAACCTTCAGGACCTCGGGATCACCGACGTCGAGAAGTGGAGGAAGGGCGTCAGCCAGCAACATGGTCTTTGTCTAATCTGCGGACCGACGGGATCCGGCAAGACGACCACGCTGAACGCCACGGTCAAGGAAATGGACCGCTTCGGGAAGGCCATCTACACGGTAGAGGACCCGGTTGAGTACCGGATCCCCTACATTGGACAGGTGTCGGTCAATACGGCGGTCGACCTTACCTTTGCCCGTGCCGTACGCGCGTTCATGCGTGCGGATCCCGACGTCATCGTTCTGGGTGAAGTCCGTGACGAAGAGACGGCCCGCAATGCCATCAAGGCCGCGGACACCGGGCACTTGGTTCTGGCGACGCTTCATACAGGTTCAATCCTCGGCGCGACCAGCCGTCTCAAGGATCTCGGAGTTGCGCCACATGAGCTGCGGTACCTTCTCCGGTCTGTTCTGGTCCAGTCCCTGGTCCGTACCGTCTGCCCGACCTGCTCCGGAGAGGCAGAACAAAAGCATTCATGCCCACGATGTCGTGGGACAGGCTATGCCGGCCGTACGGTGGTGTCCGAGTGCGAGTATTTCGAGAATTACGAAGCCGTGGACAACATCATCAATGCTTCGGAGGGAAACGTTGTCCGCACTTGGCCGACGATGCTTGAGGACGCGTTGATGAAATGCCGCAAGGGCATCACCGACAAGGCTGAACTGCGCCGGGTGTTCGGTGCGGCCGCCGAGCCATATCTTGAAGGAGACGAATGATGTTTCAGCTCGTCATCGTCGTCATCGCGATCGTTCTCCTGGCTCTGGTTGTTGCGGGTGGCGTAAGCTATCTCAACGGAAGCCTTGGATTGCGCACCGAGTTCGACCAGGCGCTGCGATCGCAGCACAATACGATCCGGTCAGCGATTTCATCCTTCCGAGTTGCCAATCATGGGTTTGTTCCGCAGGACATTCAACAATTGAACGGATTCCTTCCTAAAGGGGGCCTGCCGATATTGCCACGAGGGATGAATCCGGTTCGCTGGGAGATCATAGATGATGGCTCGGGAAGCCGGCGGCTTTGTCTCACGCGTACAGCAGAACCGATAAAGAATCCCGTTGCCGACGCCATTGCCCAATTTGCCGCCTTCCGGACCAAGGAATTGGGCGCAGCAGTGCATTACGCGGCAGGAACCTGCGACGATGCCGTCGGGTCGGATCTCGCGGTCGAAAATCTCGCGACCTTCCTGTTGGAAAACCCGAACGTGTCAGTCCTTTTCGAGGAAATTTGATGGCAGCCTTTTCAGCAAGGGTCGTTACTGACCAGGGCATCCGTACGGTAAGGGTTGACGCCGTCGATGAACTGACTGCCGAACGCGTTGCAGCCCGTCAGGGCCAAGTTATTTCCGTAAAGCGGAAATACTCCATCGATCTTGTTCCGGGCATGTCGTCTTCCGAACGAAACACGTTCATGCTCCGCCTTTCGTCGATGGTAGGTTCAAAGATGTCGGCTACCGAATCCTTGAGGCTTCTCGCGACAACGTTCGGCGGCAATATCCGCAAATGTGCCGCTGCCATGCTTGCCAGGATCGAGAACGGCATGAGTCTGGCCGACGCGATCGAAGCAGACCGGAAGAACTTTCCGGTCGCTACCGCCGCGCTTGTGCGGGCCGGCGTGCAAGGGGGAGAGACATGGAAAGCCCTGCGCGATGCCGCGGAATTCGAATATATGATTGCCGGCATCCAGAAGGGTGCTGCCAAGGATATAGCAGCGGCCATAGGAACGTTTTTTGTGTCCTTTGCGATGATGCTAGCCACTGTCTATTATTTCGGCCCGCAGGTGGTTGATCATCCCATGTTTGTCAACAGCGGAACGGTGAACGTCGGCTGGATTGAAACCACAGGCAAGGTGCTTTGCTGGATTCAGGGCGTAATGACAGTCATTTTCCTGATCTTTTTCTGGCTCGGAACCGTCGGCCGTGCACTGGCACCTGATGCGGCCGACAAGATCATTCTGAGCGTGCCCTATTACAAAGATCTCGTGCTCTCGCGAAACAGCTATATCGTTCTTTATAAGCTCGGCCTTTTGGTGAAGTCCGGAGTGAAGATGGAAGAGGCCCTGGCGCTTACGGCTGACGGGTCTCCGAAAGGAGCATTGCGAACCGATATCGAACGCGCCCTTACATTCATCCGAGGCGGCAAGACATGGGCGAACGCGCTCGAGACGCTGCATCCCACCGACCGGGCGGCCCTCGCGTCGTCAACCGACCGGGAAGACACAGCGCGTACCTTGGACATGCTGGCCAGTCAGTACAGAGACCTTTACATGGCACGAATCCGTTCCTTCGCGCCTGCTCTGCAAACAGTGGCAGCGCTGTTTATGACGGCGTCAGGTGCGCTTCTCTTCGGGTTGACAATATTGCCGATGTTACAGTTCTCTGCAAATATTTAGAAAAAATAATCATAAATAATAATAACTGTTTTGGTAATTTGGTGATTTGTTTTTGTTTTGTGTGCTTTGAGTAATAATAAGTAGAACTATCCATGCCAATTAGAATTATGGCTTCAACCTGCTACCAAGTCACATACCAGGAGTGTCCGTTTATTGATCCGGTGGCCTGATTAATACCTTCAGCGTGCCGCTGCATATACAGATCTTTGTTGAAGGTGTCCGCGCCCCAGCCGGCCCCGCCAATCATGCTGCCGTCCTTGTAAAGATTGTAACGGACACTTCCAAGGCCGAGCTCCGGCACGCTTTCAGCCTTTTGAATTTTTAGCGTGCCGTTGGCGAGTGCTTCGCTAAAGCCTTCCTTGGACTTGTAGCTCTCCCCGATCTGGCTGAGCACGAGTTTTTCGAACGCGTCCTGGCTGATTGGTGTTGCATCGATTCGGACTGCGGCGTCTGCACCCATGCCTCGCAACTTCCGCGCATCAGCGTCCGGCAATTCGGACAAATCCATCATCCGGGAGTAGCTATAGCCACCATCGTTTGTGCCTACCAGAGCGGCGACCTCGGATGCCTTTTGCCCAGTCACGATCTGGCCGATCTTCAAGAGAGCATCGGAAACTCGGGGCGACAACCGAACCTTGGTGGTCGGGTCTGAAGGGTGACTCGGCATCGGGGTGGCGGGATCTTTCGTCGCACCCAGCGGCTTTATTGCTTTCAGCGCTGCCAGCGCACTGGAAGCGGTCGCGTTCACAGCTACCATAGCGGTGTTCTCCGTCACATCCTTAGAGTGCTCGTCATGAGCCCTATAGATGCCTGCCTCGATAACCTCATGTTCGCAGCACATCATCGGTGCGGACTCGTAAAGAAGTCACTAAAGTTCGCGAAGTCAGGTCCCATAAGGCAAAGGCCTCAGAACATCATGATGAAGAGAACCGATAAAATGTAATCGACTCCTTCGTTTCAGACCTCTTGACCAGGCAGAATGAGGCCTGAAATGCACTCGAATCTTGCAGAGGACTTCGCAATCGTAGGTGTCTTGCCGAGGGCCGAGGAGCCTGTTGGCAGTCACTTGAGCCGCGGAGACTTTGCTTAATGATAAAATTCCAGATCAATACGACGAATGAGAAACTCACCTTAGATTTGCCCATTTGGCCACGACGCGATACCGCCTTCCTTTGGGTGGAAGGACACAAGAATATTCTGCCCTTAACGTTGCTCCCTATTCCAGCTCGGTCAATAGGGTTTGTTCCGGAAAGCCGCCCCCAAAAGCACCTTGTTGTCGCTGTCCATGACGATTTCCCCGCTCCTCTTTTTAAGGTGCTGGAGACAGGCGAGGTCGTAGATCGAGATGAACAATTCGGCATCAACCTCGTCCTCGGCGTGTTGCCCTTGTATGAGAAATTCGGTGGCCTTGGCGATACCCGGCACCCATTGGTTGTCCATGCAGGTGCTGAAGAAATGTCTTATTACGCTTCTGAGCACGACTGGTCCGATTGGCAGATCAATCTTCGCAAATTCGGCATTCCGGCAGTTGATATTGGCTCCTTCGGCGACCTTGGCTGCATTTGAGTCGGTATCCTGCACGAATGGGGTTTGGCCCGGATACTTGCCCTTCGCTGGCCTCGACCGAAGGCTATTGCGCTGACGATTGCTTTCGATGGGACGAGAACAGTTGTAGGCGGCCTTACGTCGGCTTCCACCTAACTTGACGGACAAAGGTCTAGTGGCTATCGGAAAGGAATGACAAGACCACGAAAGACCGGCTCTTGGATGCAGCTCGATAAGTGCTCGAAGACGGTCTTAAAGATGCTGCTAAATCGAAGGTGGGAAATCTCGCCAGCGATGCCGTGGAAAAGATCGTCAGCGCCTTTGGGACCATCCTTCTTGAAGCCTCGACCTCATTTGCCATTGGAAGCTGACCGCTAAATGAGGGACATGAAGCCCAAAAGCACGAATTGATCAGGGTGCCAGGGTTTCACAAATCCCATCTGTAAAATAGCATCTAATCTGAGCCATCATCTGCCGGCGAAATTCAATCCGCCGGCAGAAATCATCTGAAAGGTTCAGAAACATTTAGAAATCTTCTCATCCAAAAAGTTTACAGAGGTCGGAATACCGTTGAATTCAAATTCAGGCATATGCCGATCCTGTTTTTTGATCCGAAGCTTCTATTGATTCCATCCGAAAGCACCCGAATCCTTGGAGTTGTCAGACGCGCGCTGGTGAATTCATGGCGTCGACAAAGAAGAAACGGTTCCTGAAGAACCACCCCAAGGAAGGAAGAAAACATGTTTCAGCTTATCGTTGCGGTTATCTCGATCGCCCTGGTTGCCGCTCTGGCCATTGCTTCGATGTTCTATGGCGGCGATGCTTTCACCCGCTCGTCTGAGAAGGCGAATGTGACGACGCTCGTCAACCAGGGGCAGCAAATCTCTGGAGCGGCTACTCTGTATAAGACGGATAATGCCGAATATCCTGCAGACGTGGAGGATCTTGTTACAGGTGGCTACCTGTCGGTGGAACCGACTCCTTCACAACTGGCAGAAGGAAATACTTGGGGCTTCTCGTCTGACGGCACCAGGACCTATGCGGTCATTCCATTCTCAGTGGGTTCCACTCAGGTCGGCCTTCTTTGTGCTGACCCGGACGGTGAAGTCATCAAGCAGAACGGCAAATGCGGCATTGATACTTCTGGAACTTTCACCGAGGCGAATGACGACACCGCCACTCATTTCGCCTTTCCTCTCTAATCGCAGATTGTCGGCGTAGCAAAGTGGGGGTGGTGGGATCACCACCCCCACTTTGCTTAAAGACGGATCAGGAAGGATAGGGAAATGTTTCAGTTGATCATCATCGCCATCAGTATTTTTTTGTTCGCCATAATGGTGTTGGCGGTCATGTATTTCGGCGGCTCTGCACACACTGAAGCCACCCTTCGCGCTGAATATGCCGCCAACATGAATACGGCCGCGCAAATTGATGGTGCCCTTCATATGTATTATCAGGACTATGCCTCGTTTCCTTCTGATGGAACTGGGCCTCTTACGGATCTTGGACTCTTGGAGCATCTTAGAGACCGTGGATATCTGAAAGACATCCCATCTGACGACTGGAAAGTCGATCCGCAGTCGTTGTATCGGCCGATAGGCCCTGATGCCACTCGTGAACATTGTGAAGCTCTCAACAGGGTGGCCGGAATGAAAATTGATGAGGCGACTGATCTTACAGGCGATTTCCAGGGATGCCCGCCCTGCAATGGTGTTGTCGGCAGCCCTGAGCATGCGCTTGCGACAAAATATAAGGGGTGGCCTGGCTGTCAGTTCATTTCAGCTGGAGAAGCTGGATAAAAAACTATTTCCAAGTCTGTACCGCACCCAACCGCGGATGGGTGCGGTACGCGACTGCATCCCGCGTGCAATTCGTACAAGTTGCCGTAAACGGAGTTGGACTGTACGAACTTAGAACTTAGGACCAGGGTCGACAGTCGCGGCATTCGGCAGCAAAGGCCACCGAAAACAGCTCTAGCCTATTGATCTAAAACAATTTTTCCTCTTTTTTTTGGGCCATTTTAGCGATGTTTGACACTGTCCAATATTGTCATCAACATAGCACCTAGCAGCAGACAGCGAGGCTTCCGAAAGGTCGCTGCTGCAAGTGCACCCCTAGAGGTCGGTACACCACGGTAAGGCACACTCGTTTGACGTAAACGCCGTGTAAAAGGCTCCTCAAGGGGCCTTTTACACTCTACGGCTGCTTTCCGTCGTTAACCTTCCAAATGCCTTCCGATCGACTCCTGCCGACGATCCGGTTATGAGCCCATCCATGCTCAGGACCATACGCATACCGCTCTGACTCCCCCGCGGCCGAACGGCTGCATGCTGTATCGATTCTTGGAGCCTTTCATGACCGCTTTCGCCGCCATTGCCTTTTTCGTCCCGATGATCCGTTCGAGCTGCCGCGGCAGGAGCGAGGGAGGAGACTGGCAAATACCGCGCTCGCCACTGGCTGACGTTGCAGGCGGAGGGCTGATCCATGGGAAGCCCAAGGAGCCGCAAGAACAGCATTTCCTGATGTCGCCGCAGGGCCGTACGTTGACGGTGCTGACCATCTCGAAGATGCGCGAGAAGACCTGCTACAAACTGTTCAGGAAGCTGCGCTGGCCTGACGGCTTACTCATGCAGGGCGTTTCTTTCTCCAACTTAATCTACTTCGACCATGTCCAGTGGTGGCGGATTGGATGTCTGCGTCGGCAGAAGTGCGATGCCTTGATCGGGGTATGATGACGCTCGTTCTAGATTTCTGCTGGCCTGCGTGAAAAGCGATCCACCCTGGTTTCCTGGATCGTAGGTCACTTTCATTCACACAAAGCGATAGAACTCGGTCCTGTCACCGTTTGGGTTCCAACCAGCCCCGACCAGTTGCAGACATAGGAATTTTCCGAAGCGCCGAATCCGGCGAGTGGATGGTTGTTCGTGGACAAGCACTCGCCGGAAACAGGCTTCGTGGATCTGGGACACGTTGCTTCGCATGAGGCCGATCCGTCGGCACATGTGGCTTGAACCCTCTGTCGCAGAGGTTCGATCGCAGCAACTCCTCCGCCTCTTTTCACGTTGAATTCTTTCCCTGTCACTATGGCGCTGCCTGATTTGATGACGATGTCACCCGCTGCGCTCAGATCGACGTTGGGGGTGCCTGTTACATCGAGCGTGCCGCCAGTCATGTAAATGGCAGCGATGGCATTTGGTGCATGGATCGAGCTGCTTCCGTCTATCCATGTCCGTCCCCCATCGATAGTTATAGTGGGCGCGGCCGACGGATTCTTTGGAGTTACCGAGGTGTTTTCCAGCGTGATGTTACCGGCTACATTTTCGATACCTCCCGTTGTCGATCCACTTAGGTGAATTGCGCCGGAGGGGGCCGCCGACAATGTGATGTTGTCTCCTCCGTTAAAATCCACGCTCTCGGCAAACAGTGTACCGGAAACCGAAAGCGTTCCCTCCCCCGTAACGGAGATCGTGGAGCTGTTGCCTTTCAGAATGACCGTTTTGCCTTTCATCGTCGAAAAGAAGTCGTTCAGTTCCGAAAGGATTGCCTCAGTGGATGAGGGCAGCCAAATTGTAGCATAAGGTATGTCGAAGGCTTGAACGTAATCGAGAACATCCTTCAGTGAAGCGAAGTCTTTTGCCTTGTTGGGACCAAGGTCTTCGTCGGCAACCGTGAAATGCTGGCCGACCGAGAACTCGTCCGCGACAGACAAGACTGGAGTCACACTTCCCCCGTCAGCGAGAATGACGAGATCCTCGACACCTTCCGGGATATAAGCGTCTTCGCAGTTCAAGGCCTCGTCTGTATTGGGTCCGGGCAAAATGAGGTAAGCGATGACACCCTTTTTTCGCAGCTTCTCGAGATGGGCCGGATCTATGGCAGGTGCTCCGGCTGCAACGTAGCTGTCAGCCGAGTTGTCGGGATAGTTGGTCACCTCGACATCGTAAGTTTCGCTGCCGTCCTCGAGCATCTTGACCGTCGTACCGGAGATGTCCTGCGGAGATACGGGGCAATAAACTATCGGTTTGCCGCTGGCGGTTGTTTTGTAGGGGGCAACCGAAGGGACAAATGCCCGCGGGCCGCCGTCGACGTCAACAGGCAACAATATGCGTCCGTCAGCGAATTTGATGCTCGCCCTTATTGATGCCGCGATGTTCTCCACCCTGGCTTGGTCCTTCTGGATGCCGAGGGAAGCTTCGCCGGTCTTTATGAGGCTGAATACCGCGTATCCCATACCCGCGATCAGGGCGATGCAAATGACGAGCATGACAAAAATCGACATCATGATTGGATCTCTCCGGAACCGACAAAATCCATGTTATGCCCGGTCCCGACCGGGCTGCAAAAACTTCGTGATCGTCCTGTCGCACGCGAAGCCGAACCGCTGGGCAAGACGGGCCACACGCCATGCCGTTTCCGAACTCCATTCGATGGTCCAATTCCAGTCATCGGAAGGAGTGCACGAAAATTTTCCTTTGAATTCCTGTTTTACCGCGGCAGCGAACGATTTGTCTCCCCGATCGAGATCGAACACCGCGAACGCCTGAATGCCGGAACCTGTAGAATTCCTCATTATCCAGCAGGCTCGTGAATGTCGCCGCAATTCGTCTACGACAGGATCTGGACCTCGGCCGACAGCAGGATCGAGGATGAAGGAATGGTCCGCGGCCAGCTTCATGATGTGAGGCAATGTTGTTCCGTTATATGGAATTTCCCAACGTTCGAATCTTTTGCGTGCACCGTTGATTGTAATTTCAGCGGGTTTCGAACGTTGGATCCGTATAAGGCGTTCGCCATGCTTCAGCCTGGAAATTTCCGACAGCCCGGCAAGCAGTCCCGAAAGGTCTTCGATCCAAGACATCTTCCATAGGTACACGTTCCTGCCGCCGGACGAGAGAGAACAGAAATTGTATGGCCGCTGCTCGGAATCTCCGACAACTGACATGGGAGGGATTTTGCCCTCCCGCAGCAAGGCTTCGATGGTCTTCCGTGCCTTCTCAGATCGGCCCAGCAACGAGGCCGCCTGGACGGGGTGACGTGACGCCAGTTCCATGGCGCGTTTGGCGTCAGATACCGTCCATGGGATGCCAGCATTGGTCAACGCGGAGAGCCTTGCTCCTTCCTGGGCGTCCGCCCTGGAAAACCCGCGGCCGTCCCTTCGCCGTGCTCCGTCGCACTGGGACGCAAGCGCAGTGACCACCATTTCCAGCTTCGCCCGTCCGTCGGTCATGGCGAAAGCCCGTGAGCAGCGGGAACAGGTTTCCCGGCAAGGGCAGACTGAAGCCTTCCGGCAAGAGCCAGCCAAACCTGGGCGGCGGCTAACGCGTCTTCCATCCCGCGATGGATTTTTCCGGACCGTTCCAATCCCAGCATTCTGTGTGCGTCGTTTAAGCCAATCGAAGAAGACCCCCCCACCAAAAAGGAGAACTGCTGACCCAGATTGTGGAACGCCTCGGAAAACGGGTTCTCGACGTTCTTGACTCTGCAATCCCTCAAAATTGCAGCGCGGTCGGCACCCCAGGCCATCCATGCCTTGTTGGCAGTTCCCCATTCCTTCTTTAGCGTCGCTGAAATCTCCCGCAGCGGCCTGCCGTTCTTCCTGACCATTGCAGCAGAAATCCCGGTCAGGTTTTCGCAATAGGGGGAGATTGCCGATCGTTCAGGGATGACCAGAAAGGAATGGGCACGCGTGCAAAGGCGCGAGCTGACGTCAATTTCCGCCAGCCCGATTTCAACAATTTCGGGTTCTTCACCCGCGGGTGGAGCATCTTCCCAGCAGGTGAGCTCGAAATCGACGAAGAGTATCCTGTCCCTGCGGACTTTGAATTTTCCTGTCATGATTCCAATCCATGGTGTTGCCCCTGCGATTCTGCCATGCTTTCGGGCATCCGGGAAATAGAGGGGGGAACCGATCGAAGGAATTGCTGTTATCTGAAATCCGTTGACTGCGATAAACAATTGTCACAAAACGGGCCCGCGCAAACAACAGGATTCAACCCACTGCGCCAGGGAGTGGATCATGGCAGAGAAACCAGGGTCAAATACCGGACTGGAGAAGGAGCTGAAGCTCCCCACTTCTTTCGAGGCGAGAACGGACCACGAAAAGAAGAAAGTTCAGATATCCAGCCCGCTAGGAAAGTCAGTCACGATTGACATGGATGCGTTCGCTTCCGTCGCGAACGTCATCAAAACATTTTGGACAGGCAAGCGGGGGAGCCTTGAACCAGGCACCACACTGAAAATCGAAGATCCGTTTTCGGGAAAATCCACGACAGTGGTAGCATCGGCGATTAGTGATGTAGCCGCTGCGTTGGAGTTGGTTACGAAACCCGGGAAATATGCGCCCGATCACAAGGCCGCGGAAGAACCGGGAGAAAGCAAAACTCCCGGGTCGGCAACCAAGACGAAAGCCAAGTCCGAACCTCCGAAACGCCGGGGCAGGCCGCCGAAACAGGCAGTTGCGGAAATGTCGGCCCCCGTTGCAAAACCTCCGGCGAAGCGTGGACGTCCCAAGAAGCAAGATGCTGCCCCGGCCTCGGCCGCACATCCAAAATCCGGAAAGGCCGCCGGCAAGACAACCAAGACGGTTCCGGAATCTGCCTCTCGCGGAGTACCCCCGATGCCCGGCTGGTTCAAGACCAAGTTCCAGGATCGATACAGCGCCGATGCGGGCGAACTTGGTGCCTTCGAACTTGTGAGAACTCCTCTGGCTCTTCAGGCAAAAGGGTCCAAATATGTTGCGGGCAAAGCCCCTGGGGTAGAGGGGCCGATCGAATGGGGTTATGAGGTCGTCAGCAAAAAATACGGCCATGTGGCTTGGGTCATTGCGCGGGACGAAAAGAAGCTCTTTCTCACCGGTATCCCCAATGACGCTGAAGCGCCTCAGCCCCAGCGGGTGATCGATGGAGTAATCGCCAGGATCATCGCGAAGGCACTCCCCAAAGCGGCCGCATCAGGAGGGAAGAAGCGCGGCAAGGTGGCCTAGCCGAAGAGGTTCAGCTCGATTTCGTTCGGCGATCGAAGAGGTTGATCTGCATGACGGCGGACAACCGCCAGAAAGGCGTCGCCGTATTTTTCAGCGGCCCCGCGGGTCATTCCTTTGGCTGTCAACAGTTCGTCGCTGTCGGCAGGTTGAATAGAGACCAGGTCTTCGAGAGTCCGGTCGCTCGCGATCTCATTGGGGGGGACATTGAAAATGACAGCCAGTCTTTGACGCTCTTGGATCAGGTCATCGAGCAGGTTCATCAGCCGGGGCGGCAGCCCTTCGCCGTGTTTGCGTCGCGAGAGGCTTTTAAGCGACTTTCCGGGGACAGTGGCTTCAATGTGGAGTTTGCCTCTAAGCAGGTCCCAGCCCTTCGGCCCGATTTCGATGCCACCTTCCCTGGAGAACTTCAGCAAACCCGAAACACAAAGCTGGCGTCCGATGGCCTGCCATTCTTTGGAAGACGTTCCTTTTCCTTTTCCGAAGATGTTGAGTTCCGCATGTCCGCTCGTTTCGACACGTTCGGTCACGGTGCCGTTCAGGACTTCGGCCAGATATCCCAAGCCGTAACGCTGACCGGTCTGGGCTGCCGCCTGCGCCAGAAGGAAAGCCTTTTGGGTAACGTCGACTGTTGCCGCCGGTTTCGTGCATCTGTCGCATTTTCCGCAGGGGCCGGGAAATTCCTCTCCGAAGTAGCGCAGCAGCGTCGATCTGCGGCACTCCGGACTCTCGACGAAGCCTTGCATCAGCTGAAGCTTGCGTATCGCCTTCAGGGCTGCTTCCTTCTCATGCTGTTCGGCTTCGTCAAGGCGATGTCTGAGATGGCGCATTGCACGGACGGGATCGGTAGGTGAATACAGAAGCCACGCCTTGCTTTCACGACCGTCTCTCCCCGCGCGGCCGATCTCCTGATAATAGCCTTCCAGGGTGGACGGCATAGCCATGTGGATCACGTTCCTGATGTCCGGCTTGTCGATTCCCATGCCGAAAGCGATCGTCGCGACGGCGACTGCCCGGGGTTCCGCCAGAAAGCGGTCCTGGTTTCTGGTGCGTGTTTCGGGATCCATTGCGGCATGGTAGGGAATTGCGTTCATCCCCTTTTCCGACAGGATCCCGGCGATCCTCTCCACTTCGTTGCGGGAGTGGCAGAAGACGATCGAACTCCCCTCTTCGCTCTCGGAAAGAATCCGGATCGCTTGCTCGTCTCCGTCGGTCCTTGCGAGGATTTCGATTTCGATGTTTGGCCTGTCGAAACTGTCGGCAAAAACCTTCGCATTTCCAAGTCCGAGTCTGGAAAGGACGTCTTCTCTCGTGTCGGGATCGGCAGTTGCGGTAAGGGCGATTTTAGGGACCCCGGGGAAAAGTTCCATATACTCGCCGATGTTCAGGTAGCCCGGCCTGAAATCATGTCCCCATTGGGAAACACAGTGGGCCTCGTCAATGGCGAAAAGGGATATTTTCGCATGCGCCGTCATGCGTCTGAACGAGGCCATTTCAAGCCTTTCGGGGGCGACGTAGAGAAGGTCGAGACTTCCGTCCGCCAGGCCGCGCCTGACTTCTTCAACCTCCGCGTAATTGCTTGCCGACGTGAATGCCGCCGCCCTGACGCCGATTTTCCTGAGAGCATCGACCTGGTCTTTCATCAAGGCCACCAAAGGGGAAACGACCAGTGCAGTTCCTTCCCTCATGAGCGCCGGAATCTGGTAACAAAGCGATTTGCCGCCGCCAGTGGGTTTGAGGACAAAAGCGTCCCCGCCTTGGGCAACATGTTCCACTATTTCTTTCTGGCCTTTCCGGAAGCCGTGATGGCCGAATACTCTGGAAAGAACTTCTTCGGCGCTCTCCCCTGCCCTTTTTGCGCTCGACAGCGGAAGCGCAACTCCTGCCGCTGCAACCGAAACCCGTCCTGATGGGACATTCTGCTTTGGAGGTCTTGGGGCCGGGGGCCTGAGCATGTTCTTCCTTTCATGAACTCGCAAAATCCATCGTCTGCCTGGGCTTGGAGATAGTCAACGAACGTGCTTTCGAATTCGCAGCGCAACCCCCGGTTTTACGAAATCAAGAATTCGGTAGTGGCAATATGCAAAAAATGATGACGGGGCATTGAAATCTTGGGAAAAACCATTACAAAGAGTCGCGAATTCCTGAAACAGATCCCGATAGAATGATGTCGCCGGAGAGTGGCACTGGGGTCAAACAGGGATCGGCAAGAAAACAAACATACCGGAAGGATTACCGCAATGAACCCGAACGTCGGTAGTGTAATAGCCGAGGGTGTTGCCCAGATCACGGTCGCCGTTCTCAGGCAAAACGCCATGAGACCGGAAGAGGTGCCGGGCTTCATGAACAATGTGAGAACTGCACTTCTTGAATGTGTGAGCGATGTGGATGCCGCAGTCGCTCAGGTTTCGACCGCGGTGGAAAGCCCGGCACCCGTCGCAGAAAACGCCAATGTTCCGGCCGCCGAACCCGCTCCGGCCAGGGCCAGCACGGCAAGACCGCGAGCGGAACAGCCTGAGAAATCGGAAGAGACCGTGGCTGCCGCTGCACAGTCAGTCGCAGCTGATACTGTTGCCGAACCTGTCGCGCAGCAGGAACAGGAGACCGTAGAACTCTCGGACGATCCAGACTCGCCGAACTACCGTTTCAAGCATCTTTCCCGTCAGCCGCGTGTCCCGAAGGAGGAGAGTGTCCAGAACGATTATATCGTCTGCCTCTTCGACGGCGTGAAGAAGAAGATGATCAAGCGTTGGCTGAAGACGAGATACGGGATGACCCCCGAGCAGTACAAGCGCCACTTCGATCTGCCCGAGGACTATCCCATGGTTGCCCCGGGTTATTCGGGCGAGAAGCGCCAGTATGCGATCAAGCAGGGCTTCGGCAAGACCAACAAGAAAGAGCGTGCGACCCCGGCCCAAGCAAAGGTGTCCAAGCGCAAGCGTACCCGCGCAACGGCCGCCGCGGAATAAAACCACAAGCATCCTTCTGCAAAGCCTCCGGCAAGGACACCTGCCGGAGGCTTTGCTTTTTGCCCTCCTGCCTCAGCTTGTGCGCTTCGAATCTCCGGGGCATGCTTTCCGTATTGCCCGCGGGGGAAATCGCATGTCCGCTGCAGAAGACATCATCGAGCGTGTCGAGCTTCCCGACCTTGACGACAAGGTCGAGACGAAGCTGCGCCGTCGTGCGAAATCGATCGTTCACGAGACTCTTCTGTCGTGCAAAACACCGCTGGAAAACCGAGGTGTGGGCAAGCGCCTGCTTCCCGGTCTTTGGTATGCTGCCATGAACATCCTTCTTGCCTGCATGGAACGGGATGAAATGCTGGCGCTTCTGGCGGACAGGAACCGGGGGATTGCCGGAACAGCAGACAACGCCGACGCTCCACCGAAACAGATCTCGGACAAAGCCCTTCCCGCATATGTTGAGGAGGTCACAACGGCCGGACAGACCATCCTCGAGAAGCTGATGGAGGCTCACGAACGCCTCGAAGCCGAGGGACTGGAGGATCGGTTCCCTGCAACGGTTCTGGATTCTTCAATGCTGGTGCTCCTGTCCGCGTGGGGACCCGACCACGTGCGAAGGGCAATTTCGGAACAAGCTGCTCTTCTGATCCAAGGGATCGAAGAACCCGTCAACTTCATGGAGCCGTCCCGGTACGTGACACCCCCACCCGATCGTGGCGTGGTTCATGGAATGCAGGAAGCCCCTCAGCCTGTTCAGGCCGAAGTTGGAACTGAGCCTGAGGAAACAAGGGTTCCGGTCCGCAGGATGGTCGCTGCCCGTAGAGCTGACGCCTTCGTCCACAGCGATCTTGCCGACCGCGGGGATGCCGCGTGGGCGGTCTGGATCAGGACACAGGACGAGGACAGACAGGAAGAACGCCTGATAGCCGGCCGGATCAAGGACCCCAACGGCAGGGCGAGTTGGCTCAAAGCGCTTCACGAGTGCGTCCTGGCCATATGCGAAGGTGCAGGTTCGGCTTCCTGCAGGATTGACACGTCGTCAGCCGTTTTGGTCCGAGCTGCCGAGAATTCGCCGGGGATGCGCTTCGAGAACGAGCGGTCCGTTTGGGCCGACATTGACGAGGCTTGTGCGCTTCACGAGATCGAATTCAGGCACGTGCCGATGGACTTGACGCGCGAACCTATCGAGAGATGCGACAGGGCGGTCAGGCACCTTCTCGAGCAAAATTGATTGCGGCATCCGGGGATACGGGCCCAGAATTCCAGTTAAGGAAAGGAATCGACAATGGCTGATGATGATCTCTACGTCGTCGTTCTCGACAAGGAACTCGATTACTGCAGGCTTTTCAGGGCCGATTGCGAAGTCCTTCCTGAGGGAGAAATCCTTTGGTCGGGCAACGGACTCCGTCGGGGCTACGATGCCATGATCAGGCTCAACAAGGACCGAAAGCCCGTAAACGCCTACAATGTCTGCTCCTCTACGTCGAAGGCGGGGCGGACCGTTTTCCGCCTCGTGAAGGACGAACCGCGGGACAAGGGCATGAAGGTAGAAGCGACCTTCTATGATTATTCCTCGGCGCGTGAGCATTTGGGAAAGCTGAAGCGGGAACGGGATGCCGCAGAAAGGGCAAACAAGGAGAAAATGCTCCGTCTGCTCCGGCGCGTCGGAATCAATTCGAACAGGGTTCCCAAATTTACCGAAACAGACCGCAGGTACATCGAATGGCTTCGCGATAACGGCAAACTCGATGGAATCGAGCCTCTTGCGGCTTGAGGTGTTTACGGATTGCCAATAGGATTCAACGGAAGAACTCACTGAGGAATTCCATATCCATGAAGAAGTGCCCGGTTTTGCCTGTTGTTGCCATTTCGATGCTTCTCGCCGGGTGCGGAGAGCGTCTCGTATATCCGGTTTTTCCTGCCGAAACCACGGCACCGCAAGCCGTTTCGTTCGAAACCGGATATCGCTACGAGAACGGAATCGGGGTTCCGAAGAACTACAGCATCGCCCTCTCCCATTACCGTGAGGCCGACAGGGCCGGAGATGTCAGAGCAACGAACAGCCTCGGTGTCATGGCGATCCAGGGGAGAGGATCTGAGGTGAATCCCGGGAAAGCTTATCGCTTTTTCAAGAAGGCTGCCGAAGCCGGGAGTGCCACTGCCCGCTACAATCTCGGACTGATGCACGAATTGGGCATAGGGCGCGGGATAAATCCGACGGCAGCAGCCTATGAATACAGGATGGCTGCCGAAATGGGAGATGCCCGTGCGGCTGCCAGGCTCGCGTCAATGCTGGAAGGTGGCCGCAGCGTGCCCGCGATGCCTTCGGAAGCACGGCGGCTTTTCGAAATGGCTTCGGTCCGGGGCGACGAAGGCGCGTACAGGCGTATTAACGAGCTTAAAGGCCGGGATGGCGGCGAAATCCAGGATGCGTCTGCCCTCTTCGCCGTCGATCACTGCAGTTGCACTTACTCGGCCGAAAGAGCCATGGCAGCCCGCGGCATCGAGGAGTTGAGGCGGCTGGCTGCGCGAGGCGACAATCCGGCACGGTACAATCTTGCCGTTCGCATGCTGAAGGGCGATACCTCCAACCAGGATCCTTCTGAGGCAGCTCGCCTCTTCACCTTGGCCGCCCGTGAAGGATATGCGCCCGCACAACGTCAGCTGGCGCAGATGCATCTGCGCGGACAGGCGGTCGCCCGGAGCAAGCTTCTTGCGCATGCCTGGCTAAACCTTGCTTCAAGGGACGACGGCGAAGACGGCCGTGCCGCCCTCCGGGAAATGGAGGCACTCGAACTTTCCATGACGGCGAAGGAAGTCGAAGAGGCTCAGTCGATCGCCATGTCGGGTGCGTTGCGCGGACGATGATGGACAGGCGTTCCTTTCTGGCGGGGTTAGCAGCCACATTGCTGCCTGCTGCAGCTTCGGCAAATCCGGTGGAATGGATAGTTTCCCTGCTGTGGGAGGCATCCCATGATCCCTCGTTATGCGGAGCAAGGAACGCGGCCGTGCAAGGCACTCTTTCCCGTCTGGAAGGCGTCAATCTTCCAGAATACGGCAAGGTGATTGTCGTCAATATTCCGTCCGGCGTGGTGACTGCCTACCAGGACGGCATTCCTGTGATCGAAAGCCGAGCTGTTGTCGGCAATCCCAGCACTCCTACCCCAGAGCTTGATACGCGGGTTACGTTTGTAAGGCCCAATCCGACCTGGACAGTTCCCGAGAGCATCGTCACCAGAAAAGGATGGCGGGCAAAGCTCGCGGAAGACCCCGCCTATTTCGCAGATAACGGATTCCAGATTATGGTCGGGGGGCAAATGGTTTCTGCCTATGACGCCGCTCCGCATGCCAGGGAGGTCCAACGCTTCGTACAGCAGCCCGGTCCATACAATGCGCTCGGCTTGCTGAAAATCGGCCTCCACAACTCGAATGCGATCTATCTTCACGATACGAACCAGCCATCGAACTACGACGCCGATCTGAGGGCCGCGTCGGCCGGTTGCATACGCATCGAAGACGTGAGGGACATCGCGGCTTGGATCCTGGGCTTATCCAGGCATGACATCGATGCAATGATAGATGCTGACGACATGACCGATTACGTTCCGGGAGAAACTGTCCGGGTCGTCATCGGATATTGGACGGCATGGCCGGACGCTAACGGCCAGCTCCGTTTCTATCCCGACATTTATGAAATGGATGGTGCCGGCGAGGACTGCACCCAGTCTGCTGCAGGTCATGCGGAAAGCAGAAGTTATGCGCCTGGGTCGCTCTGGAGGGAGTACGAAACAAGATGAACGAGAGTCCCCTGCCCCTGGCGGTCCGTGCAATCGGTACACTCTTCAATTTGGCGATGTTCCTGCTGTTTCTGGCTGCAACCTTCCTCTTCTGGACATGGGGAGGCAATTTTCTGGACGCCGCAGGCGGATTGCCCGATGTGGCAACTTTGCGGCATACGGTTTTGAATCCCGGCTATGCGGCAGTTGCCCTCGGCGGGTTTGCGGCCTCTGGCCATGCTGTTTCGAGAATTTTGGACTACGGCGCAGCCTGGTGCTGCTACATTGCCTGTTTCGGTTGCGGATGGATGTCCTTGCTCGGATTGCGCTGGGTTTCGCATTTCCTTTTCAGGCGCGTATCCGGCGCTTAGAATCCGAAATCCATCTGCCGCGCTTGCGCCGAATCTTCCACGTTCTGGAATGTTGTTGTTTCGGCTCCCGGAACATGGCCAAATTCGGCAGAAGCCCATGACAGCCATTCGTCGTCTGCATTCAGTGCAGCAGACGCAAGGGTGGTCCAGCGTGCGTCTTCGGCAGCGGCCCATGGTCTTGATAGTGCTTCGGAGCACAAGGCCTCCGCCTCCCTCGCCTGCCCTTCCGACAGGTCGGCTTCGCCGTAATGCCTGGCCTCAAGGACGATTCGGGCGGCAAAATCGGCCAGCCTGTCGTCCCGAAATTTCAGCGAGGCTTTCTCCTGCCAGCTATGTGCCCTGTGGAACCTTGTCATCGTTGGCTTGTCCCAGTCGGAAACAAACCCTGAATAAATGCGTTCTTCGCTTGTAAGCGTTCCTGCTTTCTCATAGGTCCTTGATTTCAATGACGCTGTGGCCATTTCAGGAATGGGGCTGTCCTTGATATGTACGGCTCTGGAGAGTATACCGTCGAGATCAATTTGAGGGTCGATCGCCATGGCGGTCTCCCTATCAAGGAGATAAGGGGAGTTGTTGGATCGTATCACTGGCAACGGAGTGCCGGCCGTAAAGAGAAGTGAAGCGATTTCTTCTCTGTCGGAGGGTATTTCTCGCGCTCCACGAAGGTCTGCCAGCACCCATTTCTTCTTTTTGTCTGTTCCGAGCACGGCTGCGGGTACTACTTCTGCCTTACCGAAATGCGTAAATAGGAAAACGGGTTCTCCCGTCGAAGCTGCCTTGGCCAGCAAGGATTCACAACGCGATGCAAGTCCGCACCGGACGGCAGTTTCCCAAGCCCACGGTGCTGCTTTTCTTACAAGGCGAGCCAGTTCCATCGTCGCGTACGAATCGCCCAACGCACGATGGGCTTCGATCCTGATGCCGTTGGCAGGACATAGATTCTCGAGACGCCAGCTGTCTTGCCCCTTATCATTTACGGGGACCGAAATCAGGTCACGTCCGGCGGCGCAGGCAAGGCGCACCATGTCCAGAAGGTCCACCTTTACCGAGAGTTTCCCCGACGTGAACCACGGACTGCGGAGGTTCCTGAACAAGGTGCTTCTGATCAATTCGTCATCAAATCGGCCATTGAACGTGATGAAAATTCGTTCTTGCCCGTATCCCGGCACCAGAAAGCTCTCTATCAATTCGGAAGCCCTGTACTCCGAGATGGTACCCTCCCCTGACAATTCATGCGCAGACGTTCCGGTGACCTTAAGGGCTTCGGGGCTGGGTACGATCCAGGGGAGCCGGCGGACGCGGATGTCCGTTTCTGCCAGCACATTGAAATCGGTGTCAGCCCTGATCGCGCCGAACTGGGTGATTTGCCCGTGCCTAACGTCAAGATCGCTGGCTTCGGTGTCGTAAATTACGAGGTCCGTCATGGAAAATCTCCGCTTATCCACCCAGCTTCATCTCCCCTTTAGCAACAGGCAAGCCATGTCCACCGACGACCGGGAAGTCACCTTGAATGCGATTGCCAAGCTTGTCGGTTGGGCTGACGAAGGTGGAGGCAAGATCGAACTCATGGCCGATGTCGGCAAGCATAGGTTGGGACAGCGTTTCACCGTCCATGTCCGGCAAGTAGCCATGGGCAGGCAGCCGGCCAACTTTGATCACTTGAAAAAGACCGGGTTGCGGACGGGTGGCATGGTGCTTCTTCGCAAAATCCACGACGAGGGAGAAGGAGCCATTTCCTGCAAAAGCGTGGAAACCGTCATCGACCGGGATACCTCCGGTCTGCCATATGTCGTCCATGACGCGGCTGTCCATATCCTCCCTCCCCCAACCGGGACAGCAATGGTCAAGGAGTGCATAGTCGCCTTTGCCGCGGAGGCCATACGGACGAAAGCCGTCAGCGAGGCACTGGTCAAGGTCAAACCTGCGCTTGAGCAGGCATGCCAGTTCGGCAAGGGCGGTCTAATATTGACGGGTGAAGACAGGGACGGTGACGTCAACGAGGTTATCGTCGGAGGGGTGGAAACTGCGGACGCGGAGACTGTCCTTTCCGACTTTATCGATGCCTGCCCGAAAGAGATCATCCAGTCGGTGAGAAAGTCCAGAAAGCCATGGATCATGGCAGCATTCTTCCGCGGCGAAGTGGACATAGACCGATCCTCCCGCCTTTCGGCCCAGCGCGCGAACCTCGATTACGGCAATTTCGACGAGCCGTCATGGACCAAGGCAAATGTCGTACTGCGCGCATTCGCTGACAGCTGGCTGGTCTGCGATGCGTCTCCTGCGATCGAAAAATCCGGAGAGAAACCGCAGCTTTTGATCGACCTCGATTGAGGGTTTGACCTCCTCCGATCTTGACGCGTCGGCAAACCGACAGCCCGGTAGAGCATGAAGCTCCCGGGCTATTTTTTTGCGGGGCCGAGGGACTGCGAACCCCTCAAACTATTTTCCTGCGAGAAAAATAAATCCAAGACCTGTGGGTATGCGGGAACCGCAGGCCCGCAGGTCCGCACTAACGGCTTCTCGGAGATTTGCAGGACTGCAGGAACATAGACAAGCTGACCCGCAGACAGTTGGAAACACAGTCTGGGTGGGCAGCAAGCAGAGAGGTTCATATCCCCTTAGGTCATTAAACCTAGAGGACCGCAATCTCAGAGACCAACAAGGTGCCGGATCAGCAGTCCGGGAGGATGACGATCCGTGATCATGGCAAGATGTGGGTTTCCCAGAACCGCAGTTTCGCAAGCTGGTGTTCCCCTCGGATATCAACCCAGGTGGTTAAGGACTTCCGGGGATGCCAACCAATGGCATTGCGGGAATCCGGGATTGCCGGAACGGGGTCTTATGGTTTTGTTACAATCACGACTTCACAGATTGGGACCTATGCAGTTTGCGGTCTTGCCAGGATGTGAGGCTGCAGTACCCCCGAAAACACAGTTTCGGAGAATGGCGGAACGCCTCAGGATGGTTGCGAAGCTTCCCCTGGCCGAACGGGTGGAGTTTCGGAGCAAAACACCGAAACTGGTAAGCCTTTGAAATTTAGGCACAATGTAGTCCATTAAACAGGATGATCGTGAGGAAGACAGGCCGACAAACTATTTTCCTGCGAGAAAAATAGTTTCGCTGACTGAGGGAACGGCAGTCCAGAAGATCGGCAGCCTGCGTAATCCGGAGAACGTGAACCTCGCGGTACGGCATCATGTGAGGATAACAAGAAATGAAGATCGTGGAACCGCAGAGTAGCGGGCTAACGGATCCCGAAGATCGGTGTTCATCAAATCCTGAGTACAGGTGGACCGGAGACTATTTAACGGGCAACCAAATTATCACGCATGCACGTAGGCAATGAACCTCGGAGACAATCATTCAAAGAACCTATCGATCTGCAAGGCCATGTAGCTGACGGGAACTTAGGATCGGGGAATGTGGAGCTCGGAAACTCTAAAACACAGAATATCCCTGACCCGGAAAATGCGGTTCCCCGAAGCTGCGAATCAACGGGCCTCATAAACTGCCATTCAGCAGGAGCCACAGCTTATGTGATGCGGAGTTTGACGGAAAAATCGTCTGTGGTTTACGCAAATGGCGAGAAAGAGAGGATTTTAGAAAAATTATTTTGTAGGTCGGCAATTTCACAAACCGCAGAAATATCAAATTGTTGCAGCGGCAGTTTGGGGATTTGCGGGAAAATCAACCTGATTTGTTAACCCTTTGTTAACCTGCGGGGATTCTCATAGGGGCAGAAACGCGCTACGGATTTTCACCGATTCGACGCGTACTTGAGTGGCAGGCATCCAGCCGATCGGATGCTAGGAACAAAGGCGGTGTCCCGAATGACCCTCTCAAGCATACCAAAGAAGGTCGACGAGAGTTCAGAGGAAGTATCAAAATTCCTCAACCCCAAGAAACCGGACGACAAAGTGACCAAATTCATGTCGCTGGTAAGCGAACTGGATCAGATTCGCGCAAATCCGGACAGGATCGAACCTGCAGCGCCTCAGCAGCAAGCGGTGCAGGAAGAGGCCCCAAAAACGCCCCAGGTGCATTCCTTGAAGCCTCAACCCCAAGCCCCTGCACAACCGGCAGCGTCGCCGGAAGCTGGAGCGGAGAGGAGCTTTTTGGAAGACAGGGTGTCGGTCCAATCGCCTACGGTGGAAACGCGCGGGCGTAAAGCGAAGGAGCCTGACAAGCTTTTCCTTGAGAAATCGTTCTCCATCGACCCGGCAGTCTACAAAAGGATCGAGAGGATCACGAATCTAGAAGGGCTTCGGCACGATGCCCGTTTCTCGGTGTCTCATGTAGTGCGACATCTTCTCGATTTTGCGCTGGCACATGTGGAGAATGACGAAGTCATGCCCACCGCGGACGGCAAGGGTCTGCACATTCCCGACAGGAGCAAGGGCCAATGAAAGTCATCGCTGTACTTGGACGAAAAGGCGGCACCGGAAAGACAATGGTGTCCCACCTCATTTCACATGGCATGAGCATGCTGGACTACGTCAGCGCGAGCATCATGCTGCAAACCGACGTAAGGACACACAGACCGGCCGAAATCGTTGAGGGTCGGAATTACATGCTCGCTTCGGTGCGTAATGACGGCACCGAAAAAGAGATGATGATGAAGATCTTTGAGTTTGCCGGGAAAATCGACAATTCGGTGCTGGTCGTCGACGGTGGCGCAAACCGCCGTAGCGTCGATCTCTTTTACACCAAGCTTGCGGACATAATCCTCATTCCGACCGGATATGGGCATGAGGATTTGGCGACGGCCGATGCCGACTATTACGAGTTGTCGGACAAACTGAAAGAGGAAAACTCGGAAGCTGGGGTTTTCATCATTCCGAACAGGTGGCCCGGGCTTCAGCGGAAACGCGAACAGATCGAATCCAAGCACTGGGTCAGGGAGTACATGACCAAGTTTTCAAGGGAAGGCTCCCTCTTTCCGTATTATGTTCCAGATATCCCGTCCATGCTGGAAATAGCCCACGGCGAAACGCCAAGGTCTACTCCTTTGATCGATTCCCGATCCCGGTCGATCGCTACCCTGATCGCGAAAAAAATCGGAATGGATGTAACGCAGGCTCACGCAGCTGCAGCCTGAGTTCTTTCCGCTGTTGTAGCGGGCCTGGCCGCATTCCATACTTGCTGGAACGGAGGCCCGCTACATGTCGCTTGTTCCCATAATTGAATCCATGCTTGCTGACCTGGAGACCTTAGCCTCTTCGGACCGTGCTGGCGCTAACGATTTCCAGTTCGCCATGGAATCGGTAAAAGCGTCCTTCCCAAGGGCAGTAGGGGAGGGGAAGTTGGCTGCGGCAGCTCGCATGACAGTCGCTTCCTCCGTCATGAATTGTGTCACCGCCGCATACCGAAAAGGCAGGTATGCCGGCTACAAGGCGGTGCTTGTCAAACTCGCGAAGCAAGCCCTCGAGGTGGCTCCGATCTCCACGCCTTCACATGAGGACCCCCGGCAGTTACCCGAACAGCCTTCGGGGTGGGACGGACCGGCATCCGGACCGTTCCGGAAGGTATCGCCTGTCGGAATCCTGACCGTAAGCAGAAGACCCTTGCTTCCTGGCGGGGACTGGACCGGCCATTTAGGCAGCCTCCCGGTATCGTTCGGAGGTACCACTTGCGAGGCCGCGAATGCCGCCGAAACGTTCGCGGCTTGGCTGGAACGCGCGCGTCCTATTGGGAAGGTGCCTCGGGTGCCTGGGGTCCGTACGAGAACGTCCGTTCCTTTGATGCCTCAATGATGTCATCCAAGCCTGAGGTTTGCTTGTAGAGTGCCACCGGATCTTCTTTGGGATGCGCGGGTACGTTTTTGATGGCGTCGGCAAGGGGCTTTCTCACCTGATCAGGCAGGAGAGACACAATCCGTTCGGAAAGTATTTCCCACGGTTCCCGCTCGGGGTCGTCCATCATTCCTTTCAGGCTTTTTTCGCAAGCCACTTCAATGGCGGCCGAAATCCTGGGGTCAAGCAGGGCAGGGGGGCTTGCCGCAATCCATTCCCTGCCTTTGGACGTTAGCTGCAGGTTGTCGTCGACGAGGCCGCGGGACATGAAATTCTCGATGTGTGTCGCCCAAGTCGAAGGACGTCCAAGCCCCGCTTCCACCGCAGCTTCAAGAAGAACTGTATCGGGTCTTCTGTAGGACACGGAGCTTTCCGGCCAGGTTTCCTGGCCCGGATAACGCGGCCCGTTCTCGCGACGCCATTCGAGAGATCCGATGTGATTGCAAATAGCCTCCGGAAAACCATGGTCCTTGAGGTGTCGTGCAGCCTGCGCACCGACGCCAAGTTCGACAATATGTTGTTGGCCGCTTTTTACCAGCCCGCGTCCCGCCAAGGTTCTAAGGCCTTCTTCCAGTCCCTGTTTCTTTGGATCGCGCTGTATCTCGATACGTCCTATGGGGTAGGGGGCATCATGGACATCCGTCGGGTTCTTGTCGGCGACTTTCTCCTCATCGAACTTGTAACCGGAGGTCTTTAGAGCCCTGGCCACTTTCCTGAGGACCCCGCGGGAAATGCCTCGGGACCCGGCCCGCGGATAGGACATCCGTCCTGCCTCGTACAATCTCTGGAGCGAACTGGCTGCTTCTTTGGGCGACATGTCGAGTTCGTCGCCTGCCTTGACCATAAGGTCTCCCATGTTCCAGGGAGCTGAGACCATCGGTTTCGACTTTCCCGAAGCGTCGAGCGGGGGAAAAACAACGTCCGCGAGTTTGCGGGCCATCTCATCCGTCAAGGGGCTTTTGATTGCGCATTCCGCAACCCAGGGCCTGCCCCCACCTTTGGCGGGAGCTACAAGCCGGAGCAGTCCTGTTGCCGGGGCTTCCCTCTCGACTAACCCAAGCAAAGCGGTTCCGACCCGGCCAACGGCAATTCCGTCACGGGAAAATACGGCACCGATCATGCGATCGATAATTGCCCGCGTCCGTCCGGCGACTGCATCCCTTTTCCTCACCGGGTCCGGATTGGCAACCGCGTGCATCACGGATTCCTCGTCCATTCCGCGGAGGCGCACCCGCAAAGGTTCGGGGTGGATGTCTGAAATTATTTCGGCGACATCCCATGCAATGACATCACCTTCTTGGTCCGCGTCTGTGGCGATGAAAACACGTTCTGCCGCTGCTGCCAATTCGCGGATCCTGTGACCGATTTCGGGATCGCGGAGTTTTCTGGCAAATTCTCGGAATGCGGAATCTATTCCGAGAGGCGTCAGCTTGTCCGGCATGGAATAGAGATGGCCTTTGGTGGCCTGGACCACCGCATCAATGCCAAGGCCCTTCAGCAGTTCCTGGAGGGCCTTGGCTTTTCCCGGTGCTTCGATGATGAAAAGGTCGCTCATGCACCCAAGGGTGTCAGCGCTTGAAGGCGCTGGCAAGTTTGGAAAGAATCCGTTCCACGATCTTCCTGATGACCTCGGTGATTTCCTCGATCTGCTTCATCAGGCTTTTGCGTTTTCCGTCTTCCTGTTCGTCTGCCGCCATGCATTTGGAGCCGGCCGAAACAAGCTTGTCCCGGACGGACGAAAGCTTTTCCGCCGCCTTCTCGGTGTCGAACCGATCCTTGAAAGATCGGTCAAGACTGCCGAGTGCCAAGGCCGCCGTAGCGGAGGCGTCGCGGATCTTGGCGGTTGTAAGCTTCACCTTCTTCCATGCCGACGCTACAGCTGGATCTTCTTCCGCTTCCTTGAGCGCTGCCAGCGCTTCAGGCGAGTTGTTCCTGCCTTCGTTGAGATCAGAGACAAGTGCCTCGAGAGTGGTGCCTTCCTTCTTCGCGATGTCCTTGAGGCGTCCTGCAGCCTTGGAGCCAGTGAGGGCCGAATTTACTTCGGCGACGTGCAGGTCCAGTTCTTCGCCGGCGATCTTGAGCCCCGCGAATCCTTCCTCCAATTGCCGGACGCGGCGGTTGAAAATTCTTTCGCGGACAGTGTCGCTGAGCGACTTCGTTGCTGAAAATGGTGCCTTCGCGATTGCTCCCAAGCCGGCGGCAAGGCCTGCTCCTATTCCCGGAGCCGCGCCGCCACCCATCGCAGGTCTGGCGTTTCCGCGGGCAAGGGCTGCCGCCTTTTCCGAAACCTGATCAGGCGTCTTTTCTGGCTGCTGACCCGCTTTGCGTCTCGCAAGTTCCTCCCGGGCGGCCTGCGCAGCTTGTTCCGGCGTCATGCCGTGCTTATCCATCAGCGTGTGCAGGAGTTTCTGGAACTCGTCCAGCTCCTCGTCCTCATCTTCCTTGGAGCCGCCGTTGTCCGAAACTTTGCCTCCTTTGGGAGGAACGGTTCCGTTATTTGCCTTCGTGGCCCTGGCCTCGATTACCTTCACGCGCTGGTCGTAGAGCTCGGTCACCGAGGGGACCAGGCCGGCTTCAATGGCCTCCCGCTCCTGGCGTGCGAAATCGTCTTCTTCGGTTTCGGCTGCCGACCCGCCAACCGCGGGGGTTTCCGGTGCCGAAGGAATTTCCTCGCCTTCCGCCATCGGAATTTCATCATCCGCCATGGGAATCTCATCGTCGTTTGCCATGGGGATTGTTTCGTCAGCTTCCTTTTCAACGGCGATGCCGTCGTCGAAATCAGGGATTTCGTCCTTTGCCTTTTTAAGGGCGGACAGATTGAGCGCCATTTTCCATCCTCCGGTGTTCGGGTCGGGACCTCACCGCTTGATGAGGTCCGTCCGGTTCTGCTCGACCATGATATCGAGGATGGATGCAAGCAGCACGGCGATCTTCTCGAGTTTCGCATACTGCTCGTACTGCATGAAGCTCGAGACGGCGGCGATGTTGCGGAGATCCTTTATCGCCACCACGGAATCCCTGTTCGAGTTCAGGTTTTCATCGCTGATAAGGAAGAAGCTCTTCGCATTGAGTTCCATCCAGTCATTCTTGCCGACGCCGTGGGAATAATCGGCATTCTTGAACCCTTGCATCTTGCTCGCCAGTCCTTGCGCAAGGGACGTCAGGTTTGCATCGTCCATCGGAACGCGGTTGGCGATGTAGTCGGCCGCCACCTCCCTTGCGATCGAACTCCGGGCAAGCTGGGTTGTGCGGATGGCAGCCTTCTCCCGGCCTTCGATCGTGCCGGCTTCGGACGGATCGATCGGCGTGTATGACTGCGAGGCGAAAGCCTGCTTCAGGAATGCATTGGCAGCCCGCTGCCGCTCCGGCGTATAGGTGGAAACGACGTTGTTGTGCTTGTAGAAAATCGATTGCGAGGCGTTGCTGTCGGCATCCGGAATGCTTCCGACCGATTGGCACAGTCCGGCATCGACATCGCCCTTGGTGGCATATTCCTGGCAGTGAATTTCAAGCCTGTTGAGGAGATTGTAGGACTGCCCTTGGAACGACGGCCATCCAGGCTCGCCCTTCATGTCTTCTCCGAGTTCGGCAGTGAGGATTGCCTTGAATTCGTTCTTGGGGCCTTCCACACCGCCGCCGCGCGAGGCTTCGATCACGCGGCAGGAGGATGTGCCGGATGTTGCCTGTCGGATGGCTTCCATCCTTACTTCCTCGATTGCCTTGACGGTGGCACGGTCGTCCTGCTGGTCGGCGAGATTGTGGCTGGCACCGGACTGTTCACGCAGGTTGCCCGACAGCTGTCCCGTGGAAAGCCGCATCGCCTCGATGATGGCGAGCTGCATGGCGGCCAGCTTCTGGTTGAAGTTCTGCATGATGATCTTGGCATTGCCGTTGGCGTTTGAATAATCGTAATAGCCGCCACAGCACCCGCTGCTGCCTGCGGTCGCAGGAATTTGGTAGCTGTAGGCGTTTTCGAATCCTGCGCCTCCGTTGCCCGACTGCTGGGAATCCTGCGCTTGCGCACATGATGCCGAAACGAGGGCGAAAGCGAAGCCCAGAGCCAATATGTGTTTCTTGTTCATCGTCTACTCCCGCCTTACCGCAAAAGGTTCTTCAGGGATGCCGTTGCCCTGATTCCTTCGCGTGAAACCTTGAATTCCCCGAAACTCTGCCCGAGCAGCTGGACATCCCTGCTTCCTTCCCCGGGATTTGTCACCATGCCCTGCATTGCGTCACCCTGGGTTGCCTCAGGAAAGAAACCTCCAAGGCTGGCCGTGTTGAACCCTCCCGGGAACGCCCCCGCGATTTGCTCCGCCACTGGAACGGCCTGGCCGCAGGTCCAGTTTTGGAGCTGCGCAGTGAGATTGCCGAGAGACGGCGGCTTGAAGAGGATATCCGAGCCGGCGTTCTGGAAAAGCTTGTCAAGGCAACTCAGGCCCGCAAAGCCGCTGCTACCGGTTCCGCCCGACACGTCCGCCATGGTGCTGAAGCCGAATTCCTTGCTCATGGCGGCGCTCACCATCTGCTCCACCTGCTTGTTCCCGAGTTCGACGAGCTTCTGTGACGTTTCGGGAGTGCAGGTTCCGTCAGCGGCGCTGGCCCCTCCTGAAGCGAGAGATGCGGCCGAGAAGGTGTTGTTCGAGGCCCCTCCATTCCGGGTGAAACTGCCTGTCACAGAGGAAAGGTCGATACCTGCGGCTTTGGACATGTTCCGGCTCAGGACGTCACCCAGTCCGGAGGCCGACGAGGGAAGGCTGCCGGAACGCAGGAAATTGTCGAACTCGGTCGCTCCCATCGTGAGCGCCCCCGCTATCATCGATGCCTCGTCAAGCTTGAAGCCGCCGCCCAGCATTCCTCCGAGGAATTCGGTCGTGCCCATAGCCTGCAACGAGTTCCAGGTCCTCTGGATCGTTCCAGCGTCGGCCCGTATGCCAGTATCCCTGCTGAAGGACGCGATGGCCAACGGATTCGCACTTGCAGTCATGGCGCTGCATCCCATGACGGCGGCCGTTGCCAGACCTATGATGCCCTTCCTCATTCGCGACCTCCCACCTTTTCTATCCGGTCTGCGACCGAATAACCGTTGCCTGTCCAGCCAAGCACGGCGAACCCTGCGTCCGTTTCGACGACAATGTCCCTGAAGCCTTGCCTCTTTGTTTTCGCCAGAGTCACGTCGCCACGGGTGTAGCTTTCCAGGACGTTTGACCATTTTTCCCCGTTCTTCTTCAGAACCCTGATGGGACAACCGGTGAAACTTCCGCAGACCGTATCCCCGTCGAGTTTGACCAGTAGCGTCTCCTCCTCGGCAAGGTTCGGGCGGGCAAAACTGAGCTTGACCCCGAAACCCGAACCGACGAGCTTCTCGGCTCCGCTGCCGAATGCGGCAGCAAGGGCGTCCGCGGAACTCGCAGGCACTTCCGCAAGCTCGACCTTCTCTCCCAACCCTTCGGAGGTCGGCGCATAGAAAGGTGAATCCCATCGCCAGGTGACATTGTCGACCTTGATCCTGGACGGGATACGGGTGTTCTGCTCCAGAACCTCGACAGTCTCCGCGTATCGGTCAAGCAGGATTTCCCAGTTGTGCAGACCGTATCTTAGGACGACGGTCCGGCACTTCTTCATGTCGGCATCGCACGATCCGGTGTGGACGAACCTTGCCACGATCTCTCCAGTTCGATCGCTGTCGAGATCGACCGTCGCCGTCTGGACAACCGCGCCGACCCGCTGGCCGAGGTAGTCGGCGAAGACGACATTAACTATCTGCCGTGCAGGAGAGCCGGTGCTTTCATCGAATGTGACCGGGGCGGCTGCGGACGGGACCGACAGGAATGCGGCCAGGGCGGCAGTGAGGGCGAACGCGGACATTCTCATCTGAAGAGGTCCTTGATGGTGTTGTGATTGACGGAGAAATTGCTTCCACCGGTATTCAGCTGCACCAGGTTTCCGCCAAGATTGACGCCGGGGAGGATTTCGCCGGGATTGAGCATGCCTCCACCGTTAAGGCCTGATCCGCCTACCAGCTGGTCGAAAATCTGGGAAGCCTGCTCGCAGGCAAGGTTCTTGACCATGTTCAAGATGTTGTCCAAGCTCGGCGGCTTGAAGAATATGTCGACACCTCCTCCTTGCATGAGGTTGTCAAGGCAGGTCATCGAAGCAAAAGTCCCCGGCCTGCGGGAGAAGTTTTGCGATGCCAGGTCGCTGTATGCCGCGATATAGGATTCACGTTGCTTGTCCAACGCCTGCTGGACCTCAGGGGTGCAGTCCTCTGCCGCGGACACACTGCCGGCGGCCATAACGGCCATCACGGCCGCCGCCAGGGTTTTTCTTGCAATTCCGGCTCTCATCTCGACCCTCCCGAACGCATCTCAAGTTCGCTCGTCACTTCGTACCCAGCCCCTTTAACAGCGGCCAATGTCTCGGCGTCGACAATCAGTCTGGCCGCCCTGGGACCGAGTGCCTCGACCAGCGCCCGGATGTCTTCCAGAAAATACGGTGCTGCGACCCCCGCTTCCCCGGCTCCCTTGCCTCCGCCTTCGCCGTCTGAAATGGCGGACAGGACTTCCTTCTTGTCAGGATAGTCGCGTGCGGCGAGCCACGCAAGGAACCGCACCCTGCGGGTCCTTCCCATTTCGATGAAGGAGTCTCCGTTTTCCTTTACGAAGTTGATGACAGCCTTGCCGTCCTTGAGCGTGCCGATGCCCGTGGCTATGCGGTCTGCGGCGTCTTGTCCTTCATCAGAGGGTTTTTCCATGAAGGAAGCGACGTCTTGAGGCAAAAGGCCGTGCCAGGCTGCCAGCGTTTCCTTCTTCAACCAGTCCATGTTGTTCCTTGCTCGCGGTTCGTCGACGATCCAATCTGCTATATGACCATCGTTGTCGAATTGCAGGCAAGCATCCAGGAGAAAAACATGAACAATCTTACCCCGGCGAATGGAATCGGCGTCTATGCAATGGATTTCCTGAGCGGGATGGCGAACATTGCGATCGACGCATTCGAAACTCTCCGTGATTTCGCCCCGGCTTTCGAGACCGCCCCGGCCCCGGTCGCGGCTGAAAAGCTAGACAATGTCCCGACCTATGCGCCTCCCGCGCCCAAATTCGGAATGTGAATCCATTCCATAAGGATTCAACCCTGTTGACAAGGCCCGAAGGCACTGCCATCGGTAAATGGTGAAATCCTTCAGGCCTTCAACAGGAGAAACCCATGAGCGAAGAAGACATCACGAACGAGACTGCGCAGACCGTTGCGGCAGGCCAGCTGCGCGCCTTCATCGAGCGCATCGAGCGTCTTGAAGAAGAGCGACAAAACGTCCAGGATGATATTAAGGATGTATACGCAGAAATGAAAGGAAATGGTTTCGACGTGAAAGCCGTCAAAACTCTAATTCGTTTGCGTAAAAAGGACGCTGCCGAAAGACAAGAAGAAGAGGCTATTCTTGATCTGTACAAGGCAGCACTTGGAATGGCCTAATGCCAACCCCCAATCAGGGGGAGATATACCTATTTAGACAGCAGTTTCAATGGAAGTCTTGAAAATGGGGTGCCGTCGAGCCGAGGCACCCCATTTTCAACAACCATCTTGCCGATGAAAATATGGGATGGGACGAATTCCTTCCAGGCATCCAGACGTCCTGACGTGACCGGAATGAACATCCTCAGTTTGATCGGCTCCATCGCAACGGAATTCTGGACCCTGATGTCCTGAGCAGACAGTGCTACCCAGTCTCCTCCCTTCAAGTTGAATGCTATCGCCGCACTCGTCCACGGCACCGATGCAAGATGCGGGGCGTCGACATCCGTCCAGCAGAGCAGGGGAAGCTTCTGATGGACGCCTACTGCAAAACGTCGGCCGGCGAGAGGCCCTAGTATGATGTCGCTTCCGTTCGCCGATGCGGCATCCATGGAGATTAGTCCTGCACACCATTCCAAGAAATTCCCCGAGGTAGTGTCTGCTTTCCATTGGGATTGGGTCGGCATGTCTTGTTCCCGTCTCGAATTCTTGCCTTCAAGGTTGCGGCATGGGCCGGCAGCTGTAAAGCTGGTGTAGGGAATCCTACGGGAGACGCGCATGAACCATCAGAAAATCCTGGAGCTTGCCATCCAGTTGCCGGAAAGGCTCGGCCCGGAATTCATCGTCGTGCCCGGCGGTCGCTACCTCGCCATAATCCATCCGGAACTCGGAACAGCTGCGTTGGTCGTTTCCGACAACCGGGAACAGGCGAAAGCGGCTGCAGCAGACCTGACGGCGAAATCGGCGGATGCTGGCGTGACCGCGCCTGCCATGCATTTCGGCATCTCTTCAGGTCGGATCGAGCCGCCCTGGCTGATCCGAGACGGATCGGGAATGGCCATAGACATTGCGGTCGCTATGGCCAAGGGAGCACAATCGCGACCTCCTTTGGGCGTGGAGGCAGCCGCAAAGATCTCGGCAGCCGTCGGCGGGAACGGGGAAAAGCCCGATACCGACAACAAGGCAGTGCTTTCCCCTCATATGGTGAGACTGGCGGAGGCCTGTGTTGAAAAGGCGCTAGACGGCAGATCGGTATGGGTGGCAGGCGTTCCGATCGACATAAAGGACGTCGCTTCTCCCAGCTTCTTGCTTCCGGCAGTCCTGATAGATGCCGCGCTCACCTGGACGATCCCGGTCGTTGCCAGAAACGGCAACGGGGGCTTTCTGGTCAGGATGACACCTGACCCAAAGGCCGTGCTCGGATACAGGGTCACAGGCCTCGACGCTTCTGCACCTCTCCTGCTTTTCCTGCCCTTTGTGAACATTATCCGCAGGTCGTTTGCCAATGATGAGTGCATCCTTGACGGGACAGTGCAGCGATTCTCCGACTTCCTTTCCGACAACGGTCTCGAGAACGGGATCCTCGAGGACGTCGATGTGAGGGTTGCGGCTTCTTGATTGCGGAGCGACCTAATGGCCCTTAAACCCCTGCGTGAACTCAAATCAGCCGAACGCCGTGCGGAGGCGGAGCGCGAACGGCGCGAAGCCGCGCGCGAGGAAGCGTTCCGGACCAAGATTGCCATTCAGCAGTTCATGAACCACAACGGCGCGATTTTCCGGGCCTTCGCTCGTGCCGGCACGCCCATTGAAAAAATGGTCGAAGGGGAAGTATTGAAGGAACCTGCCGCCAGGGCGATGAAACTTGCCGTGCTGGTTGCGTCGGAGTTGTCGGGGAAGGCACCCGAGGACGTGACGGCCGCGGAGGCCAAACCGTTCCGAAGCGAAGCGGCTGAATGGGTCGCGACCCGCTGGAGCGCCGGGAAACCGCTCGATGTAGAGCGGGCCGCGAAGGAGATAGCGTCTGCGGTGCGGCTTGCCGACAGGACATGGGATCACGACATGTACAGGGATGACCGCATTTCTGACGACGCTTCTCTGATGATGACGGCGGCATCCGTGGCAGGCTCCCTGGCAAGGCAGGTGGAGGTCTACGATTTCAGGCTGGGCAGGGATGCCGCGCTCGGCAAGGTTGTCAAGGCTGTCGTTGAAACTGCAAGCCAGTCCGCGGCCGAAATGCTCGCTCCCGACGCAAGCCCCGCCGACAAGAGGAACCTGACACAGACGCTGGCGCGGAACCTGTGTTCGCTCATGGAAGCATGCTACGAACGGAAGGCGAGGGAGGTTGTTTCCAGGCTCAACGGAAAGCCCGAAAAGGAAAAGCTGGCCTGGTATTCCTCCCACAATCCCGTTGACGAAATACTCAAGGATTTCCGTGATTGGACCGTCTGCTTCGCAGCCTATGCGGTAGCCGCTTCCAGAGGCATGACACAGCACCTCATCGAGGTCTCCGAAGCCGGACATCGCCAAAATTCTTGAGCCTCTTTCCATCCTTACAGGATTCGGTCACGATTTAGGTCGAGCCGGAGACTTTGAGGAATGGATTCATTGTTCAACACCATTGCGGCTGTATATGCCGATGACGCCCATCCTGCAGTTGTCCTTTTTGCAACTGCCGTTCTCTGGTTTGCGGGTGCCGTCATCGCCAGCTTTTCCGGTCTGGTGGCTTCCAGGATAGGCAGCGTTCCCGAGGGCCGGAGCGTCATCGCCGCGATTTCCTGTCCGGCGTCCTATTGTGACGGATGCCGCCGCCCTCTTTCCCCTCTCGAACTGGTACCCGTTATCGGCTGGGTGCTCTCAAGGGGGCGCTGCAATTGCGGTCAAAAGGTATCCCCCTTTTATCCGCTTGCAGAGTTTCTTGCGGGCACAGCGACGGCTGCGGTGCCCTTTGTTGCTGGCGGGTCCGGACCTGTCACTGTGGCGCTTATCGGCCTGATATGGGCAGGACTGCTTGTGTCCTGGATCGATCTTCGCGAACACATCATCCCCGATGAAATGACCTTCGTTCTCCTTTTCGCGGGATTGCTTCTCTCGCCGTTCGAAGAAGACGCCTACATGCGGGCGGCGGGGGCTGCAGCATGCTGCGGTGCCATGTGGATTTCGCTTGCGCTCACAGGATGGCTGAAGGGTGTTGACACAAGGGCCGGCGGGGATGTTGCCATGGCTGCGGCGGCCGGTGCCTGGATCGGGGTCGGCGGAGTGCCCGCTTATCTGCTTTTTGCCTGCGCATTCTTTGCGGCCCATTGCATTCCACTTCGCCTGAAGGGCACCGACTGGGTCCCGATGGGGCCTTCTCTGTGCGCGGCGCTCGTTGCCGCGTGTCTCCTCGGCGGGAACGGGTTCGTCCGCTGAGGTTCCTTGCTTTCCCTCGGGTTATTCATGGGGATGAGTGCCGTAATGCGCGGCAGCGCAAGGATTCGTAACAAGCCGATGAAGATCAAGGGAGAATTTACAAGATTTCTCAAGCAGCCGGGAGAGGACGGCAACGGCTTCGCCTTGGCTTCATACGAGTCCGGAGGCAGTCTTCAGCCCACGAAAATCGGCGGACCTTTCAGTTCCGGAATGAAATCCGGGCAATGGTTTGCCGCCGAGGGTTACTGGAAATCCAGCTTCTACAAAGACAAAAAAGAGATGGTTTTCCAGGCGAGACTGGTGCTGCCGGCACTGCCCGACACGCCCGAGGGAGCTGTCCGCTTTCTTTCATCCTCGTTCAACTCGGAACGCCACGGGGTGACGCAGGAAACGGCTAGTGCGTATGTCGCCAGGTATGGTGCTTCCATATTGGACCGGGCCGTCAGCGACTTTTCCGTTCTGGCGGAACTGACCCGGGACCCGAGGAAGTTTGCCGAAGCGATCGAGAACGACTGGAAGCGCATCATCGAGCCGCTCGCTCCGCTCATATGCATGGAGAAGGCGGGAGTGGATGAAAGTGCGGCCGCAGTGGCCTATGCGGTGTATCGTGAACGCCTCATGTCGGTCATCAGGACAAATCCGTACGATCTCTCTCTGATATCTGACTTCCCGTTTGACGAAGCCGACAAGATCGGAAAGGCAGCCGGGATCGCGAAGAACGACAAACGCCGTGTTGTCGCCGCTCTCCGTTCCGTTGTGAGGAACAATGGTTCCGACGGCCATACGAGCACGCCGGTAAAGCTTGCAGTGGACAGTCTCAGGACCTGCGACATCGAAAACCTCTCGGTCCAAGGCCTTCTCGAACTGAACGACCGGGTAAAAGGGGTGGTGTTTTCTAACACGGGTGGAATCGCTGCGCATATGCCGCAGTATTTTGACGCGGAAACGGCAATCGCGAACAAGGTGGCCAAGCTAGTCAGCGAAAACGAGGCTGATCCCGCCGCGGACGAGGTGATAGAACGGGTCCTTTCACAGGCAAAATACGCGAAGTTCGATGAGATCCAACGAAACGCGGTCGTGACGTCATCGAGAAACAGGATCGCCATTCTCACTGGCGGTCCCGGGACAGGCAAGTCAACCGTCACGGAAGCCATCGCCGAAATCGCGGCGGAAATCTCCGGCGGTCCCGTCCTTTTGATGGCCCCGACGGGCAAAGCGGCCCGTCGGCTCGAAGAGACGACCGGAAGGCGTGCGTCTACCGTCCACCGAGCGCTCGGTGCCTCCGGCGACGGTTCGAAGGCGCAGTTCCGGCATAACGCTTCCAACCCCCTCCCGGCCGGTTGTTTCGTGATTGTCGACGAAGCGTCGATGCTTGATGTCGAAGTGGCCTCCGCGCTGCTGGATGCATTGCCTCCGGACGGCAGGATCCTTTTTGTCGGAGACAGGCACCAGCTGCCTAGCGTGGGGCCGGGCTATGTTCTCGGTGACCTGATCGCCGCCGAGTCCCCGACAGGGGTCAAGGTGCCGTGCTCTGAACTCCTGAATGTCTACAGGACCGACAAAAAATCGCGGGTTGCCGCCTATGCGGCACAGGTCCGCGAAGGCACGTTCGACGCTCGATCGCTGCCACAGGCAATGTCCGGCGGAGTTATCATGTACGATACCGAGGACCGGGACATCACGGACAAGGTGGTCGGCCTGGTAAGGAACGCGATTCCCAAGAGCCTCAAGCTCAATCCCAAGGAAGTCGCAGTCCTATCTCCCCAGAGACAGGGGAGCGGGGGGACGAACGAACTCAACGCCGCTTTGTCGAGGGCGCTGAACCCGAGCGGCCGCGAAATCCCGGACATGCCTTCTTCCGAAAAGGGAGTTCCGGTTCCGCGGGTCGGCGATCGCGTCATGCTCACCGTCAACGACTATGAAAACGACGTCATGAACGGCGACATCGGAGAAATCGTGGACGCCTTCAGGCAGACCACGTCCGGCGGCACTCCGAAGACCATGGTCAAAGTACGGTTCGATACTGGCCAGGAGGTCGTGTATCCGGTGTGGAGATGCAGGGACCTGGTGCTCGCCTATGCAATCACGGGACACAAATCCCAGGGAAGCCAATATCGGTGTGTCATCATGCCGCTCAGTACGGAACATGACCGTATGCTGGACAGGACCCTCGTGTACACGGAGATGACCCGTTCGAAGGAATACCTGATCATGGTCGGCAGCCGTGCCGCCATGCAGGCAGCGGTGGAGAACACTTCGTCGTCACAGCGCATGACTTCCCTAAGCCATCTTCTTGGTCATGCCCTCGCACATGTGGCGAGGAGGGCTCCTACGGGTGCTCCCGGGGTCCGCATTCCTGCAGTTCCAGGGGCAAGGATTACGCCCCCGGTGCCCGCCAAAAAAGCTCCTCCCGTGCGCCCGCCGTCGTTCAGGCCGCCTGCTCGGCCCGCCAATGACGATGATCTTCCTTCTCCGCGGTTTTAAGCGGATTCGGCAAATTACCCTTGGAATTGGAACTCCGCCTCGACTTGAGCCGTGCGAATCCCCGAGCAGGTTCAGGGTCGCCCTGAGTGTCCCGAGGATTTGCACGGTCGTTGAAATGGTTGGGAAGAGCTGAAACCCTTTAGTCCTCCCAGCCGATCTCCTCGCTCCAGGCGACGATCTCCAGCCCGTCTTGGAAACGGATCAGAGCCTGCGGGGGCACGTCGGCGAGTTCGTCGCTCCAGATTTCTGCGGCCAGAACGAAGCTCTGGCCGTTCCGGCTACGGATATCGCGGCAGTTGTCAGGGCCATGGTTCCACGGCGACCTGAAGGTGCCGGACTGTGGCGCGGGCGGCATTTCGGCAGCATTGCAATGGTCCGGGGGGCGCTGCGCAAGGACAACGCCGAATTGAGTCTGAATGATGTTTTGGGACTTCATTTGTGGTCGCTCCTGTGTTGGGTGCGACCACCTATAAAATACATGGAAATCATCTCCGCAACCTGAAATTTCATCTCTTGAGAAAAACAGGTAGCCCGCCAGGCGGGGGCTTCTGTTCCGGTTCCTGGCCGTGACGGGGACGGGTGGAGACAGTACGGTTATCCGCGGCCACTCTATGGGAGCGAGGCGCTCCAACCGCAAAATCCGTATAGCCGAATCCCGACGCTCATGCTTGACCGCGAATCCTTGGCGGAAGATCATTGATGACAACTGAACCTCAAAAGGTTGTCCTCAGGAATGATAACTAGCCTCTATTCGACACTCATGGGAGCTCTCGGCGCGGGAACGAAGAAGCATATTTCGTCCTTCTGCTTCCTCGAAACCAGCGACGGAGAACAGACTCTTGTGGCGAAAGACGGCTCCCTGGCCACCGTGCTGCGGATCGACGGAATCGAGCAGGTGGTGGGCGACTCCGAACTCGACAGTATTGTCGAAGGCATGAACATCCGCATGTCTCCCTACCTTGCTGAAGACGGACATGCCATCCAGGTCTGGTTCGCGCGTGATCCTGATTTGGCAGGACAGATGGTCAAGGATCTTCTGAAATCCGCGCGCGGCGTGGCAAAGCGCCTCGATCTGGACATGGAAGACTTGTTTGGAGAGCGCGAACGAAACCTTCCCAAATATATTACGTGGGAGGGATTTTATATGGTTCTCTGGACCAGGCTTTCCGTCCTCACAAAAAAGGAAATCGAGGCGGCCAAGCTGGAGCTCGTTCCGCCAAAAGGGGTGCCGTCCTTCGGCGACGCGCAGGATCCGTTCAGGGCAGGGCGTGCCATCAAGGAACGCCATCGCGCGTTTGTGAGCAGCTTCCTGACGGACCTCAAGGAAATCCGTATCCGTGCAGAAGCTTTGGATGCTCATGAAGCCCTCAAGGCCATTAAATGGAGCATATATCCCGACCTTATCGGAGCTGATTGGCGGGCGCATCTTCCCGGCGATCCTTTGCGGGAACGAATGCCGGAAGTGAACGATTTCGATGCGTCACATCTCCTTTGGCCCCGCATCGAAGAGCAGGTGTTCGACCGTGAGGCCGAGCGGATCAACCCACGCATCGTGAAGATCGGAGCGCGGTATTTTGCCGGCATGGACATGGCGATCGGACCGCAGGAAACGCTCTCCTTCGGGCATCTCCTGAACCGGATGCGCGAACTTGACGAATTTCCTTGGCGGGTATCCTTCCTCATCGAAGGCGAGGGCCTGCGGTCCCTCAACATCAAGGCGTTCCTTTCCTCGATTTTCCAGCTTACCAATAGTGACAACCGACAGGTACGGGAGGCTATCAAGGCACTGGAAGAGGCCAGGCAATCCGAAGGGATTACTGTGACCCGGTTCCGGGTGTCCTTCGCCACTTGGTCTCCTGTCGGCGAGGGGGACATCAGGCTCATCGAAGAACGGGCCTCGAGACTGCAGCGAGCCGTGGAGAGCTGGGGCTACTGTTCCGTTTCCACGCTTGTCGGTGACCCCGTAGAAGGCGTCATGTCGACCGCTCTCGGGTTGGACATCGCATCCACAGCACCTGCTGGAGCCGTTCCGCTCCGGGAAGTGATCAGCATGCTCCCCTGGAACCGGGATGCGTCGCCCTGGAAGTTCGGATCGGTGCTTTTCCGGACGATCGACGGACGGCCGTGGCCATACCAGCCGGGGTCCTCCCTTCAGGACACGTTCATCGACCTGATCTTCGCTCCTCCGGGCAAAGGCAAGTCGGTCTTCACGAATACGGCCAACCTCGCAATGTGCCTGTCGCCGTCCTCTACTACGGGTACCGGCGGTGCCCAGCTTCCTCGCATTGCGATCATAGATGTCGGTCCGTCCTCATCCGGCCTCATCTCTCTTCTCCAGGAAGCCCTTCCGGCAAGCCGCCGCCATGAAGTCGCCTATCATCGACTGCGAATGGACACCGAGCATGCGATCAATCCGTTCGACACACAGCTTGGCTGCCGTCATCCCCTGCCGCTCGAACGGGCCTTCTTGGTCAACTTCCTCACAGCATTGGGGACAGAGCCGGGAGAGGAGAAACCGCCGTCAGGATTGACGGGCATCATCGGCGCTGCGATCGACGCCGTTTACGAGCGTCTCGACGACCGCGGCCGCAAGGGGGTGCCCAACAAGTACAATCCCGGGGTGTCTCCTGCTGTCGACAGGGCAATCCGGGTGCACAACATCGAGATCAAGCCCGGGGTGACGTGCTGGTGGGACATAACAGACGAACTGTTCCGCCGTAACGACATCCATCATGCGACGCTTGCACAGAGACATGCCGTCCCGCGGCTGGAAAACCTGATGACGGTGTTGCGGGACGATCAGGTGATGGACGTTCACGGCACTGCCCTGACCTCAACGGGCGAAAAAGTCGTGGCCGTGGCAATGCGCATGATTTCCCAGTCTATCAAGGATTACGCCATCCTTCAGCGCCCGACCGCTTTCGACATCGGCGATGCGCGGATCGTCGCGCTGGACCTTGACGAAGTCGCTCCCAAGGGTGGCGGTCCCGCGGACAAGCAGACAGCGCTCATGTACATGCTCGCCCGTTTCGTGCTGGCCCGGGATTTCTACCTGAACAATGAAATCATCGACATGATTCCGGAGGACTACCGCTCTTATCACATCCCTCGGATCCGCCGGATTAGGGAAGTCCCGAAGCGTCTCGTCTATGACGAGTTCCACCGTACGTCGAAGGCTCAGGCCGTGCGAGAGCAGGTTCTCGTGGACATGCGCGAAGGACGCAAGTGGGGCGTCCATATCAGCTTGGCATCGCAGCTGCTCCAGGACTTCGATTCCACGATGGTCGACATGGCTACTGGCATCTGGATCATGGGCGTGGGCAACGAGCGTTCAGCGAACGAAGCCGCCTCCCTGTTCGGTCTTTCCGACACAGCGCTCAACATCGTGAAGCATCAGTTGCGCGGTCCGACCAAGGGAGGTGCGCCATTCCTGGCAATCTTGTCCCTTAAGGATGCCAAGCACGAACATCTCCTCTTCAATACACTGGGACCGACCGAAATCTGGGCGTTCTCGACAACGCCCGAGGACGCGGCATTGCGGACAAGGCTGTACGAGATCCTCGGCCCCGTTGAAGCGCGCAGGAGGCTTGCAATGCGTTTCCCGAACGGGTCGGCCAAGTCTGAGATTGATCGCCGAATTCTGGTGGCGATGCAGAAGGGGACGGATGACGATGCAGCCCATGAGGGCGTGATCGAGGATCTCGTAAGGGAACTGGCAGGGGCAACCGCATGACGGCCGCCTCTGCCCTCTGCCGCCTGATGCGGATCTTCCTTGGAAAAGCCTAAGCCCTCAACGTCGGATGTTCGTCGTAAGCCACCGCTTTTTTCGCCATCTCCATGATTCCTTCACGGCTGTCTGCGCCGCAAATGAAGAGGGCAGGATGGCAGAACACTGCCCCCTTGACTCCGGAGACCGTCTCCAGTTCGCCGCCCCTTAGACCTCCCCATTCGTTCGGCAGGGACTTTCGGCGGTCAAACGATCCGCGTTCGGGCGGCACGGCCGTGCAATACCACGTCCCTCCGCGCTCGTAGACGACATAAAGCGCTTCATCGAAACCGCCCTCGAAAATCGCGTCTTCCCAAGGCATGTGATACGGAAGCTCGACAACTCTTGGATCCTCCGCGGCCTCCGCCGCATCGGTGGCGAGCTTCATTGCCAGGGCATTCGCCAGCGCCTTTCTGACACGCCTGTCTAGGATTTCGCGCGCAAGGAATGAGGCGGATAGAAATGCGCCGTCTTCGTCGTCGCTGCCGTCCCATCTTGGATTGAAGTCGTCGACAAGGGCCGCGTATCCCGATCCGTCCGGCTTGCCCACCCCGTTGTCGACGAGGTCGATTTCGCGAATGAAGGTGCTGTCGACTTCATTCCATACACGGTCGACAAACGCGTCGCTGACATTGCTGATCTGGCGCAGGTATTGCATCCCGAATTGCTTCCAGATGAGACCTACGGAACTGTAAGGTTGACCGTCGGCCCTTTTCGGTCCGTCCTTCATGTGGTGGTCGAAACGGAAACGTTCCGGCGCGTGCTCCATCCCGACATCAAAAACGATCCCTCCTGATCTGATCAGCTCCGGATCGCGCGTCCTAACCAGTGGCGCATTTGGGAATAAGGCATGGAGAACGGCATAGGCCGTGACATCGTCAGCATGGAAGGTGCCGTTGTGGGTTACCAAGTTCATGAATGAATCCTTTCGACGGCTTTTGATATTCCGACCGCTGGCATATTTCAACCTTGACTGAACGTGATCCGAAAGGATTCATTGGATGGAAGGTTCAAGGAGGCTGTTTTGGATTCCCTAAAGAAGATCGTGGACGTCGCCAAGAAAGCGCGGCGCAGGGATATCGCCGCGACATTGTTCGGTGCGTTCATGATGTTGCTGTCCGCGGCTGCTTGGGCCTATTTCCTTGTTCCCACTGATCTAGGCACCTCCGACCTGCAGGAACCTGTTGCCATCCAATACAACGAATTCCTGGAACTCGTGGACAGCGGCCACATAGTTTCAGCCCTGATTTCCCAGGACAAAGTGGATGCAGTCGGTGACGATGGCAAAAAATACGTCCTCCATCACGACCGATGGCTGTATTCGGCTGCCTTTCCGAAGGATTTGGTGGAAGCCGGTGTTGAGGTAAGTTTCCCGGACCCGAGCGACTCGTCCCTCGGCGAGAAGTTGGCAAGGGCGGTGCAACTGCTCGTGCAGCTCCTGCTTGTTGCCTTTCTTGGCATCATCAGTCTTGTCGTCTTGAGGAACATGAGAGGAGGCGGCAATTCCCAGGCATGGCCTCCGGTCACCAGGGACAAAAGCGTCAAATTCGCCGATGTCGCCGGTCAGGAAGAGAGCAAGTTTGAGCTTCAGGAAATCAAGGAATTCCTCCAGAATCCTGCAGCCTTTGAGGTGACCGGGGCAAAGCCTCCGCGCGGTGTGTTGATGGTCGGGCCGCCCGGGACGGGCAAGACACTGCTGGCCAAGGCCCTGGCAGGCGAGGCTGGCGTGAATTTCATACCGGTGACGGGTAGCGACTTTTCGGCAATGTTCGTCGGGGTCGGCCGCAACAGGGTGGAAAGGCTCTTCAAGAAAGCGCGGAAGAACGCTCCCTGCATTGTCTTCATCGACGAAATCGACAGTGTCGCCCGTAAGCGCGGAATCGGATCGACGGATGTGGGGCGCGAACAGGACACCACCCTGAACCAGTTGCTGACGGAAATGAACGGGTTCACGTCCCGCGACGGCGTCGTGGTGATCGGCGCGACGAACAGGCTCGACGTATTGGATCCGGCATTGACCCGGCCAGGGCGTTTCGACCGCCATGTCCATGTCGGCAACGCGGACATGGGCGGACGCAAGGCAATCCTCGAAGTCCATACAAGGAAGAAGCCCTTGGCCGCCGATGTCGATCTACATGTGGTTGCCCGCGGGACGCCGGGTTTTTCTGGTGCGGATCTGGAGAACCTGGTCAACGAGGCGGCGATTCTCGCGGCGAGGCAGCGCAGGAAGGAAATCACAGCCGCCCATTTCGAAGAGGCCCGCGACAAGGTTTTGATGGGTCTCCAGCGGGAGTCCATGGTCCTGGACGAAAGCGAACGCAAGCTCATTGCTGTCCACGAAGCCGGACATGCCGTGGCGGCCTGCCTCACGCCGGGTTCCGATCCAGTGCATCAAGCCACGATCATTCCCCGCGGTCGCTCGCTTGGACTTGTCATGAGGCTTCCCGAAAGGGACAGGATTTCGGTACCGAAATCCAGATTGCTGGCCGATCTTGATGTTGCGATGGCGGGACGTGCGGCCGAATCCCTCGTGTTTGGGGATGACCACGTCACAACCGGGGCAGAATCTGACATCGAACAGGCAACCCGCATAGCACGCAAGATGGTCTCCGAATGGGGAATGAGCGAGCGCATTGGCATGATGCGTGCGGTGGGACCGGATGGGAAGGTGCCGGATCACGTGGAAGCGGAAGTCCGAGACCTGATCCACCAGTCGTTTGCAAGAGTCAGAAAGCTCCTGGTCGAAAACCGGGCCTGCCTCGATCGGCTTACGGAAGCACTGCTCGACAAGAAGACGCTCGACGGCAGCGAAGTCCGCAGGATTGTCGAAGAGGCTACAGAGCAGGTGTGACCGTCTTCTTCGCGTCGAGTTCGGCGCAAGGCGTCATGGTCCTGACCATTTCGGCCATGGCCTCGTTGATGCGCTCGCGCTCTTTGCCGGAAGGGTAGGGATCTCCCTTGAAGGCAGGGTCCGAAAACAGACCTTCCTCAACTCCGCTTACGAGATATTGCGAGACGCCGCCTTCTTCGGCGATGCGGTCGTAAACCCAGCTTTCGAAAGCGCGCGCGAACAGTTCGGTCGGTCGCTTCCAGTAGTCGCCCGAACCTGACAACGCAAGGGCTTCGTTGACGAAGTTGCTGTACCCTTTACCGAAATCGCCGTCTTCAGGTGCAATGCGGGTCTCTTCTATTTTGCGGAGCAGGGCCTCCCTCACAGAATTCGCATGATTTTCCCACTCCAACGCCTGACGCAGGTGTTTTGGCCTGCGCCTCTCCGCGGGCATGGCCTGCTGGCGTTCGATGAACGTCCGGTTCACAGCTAATTTTGAATCTACGTCGGCCACCTTGTTTTCGAGCTGTTTGAGCCGTTCTTCCCGTGAAGTCGGGGAATAGAGGATGCTGTCCATCAACCTGTCCCAAGCTACGGCTGCATCCATGCCGCGGTGGGAAAGCAGGGCCGACCTCGACGTCACCAGATTGCACCAACCGCTACCCGAAGGTATCCCGCCAGGCACCATTGCTTCGGTCCCGGTTCCCGTCCAATGGTCCAGCGCGTGGGCAAATTCGTGAGCAAACGCGCCTGCACCGGACATCCTTGTCATGTTCACCACCCGCTGGCCGGGTTCATAGTGGGCGGAGAATTTGCCCCCTTTTCCCCGCGCTCCGAACGCGATGGCAAGCGTTCCGCCGAGGCTCATCCATTCCGGTTCCCATCCCAGAATGTGGGCAAGGTCCATCAGCGCCTCGTAACCCAGGTTGAGGACCTGCTGCCGTTCGTTGTCAGGCAGCCAGTTTCCGAACTGGACACCCCGAAACCCGAATGTCGAAATGAAGTCTTCCGGCGAGATGTTTTTGCCCTCCAGCGAGAAGGGCATTCCCGTTCGGGTGATGGAGTCCAGATGGGGACGTTTGGGTTCGGTCTTCTTGTCTGGAGACGGTTTCCTGTCGCTCTTGAGGTTCTCCTTTGCCCAGGTCCATGCCTCATCCTCTGATCTGAAGCCGTCACGCAGGACTTTGTGTCCCTTGATGAGCCAAAGGGTGCCATCTCTCCTGAAGCTGAGAGACAACCCTCTTCGCCACGCGGGCACGGGGTCCGGGAACCCTTCCTCCAGCATCTTGGCGGCCCTGATGCCGTCGTCGTACTGGATCACGAACGGATACTTGTTTCCTCTGCAGACAGAAAATTTCTTGAGACCATCTTCCCCGCGCGAGTCCATCTTCCGCTGGATTTCCTCTCCGACGTTTCGGACGTCCGCGACGGTGACGCATTTGGATAGCAAGTCCCTCAGCATCGAAGTCATTTCGACGAAATGCCGGCGGAGCGTTACAGGGTCGACCCTTTTCAGCGCCCTCGGCTCCTGGGCCATGCGGTCCCTGATCAGTTTGACGTAAGCAGCGGCCTCCCTGGACATCCCGTTCCGCACCAGCTCGCCATAATCGGGCTTTGGCCAGATATTGTCCTTGCGGGCTTCGATGATGATCTCCTCATCCGTCATCGCTGCCAGATCGGAAACTGACATGGCCCGGGCCTTCCAGTCCTTGCGTGCGCCCTCGATCTTTTCGCCCGCATCGTCGATCAGCCGTTTTCTGGTTTCGGCCATGGTCACATTCCCGGAGCCTGAGGATTGTGCCGCGGTGCGGCAGGGGTCGGCCATGCGTAGGCATAAGTACCTGCGAAATCTGAAAACACGATGGCGTCGAAACCTTCTCCCCTGAAATGGATGACTGGCGACGTCCTGTATCCCGGGATGATGTTGCCGCCTTCGAAAGGATCGTCCTCCGAGACGATCTCGGAAAAATTCTCGAAATGGAGGGAGAGCGGGAACCCAACAGGAGCCTGCAGACGCGATACACGTTCGATCGGAAATTCCCCCAGCCGCTCCTCCATGTAGCTGCCGAAAAGTGCGCGGATCGGAGCCAACATGTACTGCGGGAACTCTCTAATCTCGTGCCAGGGTGCAGGCATGTGCATTCTGAGAGCCGTTGTCTCGTGGACTGGCTTTCCTGAAGCGTCAGTTACCTTGCGCATGATTTCCATGAAATCGAGACCGTCGTCCAAACCGCTGGTGACGATGTCGTAAAGACCTGCATCGATCCTGTCTCCGACTGCTTCGGAAGTCCGTTTCGCCTCGGCAAATGCCGAAATGTCATGAAGGTGGAGATCCCCGTCAGTACGGCCTTCGCAAAGCTGCCGCTGTTCGTGAAGGGGCTGCATGAACGAGCAGATCGGTTTTCCTTCGCTGTCGGCCCTTAGCGCATGTTTGATGAAATCGTTGATCGGCACGGGGCGTTCACCGTTTTCGACATGAACGATGCCTTCCTTATGGTCGACTAGGAAACGCCGTGCTTCCTTCCTCAGAGGGTCCGGAACTGCGTAAAGCCCGTTGCCGGCTTCGTCCGCTTGAAGCTCAAGGGCATGAAGGAAACCTTCGTCGGAAAACCGCACTTCTGCTCCGTCGCTGTCGATTCCTGTCCAGGTATCCCCCTCCCGGCGAACGACGACATGATCCGCAAAAGCGAAATACGGGCAGTATTTGAAATCCATCTGGATGCTCCCTTGGCTTCACGCCATCATGATTATCAGGCCAGCACGAGACAAGCAGGCGCGACGGCATGCGGATGAGGAAGAGGAATGGGGACAGGGAATTTTGTTGGCTGGAAGTTGTTTCTCGACGATGATGCGGACGGAGCAAGACGCCCCGCGATTACGGTCGAGAACCCTGCTTGGCGGAGTAGGATGGGGCTTCCCCGGAACCCTCCTGACACTTGGCATCTCGGCGAGTGGATTGTTGCCCGCAACTACGGCGAAGCGGAGGAACTGCTGACAAGATTCGGCATGCCTTCATTCGTTTCTTTCGACCATGATCTTGGGGAAGAACGGACTGGACTGGATGTAGCGCGCATGATTGCCGAGCGGGATTTGGACATGGGGGACATGCCTCCCGGGTTCGCATATGAGGTACACTCAGCCAATCCTGTAGGCCGCCAAAACATCCGAAGCTACTTGGAATCCTATCTGAAATTCAGGGAGTCATCCGCATTCAGGACGTGACGGTCTCCGTGTTTTCTCCGCCGGCGGGCAGGATTTCCGCGAATTCGGCCTCCTCCCGGAAAAGCAGCATGAGAACGATGACGGCGGTGGCGGCTAGTGTTGCCTTGAGGCAGATCGGCCATGGGTTCAGTCGGTCGTTTCCTCTGTCCTGGTAGCTGTTCATGTCTGGTTTCCAGTAACCTGTCACAACAAATGATTTGCCGGGAACTTGCCCCTGGCAAGTTCCTTATCACCGGGTCATGGTCCTCATCGGAGCGCGATCGATGTCTTCGATTTCGCAACGGAAACTGCCCCATTCCAGCCCGTGTACGTGCAGGAAGTCGTTCCGGAATCCTTCGGCGACCATCATTTCCTGAGGGCAAGGATTGATCCGAAGCTGTCCGACGGTGGAAAGGAGGTCGCCCGATCCGTTTACGAAGTCGTGCAGGCCCAGTATGCCGCCCTTTACGCCAAGATGCGTCGACCAGTCTCGCGTGCAGAGCTCTGCCGCATCCGCTGCGAAGGCGAGAAGGGGCGTAAATCCCATCGGGCAATTGTCGACGGCAAGGACCAATTCCTCCGGATCGACAACAGGCCCTTGTGAATCGTCAGGCATGAGACGGAATGACGTCCATTCGGCAGCTCGTTCCAGTTCCCAGTCTTCCGACGTTTCGGGGTCCGCCAGGTCAATACGGATTCCATGCACCCGTTCGACGGCTTCGATCCATTCCTCCGAGGAAATGTTCGCGAGCATCAGTAGCCTGCGAAATTTCTCGTCCGGCTTAACTGTCAACGACGAGGATTCGTCGTCCCAAAAGGATGTCATCGTGGCCTCTATGCCTTCATGGGCGAGTCCCGGCACATGACAGACGACGATCCCTGCCATTTTCATTGCGTCTATTGGAGATGACTTGTCGGCTTTCGTGATCTCGTCTGCCAGATGCCGCTTGAGCGATGCTGAGACGGCTCCGGAGATGAGGTTCGGCCGTTCCGATGGAAAGCGGGCCAGTACTTGGTCGAAAATCTCTTTGTGGAGACTTTCGAAATCCGGATCGAGGGAAAGATCCTCGGCCAGCTCTTCCGGTTCGTTGACGCGGGCGACCGACTTGAGACGACGTTCTGCATCCCTCAAATCCCCTGATGCGAAAAATGCCTGGGCGGCTTCGATCACGGCAGCGATGGACTCCGAAGAATTGTCATGGTGAAACCGCCTGTATCCGGATTTCACGGCCAGCTGTTTGAGCAATTCCATTGCTTTTGGCGATCCGCAAACGGCACTTATGGCTCCGGATGGATCGGGAACACTGGCGGATAGCTCGGCGATTGCCTTTATTCTGAAGTCACTCATTGAGCAGCCTTGGGCGTAGGTCCTGCCGAGAGCGTCCTTTCCGTCACTGAAACCTACAAGGATCTTCTGGACGCATTTGCGGGCAGGAATTCCTCCACGGCTTCCAGATGTGTTTCCAATACCAGCGCTTCCAGAAATTCGAGGTCTGCCGATTCCCGCAGAGAAGTGGTTTCGATCGCGAGTTCAACCTTGTCAACGAGTTCCGTTATCTCCGCGCCGACCTCTTCTGCGTCCACCATGCCCTTTTTTACCGCCAGCAGTTTCGGAGCTTCCGGTCGAGGCAGGGTTATCCGCCCGGTGCTGTAGAGCTCAAGCGCCTCGTAGCCGATACGCAGAGCGTGGCTGAGGGCTTTCCAATCCTTTCCGTCCTTGGCTGATTTTGCCCTTTCGCCGTATGCCTTGACCACACCTGCCGCTATCGCCCTTGCTTCTTTGATGGTAACCGTTTCCGGAGCCATTTTGCCCGCGATCCTAAGGTGTGCAAGCTTGCGGCCGCCCGGCATCTCGATATGTTCGATCCTTACGTGCTCGCTGCCGACACCGGAGATCACGGAATCGATGTGCGGGCCAAGTTTCGCGCCGGATCCAAAAGTAGACTCGAGCTCTGACAGGAGCGCCAATGCTTTTTCGGCGGCAGCGACACGCTCTCCTTTGAGTCCGTAAGCCAGGGCCTGGTTCCTGCAATAGCCTAGAAACCTTGCCGCCTCGGCTGATACGACAAGGTCGGAATTGCACACCAGTTTTTTCCACGCCGGATGCGGATCGATCTTATGAAATTCATCCGGGGCGAAAAGAAGCTCGTATGCGACAGGCTGTCCGCCAGCCAGAAGCCTGACGAATTTGAGGAGAGTGTGCCGTTCGTCGTCGACGTCACCCGGTCCGTTGCGGCGACTGCTGTCAACAGAACTCCCGTCATTGACGGTCCAGTCGCTCTCTCCGAGAAGGATTTGGCGCGGGGACGGGATGACGACTGACTTGAAATCTGTGTCGGACTTTTCCGTCGCCGTACCAAACAAATGTGAACCGTGCAAAATTCGTGCGACCGTGCGCGACATGGGGAAGCCCTCTCACATCCAAGCTTGATAGCAGGCTTGCACGAATTTTGGCGAAGCAATAGAGTGCATGAGCAAAGGATTTGAGGCATGGCACACTTTCTGGTTCAGGTACGACGAAGGCGCTGGCGCTGATTTGATCGGCAACGACTTCTTTTGCTTCGCCTGAATCGGAGACTACCATGCATATCCTCCATGCTGTGGCCGCAGAACTCGCGGCGGCCTTCGGAAAACACGTTCCAATTTCCTTCACGCCTCATATCGTCCCTGGACGGGATGGTTATGATCTGCAGTGCAATGACTCGTTCAGGGCGGCCAAAGTTGCCTGCGTGCCGCCTGCCGAGATTGCAACCAAGGTCTGTAAGGACCTGTCGCATTCATCCCTTTTCTCGGCGGTTGAGCCCAGCGGGCGGGGATTCATCAACATGAAGCTTTCGGATTGCTTCATCGCGAACCAGGTTTCCCCGTTCCTGACAGAAGGTGCCGTCATTCCCGACATCGGACACGGACGGAAAACAGTGATAGATTTCGGGGGGCCGAACATCTGCAAACCCCTTCACGTGGGTCATCTGCGGTCGTTCGTGATCGGCGAGAGCCTGCGGCGGATTCTGAAGGCGACAGGCCATGATGTGATTGCCGACATCCATCTGGGAGATTGGGGCCTGCAGATCGGCATGCTGTTGATGGAATCTCGGCAACGGTGGCCGGAAGCAGCGGAACCGGATGTGGATGTCGAAACGCTTGAAGGTCTCTATCGGTCAGCCTCAGCCAAGTGCAAGGAAGATCTGGCCGCACTCGAGGAGGCCCGGCGGTTGACCCGTGACCTGCAGAACGGCGATCCCTGCCTTACGGCTACCTGGAAACATTTCAAAAAGGTTTCACTTGCCGCGGTGCGGGAGGAATATGGCCGACTGGGCGCTCGGTTTGATCTGTTGCTCGGGGAGTCGGATACCAATGCATCCATTCCGGGGATGATTGATAGCCTGATGTCTTCGGGCGTCGCGTACGAAAGCGAAGGTGCAGTCGTCGTCGACGTCGGCGGGGACGGCATTCCTCCGTTGATCTTGCGGAAATCTGACGGTGCGGCGATCTATGGCTCTACCGACCTGGCAGCGCTCAAAACCCGTACAGAAGAACTCCGGGCCACGCTTTTGGTCTATTGCGTCGACCAGCGGCAGGAGATGCACCTCAAAGGGGTGTTCGAAGCGGCTCGGAAGGCAGGTTTTGACCATGGTGCACGGCTGATCCATGCAGGATTCGGAACCGTGAACGGAAAAGACGGCAAGCCGTTCAAGACACGGGAGGGGAACGCCGCACGGCTTTCGGATTTGATAGAAGCAGCTGTTTCCAAAGCCCGGGAACGGCTAGGGGCAGAAGGAATGCATAGCGGATCGGCGGACGATGTCGCCCGGAAAATCGGCATAGGGGCACTCAAATTTGCCGATCTCTCGTCGGACCGGATGTCCGGCTATGTCTTCGATCCGGATCGGCTGGTGACTTTCGAAGGCAAGACGGGACCATACGTCCAGTATGCATGCACCCGGATTTCTTCAGTTGAAAGGAAAGCCCGGGAGGTTGGGATCGTCCCTTGCTCCCCTGTAAGTCCGGCACATCCGCTGGAGCGGCAACTGTTGCTGGAATGTGCAATGTTTCCGGTCGCCGTCACCGAGGCTGCGGAACGTTTGCAGCCGAAGGAGATCGCCGACTGCGTTTTTGCCGTCGCGCAATCCTTCGGCCGCTTTTATGCGGAATGTCCTGTTTTGGGTGACCAAGAGAACGGTCCGCGGCGGCTTGCGATAGCGCTCGTTGCGGGACAGGTCATGCGGCAAGGTCTTGACCTTTTGGGGATAGAAGTTCCCGACCGCATGTAGATGACATGAGAGGACACCGCAATGCGTGGCAATGCGGTGTCCTGAGCGAAATGGCTTACGCCGCTGCCGCAGAATCTTTCTCCCAATCGAGTGCTGCGAGAATTTTTCTGCGGAAACTTTCGGCCTGCTCGACAGCTGCTTTGTAGCTCATGAATGCCTTCATGCGGTTGCTTTCTGTCCAACCGCATTCAAGCAAAAGCATCGGGCGCGATGTTATGAAAGGAAACCCTTCCGGGCTGCAGGAGAGCAGGATCTTCAGCTGCTCCTGCCCGTCCAGGATGGCCGCCGATGCAATGAAGTCATAATGCCCCTGGAGATGAACCGGAGCCGGCCGGAAGGAGACGAAGGAGGCCTCCCTCCGCTCCAGTCGCATTCCCTTGGCGGAGAAATTGTCGATCCTGACCAGCCACATCGCGGAACCGGCGCGCTTTCCCATTCCGGCGTCCAGCGCAACAGGCGTTCCCGCCGGCAATCTGATCCGCTCAGGAAGTTGGCAAATCCTGTAACCACGGTCACCTGCGGCCGCGTCTGCCTCCTCGAGGGTGCGGAATGCGTTGCCAGTACAATAGGCGGGTTTGGTGATGCCCAGATTTTCGAATATTGTGCGCTCGTGATGGTCAATGCACCAGACAGACCCGATGGTTCTTACGGCAGCATCTCGGCTCAAATGGGCCGCTGGATTCATGTTTGTCTCCCCGATTGATTCTGCCCGGACGGGCATGCGGCAGATCATGGCCATCAAAGGATTTCCCGTCAACGTTTTTTGCTTGCGAATCCTTGAAAATCCACGATGCTTGAATCGCGAGTTCTACGCCGACAAGAGGAATGGAAATGAGCGGAAGCGGAGGTGTACTTGGGCTGTTTGCGAAGCTTGACGATTCCTATGCAAAACCTGCCCAGATGTTCGTGGACTACATGGCGAAGGAGCATGGGGTAGGGCTTCCGGCAGTACTTCGCGACGCCGTTTTCCATACGGTCGCTGCTTACGCGTTTTTGGCGGCTGCATGTTGGATGTCCGGGGACAGGGACGGTGCGTTCGTCGTCGTATTTCTTTTGCTGATGCTGTCTCCCTTGGAGTTTGGCCGCTGGAAGAAGCAGGCAGACAGGGCGAAGAGGGATTGGACACCTGAACTTGCTAAGACGATGGCGATCGAAGCACTCCTGTCGAGGAAGCAGCTTCTTTTCATCCGCCTCCTTTTGCCCTTCGTCTTTTTGCCTTCTTCACTGGCGGACGCTGTCCTGAATCGTGATCTGGTCTCCGCCGCATCGTTGGTCGTGTGCATCGTTTTCTTCGGGCGGGTTTACCTGGACCGTTGTCTCCCCCGGCCTCCTTCTGCGGGAAGGCAGCGCGAGGGGCATTTTGTCCCGGCTGCCCAAACCTGACGGCCTGTTGCCCGAAGCAGCAGCCCTATGCTGCCGTCAACGGAACTGGTGGTTTGCGAAACCCCGCGTGAAAGTTGACCTGCGACTTTCCCGGTGGAGACAGGAATGAAGAACAACAAATTGCCCGAGCGACTGGATACTGCGTTCATCGTCATCGGCGAGAACAACAGCACCCCCGTCTGTTTGATTTATGTGCCGGAGGCCGTCGAGACGGTCAGATTCACGAAGATCAGCTGCGACGAGGAGGGTGTATTCCTCATTACCGAGCATGACGAGACGGTGAGAATAGGGAATTTCGACCCGGAAAAATTCGACGAGCTAAGCGAACGTCCGGACTTCAGGATTCATCTAGTCCACGAAGTCACCAACAACTCCCTCGGAGAATTCGACATTCAGCCAGTGGCACGCCAGCAGGCGGTTTTCGGAGTGTGACAATGGAAGGAGAGATCGTCGTCGGCACTGTCCGCGGTACCAGGAAAGACGGGAAGCACATAGTCGTCCGCCGCGACGGCCGTGTCATGGACGTCCTGTTCGACGGCGATCATTCTCCCTTGATCGGCGGCGACGTCATCGGGCGGGTGAGATTTGATGAAGAGGGCACCGCGAGGATGACCCTCAAACCCAGTGTTTTGGACGCGCTGCTCGAGGGTAAGGCAACGATTTACCTGCTCGGCTCCAGGCCCGATCTGACGGCACGCAGGTTCGCCAAGATGCTCGCGCGGTCCAAGTCGGCGGTCATGTCACCGGGGCAGGGAGCTTCCATCGAGCGTTCTCCCGTCAGTGAAGATCCCGACCTGCAGTGGGCACTGGACGCGTTCCAGCCCGAAGCCGAGAGGCTCAACATTGCTCTCAACGTGATCGACATTCAGACCGTCGCCCGTTCTGAATGGCAGAAATCGAGCCTGCGGGATTTCGCGTTGCCGGCCGATGTCGAAGGTAACAGGCGAGCAATGAACGACCTCATGAAGCTTCTGAGGACAGGTTTCACGCCACAATGCAACCGCATGATCGAAATGCATTCCGGCGAACGGGAAATCTCGGTCAACTTCGTGCTTCCTTACTCGCCTTTTATGGGTGCACACGGCTTTGCCAGGGAAGTCTCCCGCATGTCGTCCGGGTACTTGCCGAATGTCACGATGACGATCAGGGAAAGCCGCAGGCTGTCCTCGGCCAGGAACATTGCTCTGGCCCTTGCCCACAACAGGCTCGGTGCGGGAAGGGGAATCCAGGCTAACGTGGAGACTTCTCCACGTACCCTCCATATGGCGGCGTGTTTCGCGGATGCCGCGGCCTCGCTTGCTTTCATCGCGTACGGCGGCCGGCGCACCGCTGTCTATGAATATGCTGACCTGAAAGAAGCCTCGCTGCATTTCGGACGCATAGGCAAGACGGATGAATTGCAGCCGGGGGTTCTCGCTGAAGCCACCCATAAGGCCATTAGGGCTGCCGCTGCAGCCGACATGCCTTTCGGTGCATCTGCGAAGGACATCGTGAATGCGGCAGTTAGGATCGCAAAGCGGGTGGCTTTGCCTGCCAACAGGTTTTCCCTTGAGGAAGGCGACCGTTGCACACCGCAGGAGGCCAGGTCTGCCGAAGTCATCGCAGGACATATGGCCACCGAGATCATGGCCATGGATTTCGATGATCTGCTCCGTCTCGGCGACGGCTACAAGAAAGACATCGAAGCCCTTGTCGACGAATTCCGGGACAGTCCTGAAGCCGCTGCGCGTCTTCTGACCTTCGCCCCGGTTTATGTTCCGGATCGCCTGCGGCGCATTTTTGACGAAGCAGTAGCAGAGCTGCCTGAAATTCGGGATCTCGGTCTCGCTTCAAAAAGCATCGACAAGGATAAGCTGGCCATGCGCATCAGAGCCCGCGCGAAGCAAGCTGACGACGAAATCGAATTCGCCGTCCCGGGGTTGTAATAATCACTGAGCAGCGACCGCAAAACCCGCTTTCTGGTCCGCAACGAGGCTGTCAGGACGGAAACGGGCGATCGTCGACTGCAGATCTCGTTCCCGGCTGTACAAGGACGGATTTCGCTCGACTGTTTCCTTCTTCAGCTTCCTGACGGCTGCATACTCCTTGTCGGAATTTTCGACTTCCATCCATGCCTCGGCCAGTCGGCCGTTGCGGCCCAGGATGTAATCGGCAAGCCCTAGCACAAGGAGGTTCGGAATGGCAGGCGGACGGATGGCAAGAAGGGCTGCTACGGAGTCCTTTTCCTTGCCCATGCCAAACCGATCCGCAATGATGGCCAAGGCTATCGCGGACGAGCGTGCGATCCCGGCCTTGCAGTGGACAAGAAGTGAACCGCTTTCATGCTCACGGGCGAAATCGAGCGCCGCTTCGACGTGGATTGCGTGGGGCAGGGCAATTCCGGGAACCTGTGTATCCACGTCCTCGAATTTCAGGACCAGCTGGTCAGGATGCGGGCGATTGTGAAAGCGCAAGGGATGTCTGATGTCGGGGTCTTCAATCGTGAGGACCGCATCGAACCTACGCTTGATTCTGCTAGCCGTGCTGAGTGAACTTACCTGAATGCTGCCAGCCCTGTTCATGACCTTCTCCTTGCAATCTAAGATCAGAACACGGAGAAGGGGGGCTAGCAACTGTCAGCTGTCTCCGAAGTCGTACAGTTCCCAGAACCTCGCCCATTCCGACAATGTGACCTTTCCGAGGAAGGCTGCCATGTGGATGCGACCGGCTGCGCTGTCCTTTCCGTCCTGAAGCCCCGTTATCCAGTACGCATACCAGCCTGGCATTTCAGTGGGCGGCCTTTTTTCGCAGATTTCCAGCAGCCTCTCGGCCTTCCGCATGTCCTCGGGTGACTTCAAATACCCGGACGGTTCCCAGCCAAGTTCCGAAAGCAAATCTTCCACTTCGCCTGAAACGTCCCCTTCGTTTCCGCACAGGAAGTAATCGGCCCACGTTTCGCCTTTCCCCCTGAGGGCGGCCGCCGTTTCGGCGGCCTGCATCCATGTCCCGAAATGTTCTTTGCCTGAACCATGTGTCCAAAGAACTGAACATAGCGCCCCGTAGATTTCTTCGGCGAACATTCTGTCACGTGCGGCTTCGCCCACTCCTCCGGCCGAGAGGAGCGTCGCCGAAAGCGATCCTTTGGGCCGCTGCGGCTGTTGCAGTCCCGTCTCAGATACTTGGAATGCGATCTCGTTTTCCAGGACCGTGAGACTTCCATGCTCGAACAGGCCGTCCTGCATGAGACAGCGCCATGTTCCAGCCTCGGGGTCGCCTTGCGAAACAACAGGGGCCCTGTTGCCGTCGGGGAGAATTGCGTCGTAGGCTTCGGCAGGCCTGCCGGCAATCCAAAGCATCGTTGCCGGGCCGTGCCTTGTCTGCCAGCAGAGTTCCCCGCTCCAGCGAACCTTTCCGCGTTCCAGAATCATGTGTCCGGGCGGTTCGGCCCCATGGGGGATGGTAATGAGGTCGTCTGTTTTGAAAGGATGCACCGGATTCGCCCTCGTCTGGCAGGATTAGACGAGGATGTCGTATAAGGATTGGAAACCGGATTCAAGCCCCCGAAATCAGGCGATTTTTAACCTGCGTGCCCCGCTTAGCCTTGCTAGGATCTTGTCCTGGATGCCGCTCTCGACAAAAAGACATGAAGCGACATAATCGGACATGTAGTGCACGCCTTCCCGCTTCGCGATGCTCAGGATTTCGGACCATTCCATGGAGGTATTGGCCTCGGCGACCTTGAAGAATTCCTTCCATCTGTCTGAAGTGAACCGACCAAAAATATCCTTGGCATCAAGGCATTCCTGGAGAACCACGTGACAGATATGATGGAGGGACAAAGGGAGCCAGATACGTGCGGTTTCAGGCGATTCCAGAGCCTCGACGGACAGAAGTTCAGGATTAATGGCGATGGAGGGACCCTCGTCTGTGACGACCGGTTTGATGATGAGAGCTTCGTCATCGTTCTCTTCGAAAACCTGCAGGAAACGCCATCCGTGCAGGATCGAGGGCTTCGTGAGTACCGCGGGAAACTTAACTGACCCGCCTCTGTTGTTATTCATTATGACTCCTTCCCTGACACTCCCAAACCCCGCAGCTCTTAAACCACAAGGAGGAATCCCTCGTCAACGTAATATTGAAGGATTTGATGCATTTGTCACCAAAATCCTGCAATGAATCCTTGCTTTGCTACACCTAAAACGAGTGGCGCGGCGTTCAGCCGCATCGAATCCTTTTGGGCACAAAGCTGAAATCCTGCAAAAAACCCGCCGAAAGGCGGGCTTAGGTGAGTTTTGAACTCTTTTCACGTATTTTCGTTACCGGTGACCCCGTCCGGGCCGCAAGTCAAAGCGTAGATTCTGGCTGGGCCATCATATGGGTTCAGTTCCGTCGGCCCATCGTCCCCAACCGTTGCCCTGTAGCAAACTGACATGTCCTCCTCCGTTTCGAACAGGAGGAACAGCATTTCATGTCCCGTGCCTGAAAGGCTTTCGATGTAGAGGTAGGGAGCAGGCCTGATGCGTCCAGTTCCCGGTTCGACAAGATCCCGTCCGGCTTCGTCCCCGTGTTGGGATGTCCTCAACAGCAACCCCCATTTGCCAGTCAGGCGGCAGGCCAAAGCCAGCATCTCTTCCGCGTCGATGCAGTGGGTAGGTTTAGGCCATCCCCCGGTTTCCGGTCCGTCCGACTTGAGTGGCGTCGAAGGGGTCGGAGCCGACGTCGCGTTCCCGAGTGCGAACATTTCCTGGAGACATTCGTTCCAGTTCTTCGGCGCAACCTCGGGCAAAGGCATGGCAGCGATTTTGTCTATCGCGGCATTCACGGTTTCCAGGTCATAGGCAATCTCGGCTTTGCGGCCGCCGTTGGTCCGTTTCCCGTCAGCCTCGATCGCGAGGTCGCGGACTTTCTCCAACCACTCCTTTTGAGTTCCTTTTCTGGCCTCATGCTTGAGCGCGGCAATGGCGGCCTTCCTCAATCGGGAAAGCAGCGCCCCATTCGCAAGAAGCAGTCCTTGTAGAACTTCCTTTGTCGGCTTTTCTGTTTCCAGTTTGTAGCGGTCCCGTGCCATTTCAAGGATTTCTTCTGCCGCTTTTGGGAATGTGTCCTTCATGATCTTCTCCTTGACCGTCTCCATACCGGACCAGGTGCCTATGTCAACAATTTGCTGTCATCTGGATCCATTCCTCCTCGTCGACCGTTCTGATGCCGAGCTCATTTGCTTTCGCGAGCTTGGACCCCGCACCCGGACCTGCGACCAGGAGGTCGGTGTTTTTGGACACAGAACCGGAAACTTTAGCCCCTAGCCTTTCCGCCATGGCTTTCGCCTCGCTTCGCGTCAGTTTCTCCAAGGTACCGGTGAAGACGACCGTCTTTCCCGACAGAAAGGTTCCTGTTGCAGGCTTTTCAACGGGAATGACAGTCAGGTGCGGTGACAAGTCATCCGCGATCACTGCCGTTTCCGGGGTTCCGAAGTATTGTTCCAGGGATCGGATGACAGATGGGCCGATATCATCAAGCTTTTGTAGAGCCGAAGCTTCGGAACCCCCTGTTGCCAAGGCATTCATACCGTTACGAAATGCGTACCAGTCGCCGTAATGGCGAGCGAGGGCTTTGGAGGTGCTCTCTCCCACATGGCGCATGCCGAGCGCGTAAATAAGACGTCCGAGGCCGATCTTCCTGCTTTGGTTAATCGATGCGAACAGCTTCCGTGCGGACGCTTTCCCGTAGCCTTCCTTCGTTTCGAGGCCCTTCTCTGAGCGTGCGCTCCGTTCTTCCAACGTAAAGATGTCGGCCGGGGACTTCACCGGAAGATCGGGATCGTCGAAAAACATTTCAATCTGCTTGTCGCCGAGACCTTCGATATTGAATGCGGCCCTGGACACGAAGTGCTTCAGCAGTTCCTTCCGTTGCGAGGGGCAAGCGGTGCCTCCGGAGCAGCGACGGACCGCGCTTTTGGTGCCTGCGGAAGTGCTCTCCTGGACAATGGCTGTGCGCAGACTGCAGGGGCACATTTCAGGGAACACGAAGCGTTCGGCTCCTTCCGGGCTCTCGATCACTTTCACGACTTGCGGGATTACATCGCCGGCTCTCTGGATTTCGACACGGTCCCCGATGCGAATTCCCAGACGCTGGATTTCGTCAGCGTTATGCAAGGTGGCGTTCGTCACCACCACGCCCCCGACATTCACGGGTTCCAGGCGGGCGACCGGAGTAAGCGCCCCAGTCCTGCCGACCTGGATATCGATGCCGCGAAGGGTGGTCACGGCCCTTTCGGCAGGAAATTTGTGTGCAATAGCCCACCGCGGACTTCTTGAGATGTTTCCAAGACGCTCCTGCAGCGAGAGTTCATCGACTTTATAGACCACCCCGTCGATGTCGTAAGGAAGCTCTGCTCTCCGGAGCATGATTTCCCGGTAATGCGCCAGCATCCCTGCTACGGTATCGACGACGAGAGTCAACGGATTGGTCTTGAACCCATACGATCTCAGTGCAGAGAGCATCGCCGATTGCGTGTCGGCGGGCAGATCGCTGACTTCTCCCCAGGCATAGGCGAAAAACGAAAGCGGACGACTTGCCGTGACAGAGGGATCGATCTGCCGCAGCGAACCTGCCGCCGCGTTCCTCGGGTTGGCAAATTTCGGCCTTCCCCGGCGCTCGTTCTCCTCGTTGAGGACCGAAAAGTCATTCTTGTCCATGTAGACTTCACCGCGGACCTCGAGAATTTCCGGCGGACTTCCTGTTAGTCGCTCCGGAATGTCTCCAATGACAAGGGCGTTTGCGGTGACGTCTTCACCGACGGTTCCGTCACCGCGCGTCGCTGCATGGACAAGGACTCCCCTTTCATATCGCACCGACAAGGATAACCCGTCGATTTTTGGCTCGGCCGTGAACTTCAACATGCGACCCTGCGCCAAATCGAGTTGTTTGCTGACGCGCGCCACAAACGTTTCCACGTCACCGTCCTCGAAGGCGTTGTCCAGCGACAGCATGTGGACGGAATGGTTGATCTTTCCGAACTTCCCGGATGGTGCGGATCCGACCCTGACCGACGGCGAGTCCTCGCGACGGAGAGCGGGGAAAGCGGCTTCGATTTCGGCATTGCGCCTTTTGAGAGCATCATATTCCGAATCCGGAATGGCAGGTGCGCTTTCGTTGTAATAGAGCCTGTCATGCCGTGCGATTTCCGAAGCCAGCCATTCCAGTTCCGCGGCAGCATCATCGGCGTCAAGCTCTTTTATGGTCAGTCCTGTCATATTCTTCCTCATATCCGTTTTTTGGGCCGTCCTGAATTGTTCTGCGGCCGAAGTTATGATGTCCGTGATGTTCGGGAAGCATCTGCAACAACGGCCCCTGATGCCCATTTCCCGGAACACCTTGCCGGGAACGAGCAATTGCCACTCGTCTTGGCTCAGCATCCTATGGACTGCTTCTTTCACCCTGGATTGGGTTACGACGTTGCAGTGGCAAACAATCATTCGGGACCTCCGGGGGAGGGGAGCGGACCGATAATGCAACCCTCAATCGGATGACCTGCAATTTTTCGCCCTTTGGTCCTGGATGCATTTTCCCAGCGCCAGACGCCATTGATTTGGATCGAGGAACCGGGAGCGAGAAGGATTTCCTTTTCCCAAGGGATCGCGTTTTGTTGCTTGTCTGAAGATTCCTTGTCGATGAATGCAGGATCAACTTCTGCTTCGATGATCACGTCTACCCACGATTCGTCGGCCTCCTCCGGCACAAGCAGGCCGTCGGCTGAGATGTCTGACGTATCCTCGGACCAACTTGATTCAAGAAGGCGGTCCACGTCGATCTCGGCGAATTCGTGGGGGAGCACCAGAATCCGGCTGATTGTAACCCGGGTCATTTCGAGGTCCGATCCGCTGAGGCTGACGCTGTTTTTGTCCGGTCAATTTCCGGCTCGATGGCCACCCATTTAGAGGCATCAAAAGAGGATTGCCTTTTGAGGAACAGATACGGTTCGACTGTCTCGCTCCAAAGCCGTACTTCGTCATCGAGGTTGTCCAGCAAATAATCCCCCTCAGAAGTCCTGATTGTCAGGATCGCATGACCTTCCCCGATGCCTCCATTCCGTCTCACGACAGTGAGCAAAGCGTTGGAGGGGGAGAAACCGAATTCCTCGATCAGAATGCGCCTTTTTGCGATCGCGAAATCCTCGCAGTCGGCGAAAAGGGACGGAAAGGTCCAATATTCCGTCAATCCGTAAATCTCATTGTCGGTTTTGGAAACATACAAGGCGTTGACGGCCTTGTTCATCTCTCGGATCGCTCTCCACCTATCGGGGGACATGGATTCAGGTCCACGTGGATAAGGAATGATGCCGCAGTCAGCAGGATTACGGTCACAATAATCGAAATGGCCGACAGGAATTGTCGTTTCGTTTCCGATCCCCATGTTCTTCACTGGCGGAAATGGTTCTGCCGCAGAGAAATCTGCTAGCGAAACCGCCGCAATGAAGCAAAAGATGAACGCGAATCCTTTCATGACGAAATCCTCTTGGGGCGAATTCATATAGAATTGCATTCCCAAAAGAAAGCGGTTTTTGCGATGAGAGCTACGACGCCGATCAATTGTTCTGTCAGCGGCCGGCCGCTGCTTTCACGAAAGAGGTGAAAAGCGGATGCGGAGCCAACGGTGTGGACTTGAATTCCGGATGGAATTGAACGGCAACGAACCAAGGATGGTCTTTCCCCTCAACGACTTCAGGCAACTGTCCGTCAGGGGAAACACCGGTCACCAGGAGGCCTCCCTCTTCTATGGCCGACAAACGTGTAAGGTCGACTTCATACCGATGGCGGTGGCGCTCCGAGATGCTGTCTCTTCCGTAAATCCGGGATGCCAAGGAATCTGCGGCGAGCCTCGTCTCGAATGCGCCGAGCCGCATCGTCCCTCCGAAACCGTCATCCTTCGACCTCTTTTTCCTGTTTCCCTGTTCTTCCCATTCCCGCATGAGGCCCACGACGTGGGTGCCTGTTTCACTGAATTCGCTGGAAGTGGCGTCCGCGAGTCCGCCGCGGCGGGCGGCCGCTATGCACGCGATCTGCATGCCGAGACAAATGCCGAGATACGGGATTTTGCGCTCCAGGGCATAGTTGGCGGCCATGATCTTGCCCTCCGTACCACGCTTGCCGAAACCGCCCGGAACAAGTATGGCGTCGAATCCTTTCAGAAGCTCGGTGCCGCCTTGCTCGATTTCTTCGGCATCAAGCCATTCGACGACAGGTTTCACCTTGTTCGCCACACCCGCGTGCACGAGTGCTTCCGACAATGATTTGTATGCATCCTTGATGGCGTATTTCGCAATGACGGCGATTTTTGTTTCGCCTTGAGGTGACCTGAGTTCGGCACAGAACCTCTTCCATGGTGCCATCCTGATTCTGGGTGCCGGATCAATGCCGAGCACCGACAGAACCTCGGAGTCGAGACCTTCCTTATGGTAAGCCATGGGGACGTCATAGATACTGTCTGCGTCGAGAGCTTGGATTACGCTGCTTTCCCTGACGTTGCAGAACAGGGACAATTTCCGCCTTTCCTCTGCCGGTATCGGCTTCTCCGCCCGGACAAGAAGTATGTCGGGCGATATCCCGAGTCCGCGCAGTTCCTTGACGGAATGTTGCGTAGGCTTGGTCTTGAGTTCTCCTGCGGTCGAAACGAACGGCATCAGTGTCAAATGGATGTAGGCAGCACCTCTCCTAGGCAGTTCGTTACCGAGTTGACGGATTGCCTCTATGAACGGCATGGCTTCGATGTCGCCGACAGTTCCTCCAATCTCGCACAGGACGAAATCCACATCATCGGTGCCGGCAAGAATGAATTCTTTGATTTCGTTCGTGACATGGGGGATCACCTGCACTGTCGCCCCTAGATAGTCTCCGCGGCGTTCCCGCTCGATGATGTTTCTGTATATGCGGCCTGTCGTGATGCTGTCGGTCTTTGCGGCCGGACGGCCGGTAAATCGTTCGTAATGACCGAGGTCGAGATCGGTTTCCGCCCCGTCTTCCGTAACGAAAACTTCTCCGTGCTGCGAAGGAGACATCGTTCCCGGGTCCACGTTCAGATACGGATCCAGTTTCCTCAATTTCACGTCGTAGCCTCGCGACTGGAGAAGGGCCCCAAGGGATGCGGAGGCTATCCCCTTGCCGAGAGAAGAAACAACCCCGCCGGTAATGAATATGAACTTCGCCATGATTGCCGCCTCTGCGATGCGTGTCTCAGAAGATGGTCCGGCGAGGCCAGGCAATTGGCAATCGGAGAAGTTTTGCCGGGACTTGCAGTCGGGTATCTGGAGGTGTAACTCCCCCCGGTCCGACATGGAGGTCCAGATGAATGTAATGAGCACGTCGGCCGAGACCCATGACCTCGTCGAACTGACGACCGAAGTCGTTTCGGCCTACGTTTCCAATAATCCTGTCCCTGCTTCCGAATTGGCGGGGATCATTGAGAACGTCCACAGCACCCTCAGGGGACTGACATCGGCGACGGGACAGGAAGTAAAGGAGGAAAAAGCGCCGGCCGTTCCGCTCAAAAAATCCGTGAAAGCGGATGCGATCATATGCCTTGACTGCGGAAAAGGCTTCAAGTCGTTGAAGAGACATCTGGCAACTCACCACGGGATGTCGCCTGCAGACTACAGGACAAAGTGGGGTCTTCCCGGCGATTACCCGATCGTCGCGCCGAATTATGCCTCCGCCAGATCTGAACTGGCCAAACAAATGGGGCTTGGAAGGAAGAAAAAGCAGAGCGGACGACGGCCACGCAAAAAATCCGCAACTGCGGCTGAGACGCAATAGAGGGTGCTTTCGAGGCACCTCGTTATCCGAGAACGTGAGTCCGAGACAACGGAAGGCGGTTCAGGCCGCCTTCTGCTTCAACCAAGACCAGAGGCCAAGGTCTAGCACCATTCTGGCCAGGCGCTCGGGACCGACAACAATGATGCTCTCGTTGGCGGTCTCGGGAACGTCTCCTGAATGGTAGACGAAAAACATGCGTCCATAGAGAGCCGAATTTTCAACCTCAGCCGAATACTTTTCCAGATCGGCCTTTGTTGCGTAGGACTTCACCTGTACGAACACCCGCTCCCCGGTCGTCGGGAGAAGCAGTTCGATGTCTACGGTCTTCTGTGTTTTGCCCGTAGTTCCAATTCTTCGCCAACCACTTGCCGAAAACACGAGCTCAACCAACAGCTCAAAATCCTTCCAAGTCAAAATTTTCATCAGGTCCCTGATTGCCCGGAGCATCGCCGCTTCGGCTGTCTCAGCGGCCATCGCTTGTGGCGACAACTGGTCATTGATACGGCGTAGCAGGTAGTCCTTTTGAGCAATTCCGCAGATGGTCCCGCGGAACATTTCCACCTTGATGAGGTCGCCCGAAAGGCGATCTCTTGAAAGGAGCGTTCCGTTCAGGCTCGTTTTGTGCCAACCGTCTACGGTTGTCCGCAACTTTGATTTGTCCTGTAACAGAAGGACCTCTCCTTTCGGCCTGCACCAATGCAGCATGCCATCATGGAAGGTCACGAACACCGTGTCGGGGCCGGATTCATAAAAGGCCCGGATCTGGTTGGCATCACGTTGTCCGGCTCCTCTGTTGCCGCGGACCTTTATCCAGAAATCGGCGATATTGTCCCATCTGCCCTGAAGGCAATCGTCATGGTTTGCCTGGTGATAGCCGAACCTGAGGCTTCCGTTTGCGATGCAATCCCGTTCCCACTCGCCGCCCCTCCCAAGCTTGATGTAGTACGCACGCGTTGCGGAAATCTTGTCCATAGTTACCCCACCGATCTTCCCGTTGCCTTTTACCTCGTGACAGCAAATTTGGCCATGTTTGGATCTGGAGGCATCTTCTTATCGATCGAAGGCCACATTGTTGCCGTAACATTGTCGATGTGATTGATCCGTCACAAGGAACGCAACGATGAAATGGCTGTTTCCGTTGATTGCAATATGGGCGTCTGCGGCTATTGCCGGGGAGACCTCGAAGTCTGGTCAGGTCACGGCCGAGGCGGTAACGGAAGCCGATCACAAGTGCTTGCCCCTGAGGACCCCGGGCATTGCCGAGAGTTCGGACAGCTATGGCAAGTATGTTGACCGCCGCTGCTCGCGCCCTGTTCAGTCTGCTGACACCGACGAACAGGTCAGGTAAGATCCCGCTTTATCGGTATCGGTTTGGTCGGATGGAAATCAAATGGGTGACGTCAGGTCAGGCCCGAAGGTTTCAAATCTTACGAATACGTAGGCATTGGCGGCGAAATCGTTGATCACTTCGCCTGTTTGCGGAATCTTAAAGGGTTCTTTTCCTTCGCGCACATTTTGGGACACGTTTTCTGCAGCGTAAAGATTTCCGTCTATTGATCGAATCTTGAAGAAGATATTTCCGATCGGTTCCGGTCCGGCGGTAAGGATGGCCAATATCGGGACGACCTCTGTTACCGATCTTCCCAAAATTGCTGACAGCTCGCCAAGATCGGTTTCCTTGCTAGGGTTGTCTTCAACCCATTCCAGGAGGCTTTTGATGTCATTCCACTGCGGGGTTTCTGACCAGTGTTCCTCAAAATATCTGAAATGATCGTTGAATGATTTGCTCATTGAGTTAGCTTCAATGTTAACGCGTTTCATGGAATTTTGGCTTGGAATTCCGGTGCCTCTGCATACTCAGGCAAAAGTGTCCCGACTATTGCTTTCACGGTTTTCTCGCCCAGCATATGCCTGGCCGCGGTTCGATGATATCCATCCCATAGAACTGCATGCATGGAATCGATTTTTACGAGGCACACTTCTTCATGGATCGGTCGATCGAACATATTTGAGAAACGGTCCGGGTCGCCATCATCCGCCCACATTTTCATTTCGTCACGCATCCACTGCTCCCAATCCTCGGGCGCGTCCGCAATGTGTTCGATGGGGAAATCTTGGATTTGCCAGCAGTATTCTGCTGCAGGACGCCCGGCGGGATGGTTCTCCCCGTACATGGCGTTTTCCCATAATGCCGCATATTCGATGAGAGCTCGATCAGGGCGCTCAGAGATGTCGTAATCTGATGACCGAAGCAAAGAGGTCCTCCAGGGTTCGCCATTTTAGCCTCCCGGAAGCGTAGGCTTGAAGTTCGAAAGGCAAAACCGTCATATGTTATTCTCGGGATGAAATCCTGATTAGATCAGTGCGTAAGGCCGCATTCTACGGCTTACGATTGCAAACCACCGAGTGGGTTCAGAATATAGGGCTATCCGTCATTGGAGGTTGATCCGTGATGGTTCCTGCTTCCGCGAAACGTACCTGAAGGCCGCGGATGCGGCCTCCCCGGCAGAGGAATCTCCACAGGCGTCGGCGGGGAGACGGATCTCCCCGACCCGTTCGGGCTGGGGCTTGCTTCCGGCTTTTTCCGGCAGAAGAAAATCCGGACAGCGAACTGCCCGGATTTCATGAGCCTCAGGCATTTTCCGCAGTTGGGACATCGCCAAGCTGCCATTGCGGACATTTTAAGCTGCAGGAGGACAAACTATGTTGCCCTCCTTACTTACTTACCACCTTTTAGCAGCAGTGGAGCACCGTTCTCTTTTCGACCGCTTCTCCGCAAGCAAAGCGAGCCGCCTTGCCCGTGCCGCGACTATTTCAGGATGATCGTGGCGAAAAAGGCTCCCAGCCCCGTTTGTAGCTTCATACATTTTTGCATTATGAAGCCAAGAATCGAATTCACCGAATAGGTTGATGAATTCCCGCTGCCCAGATTCAATGGCGTCTTTCCGATAAAGTGGGATCATCGTTTCTAATGGCTTTAGCCAGCCCAGTTCGATGTACTGTCGAATGGTCGGGATTGCATATTCCTCCAGTCGATTCAATTTTTCCGTGTACATCTTTGATCTCCCATGAGGCCAACTCTCATATGAGATGAGAAATCCGCCGGCTGCCACTATAAATAGTGTCGGCTTACCGTTTCTCGTGCTCCAAACATTGGGACATTGCCAGGCTGCCATTGCGGACAAAGCATATTGCCACTTCCCGATCGTGCGGCGCACATTCCCCGGAAGCAAAGAGCGCAGCGTCAGTCACTGTTCTGTGGTACGTGTCATATTGCGCTTACCTTCCGCCGCCTCGATGAATTCGGTAAGCGCTTGCATGATGACTTTGCCCCATGCTGGCTGATGACCTAGTCGGTCTGTCCTCCCTCCGTGGTGATCAGGCCAAGCATCCGTGCAACTGCCGTCTTCAGCATAGAACGCGTCCATGTTGACGGCCTTGATAGCATTGGGATTGAAACTCATATCAACCCGCTCGGTGATCTGCGCGACTGCATCGCGCTTGAATTCGTCACTGAAATTGCCAGTCCCCATCATGGCCTCCTTGCCTCAAAATTAGGGAAGAAGGCATCCACAAATCTAGGGCTATTCAGGACCTCAATTTTCAGAGTCTTGGTCCGCCGACTAAGGCCGACCAGCACGTGACAATCGTTTTCATCGATCCATGGCTCGATAAAGGCAGTTCCTTCGAATAAGTTCAGCCGCGCTTTGACGTATCCTCGATCATCGTCCTCAGTGCCGATGAATTCGCGAGTGAGCCGGATCTGTTCGACAACTCGGTCCAACTCGGCCGACTCTCAGTGGCCGTGTTGATCCTGTGACGGACGTGGCTGGGCCCCACCTTCGGCTTTTTCCGGCAACAGAAAACCCGGGCAGTTCGTTGCCCGGGTTTTAATGAGCTTCAGCCATTTTCTGCAGTCGGGACATTGCCAGGTTGCAAGAGGGCAAACTATGTTGCCCTCTTCATCTAGATTGCAGAAGAGCAACAATACAACTACAAGTTGCTCAAGGATAAAATCAACTGCAACCTGAAGTTGTGCCGCAATCGATACATACGGAGCAGCTCCCGTTGCGTTTTACGTTGAAACTCTGACATGTAGTGCAGCTATCTCCAGTGAAACCCTGAAGCTTCGCAAGGGCCGACTTGTCAGCCTTTGAACCAGCGGAAGAAGCAGTTTTCGGTTCCGGCCTGTCGGCACGTTCAAAAAGGCCATTTACAACCTTGGATACAGGCTCTTCCTTGATATCCTGTCCGCCCGAAATCACCTTCATGCTCCGGAGTTTCGGAAGCCGTCCCCGTGCAAACCCGGTTGAGGCGACGCTCTGGACAACGCTATCAACGATCTCGCCATCACCGCTCTCGGCCGCGCCCTTGCCGATGGTATCAGGCATGATGTCCTGCGGCATCACATGAGCAAGGTCCTCCCTGCCGAGATAGGAAATCGCCAGCTCGCGGAAAATGTAGTCGATCACAGAAGTCGAGTTCTTGATCGCTTCGTTTCCGATCACGATGCCGTTTGGCTCGAAGCGTGTGAAGGTGAATGCGTCGACGAATTCGTCGAGGGGTACGCCATGCTGGAGGCCAAGGGAGATCGCCATGGCGAAGTTGTTCATCAATGACCGGAAGGCAGCGCCTTCCTTGTGCATGTCGATGAAAATCTCGCCCAGGGATCCGTCCTCGTATTCTCCCGTGTGCAGGTAGACCTTGTGCCCGCCGATCGAGGCCTTCTGGGTGTACCCCTTGCGGCGGTTCGGCAGACGGCGGCGTCCTGGATGGCGCTCGACGATACGTTCCACGACCTTCTCGATGACCTGGACCTGCGTTGCCAGCGTCTCTTCCTCTTCTTCCCCGTCTTCGATAAGGGAGGAATTGAGGGGCTGGGAGAGCTTGGAGCCGTCGCGGTAAAGCGCGTTGGCCTTGAGGCCGAGTTTCCATGACAACATGTAGGCCGCCTTCACGTCTTCGACGGTTGCGTCCCGCGGCATGTTGATCGTCTTCGAGATCGCTCCGGAGATGAACGGTTGGGCCGCCGCCATCATGCGGATGTGGCTCTCGGTCGAAAGATAACGGGTGCCGAGGGAACCGCACAGATTGGCGCAGTCAAAGACCGGAAGGTGTTCAGCCTTCAGGTGCGGAGCTCCTTCAACGGTCATCGCACCGCAGACATGCAGGTTGGCTGCCGCGATTTCATCCTTGCTGAAACCGAGGAACGTGAGGAGATCGAACGACGGGTTGTCGAGCTGATCGGCAGGGACGCCGAGCTTTCCGGTCAGGAATTCGTCACCGAATGTCCAGCGGTTGAACACGAACCTGATGTCGAATGCCGTTTTCAGGCTTGCCTTCAGCTTGACGAGCGCTTCGTCGTCAAATCCCTTGGCGCGGAGCGTGCCGGGGTTGATTGCCGGGGCTTGATCGAGATTGCCGTGCCCGGTCGCGTAGGCTTCGATCTCGGCGATCTGTGCTTCGGAATAGCCGAGCGTGCGCAAAGCTGCCGGGACCATCTGGTTGATGATCTTGAAATAGCCGCCGCCGGCCAGCTTCTTGAACTTCACCAGGGCGAAATCAGGTTCGATTCCGGTGGTGTCGCAGTCCATCACAAGCCCGATGGTGCCTGTCGGGGCGATGACGGAAACCTGTGCGTTGCGGTATCCATGACGCTGGCCAAGTTCGTGAGCGTCGTCCCAAGCTGCCGAGGCAGCCAGGGCGAGTCTGGCGTCCGGGCATTCGTCGGCTTTGAAGGGAACAGGGAGGACCGACAGGTTTTCATAGGCACCGAGGTCAGGATGTGCCTCACGGCCGACGCCATGGGCGGCGCGGCGGTGGTTCCGGATCACGCGGAGCATATGTTCGCTGTTCTTGGCATAACCCGGGAACGCTCCGAGCTCTGCCGCCATCTCGGCTGACGTGCGATAGGAATGGCCGGTCATCAGAGAGGAGACCGCTGCGCAATAAGCGCGACCTTCCTGGCTGTCGTACGGAATGCCGAGCGACATGAGCAAGCCGCCGATGTTGGCGAACCCAAGTCCGAGCGTCCTGAACTCGTACGAACGCTCTGCGATGGCTCGCGACGGGAATTGGGCCATGGCAACCGAGATTTCCAGGGCGATCGTCCAGAGTCGGACGGCATGTTTGTAGCCTTCAACGTCGAACGAGCCGTCCGCGTGGCGGAAGCGCATCAGGTTGATGGATGCGAGGTTGCAGGCGGTGTCGTCGAGGAACATGTACTCGGAACAAGGATTCGAGCCGTTGATGCGGCCGGATTCCGGGCACGTATGCCAGTCATTGATCGTGGTGTCGAACTGCAGTCCCGGGTCGGCCGATGCCCATGCGGCATATCCGATCTTGTCCCATAGGTAGCCTGCGTCCAAGGTCTTCGCGACTCCTCCGTCTGTCCGGCGGGTCAGGTTCCACTTGCCGCCTGTTTCGACGGCCCTGAGAAACTCGTCCGACACTCGGACCGAGTTGTTGGAATTCTGACCGGCCACCGTGGAATAAGCCTCCGAATCCCAGTCGGTATCATAGGCACGGAACTCGATTGCCGTGTATCCTTGCTTGGCGAGCTGGAGGACACGCTGGATATAGCTGTCGGGCAACATGGCCTTTCGCGCGTCGCGGATGGCAGTTTTCAGCTCAGCGTTTTTGGAGGGGTCAGTCTTACCGTCGCCTTCATGTTTCGCGATTGCCTGCATGACGGACGTAAGACGCTTGGAAGCGAGCTTGGAGCCTGCCACAAGGCTGGCGACCTTTTCTTCCTCGATCACCTTCCAGTCGATGAACTTCTCGATATCGGGATGGTCGACGTCGACGATGACCATTTTGGCAGCGCGGCGGGTGGTGCCGCCGGACTTGATGGAGCCGGCCGCTGAGTCGCCGATCTTGAGGAAAGACAGCAAACCTGAAGACTTGCCGCCGCCGGAGAGGGGTTCACCTTCGCCGCGAAGCGACGAGAAGTTGGATCCGGTGCCGGAACCATACTTGAAGAGCCGCGCCTCACGGACCCACAGGTCCATGATTCCGCCCTCGTTCACAAGATCGTCCGAAACGGATTGGATGAAGCAGGCATGCGGCTGCGGGTGCTCGTAAGCGGACTGCGAGACGGTCAGTTCGTGAGTGAACGGATCGACATAGAGATGCCCCTGGGCGGGGCCGTCAATGCCGTATGCCCAATGAAGGCCCGTGTTGAACCACTGCGGGGAGTTCGGGGCGGCCATCTGCGCCGCCAGCATGTAGCACATTTCGTCATAGTAGGTGCGGGCGTCCTCCTCGCTCGAGAAGTAGCCGAGCTTCCAGCCCCAGTATGTCCACGTGCCCGCAAGGCGGTTGAAGACCTGTCGGGCGTCATTTTCGCCGCCGAACTGCTCATCCTCATGAAGGACTGCAAGCGCTGCGATGTCCGGCTCCGAACGCTGCAGCCAAGAGGGAACGCCTTCCTCATGCACGCGACGGAGGCGGGCCGGGACACCACGCTGGCGGAAATACTTCTGGGCAAGGATGTCCGCCGCAACCTGGCTGTAAGAGGCCGGTACGACAATGTTTTCCTTCAGGAACACCTGCTTCCCGTCCGGATTCCTGATTTCGCTTCGGGCGGTCCTGAATTCGATTGAAGCGTACGGGTCCTGGTTCGGCGTGGTAAAGCGGCGTTCGATGCGCATGGTGGTTCCTCTGCAAAGCTGTTACGTGAAACTTGGAAATCCAGGAGGGCCCTCGAGGACCCGGAAAACCTAAGGTGAGCCCATTCTTGCAGAAGGACAAATCCTTCCGCAAGATCCGATCCCGTTCAGTAATTCCATTGTTCTTTCCGATGTTTGGGAGGAATCTTTGATAGCCGATCCTGGGTTCCTTTGTCCCAAATCCGGTTTACTCCGGGGCTTTTCTGCTGGCAGGTTCAACATTTCGTCGAGGAAGAAAATTTTTTGGGGTAGGGGTGACTGACGAATTTTGGCAGGTTTTGTCAACCGCCTGAAACCAAATAAGTTACTGATTTCATTAATCAAAAAGGAATTTGACAATCCTCATCGGATACTTGTCCGATCACATCGCTCTCGGTAGCAGGATCCGCCTTCGCATCGGATTTCAACGACGAAAGTCTGCCAAGCCCACCGCCGGCCTTCATCGGCGTCGCTTTGGAAGCAGGATTCGCTGCGGGAGCTTCGGCAGAACTGTCGTCGATATCCATGGCCGCGACCTCGCCTCCATACTGGTTGACGATGATCCGGGCTTGACCGTTGCGGTCGTAGTCTAGTTCGCCGAACACTTTCACACGTTTGCCGACCCTGGCATAATTCTCGAGAAAGCTGATAGAGAACTGGTTGTAGCACTCCACCCTGTGAAGTTGGGTTATTCGCCTGGATTCCCCATTCACCTTCAGGAACTTTTCGGTTTCGACAGACAGCACCGCGAAGGGTTTGTTCGAGGCTGTCTTCTTGAATTCGGGTGCGTTCTTCAAAACGCCTATTATGCGAACGTCATTGACCGAAGTCATGGCATGAACTCCGTTGAAACTCATTCTGTTGACAGGGTAGCACCACCAGAACAACGATCAACCGAATCCTTGCCTAAGGACTCGTTTTTTTACCCCGTTTTCGACGCGCAGTCTCTGGATGAGAACGGTTTGACAGTCACTCCTGCCTGTTTTAGACGAACCGTCAGTTCCATTACCATGCCCGCGGGAAGCGACAAGATGCTGTCGACCATCATTCAGGAAAGGCAATCGGATATCCGTTATCCTGACGGGTACCTCCATGACGATTGCCTGAACGGTATCCGTGAAAGAGTGCAGCGGGCGGAAAAGTTCGTGCTCGATCCGCAAGCAAGCGCGATGGCGGCCTCTGTGGCGTTGTCCAAACCGTCATCGATCTTGAAGTCTCTCATTTTCACCAAGCTGCCAGCCGACCCGATGTGGATCGAGTTCGCCAACGAGGATACGAGGACTGCCATGGCGCGCCTCGGCAGTCCGAACAGGCAAACCGAAAGTTTCAAGGTGAGAATGGAACGGTCCGGGTACCTGTTGTCCTATGACGGCGACGACATCATCATGGAGTTCGTCCATAACGACAGAATCCCGCAGACAGGCCGTTCGATCGCGGATCTAGCGCCGGTCAGGGGGAGGTTCGTTATCAAGGACTTCGAGTTCAATGCCGCACTTGCAGCGGATCTTGCGTCAGTTCTCAGGAGCGACACGGACCCGGAGGCGCGGGACAAGGTCAAGCAGCATCTGAATATAATCACAAACGATCCCGATGAAGCTGCCGCGGCACAGGAACTCAGGGAACGGTTACATTTCGTACCCCATCCCGACTTGGCAACGGTGCGCAAAAACATGGTCAGGTTGAGCGGCGAAGAGCGGACCAGAGAGATAGAATCCAACCAGGCGATGGACATGCGCCGTTTGTGGGAGATGCAGATTCTCCCCGCTCTCATTCTGCTCAACTGCCGGAATGCGGTCGATGCCGAAGTCGTGCCTGCTCCCGGGAAGCTGAACAAGCAGCGAGCCAAGAAGGGGAGACCCCCAATCCCGGAGCATCGGCTCGTGAAAATCCATCTGTCCCCATCCAAAAAGCGCATTTACGCGGAGGGCGGCGGCGGGGGTAGTCCGATGAGAGGCGGCCTCGTGATCGGGCATTTCAAAGTCCGAAAGAGCGGGATCTACTGGTGGTCTCCCCACTGGCGCGGTCCGGTTAACGACACCCCCGGTGAACGGACTTTTGTACTCACGCGGTGACGCTAACGTTCCGGGTCGGCGAAACGGCCGCTTCGATCTGCGGCCATGCCTCATCGGCCGAAACCGTCCCGTCCGCGATTCCCGTCAGGCACGGCGAAAACTCGGTGAGCGAGAATACGACCTCGGAGCTGTCCCATTTCCGCAGGATCACCTTCGATAGAGCTTCGTCGAGATTGTCCAGCCTTCCGGCCGCACGAAGCGTTTGCACCCGAAGCAGGTCGGCTTCTGCGGCCAGACGCAGACGTTCGGAAACAGTGGCGTCCGTCCTGGCTGCAGAGATCTGGTCGATGCGATTGTGCTCGATCATGTGATCGGTGGCTGCCCGCTTTGCCGACCTCAGCAGTTCGGCCAACGCTTGCAACAGCGTAGAACCGGGACCATCCCGACAAAGGACGATCTCGACCAGTTTTCTCGCCGACCTGGTCCTGTCTGCTTTCGCGTTCTCTATGCTGCCTTCGATGCGCTCGAGTTCGAGGACAGCGTCTGAAACGTCCTTTTCTTCCGCGGCCAGAACTTTTCGTTCGCGGGCTTCTTCTGCCTCGATCTCCTGCTTGATCTGTTCATATCGGTCAGAACATTCTTGCCGCCAAATGGCGCATCGATCTGCATATTGAGAAGCTTCCGTGTAATGCTCGGAAGCCGCAGCAAAACCGATCTCCTCCGCGAGCCAGCCATCGATCCTGGCCAACGGGCGGAAACGGCGGTAGGACTGGGTTCCGTATCCGCATGCCAGGAGATAGCGGAACAGTAGGTTCCGTTCATATTTCTTCTTCAGTTCCCGTGCGATCTCGTCGGCTTCGGCAGCCCATGTGCCGATTTGTCGGACGTGTTGCGCAATCACGGAAATCTCTTGCTGAAGATCGAGTATCCTGATGTTTCTCCGGATTGCGCGCCCGACCTTCTCTTTCTTGGCGGCAAGTCGGCATTTTGCTTCCTCAACGGCGCTCTCGGCCTGGGGGATCAGGTTTGACAGACGGGCAATTTCGGCATCCGCCTGTCGGATGGTCGACAGAAGGGTCCGTGCTTCGGAGCGGCGTTCAGCCAGCTTCCGCTCGATATTTCGGACGTCCTCGTCCGGTGCGTTCCCACCACTTGCCGCACAGCTGCGCCATTGGAGAATCTCGTTTCCACGAAGGCTTGCCAGCTTCTCATCACAATCCAGAAGTCGGTCAGCGCTCCTTACGACATCCCTCAATGCCACCGATCGCTCAAAGATGAGGATTTCCGCAAGCCTGATACCGTCGATCATTCGGCGTGCTCCTGCCAATTAACGAGAATGCGGCCATCGGTTTTGATGCTCCAGTCAATTCCGCTTTTGCCCGAAGATCCCGCCACCGGATTGGCGAACGTTCCGTTGTCGGATTTTTCTGCTGCGAGACGGATGAACTCATCCTCGGGAACGAGGACAGCGAATGAAGATGTGCGATGGCGTGTCCCGCTCATCATGTCTTCTACGTCGACAAGTTCGGGTTTTCCGTCCTGTCCGACCGCCTCTACAACGATGAAGTGCTGCTCGGTGCCGTCTTCCGAAGGCATCCAGAATCCACTGGTTTTTTCGTTGCCCTCGGCGATTTTTATGACCGCTTTTTTGTCATGGCCGACAAGGTCAGCTTGCCTGGAGACCTTTTCCGCTCGATCGAGCGCAGTTTCGATGCGGGTGACCATGGCGAGCAATTCCGGGTCCTGAAGATTTGCCGCGTTGGAAGATGCCGCTGCCGGAAGCGGGACTGTTGCAGTTGCCTTTGGTGAGGGGCTGCTGTTGTGGCCGTCTGAAACTCGTAGCCCTTTGCCAGTTTGTGCGGTTTCGGCTGCAACTGACTCGAGGCTGCGGGACTTCGGTTCCGGAAGGCTGCTCACGAAAGAAAAAACGAAGATTGCCAAAAAGACCGCAACCAAGGACGCACATGTAATCTTTCCAAGGTTGAGCATGGCAAATCCAGCCACACGGGCCTTGAAAGACGGCTTTTTCAGCCGGATTTCCCTCGGCAACGGCTCGCCGGGCAGGCTGCTGTATAGCTCCTTTCTGAATCCTTCTTCGTGCATCCACGGAACTCCGCTGACAAACTGCTCAATGATTAAGTGCAGTGGAGAAGGACGCTGTCAACAGGATTTGGGGGACAAATCCTTACATGCTGTTGCTGCGTAAGGACTCAAATCTATTCGCTTGGTTTACGAAATCCAGTAACTCGAAAAAGTCCTGCTCGTAGGGTTTGAAGGCTTGCTTCGCATCGGCGATGCTCTTCCCGTCCATGGCAGCGGCGGCCTCACGTATCAAATCTGCAACTTCCTCCGGCAGGTTGGTGATCGGCACTGGTTTCATGCCAGCGATCCATCCGGGATTGAGAAGCGATGGATCCTTGACCAACGATTTCATGCGCTCTGTCGGAATGCAGGTTGGGCCGGGAACAGGAAAATAGACATCGGAACATCCGAGCAGCGATTTTCCTTTTGCGATGCCGTTCCCGCAACTTTCGACAATGCCGAAATTACGTATGCGGCCATACAAGAATATCCCGAAAATATCGCCCGCCTTGGGTTCTTCTTCCCAGTTTTCCATTACAAGCCCCATGCCTTTCAAGAAATTTTGCGAGCGGGGGACGCAAGGCAAAAGGATTCATGTTGCAATGGTACCGACCGAGACACCATATTAGCCATGGAGGTCGAACGATGGATATCGAAGGACTCACGATTAAGTCGGAGCCGTCAGGTGTTGTTGTGTACTTTCCTGCAGGAGGGAAGGGATACAGACATATCAGTCTCGCCGTGTCAGGTACGAATGCCACCGTCTCGTACAGGGAAGGCAAAACTCTTCCCGGACTGCAACCTGGTGAGCAGGTCGTAATCGCGAACTGGAATGAGCAACTCGCCGAACGTGTGGTCCGCGCACTGGCTTCGTTGCATCTGGGGGTGTTCGAGGCGGAAAATGCCTATACGGCGTGCGATCTGGCGATGATCGAGCGTGGCTTCCAGATTGGAATATCTGACCAGGGGTCGCATGTCTGGCTCAATTCAGCCGGACCCTACTACCGATTCATCACCAAGAATGCCGAAGGAGGCCTGCCGTCTCTCATGGATGAACCGTGCCAGATGATCCATGGGGTCCAGGGAGGAAGTCGTGCCATCGTTCAGGCCGATAACATGAACACTCTCCTGGAGGTCTTAGACACCGGCAATCTCCCTCCCGTCATGCCGTTCCCCGGGGTTGAGACATTGGTGTTGAGGCGCGGGAGCGCCAAGGTCCATTGAACCGCACTGGTTGAACGTCGAAGTCCGCCTGTGGTAAGACCCTCAGCTCGATGAAAGGTGGGAAATGTATCAGCCCAAGAACAGGATTTCTGATCCGCTTCCGGTGCTGCAGATCAAGATCGACCATGCGGAGGGTACATTCACCAGTTGCCCGAACGGTATGGCCGTCAGCGCAATGTGGGGCATGAACGGAACAAAGCCCGAAGTGCCGGACGGTTTCCTTGCAGATCAAAGCGAGATATTCAATCCGGTCTCGCTCCAGCCCCTGCCGGGAGTGGCTTCAGTGATTTCGGGTGGCGAAGCAGTGGTCTACCGCAGCGATGACCTCGTCATTCCGATGACTGTTGAGGAACTGTTCCGCTTCATGAAGCTGGACTTGAGACCTGAAGAATATTTCGCGCTCAGAAACCGCTACGGCATGTTTTTCGAGATCCACGAGGACTTTTATCACCCTGATACGGGGGAAGCTCTACAGCCGCGGGGCGCATGAACTTCATGGAGCTGGCGCTGGTCCTAACGACAGCCTGAAGTGACTGGCCGAAAGGGGCCCAGTCAAGACCAATTTCCCTGGCAGCCCGAAGGGGAGTGCGAGTTCCGTTTCGAGGCTGTCGGAGGTTCCGTCCTCCGGGTCGACCATCAGCTTGGCGGTTGGCACGTCCACGACTTCAATGACAGTTTCGGACCCTTTCTGTTCGGCGAACCACAGCGCGTCCTCGAAAATTGTGGTGAGGTAGAGAAACCGTGGCTGTCCCTGGTTTGCCCCACGGGTGCCTGAACGGGGATGCCATCCGCGTTGCAACAGGACATCGGCCGCTTCGGGTGTCGTCCCGTGATACAGGACCGGGATCGTCTCGGGCATCATCTGGGCATTCCTGCCCGTTGGGGACGCCAAGGGTCGTAAAGCAGGGGCAACTTGGTGGAATACGTAACTGTTTCGGTCTCGAATCCGCAAGCCGCCACCGCCTCATCGATATCCAGGCGGGCTGCCGACAGGTAAGGCACGTCAGGGAAACGCACGATGTTGCCGATGATGCGGGAAGCGGAGTATGCCCTGCCTGCGAAATCAACCATAGCAGGATCCGCCCCTCTGATGATGGTGCGGATTTTCGTGCTCGTCATGGCATAGTCCATAAAGCCGCAGTCATGCCCGCCGGAAAAACGGATCGTCTTGTCTTGGAGGATTTCAGGCAGCTTTGCCCGGATGTCCCGGTAATGGTCACGGAACGATGCCCGGTCGGTGGATGCGTCCATCAAAAGGATCGGAACCCCTGGGTTGATTGTTTCGGAAACGAGCGCCGCTGCCAGCGCCGCAAATGCAGTTCCGGAGCCGTCGGGAATTCCTACGAAGATGACGCGGTCACCGTGGTGTTTGGCCATTTCCAGGGCATCGTCGACCATGGAATTCTCTGTGACAGCGATAGCCTCCGTGTAGACCGAGCGAACAGAAAGAAGCCGTGCGAGTTGGTCGATACGATCGTCGCTTTCAGGCATCTCCTTGAAGCGTCGGTCCGCAATGACAACAGGTACAATCCGTCTCATGCATTGCCTCCTGGTTCCAAATCGAGGATTGCCCGGGTGCACGCAACTTCAAACCACTTTCACCAAAGTCCGTCTCCTTTTGCCGACAGAGACGATAAACGGAGGGACTCCACGTTGAAGTGAAAGCCTCGGGTCGCTGACAACCGCACCGTCAAGTTTGACGGCTCTACTCTCCACGAGACGCCTGGCAGAACTGTTGCTTGTTGCGAAACCTGCCAGCACCAGCATTTTCAACAGTCCGATCTGTTCACCATCTGACTGGATCTGTAACGGCATCGCTCCCGATCCGCCCCGGAAAAGCGCTTCGGCGTGGCTGCGGGAAGCAATCGCTGCATTTCGGCCGTGCACAAGCGACGTCACCTCGTCCGCAAGCAGGATTTTGGCTTCGTTGATCGTTGCCGGGTTGGCACAAAGGTTCCGTATCCGGTCGGCCGGAAGCTCCGTAAGCTGCAGGAGCAGACGTTCGGTATCGGCATCCGGCATGTTCCGCCAGAACTGCCAGAAGTCTCGGGGGTGTAGTTTATCTGGTGAAAGCCAAACGGCACCGTCCGCCGTCTTTCCCATCTTTCGGCCATCCGAGGTAGTCAGGAGGGGCACGGTCAACCCGAAAAGCTGCTTCCCGTCCACCCGCCGCGCGAGATCGATGCCGTTGACGATGTTCCCCCATTGGTCCGAGCCACCCATTTGGAGCAGGCAACCGTGCCTTCGGGACAGTTCGACGAAGTCTGCAGCCTGAAGCAACATGTAACTGAGTTCGAGCATTGTCAGGCCATCGGAAATCCTGTTCTTGACGGACTCCATCGACATCATGCGCGCGGCAGTGAAATGGGTTCCGACGGACCTCATGAAGTCGATCAGCCGGGCTCCTTCCAACCAATCCCTGTTGTCGACGAAGAGGACATCGTCAGCATGTTCTCCGAGCACGCCTTCGATGTTCCGCCGGATGCCGGCAACATTGGCGGCGACCGCTTCGGCAGAAAGAACTGGCCGAGTGGAATTCCTGAAACTCGGGTCTCCGACGAGTGATGTCGCGCCGCCCAGCAGTATTATCGCACGGTGTCCCGATGCCACGAGCCTGCGGACTGCGACGAGCACAACCAAATGCCCCACATGCAGGCTGTCGGCGGTCGCGTCGAAACCCGCGTAAGCCGTCACGTTGCCTTCCGCCATGAGGCGATCCAGTTCCGTTCCGTCTGTGCACTGGTTCATGAGCCCACGTGTCCTCAACTGCTCGAGAAAACCGGGCTTGGAGATAGCAAGCTGATGCATTTCTGGGTTCCCTTTCCTGGACAGGCCGCGGGCCGGGAACACGGAAAAATGTCGCCGACCTGCGGCGACATCGATACGAGCAAGATCGACTGCGGCCGCGTTTATAGCGGGCAGCGATAATATGCAACGATGCGTGTGTTATCCTTGCTCATGGGAAGATCGTGGACTGTGCTTCTGTTGTTGTCAACGCGCGGCGGTGCGAGATTCTCGTTCAAGAAGCTCATTTATTCCCGTCCGGCTTCATGAAAACGATCCAATGGGATTTCGCTGTCTTGCCGCATCGGTTGCCGAACAGAGGTCTTTCCGGCGTCAGCTTCAGGACCTCGGAAACACGGATGTCGTGTTCGTTCCACTTGAAAATGAGTGTGCCGTTGCTCTTCAGAACGCGGAAGCACTCGGAAAACCCTGACCGGATATCCTCCCGCCAGTCTTCCCCAAGCTTTCCGTACTTTTTCGCCAGCCACCCTGTCTTGCCGTTCCGGATGAGGTGTGGAGGGTCGAACACCACCAGGTGAAAGGTCTCGTCTTCGAATGGCAGGGAGCGGAAATCCAGCAACATGTCAGGACGGATGACCAACTCGCGACTGCCGCCGGCGCTGGACCTGTCCTTTAGCGTATGGCTCTCGCTCCGGATATCGCCGAACACCGCCCTATGATCGGAGCGGTCGAACCAAAACATCCGGCTACCGCTGCACGGGTCCAGGACTGGCCTCAAGCTGCATCCCCTTCCACCAAGATCGGTCATCGCGTCGGCTGTCACATCTGGATGAATTTGCAGCGCTAGCTCACTCGAGGACCCGGACGCCCCGACGGCTTTTGCACCGTTCGGCAAGCTTCCTCAGACCGTTTCTGACTTTCGACGAATCCTTTATCGAATTCATCGTCACCGTGCCCGTGTGGTCGTTTGATTTCACAATGACGGTTCCCACTCCGATGACCCGCTGGAAAAGGCTGACCCTTTGGATGGCGTCCACCACCCTGTACAGTTCGATTTCGTCCTCGATCCGTAGAAACACGCCATGCCGGAGTACAAGCCTCTCTGCTGTCAACAGATAGACTTTGGTCGTTTCTGCGAGATACATCCAAAGCGCCTTTATCCCTGCAAGAAGACCGGGAACGTACGCTGTTGCGGTTGCGATCTCGCGCCCAATGCCGAGTTTTCCTGCCGATCCCGAAATGAAGGTGAGGACTGCAGGATGGAAAGCTCCCGCTGCAATGATGAAGCCCAGCAAAATGCCCGGGTTCATTACGGCAGCCAATTTATCTGGGCTGCCCCTCCAGTAAATCCTTTCGTTCGGTCCGATCATGGCAATTCCTTTCCTTTATAGGAATCGTAGCCATGAACTTCGAATGTGGGAAGCTTAAGGCTTGAAGCCCGAGCCGCTTGTCAGTTCATCCATGCTTTGCTGGTACTTCTGGATCATGGCGCGTGCAGTCACGCCGAACGGAGCTTCGGCGGCCTTCCATCCAAGCCACATGTCAGAGCATTCGAAGCAGCTTTCCTCAGGCATACCATGGTCGATCAACCATTGCCTCGCATCGGATTCGAGCCTGGTGACCAGGGTATGGTCCCCCCCAACGGGCCAATACATGTTGCATCCGCCGTGGCCGTCGTTTTTGGCATGCATGACCTCAACGCCGTTTCGGGTGATGATTGCCGAGAAAGCAACCGTTTCTTCGCTGAGTTCCCGATATTCCTTGTATTGCTTAATCCCCCATGAATCCATTGGGTGGGGATCATCCTTTGGCAGCGGCCTGTCCGAATGCTTCAACACTGCTTCCGGCACCCGGTACTCGGAAACGGCACCGTCTCCTATTACCGTGGGCTTTGTTCCCCCTCTTGTGACCACGCCGTAAACGGTTTCGCCATCGTAGGTGAATTCCACACGGTCGAATTTCGAAAATTTTGCCATGTCTCATGGACTCCATTGCTGCGTCATGATCCGATCATGCCGGCATGAATTCATCAACAAGAAGCTTCTTCTTCCGTTCTCTTGCAAGGCTTCGCGGATTCAGCTATTTGTCATCCTGCAATGAGGAACGAGTCCATGAAAAACGAGGCCGTGCATTTCCGTTAGGTTACCAACCTGCGGAGTTCAAAATGCACAGTTACGATGTTAAGCCCCGAATTGTCGGTCCCGTGACCGTAAAGCGGGAGCGCAGTTTTCGCGAAACCCTTTCGGGCGAAGACAGCAAAACGCTGCACGAAACCCTTGAGGACGCGATCCTTTTTTATTCGCCGCGGTTCCTGCATCTTTCGGAAGAAGGCGTTGTCCTTCATGGAGGGATCGGCCTCTACAATCCACGTCGTCTTGAGTTCATTGACGGTTGCGGGGACACAATCCCTTCGTCAATTGTCATGGAAAAAGTCCTGGAGGCGGTTGCCGCGCTTCCGAAGACCGGACTGGGCCGCTGGTTGGCTTCCCGCAAAGTGCCGGATCATCGCTTCCGTCGCGCGCCCGTACCTTACACAAGGAAGCGTCGTGGAGGCAGCCATTATTTCCGTTCCTTCAGCACTTTTCAGGAGTGCCGAGAAGCGGTTTCACTGGAATTTGATGAAGATGCAACGGAAGCCGGCGTCCGTGTCAGGGCGAAGCGCAATTGCCGCAATCTTCCTAACTCGTGGGATGACTATGGAAGGGGGGACTATGCCCACAGATCTTGGAAAAGGCAGCGCAGGACGCGTTGGAGGGAGACCGGCGGCGGGTAAAAGTATTCCGTCGCGTCAGGTGGCTCAGGCCTAACCCAACCGCATCGAGGCAGAAGGCGGTTCCCATCCCTCTTTCGGCGTCCATTTTCCGGGCGGCGGGCCGCCGTTTGCGGCCGCAATGGCCGGATAAAGGAACCTGGCCACTTCCTCGACAACTTCCGTGAACGTTTTTTCCGCGCCGAAGCCTGTCGCCGCGGTGAAAGTCTTCCATTGTCTCTGAGCCTGCGGGGAGGCGGAAAAAGCCTGTCCGAGCGCGGCAAACTCATCGGGGATGGTGTCGCCATGTGCTTCGAAGGTGTTCCTGATCGCCGCGGCCATGTCCTCGCCCTCGAATTCGAACCGCTCGGACAGGCACCATATGTCGAAGTAGTCTTTGATTCTGGTGTTGAACGCTCCGTGCCGACGCATGGCATGCGCTTTTTCGGCGATCGTCGTTTCCGGAGGGTAGACCGTGATGACAGGCGGGGGCAGTAGGGAAGGGAGGATAGTCGGGAACTCCATCTTCCGAACGGAAGGTGTGATCGGATTGCCGTAGCCGACGTCGATCGTCAATCTGACACGTGCCTTTCCGATATTGGCGAGCATGAGAAGCTTGCCTCCGGGAACCCTCATCTCGTCGCGGTCCTTCAAGACCCGCATGGAGGGAATGTCGAAGCTAAGTCCGTCACGCCCGTCATGTCGGCTGCAGAGGTCCTGCAGGGCACCAGCCAGGTGGGCTATTCCGAGACTGCTGTCCATGCCGTTGAAATCGAGGTCTTCCGTCGGTCGGTTGAAGGCGGAATGAAAGAGAGCGCCGAGCAGTATGCCTCCCTTGAGACAGAAATCGTTGCGATATTCGCTTTCGCAAATCAGCGCCAAGAGCCTCTCGTAGGCATATCGGCGCATTGCGGTTTCCATGGGTATCCCGGTTTCCCTGGAAACGTTCTTCAGTTTTGCCAACAGGCTTTCCGAAGGGTTCTTCGCCATGATCTCCTCCCCATCCAGAAGAGATCACGGTAAAGCATAGGGCAAACCTTCTCAGAATACGCGGTTGTGGGAGTAGCCTCCGGCGAAATTGCGGACGAAATCGCCGAAAGCTTCCCTGGTCCTGGGTTTCAGAACTTTGTCCGCCACATCGCCCAATTCCGCTTCTGCACCGTCGGTCCTGTCAAGATAGGCTCCGATACATTGCAGCAGTTCCTCATCCGTCACACGTTGGAAGCGGCTGTTGAGAGAGGGGTTGTGGCCGGAATAACGCCACATGTCGACCACCGTGCGGGCTGGATCCGTGAACTTCAAACGGACTCCACGTTGTTCGACGGTGACGACTCCGGTTTCCATGTCGTCGGGGCGCAGCCATCTGAGCACCTTCAAATCCGGAAGAAAGTTTTCACCCATGGCTGGAGCGTTAGCATGTGGGATCCCGATCCAGAGGTCGAAGGGTTCCGTCTGCGTGATTCCATGAAATTTTGCTGCCGTGAAAAGGTTGAAGACCGCTTCGGGACATCTTTTTGCGACAGCGCAATGATCGTCCAGGATGTGCGGTTCGTAATCGGACCTGATGTAAAGCCCGTGAGCAGGGTTATCCGCCAATCCCGTCGCAACCATCCGGCGGGCAGCCATCCTGCTGATCCCCAATTTGTCGAGATCCTCGAGCGAATAGAGGATATCTCGTTCCAGGAATCCGGCATATCTCTGAAGAGTGGGGTAGACTTCTGCCATGTTACAAATCCAAAAATAAATGGGGTCTGGTTTTGGTTTCGTAACAATTCCCAGCCCGCTGTTTGAGAGTACAGCAGGCGTGTGACAAAAACAAACATAAAACCGCTATGGTTTTGGATTTGTAACGCCGGACCTACCGTCGGCAACCCATTCCCGCCAAATCGCGACCAGCAATGCCATGAGGACCGGACCGACGAACAAACCAAGGAACCCCATGGTTTTGACACCTCCGATCAGTCCAAAAAAGGTCGGGAGGAACGGCAGTTTGATCGGTCCGCCGACGAGTTTCGGCCGCAGGGTCTTGTCGACGATGAAGAGTTCGATGCTGCCCCATGCAAACAGCAGCAGGCCCGCTATCCATGTCCCTCGGGCAACGAGATATAGAGAGACCAGCGTGAATGCCAGCGGTGCACCGCCTGGGATGAGGGCCATGACCCCGGTGATAACTCCCAGTGCGGCCGGAGATGGCACTCCAGCAATCCAGTAGGCAACACCGAGCACGATTCCTTCGCCGATGGCGATCAGGGTCATGCCCGTGACGGTCGAGCTGATCGTGGTCGGCACAACGCGTGAGAATCGTCCCCAGCGTGTCGGCAGGATGCGTTCGCCGATGACGTTCACTTGTCCGGTCAGCCTTTCTCCGTCCCTGTATACGAAAAAGAGGGTGATCAGCATGAAAATGAGCGTCAGAGCAACATGGATGACGCTTCCGCTGGCCGTGACGAGTGCACTGTAGATGCTCCCGATATCAGCTCCATCGGCGAGCGCCAGCAATCTGCTCATCGAACCCGGACTGCCAATATATTCCGTCCATCTGCCGTCGATCCACTCGCCGACGACCGGAAGCGCGGCCATCCATGCCGGGGTCGGAGCACCCGTTTGGTTTGTACGGATTAGCCATTCGACCCATGTCGCGGCTTCATACGAGGCATATACCGCTACAAACATGACCGGGACAACAAGGAGTCCGACGACGAGCAGGGTCGCGATCGTGGCTCCGGCGGTACGGTTTCCATGGACGGAATGCAGGATGCGGTTGTAGAGCGGCCAACTGGCGAAGCCGATGACGACCGATGCAAGCACCGGAACCAGAAAACCGTGGAAGAAATATATTCCTGCGCCGACGAGCAGCAAAAGAAGCCATCGCGCGGCTGACAGTGGGGGCAGGACAGCTTCTGCGGCTGCCGCATTGACCGTGGGCTCCTGTTGCAGTGTTTGCCTGTCCAGCATTCAATGTCCTCGGCTTCCTGCAACAAGTATGGCCGCCTTGCGTGACGGCGGCAAAGGGTCGTCATTCCCAGCATTCCATTTCGGTTGGTACTGCCATAGCCAATGCAGGGGGGCGACCGGAGGTCGCCTTGAGGGGACTCCGGTTGGGCCCTTTGGGTCCAAGATCTTTTTGTGACAACAGGCCTGTGTCGACGAGCTTCTGTCCGCTGAATCGGGCTTGCTACTTCCCTTCGGTCACGCAACGCGAATTGCGGCTGCATCCGGGGTGGACCCAGCGAAATTCGCGGATAATGCCTGATCAAGTGTGCTCGCCGTCCTGTCACGTCCCCTTGACTTGGCCACATAAAGGCATCGGTCAGCGTCGTCGAGCAGATCGTTCAGGTTCTTTTGCGGAGCAAGTTCCGCAATTCCGACACTGACGGACACCATTCCCGGCTTGATCGTGTCGGGAAAACTGATTGCTTTCGCCTTGTCCCGGATCAGATCGGCGATTCTCGATGCGGAATGAATGGTCGTGTCGGGCAGCATGACCGCAAATTCCTCTCCGCCCAGTCGGGCGGCGAAGTCGGATGCCCGGATCGTTGAAGAGATTGCACTGCCGATCTCCTTCAGCACCCTGTCACCGATCCCATGTCCCCATGTGTCGTTTACCTCCTTGAAGCGATCCACGTCGATGTAGAGCAGCGTACAGGTTCCCTTCTTTTGCATGATCGATGAAATCTGGTCGTTGCCGCTGAGAAAAAATTCGCGCCGGTTCAGGAGGCCTGTCAGGTCATCTTTGCTCGCCAGTTCGGCAGCTTGTCGGGCAACGAGGGACAGTTCACGTATTTTCCGGGAGACAACCCATGCAAGGGGACAGGCCACCACTGCCGCAAGGCAGGCAGCTGCGGCAGCTGAACGGACAACCCCCTCGGATGCATGAAGATATCCAACCACTGCGGCAAGGACGGATGCCTTCACCATGGCTGCCAAGACGATCGGGAGCGGACTGCATAGCCTGTCAAACACCGCTCCCGATGGCCATGAAGACATTCTCACGTGTCTCATGAAGCCCCCTTTCCCGCGGGTAGAATGGGCTCCATCGGTTGATGTTGGCTTTATGTCTCCGATGGCATTTTAGCCATTGCTAGTTGACTGTCCTGAATGCCTCGACGCCGAAATGCTCCGGGTTGATTTCACCAAGTGCCTTTCGGGCCAGGTCTCCCGGATATTCAGTGTCGATATAGACCGAATTCCCGTCCAATGACTTGTACACCAGCACGATCGTGTCGAGCACCTCGGTGAACGTCGCCCGCTTGTCTTCAGGGCCTGCAATCATGAGCTGCAATCCCATATCCCTGAAAAACTTCAGGAGAGCTTGTGTGTTGGGAACATCCAGTTTGTTGAAGGCCTCGTCGAACAGCGCCAATCCCATGCCCGACGGCCTTCCGCCAGCGTGTCCAGGGAAATAGGCAGAAGCCAAAGATGCTGCAATCGACACGTAGAACGGTGCCTGAGCCTCGCCGCCGGAGCCCTTCACGGCTCGGGTGGACATCGTGGTACGACCGCCTGCGGCGTCGGTCATCACGATCTCGAATGTAAAATACTCACGGTAGTCGGCGAGCTTCTCGGCGTCGTTCGCCCCTTCGATCATCCCCTCCAGCTCGAGAACTGCGTCAGCAACCTCCGCATCGTCCAGTGTTCCCGAGCCGTCGTGTTGCCCGCCTATCTTCATGGCAAGATCGTGCATTCTGGCATAGCGCTGGTTCACGGCTGAAACGAAGGAATATGTCTGCCCGGTAAAGCGGTGGCGCGACAGGTATGAATTGAGCGCATCCATTCGATGGTGAACCTTGTTGAGCTTTTCGGCGAGCCTGGCAAGCAGGTCCTCTTTCAGCATCCGCCGCATTTCGTCCGCCGCCCTTGCGCAGGCTTCCCGGTGCCTACGAAGTTCGTTGTTCTCCAGCCGGGCGAGTTCTCCCATCACCCAGCTGTAGCCAATGGTCATGCTGTCCGAGGAAATGTCAGGAACCTCGGCATCCCAATTGGCAGCGTATTCAGCCAATTCCCGGATTGCCCCGGCCTGCTCCCGCCTTGCTTCCGCGTCGCTGTTGTCGGCTATTGCCCGTTGATCGTTGCGATACGAGGCCAGCCATGCCTTCGGGTCCTTGCGGTCGGCTTCCCCGCGCCGCAGATCGCCTCGAACGGAGCGGCACACTCCTGCGGCGTCGGGCTCGTCAATCTCAGGGTCAAGTTCGGGTATCCGTTGGATCTCCCGCGACGACAATGCCAGCCAGGCTTTCCTGCGAACCTTCACTGCATTGCGCAGGTTTTCCAAAGAGACGTCGAGTTTAGCCTTCGCAGCTGCTGCCTCTCCTTGCAGCCGCTCGACCGCAGGTTCGATTTCCTCCGCTACTTCGACCGCGTACAGCCTGCGGTCTTCTTCCAGACCCTCGATCTCGGCGAGAAGCGTTGCCTCCTCTCCGGTTCCGGACGATGACTTTTGCTCGGCAAGCGAGCGAACCCGCATCGTTGCGGCTTTGAGGCTGTGTTCGAGATGGAAGGGTCCCTCTCCCTCCTTGAGGATGGCCATTGCTTGGGGAAGCATGCGTCCGGCCTCGCGCAGCATCTTTACCGAAAGCCTCGATTTCGTGAGTCTCTCCTGCAGGGGAGCCAGTTCGTTACGTAACGAATCGCTTGTCCGTTCTCTTGCATTGCGGCCGATGAGGAGCTCCTTCAGGTTTTTCTGAACGGAGAGTCCCATGGCCGAGGTAGTTTTGCCGTTTCGCATCACCCCCCGTTCCATGCGGCCGAGTTCCTGTTCGTTCTCTGCCTTCTTGAACGAACCTATCCGTACGGCCATAAAGGCGGCTGCGTGTTTGTTGTCTGTCGTGACGGCTTCGAGGATGCTGCCTTCCGGCACTCGCGTTTCAATGCTTGCAGTGGCCGAAGTCTTGACGAGCGTGCATCCTGAAAAAAGGTCCCGTTCCCGCCACATCGTTTCGAAGGCTTCGTCAAGCCGATCAGGCGGGACAATGATTGCCTCGCGTCCTCGGCCCAGCAGGGCCTCGACCGCGTACTGCCAGCTTTCGTCGACGATTTCTACGACATCGCAGAGAGGGACCGGGTTCATGTTCCGGCGGGCGAGCGCGCCCAGCAGTTTTCCGGTTTGCACGGACAAGATGGCGTTCCCGCTGCCACCTCGGCCAAGCATTTGTCCCAGCCTGTCGGCTTCCTCCTGCAATCCGCGAAGTTCGTCGGCAAGGGTTTCCGCCCGCTCGTCCAGCAATGCCTCCAGGCCATCAATTCCGAGAATGATGTCCACCAGCTCCTGCAGACGCTCGCCCTTTGCCTTGATGGCCTCGGCCGGGTCTGCCGTCTCCGGCATTATCCTGAGGGCTTCCTTTGCCGCCTCTATCGCTTTTCCGAAGCGGGGCGGCATGTCATCCGCGACAGGAGCCAGACTGGACACCACGGCAAGTGCGGTACGGATTTTCCGATACCTGTCTTCGGCATCTTTGGAATCGCGTTCGGCAAGTCTGGTTTCGATCTCGATCTGCCGAAGCCTGGCTGCCTCGCCGCCGGCCTGCAGAAGAAGGCGTTTCGAGCGGATTTCCTCATCGAACTCTCCGATCCATTGCCTCCGTGAGGCGAGGGCCGCCCGTTCCGTACTGAGTTCGGCTGTTTTTCTGGAAAAGAGCTCACGATATGACACGACATCGTGGGCCGCCCGCCTTGCGTCAGCGGCGGCCGAGGCAAACCGCGCCGATTCCGCCTTCATGCGGGCGCGGCCCCAATTGCGGAACCTGCCGGACAGTTTGGAAATACGTCTCAGGCGCTGTTCTATGTCTTCGATTATCCGCTCCAGTTCCTGCCAAGTCGCAATGGAATTGCGGACCCGTTCAACGTCAAGCGGATCCGGCTCGAGGACAAATTTCCGGACGAAATCGGTGGGATCGAAGATGGGCTTGAAGGCGAGGGCGTTGGCGAAAGTGCGGAGGAAATGGCGCACGTTCGGTGTCTGGCCGCTTCCGCGCATATGCCTCAGGAAATCTGCCGTGAATTTTTCTGCTGACGCCTTGTATTCCTCCATGGCCGGACAATTGCGACGGAGGTTCGCGGCAATCTCCGTCCAGCTTGCCAATGTCTCTTCGTTACCTTCGCGTCTGCGGGCTTCCTCGACAGAGTAGGCATGTCCCGGAATCAGGAATCGCGAGAGCACTTCTTCGCGGGAATCGCCTTCACGAGCCGACATGGCGAGGCCGACAGTAAGAGGCTCCCCCGTCTCTTCGTCACGGAACACCAAGGCTATGACCGTCTCGCAACTGGAGCGCAGCGGTTTCCCGCCTTCGGACGGGTCTCTCGTCATCCCAAGGCAGTATTCGAGAACGCTCCGTGCCGACTTGCCGCTTGCGCTGGGGTTGAGGTTGAGCTTGTTCTGGTTGGCCCCGGTGATGACAGTCTGGATCGCGTCCTGGATGGAGGACTTGCCGGCTCCTGTCGGACCTACGAGAGCAGTCGCTCCTTTTATCTCGATGTCGATCGCATCGATAAGGTACCAGTTCTGGAGACAGATTCTGGTCAGTTGGTGCATTGGCTACCCTCTCGTGCTCCCGGTCAGGCATTCGCCGCGCCGAAAGCATCCATGATGTCAAAGTCGGGCAGATCGTCGTCTGCCACTGGCTTGTTCCCATAGGTCCTCACCCCAGTGCCGTCCCCGTGACCGGAAGGATAGGCGGCCCAGAGTTTCAGGTTTTCGAGGAAGCCGTCGGGCACGATGACGGATATGCCTGGAAGTATTGAAAGAGGAGATACCCGTTCCACGCGGTCCCTTTCACCTACCCTGACGGCACCGTGTTTCTGGTAAAGGCGAAGAATTTCGTTCAGCCTGTTCTCTTCAGGAGGCGCTGACTGCGTCACATTCTTGATCCTGTCTATCAGGTCGCCTGTTGTCGTTTCGGCAATTCCGCCTTCTCCGATGTCCTGGTTGCTGACGGTTTCCTCCCATATGAGCCGCAGGGCCAGAAGCACGATCGTCTCGTCTTTGCGGAGACGTTCGTAGACCGCGTCATAGCGGGTTTCGCCAAGGGGTACCTGCAAAGCGGCCATCTGGTCTCGCGATGAAATGACGAGCCTGTAGCCCAATGCCCCGAAATAACGCTCGAAGAAACCGCTATACGCCTTGATGATGTCGTAGGTCCGCCCCAGTCCCGGGGTCGAGGAGTAGACACACTGCCGCGTCAGCAGGACCTGCAGGGATCGGGTCAGCTCTTCCCGTGAAGGAGGCTTTCCCCTGATGCCGCCTTCGGGCCATTCGCCTTCGACTATTTGGAGGAATTCGGTGAGCTCAGGCTGCATTCTTTATTCTTTCCTGTCTCTTCGACCTCACGACGAAGTCCTGGCAGTCGATCCACTCGTTGGTTATGCGGCTCGGCAGGAATTCGATCTCGTATCGCCGTGCAAGGGAGCCGTCGAAGATCGACGGGATTTCCCTGAGCCGCTGGAAGCAGACAAAATCATCCACCGTGCTGATCCTGGCCTCAGACCCCTTGAAGGATGAACCGCCTGAAAGCATCCGTTCGACATAAGCCTCAAGCTTGCCCGCAGTGACACGGGTTCGGCGCATGTAGTCCGCCTTGGCGTTGATAAACGCTTCGTAGGCGGGGTCCTTTTCGTTGTTGCGAAGGCGCGACTTTTCGACCGGGACCTTTTCCCGCCTTGGAGTAGGGATGTGAGCTGCCCCCAACGGGAAAGCACGCGGCACAAGTGGCGGTTTGGCCTCGATGCTTTCGTCGGTTCTCTCGGCGACAGCCCTCATGGCCTCGATGATTCTGGCTTCCGAGCTCCTTCCGGCCCTGTCCATGTAACGGGCCGTATTCATGATGCGCCGTTCGATCCGCGCGGCCGTGGCATCGATCGCGGCGAGGTGACCTTCCGTGCTTTCAAAGATGGCTTCGATGACGGAAAGGTCCTCCAGTACGGCGCGTTCCCCCGTGGACGGATTGGCGGCCCGGCCTTCCCTCCAGTACGCTTCTCCGAGGGCAAAGACCGTAAGCGGGTTCCCGGACATCGCCTGCACTTGGCGGATGATGGCCGACCTGAAACGGAACGGGTTGTCCTTTGTGTGCAGCGTCTTGAAATCTGCAATCAGGTGCCGCTGCACGAACTCCTCGAAAAAGTGGCGGAATATCTCACGCAGGCTGTCCTGGCGGACTATCCGCTCCTCCACTTTGCGTAACGAGACGGAAACCATGCGCATATGGGCCATGAAATCCCGCGCCCCACGCACCGCGTTTCTCAGGTTTTCGGAACGCTCGGCCGGGTTGGCTGCCGCGCTTTCCAGCGACGACAGGACGCCAACAACCGCGCCGCCGTAAGTTCTGGTCTCGCCCCGTTCGATTCCCGAAAGCACATGAAGAAGCCCGCTAGCGTCAGGATCGAGGTCGACAAGCCTGATGTAGCGGTCTTTGTGTTCGATCATCCATCCGGTATCGAGGAGCCTTTGGTAGGCGGTCCTGGCACGGTCCTCGGGGGCAGTTGCGCGGCTTTCGTCACCGTCCACCGTCTCGCCGTTGGCAGACTCCCATTTCCCGAGAAAGGACGTGATTTCCTGAATGACTGCCGATCTCCTCGGGGCGTCTGCCGCAAGGGAAAATACCCTGTCATGAAGAAACAGGAGAAGGTCGGCGTAAAACGCTTTCGAGGGCGACGCCAGTGGCTTGAAGAGCTCTGACGGAAGGACGTCGAATAAGGCCATTCGTCCCACATGGATTCTGATGTTCTCATGCTGATGATGGAATCAGCAGGATTCCCGGACCCTACGTTGCCTGCAACGTGCTCAAGGTCAACATTTATTTGGTTAATAACCACTGTTTTCGGCAGTAAAAGACAAGGCGTCCGGCTCCAGGAAAGAGATGCCAAGTACTTTGGACCGCAAGGATTTAATCCCGGGATGACGCATCATATTCTTGCGCAAAGGGATCTTATCAAGACTTGATTCCCGTTCAAAAAATATTGACTGTCTCCAATCCGAACTCAGCAAGTCATGCGACACTGAGTTCAGGATTGGCTGTGTGCCTGGGCATCGCATGGAAACTATCGCCTTAAGGCGGCAATATGGCGGCAAAGCGGTGGCCTCACAATTTAGGCGTTGCCGCTGTCCTGCTGAATGCCTCCAAAAACGCCGAAACCGGGTTCGCTCTCCGACTTTCAGACAATCGCGACGTTTTCGTCTTGGAGGGCTTCCCTTGAATGATTGCATCAGACAGAAATCCACCTCCCTTCATCCAGCTCTTAAATCTTGCAACCCATAGTCGCCATGGCCGTTTCATCAAACAATCTAGACGACACCATTTCGATGTCGGTCCAATCCGGATCCTCTGGTTCCAGTTCATACGCTTCGTCGACGCTCATCTCGCCGATCAACGAAATCTTCTCAGGCGAAAATATCACCCATGTGCCGACCAAGTCATCTATGGGGGTGTCCAAAGCAATGCCTTCGAACCCGAGAGCTTCCAGTTCATGCCTTGCAGCGACGAAGTCCTCCCGAGGCCTCCGCTCTACCGGAGGAAGGTCCAGAGGCCCGCCCATAAATTCGTCTACTGAGCCGATTATGGCGACTTTCTTAATGTCGACTTCCACGACGAGGACTCTGGGGGATACGGCATGCCGATCCCTTGAAGACAGCTCAGCATAGTGTGCCGCATTGGCCGGCACTTCCGTGAGGTGGATACCTAGCGCGGAGTTTGGTTCAGAACCGCGCAGTACAAAGCGGTCATCAAATGCCTCGAATTTGTGTGCCGTTCCGTGAAAAAGTCTTAACCGCATTCTGGAGCCGTCCTCTTTGGTCCGATAGGACGGCATTGGAATGAAACTGACAACAGGCAGGAAGGCGGAGCCACCTGGAAAGGCTTCCTCGGCCGAACGCATTCAGTACCGGGAAATCCTGACTGGTCAATTGTGTATCTCGGAGGTGTTGTCCATCATTCCGTAAGAGGGATTGTAGATGCTCCTTTGGAGGGACAGATGCCGCTTGTGAACGGATACGGAATTTCTGCAGAGTTCGCCCAATTGGACTCGGAGAATGTTTTGGGGACTTGCATGGTGGGGCCTCTTTTCTCTTTCCACGCAAGAGATGACGGAGATTACGGGCATATCTTCGAATGGACAGACTTTACTGCCCCGATTTGGGAGCAGGACGAATACCAAATCGTCGGATTGCAGGATTTTGAACCATCTGCCGTAGGGTTGTTGAAAGACAACAAGGTTGTCGGCTTTTATCTGGACGGCCAGGCATGGATAGACCTTGAGCACCGGGGCAAGGGGTTAGGGCCTGCTATGGTCGTGTCATTCGTATCCATGACGGGTAATCTGCCCCATGTCGAAGACATCGGTTTTTCTGATGAAGGTTACAGAATTCACTTGAAAGCCATCGAGCTCATCAGGCAGTTTGCTGGCGAGAACGTCTTCTCGCCCGTTCCTTGATTAGCTCTTCGTCCCGGGACATGCTGTTTCCTCGGAACAGGCGAGGCGACAATGCAACATTACGATTTTTCCCCTTCGGCAGCAGATAGACGGTCCGCCGAACTCGGCAATGATATCTCCGTCATCCCGGCGGGAGCTTATTGCTATCGACCTGTGTCTACTGATGAGAACGGGTGTTTAAAGATTTCGCTCTGTCCCTATTGGGGGCGCGATGACAGCCGCCCTGCTCAGGAAAGCGGTTATTGCGCGTATCTTGGCAGCGGTGATTGGGAATCTGAAGGAATCTCGTTGCTGTGGGATCAAGTGAAGGAATGTGGCCTCAACGATGACGATGAAGTCCCCCATTGCCTTTTCCTTGAAAAGGAAATCTGATGGCGCTGCATCATCCTTTGTTGGTGGGAGACGTGGAAGGACATAAGGTACGGTATTTCCTTTCGCCTGTTTTTCTCCATACCGGAAAACCTGACCTCCCCTGGCACGCGGTGGATGACCTATGGGCGATTTTCATGCCGGACAGAGAGACTTTTGATGGGGTCAAGCGACGTCTCCGGTCTGATTGGAACGCGCCCAAAACGGTCGCGACACCTGAAGGTATCGTGACGATCGCTCCGCACTTCATGGCAGAAGGCATCATACATGCAGTTGGTCAACTGGAATGCCGTCCGAAGAACTTCCTGCGTCTTCGGGGACGTTATAGGTACTTTTGTACACAGGCCCTAAAAACAATGACGTCGCATATGTCCGGCGCAAGGAAAATGGCATTTGCCTTGGCGGCTCTCGGAGATTAGGGTTTTGGGGTCCTTGGATGCAGGACCGCATTTACTGCCCGCCGACGATTGATTGAACGTTTGGAGAGTCCTTCAAGATCCTCGATCGACTTTGGCAGATCGCCGTCCCTGAGCCATGCGGACACGGGCCTCAGATCGTCGCCGACGCGCACGCTCGATGCCCCGACGGCGATCATTGCGGAGGCTACTTCCCTGGCGTGTGTGACGACTATGAAACCGGAAGTGTTCACGGGAAGGTCAGTCGCGAACTCGGCAAACAGTTTGCCCAAAGCTATCCTGTAGCCTTTACCCAGGCCGACGTCGGGTTCGTCGAAGATTAGCCAGTGGCTTTTCCGCGTCCCCTTGCCGTGTTCATTCCTCCGAGAATGCACCTAACGGACGCGTTTCCGGTTGAATCGCTGCGTTCATCCCCGAAGAGGAAAGCGCGGCGCATCCCGGCTTCTGTCCGCAAATCCATCCCGACCCTCATCACTTCAATCGGCTGCCCGGCCTCTTTGGACAATGGACGGCTTTGGCCTGCAGGGCTTTACACAGAAGGCTTTTCCCACCGGCGTTTTCGCCCGAAATCACCCACACGCGATCGAGTGGGCCAGGCTCTACCAGAATAGGGCAGGGACCATCCAGGTGGAACAACTCGGATTCTGAAGCCTCTTGGATTGCGGAGAGTGGCGTCATCATGGCCCCATCACATCGAAGGGGAGGGCGAGTTTTCTTCATCAAGCCGCGGGTGGCGCTCGGGATCGATCACGAACGCGAAAGTTCTGGTTCCATACTCTTTGACGGGAACTTTGAATTCAGCCCTTTCCGCATCACGGTTCCGCTCCAAAGCAGGATATCCGCCCTTCACGGCACTGCATCTGACGTGTTCGTCATCTTCCCTGGACGCAGAAACGACGAGCCAATCATCGGCATGCCGCTCATGGAAAAGCCTCTCGTCTTTGGCCCGTGACTCCCCTTCCTGCAATATCTCTCCGGTCACCGCTTCGTATTCATCTGGGTAGGAGTTCTTGACCGCTTTGGTGGCTTCCCGGATTTCCCGGTCCGTGAAATAGGCAGGAAGGCTGACCACTACCTTCGCATATTCGGAATCCTCCTCGTACCATCCGTCCTCGTTTCTGAAGGCTTCAGGAATCTCCCTGTTGAGCTTCGCGTAAACCTTGAAACCGCCATGGCCAGCAGTGCTATGTTTGTAGATGCCCTTGTCTACGAAGCATGTGCCGCCCTGGGACTTGCCCCACGGGGTACTTGCAGAACTGCTGAACCGGAAACGGCCGAGAGCCGCTGCCTGCTCGAGGTGGTTTGCCATGTCCTGCATCTCTTCCTTGAATTCTTCGACAGTCTGGATGCGTTTGATATAACCGAGATAGTTGTTCTCGCTTGTTTCAGAGAGCGGTTTGCTGCTGTCTGAATAAGCGGCAGCGATACGGAAACCGTCACGGATGGGCAGCATCGCGAATGAGGCATCCCCAATCCTTGCCGCATGAAAACCGTCAGATGTTTTGCCGAATTCGATGTCGCTCATGATGTCCTCCGGATGTTTCAATCAAAGTGCGGGAGGCCAGCGCAAGGAGCAACAAGGCCTTGATGCGCAATTTCTCTTCTCAGATAGTGGATTCTCAATTCTGAGAGGATGCTCTGTTGCACTATTTCGAATCTTATCCTTGGCTTCTTACGCTTGTCGCGGCTTCAGGACTGCTTGTGGCGGCGGTGTTCGCCAATTTCGTCGTCAAATCATTGTTGCTCCGCGGTCTGGACAAGATCTTTTCCCGCACGGCGATCGGCAAGGATCCTGAAATCCGCGGAAACGGGGTTATCCCCCGCCTTGCGAATGTCGTGCCTGCTTTGGCTTTGTCGCTAGGGATTGGGCTTGTGCCCGGTCTTCCGGGTCCAGTGACGGAGGTGATCAGGAATGTCGCAAACTCCTTCATCATCCTTACGATCGCGCTTGCCGTATCGTCCGCTCTGAATGTCGCGGAAACCTTTTACCGCCGGAGGGACGGGCGCGGACAAGCCTCGATCAAAAGTTATGTCCAGGTCGCGAAGCTGCTGCTCTTTGCTGTCGCTGCCATCTTGATGCTGGCTACCCTTCTGGACCGCTCTCCGGTCATTCTGTTGTCGGGCTTGGGTGCGATGGCCGCCGTCCTTATCCTGGTCTTTCAGGACACACTCTTGTCGTTCGTGGCCAGCATCCAAATCAACTCTACCGGAATGGTCAGGGTCGGCGACTGGATCGAGGTACCGCATCTCAACGCGGACGGCGATGTGATCGAAATTGCACTGCACACGGTAAAGGTCCGAAATTGGGACAAGACCATAACGACGATCCCGATCAGGAAGCTTGTGACCGATCCCTTCAAGAACTGGCGCGGCATGCAGGAGTCAGGCGGACGACGCATCAAGCGGTGCCTGCATCTCGACCAGAATACCATCAGATTCTTGACGGACGAGGAAAAGGCAAGGCTCCGGAAGATTGGTTTGCTGGAAGGCTACCTGGAGGAAAAGGAGAGTGAGATAAATAGCTGGAATGCAGGTCTCGGCGAGCGGGCAAACTATGCCGCTAACACGCGTCGCCTCACCAATATCGGAACGTTCCGTGCGTACGTTTTGCGGTATTTGCAGAACCATCCGGGCCTCCACAAGGACATGACGATGATGGCGCGTCAGCTGCAGCCGACCCCCGAAGGCCTGCCCATAGAAATCTATTGTTTCACGAACACCATTGTCTGGACCGAGTACGAGGGCATACAGGCCGACATATTCGACCATCTGTATGCAATCCTTCCTGAATTCGGGCTTCGTGCTTATCAGAGGCCCGCAGGCGGCGATTTGGTTGCCGCCGTTGGTGGAAGAGCTGGACTCATGGCCGCTGCCTAGCTTCTGCCAGTGCACTGCGGAGAACCGCCGCGCACTCCTTGGCAGTCATGTTGCTGACGTATGTAGGAGCGCCTTGGACGTAGCGGTCGCCGACCCTGCGGCCGATACGTCCGATGCCGCATGTCCGCCAAGGCCGCTTGCTGTTCCATCCGTCGCATTCTGCCGGCCACGCGTGATAACACTTGCGGCTGCCCTCTCCGGCGTTGGGATCGCCAGACCACGAACACTTTGAAATGCCGAATTTAAGAGGCTATCCGAGTTTTGAGGTTGACGGTCCGTTCCGCGTCCGGCACTTCCGATAAGGAACGGAGCGGGAACATTTGGCGCGGATCAGCAAGGCATACCGACTGAAGCTTTATCCCAACAGGGAGCAGAGGTCCGCGCTGGCCGGGCACGCCGGAGCGTGCCGCTGGCTGTGGAACCACCTCCTGGCCATGCAGCAGGAACGCTACGAAGCAGAGAAGAAGTTCATCTTCCGGTTCGAGATGCAGAAGCTCCTTCCTGGTCTCAAGGCCGAACATCCGTGGCTGGCCGACGCCCCGGCACACTCCCTGCAGCGGGTCT
>Ga0180217_1000182_pt1 | contig 128592 bp, 130 predicted proteins | sample eDN3rd37CBELigOP_FD_128521 | JGI IMG/M metagenome (GOLD analysis project Ga0180217, IMG submission 128521) | Enriched Organic Plus compost microbial communities from Emeryville, California, USA - eDNA 3rd pass 37_C BE-Lig OP (version 2) (version 2) ... | reverse complement strand
GTTTTCGATAAACTCATCATGTAATTTTTGCAGAGCTTCATCGTTGTTCCAATAAGATTTCAAAAGCTGTATAACCATTTGATTATTAACAAAATAATTCTCAGCAAGCCAATCTATCTTTTGTTCTTTTGACAGTTTTGAAAAACCATTAACAATATCCATAGTTTCGTTAAGTTTTTGCAAAGATAAGGTTTTTTAGAATTGCACAGATGCACAGATTTTTTTTATCGTGTCTAAGAGCCTGTCTAAAGCTTATCCACAAATTAAGACACAAAAAAACTCACGATTTGATTCGTGAGTTTTCTTTTAAATTGTCAAATTACGATTACATTTCTCTGAAAATAATTTTCATCAAACGTTTTTTGTCATTGATACTTTCTTCCAAAGAAATCATTGTTTCTGTACGGGATACTCCGTCAATATCATCAATTTTAAAGATGATTTCTTTAGCATGATTAGTATCTTTGGCTCTGATTTTACAGAAAATATTATATTTTCCGGTAGTAATATTCGCCACAGTCACAAACGGAATTTCGTTAATGCGTTGTAGTACAAATTTAGTTTGAGATGTATTTTCCAGGAAAATTCCAACATAAGCTACAAAAGAATATCCCAATTTTTCGTAATCTACCGTTAATGTAGAACCTTGAATAATACCGGATTCTTCCATTTTTTTCACTCTCACATGAACTGTTCCGGCAGAAATATTTAATTTTTTGGCAATATCAGTAAATGCCACCCGAGTGTTTTCCAATAATATGTCTAATATTAAATGGTCTGTTTCGTCTAATCGGTAACGATTTTTGTACTTACTCATAATTCTAATGATTTTAATAATGAATTTCTCTTTCAGTGGGCAAAAGTAATACTTTTTATTTGTTTTTTATTCAAAAAAAGCATGTTTTTATTATTTTAATATTTTTTTATCATTTTCAACGAATGTATTCACTTCGTTTATATTTTTAACACGAGAATAAATTTCCTCTATCAGCTCGTCTTCACTCGCAAAATCATGACTATCAAAGTTTAACTCAATATGCCCGTACTCCCCTTTCGAGCCGCTGTTTTCATCTTTTTGCAAAACAAAAACAACAGTTTCTTTCTCTGATTTTTCCTGGTATTGATAGCCAATTTTCTGAATCTCCTCTCCCTTTATTTTCAGTCGCTTAACCAAAACATCATTAAACAACTTTTGGTTTTCAGGAATTTGCTCATATTTGACCACCACATCAGCATCATATTTTTTCTCTGAAATACTTCTCAATCCTGCCACAATGCTCACAAATACCAACAATCTGGTTTGTTCACGTTGATAATCGTTCGGAAAATGCCCTGCCTCGATAAGCAAAACCGGGATATTTTTTGCCGTCAGATTATCACCGATGCAATTCATATTAAAACTATCGTCATACCGCCCTATTTGATTAGGAATAATATCACTGAGTGCTGTGGCAATATCAACTGCCACCTGCATAGTTTTTTTTCTGGTATCATTGAGCTCCCGCTCCGGATTATACGCCGGTGCCAACAACGACAAAGTTGCAGGATTTGCTGAATTTCCGGCAGAAAAAATCGTTCGCTGGTCGTGCAAATTAAAACAAAAATCAGGCTGAAACGCACTGATTAATTGTTGTAGATATTGCATTTCAGGCTGGGTTTGACAATAAGCGTCCCGATTCAAATCTACTTGATTTGCATTGAAACGGGTGTAATAAAACGCTCCGTCAGGATTAAGCATCGGCACAACCACAAATTGAAATTTTCGTAAAATTTCCTGAGCCAAAATCTCTTCGGATTGCACAAAATTCAAAAAATCCACCAATCCTTTAGTAGTTGTAGATTCATTGCCATGCATTTGAGACCACATCAATATTTTAATCTTTCCGGTACCGAATCTCAGTTCGTAAATCGGTCTTTTTTCCACGGAATATGCAGCAATGCAGTAATCCAAATCTGACTTCTGCAAATAGTTTTCTATATCCGGATAATGCACATAACGCCCGATTACCGTGTCTTCCTTAAATTGCTTTGCACAAGCGAACAATTCAGCTGGTTTCATAAATGTTTTTTTAATATTTCTGCATCAATTTTATGCTCAAAAGTCAGATAACCAGGCATTTTTACTTCAGTTCCAACAATATCAATACTCGGCTTGACTTTGATTTTCAGGATCAAACCTTCATCGGACTGCCCGCTCAACAGATTAATCCATTTTTGTTGATTAGCCGAAATTGCTTCATATACATTTCCTTGCACCGAAATCGGAATTTTCGTTTCAGATTCAGGCAAAAATTCGGTTTTCTCAGTTACTTTTCCTTCTGCAATCTGGATATCTTCAATAAATATAAGGTAATCAAAGGCTGATAGGCTGGCTTTTTCCTTACTCGGATTATAAGCCGATAAAATTATCTTCGCATCGAGCGGAATATCTTTCTGAAACAAACCGACCGCCAGATTCGGAAACTGGCTAAAATCAAATTCCCCGGATTGCATCATTTTTTCCAACGGAACATTTGCCAGATTAAACGTTTCGATTTGCTCTAACTTAAATTCACAATCAGCGACAATCTCGAAGTCTTTTTTTTGTTTTCCGACTTCACAAGCCGACAACAATACAATCAAAAACAAAAGAAATATTTTTTTCATTCGGAATCATTTTTAACAAATATACTGCGTTTGATTTTATCAAAAGTTAATCCGGACTTAAAAATAAGAATGAAGTATTCAAAAAATTGTTTACATTTGTAAAACAAACATAAATTTACATTTGTAAATATATTTTAAATAATTTAAAAAATATATATTTAGTTATTTATAATCAGACATTTAATGTATTTTATATAAATAAATAATTTAATGTTTATTTTAATTAATAATCACCTGTTTACAAATGTAAATAAAGGATAAAAACAGTAAAAAATGGAGCAATTTACCACACGATTAGACCAAATTCTGGAACATTTTCACATCACTTCTTCTCAATTTGCCGACCAAATCGGTGTGCCCCGTTCCAGTTTATCACATATTATTTCCGGTCGGAATAATCCAAGCTTAGACTTCATTATCAAAATCAGAGATGCCTACCCTACGATTAATTTGTATTGGCTGATTTATGGTTTTGAACCTTTTCTTCTAGAAAATTCTTCCGCTATTCCAACTCGGATTTCTGAAGAGGAAATCAATTTTTTACAAGAAAAAAATACTCCGGAAGAAATTGAAGAAAAACAAAAAATAATATTGCCTAATGAACCGGAAGAACAAACAGCCCTCCCTACTGAACCACAACCTGACCAACTGATGAACGAACCGGAAAATATTGTGGTTTTATATAATGACGGGACTTTTAAATCATATCGTCAGCGATAAATCGTATATTTACGACAAAATTGACTCTATTTTGATGCTAAAAAAACTTTTGAGTTACATCTTTCCGATTAAACATAAGGTTTTCAAATCTGAAGTGAGTGAGCAAATCGAGCTTAACTGGATTAATGGAAAACTGGTTATTGATACGAAAAGAGCAAATTATTCATATGGGAATCTGCAGAAAATTCTTCGAAAAGGTCTGCAGAAAATCGGATTTGAGAATATCAAATCGATGAAAAACATACTGATTTTAGGACTTGGCGGCGGAAGTGTCGCTAAAACGCTTGTTAATGAAGTTGGTTTTAACGGAAAGATTATTGGTGTGGAATATGACCCGGTCATGATTGGTATCGGCAAAAAGTTTTTTGAGCTGGATAAACTCCTCCAACTTGACATTCAAAAAGCTGATGCACGGTCATATATCCAACAGAATACACAAACTTTTGATTTGATTATTGTAGATATTTTTCAGGATATTCACATGCCTGATTTTGTCTTTTCAGAAGATTTTATCAACGGATTAAAAAACACAATGAACACCAGCGGTTATCTGTTATTCAACGCGATTGTTACCACTAAAGAGTCAGGTAAAAAAGTAGATTTGCTGGAAAAAGCATTTACGCAAAACAAATTGCTGACAAAACGATATGATCAGGTAATTGGCGACCATAACAGCCTGTTAATCATTCAAAAAACAATTTAAAATGAAATATTTTCTTATTAGCATATTAACGCTTTGTTCGTGGACGGGTTTCGCTCAATATACCAGCGAAATTAATACCAACAGACCGAGTAAATCTATGGGAGCCTATTCGGTTAGTGAAGGGATTTTCCAGATTGAAAGCGGTTTGGGTTATCAAAAAGATGATTACAACAGTGAGCGGTTTACCAATATTTACCTTGTTGATTTACAGATTCGTTACGGTTTACTTAACGAAAACTTTGAGTTTATTGCCGATATGACTTATGAACAGCTGAACACAGAAAATTACGGTACGCAAACCACCGATTCCCATTTCAAAAAAATGACTATCGGAGCGAAATACCTGATTTTTGATTCTTATAAAAATTATGAAGAAAAAATCAATCCGTGGAGCTGGAAAGCTAATCAACGGTACAAATGGCGAAGATTGGTTCCGAGTGTTGCATTGTATGCTGCCGCAGATTTCAAAAGCAAGTTGTTCAGACACCCTGATATGCCCGGAGTTACGTTAAAAACCGGGATTTTTGCTCAGCAACAAATTAGTGATCACTTCTCATTTGTGACGAATTTGCTGGTCGAAAATGCAGAGTCGAACGATTTCAGAAGTTTTGGTTACATCGCTACACTTTCCTATGGATTTAATCAAAAATGGTCTGTTTTTCTGGAAAATCAAGGTTTTTTCAGAAAATATAAAGAAATTGATTTAGACTTTGACCATGATGATTTTATTACCCGAACAGGAATTACCTACTTGTTGCACAACAACTTACAGTTCGATTTATCGGTTGGCACCACATTTGGCAACCAACCGGTCAGGTTTATCGGTCAAGCCGGCGTTTCGTGGCGTAATCACAAGGTATATCGCAAGAAATATACAGAGGAAGAGGAATAGAGCCTGTTTATAAAATTTATCTAAACCTTGTTTTTATTTCTATTCTAACTCAAAGCCCAGCTGTCCGTTTTCTATTTCCGGTTCTTCCTTTGTTTCCGGCTGAGGCGGCTCATACGGAATCGGTTCTAACAAATTGATATGCTTTACTTTATCAGCAGTCAACTGATTTCCTAAGGCTTTAATTCCTTTTACTGAAATAAACTCTTCCAAATTAATTTCCATATCGTCTTTTTGAACACCTTTTACCTTAGAGAAAATGATTTCAGCTCTCGGGATATAATCTGTAGAAACAATTTCTAACCGAGTGTGCGGGTGCTCGGAAATAAATATTTCTTCTTTATTTTCATTTTCTATCACAAATCGTTTCACAAAATATCGTCCTTTTTCACCTTCGTAATAAATCGCTGAAATTGGTTTTTCAGGAATCCATTTTTCAAGTACAATCATATCTTCATCAAAATGCGTGGTCAATTCCGGCATAATGGTTTTTATTTTACCACTTTGCGTGATTATCAGCAATTTATCTTCGGGTTTGAATTCGCCCAACAACTCGCCTCTTCCGTCCACGTTCAGTCGGTTTACCGCATCATCAAACCATATTTTTCGAGGTTTGAGCGTTGATATTCCTTTTTCTTTGAGTTCTATTTTTTTAATCGGGTATTTCGTTACCTGATTACCTTTGGCACTTCGGCTTTTGATGTTTATTTCAGAAAAATCTATGTCAAATTTCAGCTTTCTGATATTGGTCAGATTTCGCAGGAATATAGAAACCACCTCAGCTTCGCCATTTGGATTGGCAGAAAAATATAAAATTTGAGACCCTTTTTTTCCTTGTGTCAAATCATAAATTCTGTCACGGGTAATGGAAGAAACATTAAACCTTTTGATATAGGAAGTTCCGGATTTTCCGTCTCGGTAAATCAGATTGTAAGTCGTCCGGTTATCGCCTTTGTTGAAAACCGCTACATGAATAATATCTTTTCCTACAAATTTTTTATCATCTACTTTGGTTACGACCATTTCGCCACTTCGCATAAACACAATAATATCGTCGATGTCGGAACAGTCGGCTACGTATTCGTCTTTTCTCAGTGAAGTTCCAATGAATCCTTCGGTACGGTTTACATATAATTTCGTATTTCTCAACACTACTTTTGTGGCTTCGATGGTGTCAAAATTACGCAGTTCGGTTTGTCGTTCCCTGCCTTTGCCGTATTTCTCTTTCAGCTTAGTAAAATAATCAATCGCAAAATCAATGATATGAGCCAAATGATGTTTTACCTGAGCAATATCGCCCTCCAAAGCCTCAAGTTTTTGCTGAGCTTTATCCAAATCGTATTTGGAAATTTTCTTAATCCGTATTTCGGTTAATCGCACAATATCTTCCTCGGTAACAGGTCTTTTTAGATGAGTAATATGCGGTTTTAGCCCTTCGTCAATCGCTTTGATTACACCTTCCCAGGTTTCTTCCTCCTCAATATCATGATAAATTCTCTTTTCAATGAATATTCGTTCGAGCGACAAAAAATGCCATTGTTCCTGCAATTCGTGTAATTCTATTTCCAACTCTTGCCTGAGTAATTCCACTGTACGTTCTGTCGAGCGTCTCAAAATATCAGATACGCCAATAAAAACCGGTTTGTTATTCTCAATCACGCAGCCCAGCGGTGCAATAGACACTTCACAGTTGGTAAACGCATATAACGCATCAATGGTTTTATCTGCTGACACGCCAGGCGGAAGAAGAATCAGAATTTCTACCTCAGCAGCAGTATTATCCTCGATTTTTTTAATTTTTATTTTTCCTTTTTCATTGGCTTTGATGATGCTTTCAATGAGGGAAGTCGTGTTGGTCGAAAATGGAATTTCCGAAATCAATAAAGTCGTTTTGTCTAATTGAGCTATTTTGGCACGTACTCTTACCCTACCGCCACGCATACCGTCGTTGTATGCAGATACATCAGCGATTCCTTTAGTCGGAAAGTCAGGATAAATGGTAAAAGGTTTTCCTTTCAAATGCTTGACAGATGCATCAATCAGTTCGTTGAAATTGTGTGGCAACAACTTGGTGGACAATCCCACGGCAATTCCTTCAGCCCCTTGAGCCAATAACAAAGGGAACTTTACCGGAAGATTAATCGGTTCGTTTTTCCTTCCGTCATACGATAGCTGCCAGGACGTAATTTTTGGCGAATACAACACTTCCAACGCAAATTTGCTCAACCTTGCTTCGATGTATCTCGGTGCAGCAGCTCCATCTCCGGTCAGGATATTTCCCCAGTTTCCTTGTGTGTCAATCAACAATTCTTTTTGCCCCATTTGCACCATAGCGTCGCCGATACTGGCATCGCCATGTGGGTGGTACTGCATGGTGTGCCCTACCACATTGGCAACTTTGTTGTAGCGCCCGTCATCTAACTCTTTCATCGAGTGCATAATACGACGCTGAACTGGTTTAAAACCATCTTCAATGGCAGGAACAGCACGTTCAAGAATTACATAGGAAGCGTAATCCAAAAACCACTCTTTGTACATTCCGGTAACTTTGGTGATGGTTTCGGAAGCGTTTTCTTCTATTTCCTGATTGTCAGTATTTTCGTGTAATGAATCTTCGTAATTTTCTTCGTTATTCATTGGTGTTTTATGATGTTAACGTTGGTTTTTCTATGTCTTTAATATTTTATTTTCTGCCTAAAATACAGTTAATTATTTATTTATTCAAATTACAGCTTTTTTTACTCTTTTCCTATTTAAAATTTAAGATTGATTTAACTATTCCTATCATTTTTTCTTTATCAGCCGGATTTGATTCTGCAATTAGTATGGTAATTACTGTTAATGTTTCGGGGGAAATTTTATTTTGAAATGAATAGTTTGCTTTTTGTAAAAACCATATAAAACTAAAAGCCCCACTTCGTTTGTTTCCATCATTGAAAGGATGGTTTTTAACGATAAAATACAGTAAATGTGCAGCTTTCTCTTCTATAGTTGGATAAGCATCTTCTCCAAAAACAGTTTGAAATACATTTCCATAAATTCCTTCTAAATTTCCTTGTTTCTTTTCCTGAGCAAAAAGTTCGGTTGCTTCGCCTTTTCTTATCAACTCACTTTTCAACTTTTGAAGGTCGTTTATCAAATCTTTGCCCGATGTTTCTATCTCTCTTTTTGTGCCGTGGGTAGGAAAACTGTTTTTATCGTAACTTTCTAGGGCAAAAAAAGTGTCTGAAAAAGACTGTATAAGCGTTAAAACATCAGAAGTTTTTAATTGATGATTATTCCTGGTTAAGATTTTTAAATCTTCAAGCGTTTGAATAAATTGTAATTTATTTTTTTCTAATTGTTTTTGATTAATTGAATAACCTTCTGTAATGTGTTGTTTTAAGACTATTGTTGCCCATTGACGAAACTTTGTTGCGACTTTAGAATTTACTCTATATCCAACAGAAAGTAACATATCCAAATTGTAATAAGCAACTTGCTTTGTCTGTGTTTTACCCTTTATAGCACCGTGTTGAGTGGTTGTTGCAAAAAATGCAACAACCACTTCTTTATTAAGTTCTTCTTCTTTAAAGATATTTTTTATATGTCTTGAAATCACAGATTTATCCCTACCAAAAAGAGCGGATATCTGCTCAAGATTAGCCCAAACGGTATCATTACCTCTATCTGTACGAAGTTCTAATGCTCCATTTTCTGCCTGAAACACAGCTAACTCCTTATTTTTCATACCTAATTATTCATTGTTTTTATTGCATTAACAATATTTAGCATGTTTTTTAAATTTAGTGAATGTTACAAAATCTGTTCTTTTCTTCTTTCTTCTCTGATTTTGTCCGCCTGCTTCATTGCTTGCTCTCTGGCTTGCTCCTCGGTTAAAGCATTCTGTTGTTTTTCAATAAATTGGTTCTGCAAAATAGCTTCCTTTTGCCATTGTTCTAACGACCGCTTTGGAAATTGTTTCTCTTTTTTGCTTGCTTTCATAAGTTTATGAGTTGCTAATCATTTGTATTACTTTATTATAATATCATTCCTATTATTTTTGTTTTTGAATAATTTAATCTGCTTTAGTTCCTTATTTAATGTTTACCACAAAGAGGTCTTAAATGATAAGAAAGTATTTTTTCCACAACATTTAAATAATCATTCGGTAAATTTTCAAGTTCGACCACATTTAACTTAATTTCAAAATTTTGTCCTTTACATCAATGAACAAGTTGAAGTCCTTGTGTAGAACCTTTTTCATAATATCCCAAATGTTGAACAATTCTCCCTGAAATATTAGTAAAATTATCTCTTTTACGAATTCCTCCACGTCGAATTCCTAAATATAAAACTTTACTATTTTTATTTGCATTTTTAGGTGGAATTACTCTTGATTTAGATTTCAAAAACTCTCGACTATTATTTAGATGTGATATTAACTCCAAACATTTTTGTTCATTTTCAAGTTCAAACCAATAGATACAACTTTTTGTTTTCTTATTTAATTCAATAAAAATTTCACGAAAATTATCTGTGTCTAATATATTTGCCGTTACATCAGGTAGGTTTAAAAGATTGAATTTATATATTAATTTTTTAAAAGAAATAAAATCAAAAATTCTATCAAGTCTCTCGTTAATTTCTTTAGATACTTCGTTTGTCATAATATGTTCTCAACAACTAAATTTTACAGATGTTATTTTTAAATATTTGTTTCTACTCCACCTCGTCTAATTCCACTTTCAAATTATTAATGATAAACTCCTGACGGTCGGGCGTGTTTTTGCCCATATAAAACTCTAATAATTGTTCAATCGACATAGATTTATCAATCATTACGGGGTCTAAACGAATATCTTCGCCAATGAAATTCTTAAATTCGTCGGGCGAAATTTCTCCCAAACCTTTGAATCGTGTGATTTCGGGTTTCGGTTTCAGTTCTTCAATCGCTGCTATGCGTTCTTCTTCCGAATAACAATAAATCGTTTTCTTTTTATTTCTTACTCTGAACAGTGGCGTTTGCAAAATATACAAATGCCCTTCTTTTATCAGTTCGGGGAAAAATTGCAGAAAAAACGTAATCAGCAACAAACGGATATGCATTCCGTCCACGTCGGCATCGGTAGCAATCACAATGTTGTTGTACCTCAAATCGTCCAAACCTTCTTCGATATCCAATGCCGATTGTAACAGATTGAATTCCTCGTTTTCATATACGATTTTTTTGGTCATTCCGTAGGTATTCAACGGTTTTCCACGCAAGCTGAATACTGCTTGTGTATTGACATCACGTGATTTTGTGATAGAGCCCGAAGCCGAATCTCCCTCGGTAATAAACAGCGTAGATTCCAGATATCTCGGATCTTTGATTTTGGTAAAATGAACACGACAATCACGCAGTTTTTTGTTGTGCAAACTCGCTTTTTTGGCTCTTTCTTTCGCCAATTTCCTGATGCCTGATAATTCTTTACGCTCCCGCTCTGCCTGTAATATTTTACGCAATAAAGCATCGGCAGCCTCCTGGTTCTGATGCAGATAATTATCGAGATTTGTTTTGATAAAATCGGTTACATAAGTCCGTACTGTCGGCAAATCGGGCCCCATATCGGTTGATCCTAATTTGGTTTTGGTCTGCGACTCGAAAACCGGTTCTTCCACCTTCACGGATATCGCCCCGATAATAGATTTCCGAATGTCTGAAGCTTCAAAATTTTTGTTGTAAAACTCTTTTACAGTTCGCACAATTCCTTCTCTGAAAGCCGCCAAATGCGTTCCTCCCTGCGTGGTATTCTGCCCATTCACAAAAGAATAATATTGCTCCGAATATTGTGTTTTACTATGTGTCAAAGCGATTTCAATATCATTTCCGCTCAAATGAATAATCGGATAAAGCATTTCGTCAGCATCTATATTTTCGCTTAACAAGTCCTTCAATCCGTTTTCGGAATAGTATTTCTCGCCATTAAAAACAATCGTTAATCCTCTGTTGAGGTAACAGTAATTTTTGAGCATTCGCTCAATATATTCTTTGCGGTATTTGTAGTTTTTAAAAATAGTTTCGTCGGCAACAAATGTTACTTTAGTACCACGGCGGCGTGAAGTTTCGACAACTTCCTCTTCTTTGACGAGATTTCCCTGAGCAAATTCAGCTCCTTTCAGCTGTCCGTCACGCACCGCCTCTACCCGAAAATAAGACGAAAGTGCATTCACAGCTTTTGTACCAACGCCATTCAACCCGACAGATTTTTTAAAGGCTTTCGAGTCATATTTTCCTCCGGTATTCATCTTAGAAACCACATCAACCACTTTCCCTAACGGAATTCCTCGTCCGTAATCTCTCACTGTAACGTGTTTGTCACGAAGAGTTACTTCAATGGTTTTTCCTGCCCCCATCACAAACTCGTCGATACTGTTATCGATGACTTCTTTTATCAGGATATAAATACCGTCATCGGGTGATGAACCGTCTCCTAATTTCCCGATATACATACCCGGTCGCATTCGAATATGTTCTTTCCAATCTAATGAGCGTATGTTGTCCTCTGTGTATTGTGAGGTGTTCTCTGACATATAAATTTTCTTTTGGGCTAATTTACTGCTTTTTAACGAAATCTGAAAATAAAAAAACGGGGTATAATCTACTTGTTTCAGTCATTTTTCTTTGAGCCCATTTCTATAATTTCTTCGTTATATTTTACCCGGACAGCAAAGCTGTTTGGACCGATCGGTTTTCCGAATAATTCGGAATAATTTTTGGTAAATATTGCCCCGAAATAGAATATTATGGCAGAATAATATACCCAAATCAACAACACCAATACCGAGCCTGCCGTTCCGTATAATCCGTCTTTAGGCGAATTAGCAATATAAAAATTGATTCCCCATTTTCCTGCCATAAATAAAAGTGCGGTAAAGCAAGCTCCGACCAAGGTTTCTTTCCAACGCAATCGCCCGTCAGGCAAAGTTTTAAACAAAAAAGCAAATAAGGTTACGATGACTACAAACACCACCAATTTGTCTATCAGAGAGGTCAGATGAAAAACATCTTCCTCGAATAAAGCAAGTATTTCTTCTTGTAAAAACTGTAATAACGTAGTGAGTATTAATGTAGCCACCATAATGGTTCCGAGCAGTAAAATCATAGCAAAAGACAACAACCTTTTCCGGATAATTGTGAGCCAGGCTTTTTTTGTATTGGCTTTGAGTTTCCAAATACTGTTCAGGCTGCTTTGTATTTCGCCAAACATCACTGATGCGGTAAAAAACAACATTCCCACCCCGATAATCGTAGCCAAAACACTGTTGTTATTTATCGACATTTTCAAAACCGAATCGGCTAATTGCAAAGCAGTTTCTTCGCCAAACAAATAAGTCATCTGTTCATAAAATTCTTCTCTGGCGGTATGTTCTCCGAAAAAACGTGCGGCAATAGAAACTACCAGAATCGCCAAAGGTGGAAACGAAAATACGGTATAATACGACAAAGACGCACTGAGTTTCATTCCGTCCTCGTCCAAAAAATCATTGATGGATTTAGTAAATAACTGAATGGTTTTCTTTATATCTATCTTCATAAATTTCTATTGATAATGGTAAAATATACCGAAATCAAACAGTGTAAACAAAGCTGATTTCTGATGACCTGCTTTTAAAACATTATTTGCCCACGTATTGCAGGTTTTAAATAAATGATAACTACCTTTAGCTTCATAAAACACGTCATTTGGTCCGTAATTCTGGTCTGTTTCAATAAGCCTGAAATGATTTTCTTTCTGTTGAAAAGTTTTAGCAACATAATGGCACATTTTCAAATAATTTTCCTGTGATATACGGATTGCTACACAATTTTGATTTTCAGACATTTGGTGGTAATAGGTCACGTGCATCGCTGATTTGCTCAGCCCAGTTACCGCTAGAAAAGCGGTTTTGAATTTCAAATCTTTCCATTCAGGAGTGTCCAGATAAAATCCTTTGTCGCCCCAGCCCAATGCCACCCAATCTGGGTTTTGTATCTGCGAAGGTGTATCGTTTGTATCCAGATAACGGCTCCAATCAAACGTTTCTGAAATGTACGGAAAAACCAAATCGGTGTGTATGCCATTCGTTAAAATGTAAACAGTAACTGTCGGATTCTCGTCTTCTTGACTATTCACAGGAATCAAAGCAAGTAAAAGTGTAATCAGCACATATCCTATTGGTATTCCTATCAAAATCCCTATCCATTTGAACAGCTTTTTCATCAATTATCTTGTTTTTGCTATCAAAAATACAAAAAAAAGGTTAGTGAGTGATTAGGCAAAAGTCATTAGCTATCTGAAACAAAAAACAAACCTACAGGGTTATAACACAACAATGTGTACAAACCCTGCAGGTTTCTTCCTGCATCAAACACCCGACATCCTTACTCTTTTACCACTTTTAAGGTTGCTGTTTTTCCTGTTTCGGTTTTGATTAATATAAAATAAAGACCGGCAGGCATTCCTTCCAGGTTAATCTGATACATTCCGTCATTGATTTTTTTTCCTTTACCGTGGACTAACTGAGCAGATTCATTAAAAACCTTATATGTTGGTGCAAGTTTTTCTTCGGTTTCGATGGTTACTATGTCTGTTGTAGGGTTTGGATATACGTTAAACGATAATGCATTGAAATTCTCGGTACTTAACCCCGAGCCACATTCGCTGTTTGCCAGCTTAGCCACAAAAAAGTCACTTTGTCCAATGCCTGTTAATATCCCCATATTTTGTGAAGGGTCTCCAAAATCTCCTGTAAAAATACCCCCAGCTATATAGTTTCCATCACTATCGGCAGCTAATGCTGTCATAAAATTATTTACTCCGTGATACCCTATAATATAATCCATTCCTACAGTTGTTCCTGTCTGTTTATCAAAACGCAAGATTGTGGGACTTGTACCATGATATAATGGATAATTTTGTGTAAAACTATCCCAAACAAAATAACCCTCATTACTACCCAACGCTATCTCATTCCCATTTAATGTTAATCCTTTTGGTCTAATAGATGTATTGGTAGAATAATTAGGAGCAAAATCAGTTGGTGTTTTTACCCATTGTACTGTACCATTACTGTTGAACTTCACTACTGTTGGCAAATAAGTATGGGGTCCAAGTATGAGAGGATATGTAGTTTCTTCGGGATTGTGAGGGTCATATATTTTAGCTGTATCATCATCATATTTACGCCATAACACTCCACCGAAATAAATATCCGAATTGGTGTCTAAAACTAAAGACATAAAACGATTATCTGCCAGACGATTATTACCGAGAGAAGCTGAATGAATTTCTCTACGCCATATTTCACTACCGTCGTTATCATTTATTACTAATACAAAAGACCGCTCTTGAAATTCCTTACCATCATAAATCAAAGGCGTAGTTTGACCATTTTTAATAGAACGCATACCGCCTATAATATATCTATTAAGATTTTCGTCATAAGCGAAACTAAGTACTCGAGAAGAAGCAAAACCAGTAGAATCAGCAACCGGCAGAACCATATCACTTATATAATCTAAATTACTGTCGCATTTTATCATTCTATATTGCATATTGCCTTTTCCTATAAAAGCATTGTAATAATAATTTGCAGGAACAGTGATATTATCGTCCATATAATTACCTTTTCCGAAAACGCCCATAAAATGCAGATTATCCTGACTATCAATCATAAGATTATATAGCATAGGAGTACGATACATTTCTGTTGATGCCCAAAAATCCACACTAGCAAGTTCATTGCTTTCCACTGCCTTTCTTGTAATGTAATTTCCATCGCTATCATATTTTACCAAATAAGTCCTCTTGTGAAACTCCATCGGAAGGTAATGGTCTGGGGGCCATTGGGGGTTATAACCGGGTACTTGATAAGGTGTAATCACAGAATCATTTTCACTAAAATGTACAGGATAATCTGCTCCAAAATTCAACCAAGGGTTTACCCACGCTGATATATAAACATTGTTATTACTGTCTAAAACTAAATTATAAGAAGCGTCACTACCCCCTCCACCTACAGCTCTACTCCACCGTACACTGCCATCACAAGTAGTAGAATACAAAAAAATATCTTTATTACCTAAATGATTATTGTATGCGGTTTGAGGAACACCATCTAATACGATACCATATCTTCCTTCTACTGAGGCGATGAAATAATAGTTACTATCAGTACCTACTTTTATATCATAAATTTCTTCTGGATAATAGCCCGTTACACTCCCTTTAGAACCTCCTCCTGTTAGTCCCCATTCCCATTCATAGGGCTGGGTTTGCTGGGCGTTTGAGAAGAAAGAGAAAAGAAGAAAGAAGAAAGAGAAAATTAGCGAATATTGTTGGTGTAGTTTTATTTTCATAATATACTCTTTTTTAATTTTTTATGTCTTTTCAAATATACTAAAATAAATTTAAAACCAAATTAGTGATTAGTTGATTAGGCAAAAGTCATTAGCTATCTGAAAAAAAACAAACTTACAGGGTTAACACAACAATGTGTACAAACCCCGCAGGTTTCTTCCAACACCAAACTTGAAACAAAAGAAACCTGAAACAAATAATCCTGCCGAAAAATCGTATATTTGTAGTTTTGACTTTTATATGCAAAAATTGGAAGATAATATTGAAGTATATGGTGCCAGAGAGCACAATCTTAAAAATATAAACATTAGCATTCCGCGGGAAAAACTCGTGGTTATCACAGGACTTTCCGGCTCGGGAAAATCATCTTTGGCATTTGATACTATTTATGCTGAAGGTCAGCGGAGGTATATCGAAACATTTACTTCGTATGCCCGTCAGTTTCTTGGTGGTTTGGAGCGTCCGGACGTGGACAAAATAGACGGATTGTCGCCGGTTATTGCCATTGAACAAAAAACGACCAACAAAAGTCCGCGTTCGACTGTGGGTACAGTTACTGAAATCTATGATTTTATCCGGTTACTATTTGCTCGTGCCGGAGAGGCTTACAGTTATATCACAGGCGAAAAAATGGTCAGTTATTCTGATGAGCAAATCATTGAACTGATTATACAAGAATATGATAATCAACGCATAAACATATTAGCCCCTGTCGTAAGAGCCCGGAAAGGACATTACCGCGAACTGTTTGAACAAATCGCCAAACAAGGCTTTGTAAAAGTGCGAATTGATGGCGAAATTACCGACATTACGCGAGGAATGAAGGTGGACAGATACAAAACTCACGACATCGAAATTGTCATTGACCGATTACAGATTAAAAATAATAAAGAAACAATCAAAAGGCTAAACGAAACCATCAAAACCGCTATGGATTTTGGCGATAATATCCTGATGGTTGTTCCGCACGAAAGCACTACCGGACGTTATTTCAGCCGGGATTTGATGTGTCCGACTTCCGGAATCTCCTACCCTGTTCCAGAACCCAACAGTTTTTCTTTCAACTCGCCCAAAGGAGCCTGTCCAAAATGTAACGGACTGGGTGTGGTCAACGAAATTAACCTCAATAAAATTATTCCCGACGATAAAGTATCTATTAAAAAAGGAGGATTTGTTCCGTTGGGAGAACAAAAAAGTAGCTGGATTTTTAAACAACTGGAAATCATCGGGCAAAAATATGATTTTAAACTCAGTGACCCGATAGCCGATATTCCTGAAGAAGCTATGCAGATTATTCTGTATGGCGGAAAGGAAAGTTTTTCCGTTAAATCTGAAGTTTTAGGCATAACCAAAGATTATAAAATTGATTTTGAAGGAATTGCCAATTTTATATTGAGCCAATATGAAAGTTCAGAATCAAGGTCTATAAAAAGATGGGCAAAAGATTTCATGGACGAAAAAACTTGTCCGGAATGCCACGGAAGCCGATTGCGGAAAGAATCGCTTTATTTCAAAATAGGCAATAAAAACATGGGCGATATCGTGGATATGGATTTAGAATCACTCCAAGATTGGTTCATCAATATTCCTAAAAAACTCAACAAAAAGCAAACAGAAATCGCTCGGGAAATCCTCAAAGAAATTACTGCCCGATTATCATTTTTACTCGACGTCGGACTGAATTATCTCTCGCTAAATCGCAGTTCACGTTCCCTTTCGGGTGGCGAGGCTCAGCGAATTCGTCTGGCAACGCAAATCGGGTCGCAGCTTGTCGGTGTGCTGTATATTTTAGACGAGCCCAGCATCGGACTACATCAACGAGATAACGAAAAACTAATTCGTTCATTGGAACAATTACGCGACATCGGCAACTCGGTTTTGGTTGTCGAGCACGACCAGGATATGATTGAATGTGCTGATTATGTTATTGATATTGGTCCGCGGGCAGGAAGAAACGGTGGGGAAATCATCAGTGCCGGAACACCAGCAGAACTGATGAAAAAAGACACGCTCACAGCCGATTATCTCAACGGAAAAAGAAAAATAGAAATCCCGAAAAAACGTCGTTCCGGCAACGGACACACGTTAAAACTAACCGGAGCAAAAGGGAATAACCTAAAAAATGTGACTGCCACTTTCCCGCTCAGTACACTGATTTGTGTGACTGGTGTTTCGGGGTCAGGCAAATCCACATTGATTAACGAAACACTTTATCCGATACTCAACCAGCATTTTTTCAAAGCGGTCAAAGAACCTCTCGAATACAAAAAAATAGAAGGTTTGGAACATATCGACAAAGTAATCGGCATTGACCAAAGCCCTATCGGACGTACGCCACGCTCTAACCCAGCCACTTACACCGATGTATTTACAGAAATCCGAAGCTTGTTTGCCAAAGTTCCCGAAGCATCTATCAGAGGTTATAAACCGGGACGTTTTAGTTTTAATGTAAAAGGCGGTCGTTGCGAAACCTGTGAAGGCTCTGGGTTACGAACGATTGAAATGGGATTTTTACCCGATATCTATGTGGAATGTGAAACCTGTCAGGGAAAACGATTTAATCGGGAAACGCTCGAAATCCGGTACAAAGGTAAATCCATCGCTGATGTGCTTAGCATGACCATTAACGAATCGGTGGAATTTTTTGAAAGCATTCCAAAAATATATCGGAAAGTCAAAACTATCCAGGACGTAGGATTAGGCTATATCACACTTGGACAGCAAAGCACAACACTTTCCGGCGGTGAAGCCCAACGCATCAAACTAGCATCTGAATTATCCAAAAAAGATACGGGAAATACTTTTTATATTTTAGATGAACCCACAACAGGCTTGCATTTTGAAGATATTAAAGTGTTGATGGAAGTGATTCAGAAACTGGTAGATAAAGGAAACACCGTATTGATTATCGAACACAATCTTGATGTTGTCAAAATGGCAGATTATCTGATAGATATTGGTCCTGAAGGCGGAAAAAAAGGCGGAAAAATTGTGGCAGAAGGTACACCGGAAGAAGTTGCCAAAAACAAAGAAAGTTATACTGCCAGATTTTTACGTAAATTGCTATAAATTAATTTTTTATATATGGAAAATAACAGTGAAGAAAAAATCAAAGAAAGTTTTCAGCAGAAAACCTGGAGCGAAATAAAATCAAATGATTCTTGGGCAATTTTCAAAATCATGTCCGAATTTGTTAACGGCTATGAATCGATGGCACGTATCGGTCCGTCTATATCGATATTCGGTTCAGCACGGACAACACCAGACGATAAATATTACCAGTTAGCTGAAGAAATTGCATACAAAATCAGCCAGCATGGGTTTGGTGTGATTACAGGCGGAGGTCCCGGAATTATGGAAGCCGGTAACAAAGGGGCACATCTCGGCAAAGGAGCTTCCATCGGACTTAATATTCAACTGCCTTTCGAACAGCATTTTAATCCTTATATAGACGGGGATAAAAACCTCCAGTTTGATTACTTTTTCGTGAGAAAGGTTATGTTTGTCAAATATTCACAAGGCTTTGTGGTTATGCCGGGCGGATTCGGTACACTCGACGAACTGTTTGAAGCAATTACACTTATCCAGACTAACAAAACCGGTAAATTTCCGATTATTCTTGTAGGTAGTGAGTTCTGGGGTGGTTTGATTGATTGGTTCAAAGCAGTTTTGCGTGATAAATATGCTACTATTTCTCCGGAAGATATGGATTTGATAAAACTGGTTGATACCTCTGACGAAGTGATTGAAATTATTAATTCGTTCTACAAGAAATACAATCTTAGTCCGAATTTCTAATCTTTTTTTACTAACCACAGAAACACAGCGTACACAAAATTATTTTTCTGTGTGCTTTGTGTTTCTGTGGTAAAAAATTATCTATTTTATAGCTTGTGCATATTTTCCGCTAAAGTTTCTATGAATTTGCTGATAGGACCTTTTATCATCATGCCCATCATGGCGTTGAATTCGCCTTCAAAAAATAGCTGCACATCGCTGTTATCAGCGTCGATTTCATCAATCTTAGCGGTAAGTGTAAATGGTAATTTACTGCTTGCTGCTCCGAGAACAACCTCATTATTAGGTGTTGCTGATTTTTTCACCAATTTGATTTCGGGCATTCCTTTGAGTCCGAACACAAAGCAATTTTCGTCAATAACTTCAAACTTGGAAGTATTTTCCGGCATCAGTTTTTCAAAGTTTTTGATTTCCGTGAGGTTTTCAAAAATGTATTGAGCAGAGTGATTGACTGTTTTTTTTGAACTTTCTAATTGCATAATTTTCGATTTATTGGTTCCATTCTGCCGGATTGGTACGCCACACTTTCAGCGTTTCTTCATCTTCCGGCTGTACATAATTTTGTTTAACCGCCTGCTGGATTAATGTCTCGTAATTGCTCAGGGTATAAAGTGTAGTTCCGGATTGTTTAAAATTATCATCAGCAATTTGAAAACCGTAGCTGAAAATCGCAGCCATACCAATTATTTCGGCTTGATTTTCCCGCAAAGCTTCTACCGCCTGCAAGCTACTTTTCCCGGTACTGATAAGGTCTTCAATAACTATCACTTTCTGGTTAGGTTCCAGGTGTCCTTCAATTTGGTTTTTCCGACCGTGTTTTTTCGGTTCAGGTCTGACATATACAAATGGCAAACCGAGTGCTTCGGCAACCAAAATTCCTATTCCGATGGCTCCAGTAGCAACTCCGGCAATAACATCAGGTTTCCCAAATTTTTCTATTATATTTGTAGCAAATTGATTTTGAATATAGCGACGAATTTCAGGATAAGAAAGCGTTATTCTGTTATCACAATAAATAGGTGATTTCCAACCTGATGCCCAAGTAAAGGGTTCGTTTGGATTAAGCTTAATTGCATTGATTTCCAAAAGCAATTCGGCTGTTTTCTGAGCTGTGTTATCATTAAATATCATAATGCAAATGTATAAAGTTTTTATCAACAATAAACCATTAATTTTAACAGACAGTATCGAAAAAGAAACTGATTTTAAAATTTTCTTGTTAGAGACCGCTGATATTCAAAAAATCATCAAAGGTTTTTATCAGGACAAATATACCAAAGCTATTTTATACCACCCTGATGAAAGCCAGTTATACAAAAAATTTAAGGAAAAAATAACGGTTAATAAAGCTGCCGGCGGATTGGTTTTTAATGATGAAGGAAAAATGCTTTTTATTCATCGTAATGGCAAGTGGGATTTACCCAAAGGCGGCATAGAAAAAAATGAAGAATTACAGGAAACTGCTATCCGGGAAGTAGAAGAAGAAACCGGTGTGAGCGGTCTGGAAATCGAACATAAACTAAAAAAAACCTACCATGTTTTTAAGCGAAACGGTGAATTCCGCCTAAAAATTACACACTGGTATCTGATGAAAACCAACTACAACGGTGCGTTACAGCCTCAAACTGAAGAGGGCATTGACAAAGCCGTTTGGTTAGACAAAGAACAAACCGAAATCGCTCTTCGGAATTCCTACGAAAATATCAAAAGTATTTTTGAAGATGAGGATTTGTTATAAAATAACATCTATGTTCATACATAATAAAAAAAGAGTTGAGGTTAACCTCAACTCTTTTTTATCTGTAACAATCTGCTTATCGTTTGTCTCTAATATATGCATAGATAAAATAAATAATATGTAAGGCAGAAAATACCAGTGAAAAGATATACAAAACCATATCTTTCCCGTTCGTATCATGATGATGGATTAATGCTACAACAATTAAAACGATGCTTAAAATAACAGTAATTAAACTCAGGATTTTTTTGTCTTTCAGAAAAGTTCCGGTACTGGACTTTCGGCTGTGTCGCATTCCGTAGAAGAAATAAACATCTAATCCGATTAACATCCAAACGATTAATCGTACCCAGGTGTCTAACGGCAAAAATGCCATCATAAAAAAGCAAACTAAAATACCTAACACCGGTACAAAAGGAACCAAAGGTGTCCGGAACCCTCTTGGTGCATCAGGCATAGTTTTTCGCATAATCAATACGCCCATACAGACTAAGATGAAAGCAAAAAGTGTTCCTATACTAGTCATTTCTCCCACCACATTACCGGGAACAAATGCTGCGAACAAACTTACAAATACCAAAAAAAACATATTTGCCTTAAACGGCGTCTGAAATTTCGGGTGGATATTAGAAAAAACCTTAGGTAAAAGTCCGTCTTTACTCATGGAATAAAAAACACGGCTTTGTCCGAGAAGCAACACGAGAATTACGGACGCATACCCTAATAATATCGCTATGATAATCGCATTATTCAGCCACGGATAAGCTGGCGTAATCAAGCCATCTGTTCCCATTTCGCCCATATTCTGAATCGCGATAGCTACCGGTGCTAAATGGCTGCCGGCTTCTGCAGACACAAATTCTTTGTAATCTACCACTCCGGTCATCACATAAGCAAAGGCTACATATAATACTGTACATATAATTAATGAACCCAAAATACCAATCGGCATGGCTTTCTTAGGATTTTTGGTTTCCTGTGCAGCCGTACTCACAGCATCAAAACCAATATAGGCGAAAAACACGATTGCTGCCCCGCGTATTATTCCGGAAAAGCCGAATTCGCCAAAATTTCCTGTATTTTGAGGAATAAAAGGAATGTGATTTTGCGTATCCACATATTTCAGTCCGACAAAAATAAAAACCAATACAATCGCTACCTTAAGTATTACAATAATGGTATTTACCAAAGCAGATTCGCTGGTTCCTTTTACCAAAACCAATGACATCATAACCACGATGAACACTGCAGGAAGGTTGAACCAGCCGCCTTCAAACGGTGTGGTCAATAATTCCGGAGGCAAATAATATCCATAATTTTGTAATAATGCGTCCAGATATCCCGACCAGCTTGATGCTACGGTTGCCGCACCAACGGCATATTCCAATACCAAATCCCAGCCGATCACCCAGGCAATAAATTCTCCCATTGTCGCATAAGAATAGGTATAGGCACTACCTGCAACCGGAATCATTGAGGCAAATTCGGCATAGCACAAACCCGCCAAAGCACAACCTAATGCGGCAATCACAAAGGATATCATAATGGACGGCCCGGCAAAATTTCCTGCCGCCATACCGGTTATCGAAAATAATCCGGCTCCGATAACCGCCCCGACGCCCAAAGCAACCAAGCCCCATGGTCCGAAAGTTTTTTTCAAACTTCCCTCGCCGGTAGCATTAGCTTCGGTTAATAATTCATTCAGAGGTTTTCTGGAAAAAATACTCATAATCGTTTAATTTTTGTTAGTATTTAGTTTGCTATGTTTCAAAGAAAAAGAAAAATATATGATTAACCCGACAATCAGCCAGATGCTGAAATATATCCAGTTCCAAATCGTCAGTTCTGCCATCATGTAGATACAACAGGTTAGTCCGAGCAATGGAATTAACGATAAATTCTTGCGATATGCCCAAACGGTTAAACCGATTAAGCCGACAATAAACAACCACATCGGAATTTTGTGTTGAAACAATGAAAATCCGGTAGTGTATTTTTTTACATCTGAAATTGGCAAATCAACCACTAATTGTTCATATTTAGCTTGGTCGCTGCTATATATCTCCGATAAAAATTCTTCGGTATCAAAAGTGATTTTATCCGTTTGTGAATTTTTATTATACAGATAATCAGATACTTTTCTGGATTCGTTCAAGCTGAAAGAAGTAACCAAAGTTGTAGGTTCACTGATTTGCGGCGTGTTGTTGACGAATTGTAACGTTTTTTCCCGATTTACCGTAAACGACAATATCAAACCAACGATTAGCATAGCCGGAAAAATATACCGGGCATTGATATACGGCGTTCTGAAAGTTCCGCGTGGAATATCTTTGTCCTGCAAAATCAAAACTCCTGCACAAACTACCGAAAAAGCAAATAAAGTCCCGATGCTGCACAAGTCTGTAACCGTCGTAAGATTGAGAAACAAAGCCGGAACAGCTACCACAAATCCGGTTACGATGGTTGCAAATGATGGTGTTTTATATTTCGGGTGGATTTTCGCAAAACGTTTCGGAAGTAATCCGTCGCGGCTCATGCTCATCCATATTCTGGGCTGTCCCATCTGGAAAACCAATAATACACTTGCCATCGCCACAACGGCACTCACAGCGATAATTCCCGACAACCATTTGAGATTAAGCTCTTTAAACACATACGCCAATGGGTCGCCAACACCCAGCATCGAATAATCAACCATTCCGGTCAGTACCAAAGCAATTGCAATATACAAAACCGTGCAGATGACAATCGCCCACATCATTCCTCTGGGCAAATCTCTTTGTGGATTTTTACATTCCTCTGCCGTAGTCGAAATCGCATCAAAACCGATGTAGGCAAAAAACACTGCCGACACACCTTTCAAGACCCCTTCGAGTCCGTTGGGTGAAAATGGATTCCAATTGGTTGTATCTACATAAAAAATCCCGACGGCGATAACCAGTAATACTACTGCCATTTTGATGATAACCATGGCATTACTTGCGTTTCTGGATTCTTTCATACCTTTATAAACCAGCCACGTAATCAATATGATGATTCCCAAAGCCGGAATATCTGCCACGAAATGAAAACCGAAAAGCTGAGGCGATTCTGTCCATGCCTGATGAGCATATTGCAAATTGAGTGGCAAATTATCAAAAGATTTTCCCGAACGCATCAAAGCCTCAGCATCGTGAAAACCGTTGTATGCCGACAGATAATCCATCTGAATCCACTGCGGCAGATGCAGTCCTCCTGTTTCGAGCAACCCGGTAAAATAATCACTCCACGAAATCGCCAAAGTGATATTTCCGATGGCATATTCCATAATCAACGCCCAACCGATAATCCATGCGATAATTTCGCCAAATGCGACATAAGAATACGTATAAGCACTTCCGGAAACCGGCACCATTGAGGCAAATTCGGCATAGGCAAAAGCAGTAAAACCGCACGCCAACCCGGTAAACATAAACAGAAAAATAACCGCCGGACCACCATCTGCACTCGCCTGCCCTATCGTACTGAAAACGCCTGCTCCAACAATGGCGGCAATACCGAAAAATATCAAATCTTTGAGGGTTAAATATCTGCCCAGCGAAGCATCACCGGAATTTTGTTTATTTAAGTCTGCAATGATATTGTTAACGGTTTTTTTTCTGAATAAATTCATATATTTTTGTTCATTAATGACTTTGAATTCTCTAAAGTATAGAAAAAAAGGAACATCAAATGATATATCTGAGAAAAAATATTAAATATTTATTAACAGTTATCAAACCGGATAATTGCTGTTTTTAGCTTATTTTTATAGTTGGTATACGATATTTGTTTATGAATCAATTATTTACATTACAACCATAATAAATAACTATATAAAATAGCAGTTTGTATAAATTAAATTGATAACACTATAATAAATAACAATCAAAATCACTCGAAAAAGGTGGTTTTAATCCATAAATTTGTACTATCGAAAATTAATAATAACCATTTAAAATTATTTAACTATGTCATTTGTAGGCAAAAAATTCCCAAACATCACAGTAGATGCCATCTCTGAAATGGGCGACAACATGAGAATCAACGTGTTGGAAGAAGCAGTAAACAACAACAAAAAAGTTTTGCTGTTCTGGTATCCGAAAGATTTCACTTTTGTTTGTCCGACTGAATTACACGCTTTCCAAGAAGCTTTGGAAGAATTTAAAAGCAGAAATACTATCGTAATCGGTGCATCATGCGACACCAACGAGGTTCACTTTGCTTGGTTGAACACACCAAAAGCTGAAGGCGGAATTGAAGGGGTAACTTACCCGTTATTGGCTGATACGACTCGTAACCTTTCTAACGTTTTAGGAATCCTTGACGTAACTGAAGAAGATTATAACGAAGAATTAAATGCTATCCAAATCGTAGGTTCAAACGTAACATTCAGAGCTACTTACTTGATTGATGAAGAAGGAAAAGTTTTCCATGAATCAGTAAACGATATGCCATTGGGCAGAAATGTGAAAGAATATTTACGATTGATTGACGCTTATACTCACGTACAGAAAAACGGCGAAGTTTGCCCTGCAAACTGGGAAGAAGGTAAAGAAGCGATGTCTGCCGACCGTAATTCTACCGCAGATTACTTAGCGAAACACTAACATTTTTTGTCATGAATTGTAAGTGTAAAACACTTACAATTCATGATTTATAACTAAAAAAAACAATGATTATGCTAAAAGAATTAGAACAAGATAACTTACAGGAAATCGTGAACAGTAACGGAAAAGTTGCTGTACAATATGCAGCATCATGGTGTGGTAATTGCCGAATCATGAAACCGAAATTCAAAAAACTTTCTACCGAGAAAGAAGGCATTACTTTCGTTATTGCTGATGCAGAAAAATTTCCTGAATCGAGAAAATTAGCATCTGTTACAAATTTACCGACATTTGCTATTTTCCAAGATGGTAAACTGGTGAACGAAGTACAAACCAACAAAGCCGAAGTATTGAACGAACTGGTAAATGAATTAGGATAATGAAAGTACCTGTTATTAAAAAACTGACTGAATTCATCGAAGAAAATGACCAGGATTACATCATCGAAACGCTGGAAGTTTTGGAATATATGACAGAAATTCCGTCACTAAAAGATGAAGAACTGGACGTTATCGGAGAATTAATTTCCAATATGTACGGTGCATTGGAAGTAAACAAAATGATTGCAGACGGTACGCCTAAGAAAGAAGCAATGAATAATTTCATGCAACGGGTATTAGGTTCGATTGATAAATAATTACATTGATTTTACGATAAAAAAATCCAATTCGCGTTGAATTGGGTTTTTTTGTTATTCCTAAAAATATTTTTCTATAATTACACCGTTTCCAGCAAAAGATTTCCATCTATTCCTAAAACTTTGTGTATTGTTTTCAGAAACGATACAGTTGGTTTTCTTTTGTTGTGCATAATTTCAGAAAGTTTTGTGTCGGTAACTTGCAACATTTTTGCAAGGTCTTTTTGTTTGAGCTTGTTTTCGTACATTTTCAACTCAAGCAATCCCTGTAATGTTTCAGGCATTGGAATGATATAATGTTCCTGCTCGTAATCATTAACGATTTGAGTGTATTTTTCGAGTGCAATGCTTTCTTGCTCAGTAAGCTTGTCAAAACCGCCCTTTTGTGTAGCAATTTCTAACAATTCATTCATTTTAGTTTCAGCCTGTTCAAATTCTTTTTTTGTTATCTGCTTTTTCATCTCAAATCGTTTTACAATTTATTTTGTCGTATTGTTTGTGCGTTCCTACAAATCTTAAATAAATAGTTCTCTTATTAAAATGTATCATCGCTACAATTCTATACTTATTTCCGCCTACATTAAAAGCATATCTATCATTGCCAACGCTATCCACACTATTAAATGTTTGCTTCATATCATGAAAATCCTGCCAATCACTCAACAGCACTATGTTATACCATTGTAACAATAGTTCTTTTGCATTTGTTTCTTTCTCGTAAAAAGAAATTAGCTTAGCCTTTGTGATGATAACCATTACACAAAGGTATAAAAAATTATTGAAAACGAAAATAAATTATTAAAAACGAAAAATATAACTTACATAGAATTGGATTTTTTTATTTGTAATATAGGTAATCCCCTTATGATGGGAACAAAGACATCTCACAAAACAATAAATTTGATGAATAAAAAATAAAACAAATTAATTACATTAGTCGGAAATTCTACTATATGAAAAATTATTTTTTATTGTTTATGGTAAGTGTGTTGTGTTTAAGTTGCAACAAAAAAAATACGAATAAAAAAATTGTAATTGACAAGAAACAAACACAATATGTTAATGAGGATTTTAACCCTAAATTATATTATACAACCAAAGATTCTGTATTGTTGATAGCATTTGAAGAAGATTCTATATATGTTACCAGAGAAGAATTTAATGATGTGGTAGATAAACACCCTGAGTTTTTCACAGAATATCCAAGAAATCCTGATATTACTTACTTAATATCAGCATTTTACGAGCAATTTTCGAGTGAAATAGGACAAGACAATTATTTTATGTATTACGCCTATTTGTTACGACAAAAATATGAAATAGATAATTTTGAATATCATCGTAATAAATTGATGTTGATATATAAAAACTTAAACAATATTTTTCACTTATTAAATGGCGGTGGTACGGGATATGGGCATATGTATGCTCGTATTTATGGTTATGCCGAATATTCTGTTTATTTATACTATCTGACAAGAAATGATTCTACAATAACTTATGATATTTCCAAACAAAAAAGTTTGTTTAAGCAGATATTACAACAAGTAGTTATTGACAGATTGGGAGTTACATTTGACACCGATATTCCAACAGATAAAGCCTCCCTACAAGATGAGTTATTTTGGTTGATTGATGAAATTGATTCACAAATCACAGATTCATTTTATTTAGCACAAACACAAGACTTTTATTACAGAAATTACATAACCTGGTAATTAAATAAAAAATCCAATTCGCGTTGAATTGGATTTTTTGTTATTCCTCAAACTGTTTCAGCATATAATTAATTAAATCAGTCGTGGTTACTATACCGACCAGCTCGTCGTTTTCAACAACGGGCAACGAATGAAAACTTTGTTCTGATAACACCTCTGCTACTTCCTTCACAGTTGCATCGGCATTGACGGTTAGTGGTGCTTTTGCCATTACCTGCTCGATAGTGTACATATCGTAAACAACGCTTTCCACATAGTCTTCCTCATCAGTCAAATCAGCAAAACTAATTCGTAGCAAATCGGAATGACTCAATATCCCGAGCAGCTTTTTTGATTCCACCACAGGAATATGCCGAATCTTGTGTTTCTTAAACAATGCTTCTGCCTCATACAAGCTTTGTGCCGGATTTAATACAATCAAACCTTTGGTCATAATGTCAGATACAGGTACCGCTTTCATAGTCGTTCGTTTTATTATTACACTACTAAGCTACTGAATATTTTTGGTAAATATACTGATGAAAAGCATTGTTATTGTTATTTCTTTTGCGTATATTAGTCAGTTAATTAATTTCCTTTTTTATAATCTGCCAAGAACTGTTCCAGGCCGCTGTCGGTTAACGGGTGTTTCAACAACCCTAAAATCGAGCTTAAAGGTCCGGTCATCACGTCAGCTCCGATTTTTGCACAGTTCACAATATGCATAGTATGACGTACCGATGCTGCCAAAATCTGTGTATCAAAAGCATAATTGTCATAAATCATACGGATTTCGTCTATCAGGTTTAATCCGTCGGTAGAAATGTCATCTAATCTCCCGATAAACGGCGAAACATACGTGGCCCCGGCTTTCGCTGCCAGTAACGCCTGACCTGCCGAGAAAACCAAAGTCACATTGGTTTTAATTCCGTTGTCAGAAAAATATTTACAGGCTTTGATACCATCTTTGGTCAGAGGGATTTTCACGACGATTTGCTCATGCAGTTCTGCTAATTCTTCCCCTTCTTTGACCATACCTTCAAAATCGGTAGCAATAACTTCTGCAGACACGTCGCCATCGACAATATTACAGATGTCCACATAATGTTTCAGAATATTGTTTTTGCCGGTAATCCCTTCTTTTGCCATTAGTGACGGATTGGTCGTTACACCGTCTAAAACGCCTAAAGCCTGTGCTTCTCTGATTTGATCTAAATTTGCTGTATCAATAAAAAACTTCATACTATTTGATTTTATAATGGTTCATTAATATTTTTTCATACATTTTGTCAGGCAGAATACGTTTGAGAGCAATAGAAAATTTTTGTAAAAAAGCCCCTACTTTATAATGCACTTTTGGGTTTTCAGTTTCAATAATCCTATGAATTGCCTTTGCCATTTCATCGGGGTGCATACCTTCATCTACATCAGCATCAATTGTATCTAATTGCTCTTGATACACTTTTTCATACGGCGAACCAGTTATAACCGGTGCGTGGTACCGCCGGCTTGCTATATTGGTTGAAAAATCGCCCGGTGCCACATTAGTAAGCTGAATACCAAACTGTTTTACTTCCATTCGTAAAGATTCGGTAATTAATTCCAAAGCTCCTTTTGAGGAAGAATAAGCACTACGAAACGGTAATCCCATATATCCGGCAATTGAGGTAACGTTGATAATCAACCCGCTTTTTTGCCTACGCATCTGCGGCAACACAGCTTTGATAACCTGTATCGGTCCGAAAAGATTGGTTTCAAAATTATTTCTCACTTCATCAATCGGGATTTCCTCCAGTGGCCCGGTAATTCCTACTCCGGCGTTATTAATCAAAACGTCCAATCGTTGTTCTTTTTCCAAAAGGGTCTGCACCGCCTGCTGAATGGTATCTTCCTTTCTTACATCTAATGCCAGCAACTGGAAAGGCTGTTGAGCACTTTTTTCCGGATTTCTGCCTGTGCCGTAAACGGTGTATCCTTTTTGATGTAAATAAAGAGCCACAGCGTTGCCTATGCCTGAAGTAGCTCCTGTGATTAAAACAACTTTACTCATTTTTGTCGGTTTCGTACAAAGATAGGCAAAGTTAAAAACATGACCGCATAAGTCGAAATTCAAATTATATGTTTATTTTTATGCTTAAAATTATTTTTATGTTACGAAACATTCATCTGATATTCATTACACTATGTACGCTTTGCAGTTGTTCGGACTCTCAATCTCAAGTTACTGACGATAATTTACCAACCCATTTAGCTAAAATAAATTTAGAAAATCTGAAAAACCATGTTTATAATCTGGCATCTGACGAAATGAGTGGTAGAAAAACCGGTGAAGAAGGTCAAAAAATAGCCGCACAATATATCCGTGACTTTTATATCGCTCAAAATATTGAGGCGGCACAAAACACCGATAATTATTACCAATACGTTCCGGGTGAATTCATGAGTACCGTTTTAAACACTTTGCAAGACAGCGAAAATGTGGTTGCTTTTATCGAAGGAAGTGAATTTCCGGACGAATATGTGGTTATTTCTGCACATTATGACCACATGGGCATCGAAGACGGTCAAATCATGCATGGTGCTGACGACAACGGCTCGGGAACTGCGGCGGTTATGGAAATTGCCCGGGTATTGAACGATGCCAAAGCCCACGGAAAAGGTCCGAAACGTTCGGTTGTTTTGCTACATTGTACGGGAGAAGAATTTGGTTTGCACGGCTCACGGTATTATACTGAAAACGCTTTGTATCCGTTAGATAAAACTATTACAAACATCAACATTGATATGATTGGGCGAAATGACGATAAATATCTCGAAGAAGGAAATTATGTGTATATCATTGGTCCAAGCCGACTTAGTGATGATTTGGACGAACTGACCAAAGAAACCAATCAAAAATATACACAGCTTACGCTGGATTATACCTATGACGACCCAAGCCACCCGGAAATGTTGTATTACCGTTCAGACCATTATAATTTTGCTAAAAACAATATTCCGGTTATTTTCTTTTTTGGCGGCACACACCCCGATTATCATCAACCTACTGATACAGCAGATAAAATTTTATTTGATGAAATGATGAAAAGAACTCAACTTATTTTTGCTACAATCTGGCAAGTTGCCAACCGAAACGAACCTATAAAAGTTAATCCGTAAAATGAAAAAAAGTTTATTATATATTCCGTTTATATTATTATCACTGACAGCTTTTTCACAAACTGCCGAGCAAGAAAACGAGATGAATGCTATTATCAGCTATGTGCAGGAAACTCAGCGTGATGATATCTTTGAAGTCAAAAATATACGTACACAAAACAGCAACGACGAAGAAGTAATTACGTCTTATTATTTCGAGAACGAAAATGTTTTTTGCATTATCAATAAGGTTTATGCAAAGGTTCAACACGAAACCACTTATTACCTGAAAGACAATAATTTAATATTAGCTATTATCCGGGAAGATTCTACAAAACCGGACGAAATTTATTATTTTGTCAAAAACGATTCTTTACTTAATTCAAAAGACATTAATGAGGCTTATCCGTTTGAAGAAGTTGTCGGAAATTTCAATGAATTGATCAGTGAGTTTTAATATTCTCTTTCTTTATTCAGGGTTTCTTCGTAGTCCAGAATTTCCTGAGGAATAACTTTCAGAAATGACGGGTGCTGCTCGATAGCATATTCTATTTTTTCTACAATCGTTTCGATGCTGTCGTTTTCATAATCAACAGTCAGTGGTTGTTTGATAACCATGCTTTGCAAAATCCCTTTTTTCTTCAGCCACAATCCTTTTTTGTCGAAAGAACGCCGAAAACCATCAATTACTACAGGAACAACAATAGGTTTGTGTTGTTTGATGATATGAGCAGTCCCTTTGCGAACCGGCTTAAACGATTTGGTTGTTCCCTGCGGAAAAGTAATTACCCAACCATCTGCCAACGCTTTTTTTATGCTTTCGGTATCATTCGGATTGACTTCTTTTTTTTCTGTAATATCTTTTCCTTTTTCACGCCAGGTTCGTTCAACAGTAATCGCACCGGTATAGCTCAATATTTTTGGCAGAAGTCCGGCACGCATAGTTTCTTTGGCAGATACGAAATAGATATTCAACTTCGGATTCCAGATATAAAAAATGTTGTTCAGATTGTCTTCCCGACCTTTCAGACTGGCATTAAAAACATGTAACATCGCTACAACGTCGGCGAAATAAGTCTGATGATTGGAAATAAACAACACATTTTCGTCAGGTAAATTTCTGATAATATCCGAACCTTCAATAATCAACTTGTTAAAGCCTCGATAACGCCGATGGGTAAGAATTCCAAACCAGCGAATCAACCGTTTTTTGAGAAATAAATAATTTCCGAAAGCATCTTTTTTAAACCAACTCATAAAATCTTTTTACCTATTAAATCTGATGAAGCAAATCCAATATCTCTGCAACAATCATAGCTGTGGCACCCCAAATAATTTTTTCATTAACAACATAAGCCGGCACATTGATATGAAATCCGTAAGAAGTATTCATACGTACCTGGCGAAGATTTTCCGGATTCAGTAAATCTGCCAGAGAAATACATAAATCTGACTTTACTTCCACTTCGTCCAACCTCACTTGCATTGGTTGTGTATGAATCGCCAAAAAAGGCATAATCAAAAAGTTGCTGGGCGGAACATAAACAGGCGACAAAGCCTTGACATCTTGTAATTGCGAAGGTAAAATCCCTACTTCTTCTTCGGTTTCACGCAAAGCAGTTTGGTGTAAATCAATATCATCGGGCTCACGTTTGCCACCCGGAAAAGCAATCTGCCCGGAATGCACGCCCTCATACACCGCCCGTTCGATAAACAACAGATGTGTTTTATTTTGAATCGGAAACAAAATCGCCATTACTGCCGATTCTTTCGGGTTGGCTTCCTCCAGATTGATACTTTCAATCAGCTCTTTTCGCTCCGGCGACCACATTTTCTGATGAGAATGTCTCCCTAATAATTGCAGGTTTTCTATTTTTGTGAGGTGACGATATAGATAATTAAAGTCCGTAAGCATATTTTTCTATAATCGCTTTAATTTCAGCAGGCGGAACAATAGGTCTGCCAGTTTTCATATCCACAAATACCAGCATCGAATATCCGGTAGTAAGCAAATCGCCCGATTCGTTCCGGATTTCATAATTAAATTCTATCTTTACCGAAGTCTGGCTTTTCAAAATAGTTGTTACCGTCAATAAATCATCATATCTGGCAGGTTTTTTATAATCCATTTGCAGAGAAACCACCGGTAGCATAATGCCCATTTCTTCCATTTTCCTGTAAGACAATCCCTTACTTCGCAACCATTCCACCCGTCCCATTTCGAAATATTGGGCATAATTTCCGTGATAAACCACTCCCATCTGGTCGGTTTCGGCATATCTGACCCTGACATTTATATCAAATTTGTTTTCCATAAAAATATATTGATGTGCGGTATGACGCAAAAGTACGAATAATTTGTTGATTCGCAGATTTGCACATTCGCGGATTTATAGATTTGCTAATTTGCAGATTCGCCAATTCGCTAATTTGCAGATTTGCAGATTTGCTAATCGATTAAGGAAATTTTAATCACACAGATACTTACTTCTTCATAGAAAAAACCGTACCTTTGCACTTTCAAAAATCAGGTTATGCTTACAGTTTCAAACTTATCCGTTCAATTCGGAAAACGTATTTTATTTGACGAAGTGAATGCTACTTTCACGCAGGGGAATTGTTATGGAATCATCGGTGCCAACGGTGCCGGAAAATCAACTTTTCTGAAAATATTATCAGGCGATATTGACCCGACGTCCGGGCATGTGATTTTAGAACCAGGCAAAAGAATGTCGGTGCTTAATCAAAACCACAATATGTTCAATGAATATACGGTACTGGAAACTGTTTTGATGGGAAACAAGGTGCTGTATGACGTGAAGAAAGAAATGGACGAATTGTATGCCGATTATACCGATGAAAATGCAGACAGAATAGGCGAACTTCAAATGCAATTTGACGAAATGAATGGCTGGAATGCTGATTCTGACGCAGCTTCTCTCCTATCCAATTTGGGTATCTCTGAAGATATGCATTACACGCTGATGGGTGAAATGGAAGGTAAGCTGAAAGTGCGTGTATTACTCGCCCAGGCTTTGTTCGGAAATCCGGACGTGTTGATTATGGACGAACCTACCAACGACCTGGATTTTGAAACCATTTCATGGCTGGAAAACTTTTTGGCGAATTACGAAAACACCGTATTGGTAGTATCGCACGACCGCCACTTTTTAGATGCGGTTTGTACACATGTTTCAGATATTGATTTTGGAAAAATCAACCACTACACCGGAAACTATACTTTCTGGTATGAATCTTCTCAGTTGGCTGCTCGTCAAAAAGCTCAGCAAAACAAAAAAGCTGAAGAAAAACGAGCCGAATTGGAAGAATTTATCCGAAGATTTTCTGCCAACGTAGCAAAATCTAAACAGGCTACTTCGCGTAAAAAAATGTTGGAAAAACTAAAAGTAGATGACATCAAACCGTCTTCACGAAGATATCCTGCTATTATTTTTGAACAGGAACGTGAAGCAGGTGACCAGATTCTGAATATTGAAAATCTGACATACAGTTTAGACGGCGAAACGCTTTTCAAAAACATAGATTTGAATGTAGCCAAAGGCGATAAAATTGTACTGATTTCCAAAGATTCGAGAGCTACTACCGCTTTTTATGAAATACTAAATGACAAACTTACTCAACAGGACGGAAAATTCGATTGGGGGGTAACAACCACACACACCTATCTTCCGGCTAATAATCAGGAATATTTCAAAGACGATTTGAGCTTGGTGGACTGGCTTCGCCAATGGGCAAAAACCGAAGAAGAACGTGAAGAAGTTTACGTTCGTGGATTCTTAGGGAAAATGCTTTTTTCTGGTGAAGAAGCTCTTAAAAAAGGAACTGTCTTATCCGGTGGGGAAAAAGTTCGTTGTATGTTATCCAGAATGATGATGCTAAGAGGAAATGTTTTGATGCTCGACGAACCGACCAACCATCTGGATTTGGAATCAATTACTGCTTTCAACAATTCATTGAAGAATTTCAAAGGAACGGTATTGCTGACCACGCACGATCACGAATTTGCACAAACTGTCGGAAACAGAATTGTGGAAATTACACCAAACGGTATCATCGACCGGTATATGACTTTTGACGAATATTTGAATGACCCGAAAGTCAAAGAATTACGCGAAAAAATGTACGCTAAATAAAGTACAGTAGTTTCGACGAGAATTTTTAATCTTCACTCAGCCACGAACTTGTCATACCGTAAGCATCTTTTTTAGATTCCTGCGGAATGACAAAAATTGTGGCTAAAAATATTTGTTAGCGGTCATTATGCGGACACTCGCCACAAAGACAAGAAGAAAAAAATTATTTTCAGAAAAAATAACTTTATCAAAATGAATACTTTAGTCAAAACTCTTTTAATAATTGTGTGTTCCACAATACTTTCAAGTTGTAATTCCACAAAAAAAATAGATTTTAAGCCGAAAGAAATCTATCGAACCAATGATTTAGTTGTCACGCAAATTTCTGAAAACGCTTTTATGCATATATCATATTTACAGACTAATGATTTCGGAAATGTGCCTTGCAATGGATTAATTGTAAGAGATAATAATGAAGTAATAATCTTTGACTCGCCGACGAATAACAAAAGTGCAGAAGAACTTATCAAATGGGTAATGGAAACACTAAACTGCAAAATAAACGCAATTATTCCAACTCATTTTCACGACGACTGTTTAGGCGGACTAAAAGTATTCAATGATAATAATATTCCTTCTTATGCATATTTCAAAACCATTGAACTTGCAAAAGAAAATAAATATGAGATTCCGAAAAATAATTTTGATAATTCGATTATTTTAAAAGTTGGAAATAAAAATGTTTCTGTTAAATTTTTTGGCGAAGGACACACAAAAGATAATGTGGTCGGCTATTTTCCGAGTGAAAATATAATGTTTGGTGGGTGTTTAATAAAAGAATTAAATGCAGGTAAAGGATTTTTAGGAGATGCAAACGTTGCAAAATGGTCAAATACAGTTGAGAAAATAAAAATGGAATATCCAAATGTAAAAATTGTTGTTCCAGGACACGGAGAATACGGAGACAGAGAATTGCTTGATTATACGATTGAACTATTCAAAACACAATAAATAAAAAACAACGAACCGCTAACAAGAAAAAACAATACGCAACAATGCGAATATTAACAAGTTTCATAGCAACAAGTTTGGACGGATATATTGCTAAACCAAATAACGACCTTAGTTTTTTGAAATTAGTAGAAAAAGAGGGCGAAGATTATGGTTATACAGATTTCACGGCAACTATTGATACCTTAATCGTCGGCAGAAAAACTTACGATTATGTACTTAAAGAAATTGGTGCTTCTCACTACGACAATGGCGAAAGAAACGTGTATGTTATCACAAGAACAGAAAGACCAAGTGTTGGCAAGACAACATTTTATACGGGAAACTTGACAGAATTGCTGCGACAACTGAAATCAGAAAACGGAAAAAATATTTATTGTGACGGTGGTGCAGAAATAATAAACGAACTTTTGAAAAATGACTTAATTGACGAGTTTATTATTTCTGTTGTTCCTGTATTGCTTGGCAACGGAACACGACTTTTTAAAGATGGCAGACCCGAACAAGAACTCGAACTTGTAAATACAAAAACATTTGACACAGGATTAACACAACTACATTACAGACGAAAAAAAGAGAAAACAACGAACCGCTAACATAGCATTGGCAATGAAACAACATAAAATCAACAAAACTTTCCTGATTATTCTATTGGGAATTTTAGCCGCCATAGGCCCTTTTACTATAGATATGTATTTGCCTGCATTTGGTAAAATTGCCGAATCTTTTGGTACAGACGAAAGCCATGTTGCTTTTACACTTACCTCCTATTTTTTCGGTATCGCTATCGGACAACTGATTTATGGACCGGTGGTGGATAAATACGGCCGAAAAAAACCTTTACTTTTCGGGTTATTTCTATATGTCGTTTCTGCACTCGGTTGTGCCGTTTCCTATTCTATCGAAATGATGATAATCATGCGGTTGTTTCAGGCATTGGGCGGCTGCGTCGGCATGGTGGCTTCTGTTTCAATAATCAGTGACGTGTATGAAGTTGACCAAAGAGCGAGAGCTTTTTCGTCTATTATGCTGGTTATGGGAATCGCACCGCTAATCGCACCAAGCTTGGGAAGCCTGTTTCTTGTTATTGCTTCATGGGAATATATTTTTTACTTCTTGACTGCTTTTGCCTTGTTGGTTTGGTTGCTCATATATGTTTTTTTGCCGGAAACCAGCGGATATATACACAATAAACCACTGAAAATAAAAACCATAGCCATCAATTACAAAACCGTAATCCAAAACAAGGTGTTTTTTAATTACACCTTGGCAGGAAGTTTGTCTATGGCGATACTGTTTGCTTATATATCTTCGGCATCTTATATTTTTCTTAATCACTATGGGTTATCTGAGGAAAAGTTCTCTGTACTGTTTGCCATCAATGCTTCCGGATTGATTATCGGAAATTTTCTCAACGGACGCCTGACTAAATATTACCATTACCTCACTATGGCAAAATATGCGTCAGTTTTATTACTGATAGTCAGTGGGTTTATCTTTTCATTATTTTCTTTTCAGGATAATGTATCCTACACGATTACTGTTGCCAGTTTGGTTTCGATTATGTTTTTGGTCGGATTCATCAACCCTAATGCAACCGCCGCCTCAATATCACCATTTACAGCCAATACCGGAACAGCCTCTGCCTTGAGTGGTGCAGTACGAATGGGTGTAGGCTCGATCATTGCTGCGGTAATGGGGATATTACCTGTAATTTCGCCGCAGACAATGTTTACCACCATAGCCTGTCTATCACTGCTAACGATGATTTTCCTTTGGAAAAAAGTATAAATAGAGAATGCCCGAAAAATATATATTTTGTCAAGCTGAACTTGATTTACTTCGTATAATTCGCAAGCTCAAGTCAGCTTCTCATAAGTTTTTGAAATACGATAACTTTGAGATTCTTCCTTCGTTGAAATGTGACACAACTAATATTCTTTTAGATTTTTCGGACACCCTCATCAATTCAATTCAGCGGTTTTTTACCACTTATGATATTATAAAGGATAATAATAACAGCGATGGCTAAAAGAATATGAATGAGATTTCCTAATCCCATTCCCCCACCGATACCGAGTAAGCCTAAAATCCATACTACAATACAGATTACAGCTACAAACCACAAAATACTTCTCATAATATTATAGATTTAATGTTATATGTATAAAATTAGGAAAAATATTTCAAAATAAATCTTTTTCTATATTATTTTTAGATTATTTGTCACTTTATTTTTTGAGCAAAAGCAATAATATGTCCGTCTATATCAGCAAAATAACAGACTTTATCGCCCCAATCCCTGGCTTCGACAGAAGAAATAATTTTTGCTCCGGCTTTCAGGGCATTATCAAATTCAAGCTCAATATCATCTACATACAAATAAAGTTCACATCTCGGAATTCCGTTTCCTTCATTAGGGTGCGGTGTTTTATCGTAAAGTATTTTGGCTATCCCATTATTAGGCATTAGTCCCAGCTTGCAGTTTTCAGCCAGTTTAAATTCGGTCATTCCCGGAACGTCTAAATCTGGTTTTTGCCTGAATAACCTGGTGTAGAAATCCGTGCTTGCCTGCTGGTTATTTACGTACAAAATCGTTTCTATAAGCCGGATATGTTTCATGTTATAATATTATCATTAATTTATAAATACCAGAAAGATAAAGATTTAATTGTTAGCCACAGATGCACAGATATAAATTTCAAAAATAAATTTTGTTCAAATAATAATTTCACAGATCTTGAATGCAAAGCATTCAATAAAATTCTGTGGAATTTTAATCAAAAAAACCATCTGTGCATCTGTGGTAGATTAACAATAGTTTGTAAATGAGATATTTGTGTTATTTGTCGCATACTAATAAGAGCCTGTTTAAATTTGTATTGTAAAAATGTTTATAGGTTATTTTTGAGGTAGAACAAGGCAAATTTTTAAAGGATAACAGAGCTATCGTTTTAAAATTTAACGCGGTTATGACCAAAAAGAAGCATAAACAAATTATTAGATAAATTTTAAACAGGCTCTAATATTATCAATCTAAATACTCGATGATGGTTTCTTCGTGCTTTCTGACTTTTTTCAATCCGGTTTGCCAGTCATTACCAGCGTCTCTGTAGCCCATCGGTAACAACAAAACACTTTTCAAACCCTGCTGGTCAAATTTCATCAATTTATCCAAATCAGAAGCGGCAAATCCTTCCATCGGTGTGGCATCAATCTGCAACATAGCTGCCTCAACCATGGCAAATGAAGCCGCAATATAGGCTTGCTTGGCTGAGTGTTCCTGTTGTTTTTCTATGCTCCATGAAGTAAGCTGCTTAGCAACTGCGGTTTTATAACTATCCGAAAAACCTTCGGGCAGCTCTCTTTCTTTTTCGTAATGTGAAAAATATTCCTCAAAACGATTAATGGTATAAGCGTCCCAAGCAGCAAATATTACCAAATGTGAGCATTCAGTAATCTGTGGTTGGTTGAATGTCAGCGGTTTAATACGTTCTTTGAGCTTTGGGTTGGTAACTACAAATATTTTAAACGGCTGCAATCCGCTTGACGTAGGTGCCAAACGAGCTGCTTCGAGTATCGATTTTATTTTGTCTTCCGGCACTTGCTTACCATTCATTCGCTTAGCGGCATAACGCCATTGCAAGGCTTTTATAATTGACATAATTTTTTATTTTTCTATTTATAAAACAGATATTTATTAAAATTCATTTCAGGTAAAACACTATTAATCAACAACTTTACCTCTTAAATAAGTTTCAGGTGTCATTATTGCTAATTCACTCTTTTTAAAATCTTTTAGGTTTCTGGTTAAAATGATTTTAATTTGTTCATTTTCGATAGCAGAAAAGTTTTGTAAGGCATCGTCAAAATCTTTAAATTCTGAATTTAATGCACTTAAAACAACATTTTTATCCATTTTTACAATTTCAATTATGGTTAATAGTTGTTTTATTTTTTCTACAATCATACTGTGTTTTGCTGTTTTTCTAAGCAAATAATAAACATTTGAAACTATTACAGGTGTAGTAAATCCTTGTATTTCTTTATTCGCACAGCTATTCAATAATTCTGTTGCGTATTCGGCATAGGGTTCTCTGTCAAAAAAGAAATCCATTAAAACATCTGTGTCGATTAAAACTTTATCCATCTATAAATACTTTTTTTCTAAACGCTCTCTAAGCTCCTCTTCATAGTCCATATCTTTTGGCATTTTGAAAGAACCTTTTAAAGACTCAATTATTGGATTAAGTTTTTGTTCTTTAGTTTTCTGTTCTTTTTCAGTAAGTGCTTTTAAATAATTTTCAATAATATCAGACAAGCTTCGATTTTTCTTTTTTGCATAATTTTTAGCTCGTTCGATAATATCTTCTTCTATCGTTAGTGTCAACTTTGTATTCATTGTCAATAAAGTTTTCACAAAGTTACAAATCAACCTTCAATACACGTGTGTTTTTAAATTATTTAACACGTGATTACCTATAATTTTTTAAGGAAATTAGTCACATTTTCATTGATTCTGTTTTCGATATCAGACACATCAGCTTTGATAAACGACTCGCCCATAATCTTCTCATAAAGCTCAATATACCGCTCAGAAACAGAATTTACATATTCATCGGTCATCTCCGGAATCTGCTGCCCTTCTTTTCCCTGAAAACCATTACTGATTAACCATTGACGAACAAACTCTTTGGAAAGTTGTTTTTGTGGTTCATTATTTTGCTGTCTTTCCGAATAACCATCAGCATAAAAATAACGAGATGAATCCGGTGTATGAATCTCATCAATCAAAACGATTTTTCCGTCTTTGGTTTTTCCGAATTCATATTTGGTATCTACCAAAATCAGCCCGCGTTCGGCAGCGATTTCTGTTCCACGCTGAAACAACGCCCGGGTATATTTTTCCAAAATAAGGTAATCTTCCTCAGAAACAATGCCTTTTTTCAGAATATCCTCTCTGGAAATATCCTCATCGTGGTCGCCCTGGTCTGCCTTGGTTGACGGTGTAATAATCGGTTCAGGAAAACGGTCATTTTCTTTCATTCCTTCGGGTAATTCCACCCCGCACAGCAAGCGTTCACCCGCCGCATACTCACGGGCGGCGTGACCCGACAAATAACCTCTGATAACCATTTCGACTTTGAACGGTTCACAAAGCTCTCCTACTGCCACATTCGGGTCGGGTGTCGCCGTCAGCCAGTTTGGAACGATATCTTGGGTAAGCTGCATAAAACGGGTCGCTATCTGATTAAGAATTTGTCCTTTGTAGGGAATTCCTTTAGGCATAATCACATCAAAAGCCGATAACCTGTCGGTGGCTACCATGACTAATAAATCGTCGTTAATATTATATACTTCGCGAACTTTTCCTTTATATACGGATTTCTGATTAGGAAACTGAAAGTTTGTGCTGGTTATTGTATTCATATTCAATTCTTTTATGTTTGTACTGAACTGTTTAAGGTTTAAAGTTTTTTGCTTAAAGTTAGTATTTCATGTCCAAAATTTCAAATTATTTCAATACTCAGCCCAACTTTGTTATGCTAAAAACTTTGAATTTAATATGCCAAAAGCGTTAATAATTCTTCTTCAAATCTGTCTTTAGGTAAATACTGCTCTTCCAGATTTTTCATAAACGGAATCGGCGTTTCGATACTACCTACACGCTTAACCGGTGCATCGAGATATTCAAAACAATTTTCCATTATGGCAGACGAAATATCGCCGGCGATTCCGCCAAACAAGGTATCTTCCTGCAAAATAATTGCCCTGCTTGTCTTTTTCACTGATTGGAAAATCGTTGCATAATCCAACGGTTGCAAGGTACGTAAATCTATCAGGTCAGCAGATATTTCAGAATGATTTTTTAAAGTTTCCAATGCCCAATGCACACCTGCTCCGAAAGAAATAATCGTGATGTCGTTGCCTTCGGTAATCAAAGACGCCTGCCCGAAAGGCAAGGTATAATAATCTTTCGGCACGTCCTGATAAATGCTTCTGTATAACAATTTATGCTCAAAAAACATAACCGGATTCGGGTCATTAATCGCTGTATTCAACAAGCCTTTGGCATCATACGGAAATGCAGGATAAACCACTTTCAGTCCCGGAGTTTTAGTAAACCACGCTTCGTTGGTCTGAGAGTGAAACGGTCCGGCCTGAGTTCCGCCACCGCAAGGCATTCGCACAACTACATCGGCGTGCTGATTCCAACGATAATGGGACTTTGCCAGTAAATTCACAATCGGATTAAACCCGGAAGACACAAAATCAGCAAACTGCATTTCGACTACTGATTTGTAATTGTTAATCGACAATCCCATTCCGGCAGACACGATAATACTTTCACAAATCGGGGTGTTTCTTACCCGCTCTTTTCCGAAATCTTTATAAAAACCGTCAGTCACTTTGAACGCACCACCATATTCCGCAATATCCTGTCCCATAATAACCAGATTGTCGTGCTTTTCCATAGACTGCTTTAATCCCTGTGATAAAGCATCAATAAACCTGACATTTTCACTTTCGGCGGTTGCCGGTTGTATGATTTCTGGTTGGTAAGGCTTGTAAACATCATTCAATTCTTTGTTTAAATCAGCCTTAATAACTTCTTCTTTAACAGCTAAATCCCAATTTTTATTAATTTCTTTTTTTATCTCTTCCCGGATTTCTTTTTCGGCAGATTCTGTCAGGACTTTTTCTTTCAATAAATAGGTTTTGAAATTTTCAACCGGGTCTTTTCTTTCCCATTGTTCAAACAATTCCTGCGGAATATATTTGGTTCCGCTCGCCTCTTCATGACCACGCATTCTGAAAGTTTTGAATTCAATCAAAACCGGACGTGGATTTTCCCGCATAGATTCTGCCAATGCTGAAACCCGTGTATATACTTCCAGAATATTATTTCCGTCGATAATATGGCTTTCGATGCCATAACCTTTACCTCTGTCGGCAAGATTTTCACAACGATACTGCTCGTTTGTCGGCGTGGACAACCCGTAACCGTTGTTTTCAATAATGAACAAAACCGGTAATTCCCAAACCGATGCCACGTTGAGTGCTTCGTGAAAATCACCTTCGGAAGTAGCTCCCTCGCCGGTAAAAACCGCCGTGATTTTTTTATCTTTTTTCAAAGTATCTGCCAAGGCAATACCATCGGCAATTCCCATTTGAGGTCCCAAATGTGAAATCATTCCAACGATTTTGTATTCCTGCGTACCGAAATGAAAAGACCGGTCGCGACCATTGGTAAAACCGCTGGCTTTGCCCTGCCACTGTGAAAATAGCCGGTTTAACGGAATCTGCCTAGTGGTAAAAACACCTAAATTGCGGTGCATCGGCAAGATATATTCGTCTGATTGTAAGGCGGAAGTAACACCTACCGCGATGGCTTCCTGCCCGATGCCGGAAAACCATTTAGATACTTTTCCCTGACGAATTAATATCAGCATTTTTTCCTCAATCATACGAGGTTTTACTATGCTTTTGTATAACTGAACCAACGTTTGATTGTCCAGATTTTTTCTATCAAATTTAAGCTTTTCCATGAATGTAAAATTGCCCGATAAAATTACTGCTTTTGGAATGAGTAACGAAATTTTACCGGGGAATTTTATTGGGGAAATAAAATATCTTCCTGATATAATAATATGGAATCTATTTCCGGTTCAGGAGGATAAAATTGATTGAGGTTTCCAAAATCTATATTAGATTTTTTGTGGTAAAGGATTTCCTCTTTGAATCCATCAATCTGAAGTAAATATTCAGAAAAATCATTTAACAGTTGTATTTCTTCATTGTCAATATTATACACATATATTCTCTCTTTGTTATCTAAAAATTCAAATTGATATTCAAAACCGTCCTTCACATTATTATTAATATATTCGGTTTGGTAATCCTTATTTTTCACAGCATGCAGATAAAAATTAATTTTATCTATTTCTGTACCATTCAACAGATAATAATAAATATCTGATTGAGAATCAAAATAATGATTATACGTAGTAAAAACAGTATCATTGACAAATTTTAATGATTTTACTTTTATAGCACCGCTACTTGTAAAGACAAAACCCTCCTGTACGCTTTGTTTTTCTACACAGGAACTAAAAAGTAGCAAGATTAGAAATCCTACAATTTTTTTCATACTCAATCTGTTTAAAATTAAATAGAGGTCAATACTTAAATTCATACATAATATTCAATAAAACACTATAAATCAACAGTATTTTGAACTCAACGTTATATTTGTCATGCTGCAAGCATCTTTTACAGATATTGATAAGAGACTCCTACGGAATGACAAATGTTGTGTTTAAAGGTTTTTACAAAATTTAAAAATATGTAATTATCTGATGACCTCTAAATTAAATTTATACAAAAAAAAGCCTGATATTCATCATATCAGGCTTTAATTTCATTTACAATCAACTATTTCAACTGAAAAATAATATTGATATTGGCTGTAATTTCGATTTCTCCTTCGGCCAATGTTTCATCGGCAGCGGAAGCACTTTCTGCATAAGCGGCTGCTTTCATCTGATATACTCGTGGAAAAACCGCCTGAGTACTATTTTCAGACACAACAATGGCTGTTCCAACATTTTGTCCTAATGCCTGAGCATAATCTGCTGCTTTTTTCTGAGCATTCTGCACTGCTTTTTTACGAGCTTCAGATTCATATTTTTCTATTTCAGAAGATTTAAACTGCACACCATTAATCTGGTTGGCTCCGGCATCAATCAATCCTGCCATAATCATTTCATATTTAGACAAGTCTTTGATTTGTATCTGAATGCTTTGCCCTGCCTGATAATATTTTTCTTTGGTTTGGTAATCCTGTCTTTGATACAGATTCACTCTTTCCGTTTTATAATCTTTGGCATCAATGCCTGATTTTTTCAGAAAAGCAATCATTTTTGCCATAATAGCATCATTCTCTGATTTAGCCACTTTGGCGTCCGGATTATTGGTTTCTACTCCGATAGATAGTGCTGCCTCATCGGGTTTTACCATTACTTTGCCTTCCCCGCCAACACTAATAGTGTTTTGCAGTTGATTCTGAGCACCCATCGTTGTTGCTATTGCCATAAATAATACAATTACTAAATTTTTCATTTTTTTTATATTTTGGTTTACGAAAATACCGATTTCAATAACTATGCCAGAATTATTTCTTCGCTGACAATTTCCATTTAAAATTTTTCTCAATCGCCTTAATCATCTCTCCGGCAATATCTTTGCCTGTTGCTCCTTCGATACCTTCCAGTCCCGGCGATGAATTTACTTCCAAAAGCAAAGGTCCTTTAGACGAACGGATAATATCCACACCCGCCACTTTCAGGTTCATCGCTTTAGCAGCTCTAATAGCAATTCGTTTTTCTTCTGGGGTTGCTTTCACAATAGATGCAATGCCACCCAAATGAATGTTTGCCCTGAATTCTCCTGGCAAAGCCTCCCGCTGCATAGCCGCAACTACTTTTCCGTCCACCACAAACAAACGCAAATCTTTTCCGTTGGCTTCTTTAATGAATTCCTGCACCAAAATATTTGCATTCAAACTCTTAAACGCATTGATTACTGATTCGGCTGCTTTTTTGGTTTCTGCCAGCACGACTCCCTTGCCTTGTGTTCCTTCCAACAGCTTTATTATCAATGGTGAACCGCCGACCATATTAATCAAATCATTGGTATCCAAAGGCGAATTTGCAAAACCTGTGGTCGGGATATCTACTCCGTTATTCAACAATAACTGTAAGGAAAACAGTTTATCACGGGATTGGGCAATAGCGGCAGCACTATTCAGGCTAAACACTTTCATCGACTCAAAATGCCGAGTCAAGGCACAACCATAATAGGTCATACTTGGTCTGATACGCGGAATGATAGCGTCCAAATCATTAATCACTTTTCCGCCCCGATAGTGCATTTCCGGTTGGTTGGCATCGAGTTTCATATAGCAGTGCCTGATATTGAGAAAGTGCATTTCGTGTCCCCGCAACTCTCCGGCTTCGATGATTCTTCGGTTGGAATATAAATCCGGATTACTCGCCAGCAAGCCTATTTTCAAAAAATTGTTTCCTTCTTTCCCGGTCGGATATATTTTGATTAATTCTTCAATCGTTCTGTCGCCATATCTGAAACTCATTTCAGGGTCAACAATCAATCGTCCGCTCATCGCTTCACGCCCCAGCAGCATTCTGTATCCCATAGAATCCCGATTTGTGAGCGTTACCTCTATATCCCACATCATTTCGCCCAAACCAAAAGGCGTTTTTATCACAAAACGTGATTCTCTGGTACCTGTCGAACTTTTGATTATCCTTTTATCTACTACCGGTGCCTCACATTTTATGGCTGATTTCTGATTATTTTGCAACGGATTGACCACAAACCGAACCCACAGCTCGCCTTCTTTTTCAAAAGGTGTAATCTGTTCGGCGTGTAATGCAGAGGTTTTTGCTCCGGAATCAATACGGGCTTTAACAGCGGGAATGCCTAACTGTGGGAATTGCCCCCATTCTTCGCCGCCTATAATTGTTTTATTTTCCATAATCCACTCCTGTTTTTATCCGCCTAAGTTAGATAAAAAAACGAAATATTGTAAGATAAGCTGAATAAAAATTACTAACTTTATACAAACAAAAAATAATAAGTTATGGCACAAATCACATTTAAAGGAAACCCGGTAAACACTTCGGGTAATTTACCGGAAACAGGTTCCAAAGCACCCAATTTCAAGTTAACAACCAGCGATTTATCAGAAAAATCATTAAGTGATTACAAAGGAAAAAACGTGGTTTTAAATATTTTCCCAAGTGTAGATACTGGTGTTTGTGCACAATCAGTACGCACATTTAACGAAAAAGTATCATCGGCTAACAATACGGTGGTGTTGTGTGTTTCTAAAGATTTACCTTTTGCCCTGTCGCGTTTCTGTGCAGCCGAAGGTTTGAAAAATGTAGAAACGCTGTCTGATTTTAAGACCGATGATTTTAGCCAATCTTACGGTGTAAAAATGATTGATGGTCCTCTCAACGGTTTATTAAGTCGGGCTGTTGTTGTCATAAACCCTGAAGGCGAAGTGGTTTACAACGAACAAGTTCCGGAAATTGGTCAGGAACCGGATTATGAAAACGCATTGAATGTGTTGAAATAAACACAAAAATAAACCTGCAAATTTTTTTCTTGCAGGTTATTTTTTATTTTGATTTAAAGTCCGAATGCTGTTTTTACCACATCAACTTTATCTAATTTTTCCCACGTAAAAAGCTCTACTTCAATACTTTTTGTTATACCTTCTGTATTAGTAAACTGCTTGGTAATCACTTGTGGTTTTCGTCCCATGTGACCATAAGCTGCCGTTTCGCTATATATAGGTTTTCTCAGTTCAAGGTTTTTCTCAATATAATAAGGTCGCAGGTCAAAGATTTCCTGAATTTTCTGAGCTATCGTTCCGTCAGTCATGTCCACTTTGGAAGTTCCGTAGGTATTCACGAAAACGCCCATTGGCTCGGCAATACCGATAGCATAAGAAACCTGTACCAGAATTTCATCGGCTACCCCTGCAGCAACCAGATTTTTGGCAATATGGCGTGTAGCATAAGCTGCCGAACGGTCAACCTTGCTCGGGTCTTTTCCGGAAAATGCACCTCCGCCGTGAGCTCCTTTTCCGCCGTAAGTATCTACAATAATTTTTCGTCCGGTCAAACCGGTATCGCCATGAGGTCCACCAATAATAAACACTCCTGTCGGGTTGATATGATAAGTGATTGCATCATGGAAATATTGTTCATATTGCGGATATTTCTGTAATAATCGCGGAATTAATATCTCAATAACATCTTTCCGAATCTGGTCTTGCATCGCTTTTTCAGCTTCAGCTTTATTCGTGTGTGCATCTCTTTGGACAAACTCATCGTGTTGTGTTGATAACACAATCGTCACAATTTTCGACGGCTTATTATCATCGTCATATTCCAAGGTTATCTGAGCTTTGGCATCTGGTCGCAAATAGGTAATTGCAGTATTTTCTTTTCTGATAAGTGCCAATTCCTGCAACAATTTGTTTGCCAAATCGAGTGCCAAAGGCATATAATCTTCAGTTTCTGAAGTAGCGTACCCAAACATGATTCCCTGGTCACCTGCCCCTTGCTCTTCCGGATTTATCTTATCAACCCCTTGATTGATTTCCGCAGATTGTTCATGAATGGCAGAGAGTACACCGCACGAATTTGCTTCAAACATATATTCGCTTTTCGTATAGCCAATATTCCTAATCACTTCTCTGGCAATGTGTTGTACATCCAGATAAGCGTTGGATTTTACCTCGCCCGCCAACACAACTTGCCCGGTGGTTACGAGGGTTTCACAAGCAACCTTGGCATTTGGGTCAAAAGCTAAAAAATGGTCGATTAATGCGTCTGAAATCTGGTCGGCAATTTTGTCCGGGTGCCCTTCACTAACTGATTCTGATGTAAAATAGTATGACATAATTAATTTTTTTCAGACTGGTCGCAAAAAACAACTAAAAATGCCTTTTTATAGGTAGATTTACACTCTGTTTTAGCATTTTTTATTGAGGTTGCAATCAGTCAAATTTTTCCTCTTGTTTATTTTCAAGTGCAAATGTAGCACTTATTTATATATTTTAGCAACGAATTTCACGAGTTAACAAAAATTTATCTCACTAATCTATGAAATCCGTTGCTAAACAGTTTATTTCAAACTTCCTTCAGCTGCTTTCTGTGCAGTCAGCTCAGCGATTTTAACGATCACTTCGGTAGCTTTAACTATACTTTCTGCCGGAACATATTCATACTTTCCATGGAAATTATGTCCTCCCGCAAAAATATTCGGGCAAGGCAATCCCATATAGGACAACTGTGAACCGTCTGTCCCACCTCTGATTGCTTTGATGATTGGCGTAATACCCAAATCTTTCATAGCTTCTTCGGCAACATCTACGATATATTTTACCGGCTCCACTTTTTCACGCATATTAAAATATTGGTCGTTGATTTCGCAAATTACAATATCTTCACCAAATTTCTTGGCGTATTTCTTATTGATTTTTTTTGCTAATTTTTCGACTAACTTTTTGCGTTTTTTGAATTTCTTCATGCTGTGATCTCTGATAATCAACTGTACTTCAGTTTCTTCAATTGAGCCACTAACGGTGTGAACATGGAAAAAACCTTCGTAACCGGTTGTTTTTTCAGGTACTTCTTTTTTCGGCAATTTAGCAATGAATTTATTTGCCAAAAGTAATGAGTTAATCATTTTTCCTTTCGCATATCCCGGGTGTACGCTTTTTCCTTTGAAAATCAATTTGGCACCGGCAGCATTAAAGTTTTCGTACTCCAATTCGCCGATTTGACTTCCGTCCATAGTATAAGCCCAATCTGCACTAAATTTTTCCACATCGAACTTATGAGCTCCACGACCGATTTCTTCATCTGGCGTAAATCCGATTCTGATTTTTCCGTGCTTAATTTCCGGGTGCTTAATCAGGTATTCCATCGCAGAAACAATTTCGGTAATTCCGGCTTTATCATCCGCTCCCAATAAGGTTTTTCCGTCGGTTGTAATCAGTGTTTGTCCTTTGTATAACAACAAATCTTCAAAATAATTTGGGGACAAAATAATATTTTCTTCTTTGTTCAGAACGATGTCACCACCGTCATAATTTTCAATAATTTGCGGATTTACATTTGTTCCCGAAAAATCCGGACTCGTATCAAAGTGGGATACAAAACCGATAGTCGGCACGTCGTGCTCCACGTTGCTCGGTAATGTTGCCATGATATAAGCATTATCATCTACGGTAACGTCTTCCAACCCGATTTGCTTTAGCTCTTCCACCAACTGATTGACCAAATCCCATTGTTTTTCGGTACTTGGTGTGGTTTCAGACTCAGGGTCTGATTGGGTATCAACTTTAATATAGCTGATAAATCTGTCAATAATGTGTTGTTGTTCCATAATAATTATCTGAGTTGTGCCTGAACTTCCTGTTCAAGATTTTGAATCACTTTTTCTATAATATTTTCTACTTCACTATCAGTCAATGTTTTATCATTGTCCTGAATTTTCAGGCTAATAGCATAAGATTTTTTATTTTCTGGAAGTTTATCTCCTTCATACACATCGAAAAGAGAAACTTCTTTGATTCTGTTTGTATCTGTTTTTTTGACGGTTTTGTATAGCTGTTCAAAAGTGATTTCTTTGTTGATAAGCAACGCCAAATCTCTTTTTACTGCCGGATATTTTACAATTTCCTTGTATTTTATTTTATCTGAAAGAACCGGTAAAATATTATCCCAGAAAATACCTCCATAAAACACATCTTGTTTAATATCAAAAGCTTTCGCAATAGATTTCTTAACCAAACCGAACGAAGCCACTTTGTTTTGACCTATATAATAAGCAACACTTTCTGCGAAAATATCTTCATCATTTGGTCTGACTTCATATTTATTGATACCTAAACGAGAAAAAATCGCGTCCACATAACCTTTAAACAAATAAAAATCAATCGGTTGCTCTGAGCTATTCCATGCGGTTTCATGAGCATTCCCGGTAGCAAAAATTCCCAAATGTTTCCATTCGTTAAATACAGCTGTATCTAATCGTTCGTAGATTTTTCCGCATTCGAACAGCTTTAAGTCACTGTTTTTCCGGTTGATATTAAAACTTATGGTTTCCAGTCCGCCGAACAGTAAACTCTGTCTCATCACAGACAAATCACTGCTCAAAGCATTCAGGATATGAACTTGTTTGTTCGGGTCAAAATCAGTGGCTAATTCACTGTACTTGGGCGTAGTTAGCGAATTATTCATTATCTCGTTAAACCCTTGGCTAATCAGCTGATTGGTTACAATATTTTCAACCTTGAAACTTTCCGTTCTCGAACTGCTGGCAATCGTAGCCTTGAGTTTGGCAGGAATTTTAATATTATTAAAGCCGTAAACTCTCAGAATTTCTTCCACAACATCAATTTCTCTTTGAACATCTACCCGGTATGCCGGAATAGTCAACCCTAATCCTAAGTCGGAAACGCTGTTAATTTTAATATCCAAAGAAGCCAAAATACGCTTAATTGTTTCTTTAGAAATTTCTGCACCAATGATTTTAAAAACATTGTCGAAACTCAGAAATACAGAAAAATCCTCTACTTTTTTCGGGTAGATATCTACAACATCTGAAGTAATCGCTCCGCCTGCCAGTTCCTGTATCAACAAAGCGGCTCTTTTCAGTGCATAATCTGTTAAATGAGCATCTATCCCTCTCTCAAAGCGGAAAGAAGCATCGGTACTGATTCCTAATCTTTTAGCTGTTTTCCGAATGCTAACCGGATTAAAATAAGCACTTTCTAAAAATATAGATGTGGTTTTTTCGGTTACCGCAGAGTTCTCCCCGCCTAAAATTCCTGCAATGCACATCGGACCGTAATCGTCACAAATCATAATATCTTCATTACTCAATTCGCGTTCCACACCGTCCAATGTCACGAATTTCGTTCCGTTTTCTATATTTTTTACATAAATTTTATTTCCTTTAATCCGGTCAGAATCAAAAGCGTGTAACGGTTGCCCCAATTCGTGCAACACATAATTCGTGGCATCTACGATATTATTTTTTGGCGTGATTCCGATAGATTGCAACCGATTTTGCAACCATGCCGGCGAATCTTTTACTTCCACACCAGAAATAGTAACTCCGCAATATCTTGGTGTTTGCACCGCATCTTCCACAACGATATCATATTTCAATGTCCGTTGCTCTACCTTGAATTTAAAGGTTGAGGGCGTAATCAATTCTGCATGCGGAAAATCGGGAAACCTTTGCAAAATGCCGGCTCGCAAATCTCTGGCAACACCAAAATGGCTCATCGCATCTGCACGATTGGGCGTTAATCCGATTTCTAAAATTTGGTCAGATTCTATGTCAAATAACTGAGCGGCAGGCATTCCGGGCACAGCATCATCACTCAAAACCATAATTCCGTCGTGGCTTTTCCCTAAACCTAATTCATCTTCAGCACAAATCATTCCGAAACTTTCTTCGCCACGGATTTTCCCTTTTTTGATTTTGAAAGATTCGCCGTCTTCGGTGTATAAAGTCGTGCCGATCGTAGCAACCAACACTTTCTGACCGGCGGCAACATTCGGTGCTCCGCAAACGATTTGTACCGGCGGTTTTCCGTCGCCCAAATCTACTTTGGTCACACTTAATTTGTCGGCATTGGGGTGCTTTTCGCATTCCAGCACGTGACCGACAATAATGCCTTCAAGCCCGCCTTTCACGGTTTCAAAACACTCGATTCCTTCTACTTCCAAACCTAAGTCGGTGAGAATCTGGGCGGTATCTTCCGGCGATGTTTCTATTTTTATGAATTCTTTTAGCCAATTATATGAAATCTGCATATTAGATGTTTTTGTCAGGCAAATATAAGCATTGCTCTGCGTTTGATGAATTTTTTTTAAAGGAATATCAGGATAAAAATTTTGCTTTAACTTCGGGAGACGGAATCATACAAGCGTCTTTTTTTCCAAACCATTTATAGCGGTTTTTGGCAAAATAATCATAGCCAATATCTCGCAAAAATTTAGGAAAAATACGCAACCAACTCAGCAAATAATACCTACCTCCCAGCTCTTTGGCAACTTGTATAACCACGTCACTTTTGAGGTAATAAGCAACTCCGGGTTGGTACAAAACAATAGAATCTGTGGTTTTATCCACACCGATATGCTGCAAAATTTCCTGCCCGATTTCCGATTGCAATGAGGCGAAAACATACAAATTCTGCTTATCTTTTTCAATAATTTTATTGATGGTCGTATTGCAAAAATTACATACACCATCGAATAGTATGATATGTTTTCCTTCTGGGATTTTCATAATTTTATTTTTTCCGTTCAACCATTTCAAGTTGTTCAATCGAAACTTTAGACATAAACAGCCCATAATTGACCGAAGCTACATTTTTTTCAATTTTTTCAATCGTTCCGACTGCTTTTCCTTCCAACATTCGTACCCTATCACCTATTTTCAGTGCAAAATACGTCTGGTTGCTTTTCTTTTCTGTTTTTTCCTGTTGTTTTTTTACTTTTTTCTCTTCCCGAATTTGCTCGACTTTTTGCTCGACTTCCTGCTTGACTTTTTCGGCTTTTACCTTCTGTATTTTGCGTTCTTTCTTTTGGGTTTGTTTACGTTTAGAATTCTCTATTTCAATGACTTTCAGCAATTCCCCGATTAGATTTTTTTTATTTTTATCGTAAAAATATTTTTCAGATAATTCATCTACTTTTTGTCCGATATAAATCAGCTTTTGGTTACTGTCAAACAATTCCTGATAGCTTTCTAATTTACTTTGGATTTTCTGGTTGATACTTTCCATTTTTTTGCTTTCTTCACGAGCTTTTCCTTCTTCCTGCCGCAAAATTTCCGAAGTTTTTTCTAATTTGGACCGTTCTTTTTGCAGTTTGGCAATCGTTTTATCAAACCGCACTTTTTGATTTTCAATTTTCTTTTTTGCTCTGTTTATCAAGCTATAAGGGATTCCGTTTTTCTGTGCTACTTCAAAGGTAAATGAACTTCCGGCCTCGCCCACACTGAGTTTAAACATCGGTTCGAGCGAACGTTCGTCAAAAAGCATATTGGCATTGGTCGCATTTTCCAGTTCGTTCGCCAACATTTTAAGGTTGGTGTAATGCGTCGTGATGATGCCGTAAGCCTGCCGTTCATAAAATTCTTCCAAAAAAATTTCCGCCAATGCACCACCCAGCTCCGGGTCGGAACCTGTACCGAATTCATCAATCAGAAACAAAGTATTTTCATTACATTTTCGCAGAAAATAACTCATGTTTTTGAGTCGATAGCTGTATGTACTCAAATGATTTTCAATAGATTGATTATCACCAATATCTGTCAGAACTTTGTCAAACAAAAACGTGGTGCTCCGCTCGTGAACCGGAATAAGAATACCGCTTTGTAACATTAACTGCAACAACCCAACAGTTTTTAGCGTAATACTTTTTCCGCCCGCATTCGGACCTGAAATCACGACAATCCGTTGTTCTGGTATTAATTCAATGGTTTGCGGATATGTTTTTTTACGTTTTTCCTTGTTAGTGAGCCATAAAATCGGGTGGTATGCCTCTCGAAAATACAGCTTTCTTTCGGCATTGATTTCAGGCAAAATTCCGTTGATTTTCAACGCATATTTGGCTTTGGCGTGGATAATATCAATATGTATCAGCAAAGTTTGAAACCTTATCAAATCTTCGTGAAAAGGTCTGATTTCATCAGTCAGATTTTTTAATATCCGAACAACTTCTTCCCGTTCTTCGAACTCCAGATTATTCAGCTGCCGGTTATATTTTTGTGTAATTTCAGGTTCAATAAAAATAATACTTCCTGTTTTTGATTGGCCTAAAATTGTTCCTTTTACTTTTCGGCGGTGCATCGCCTGAACCGCCAGCACACGTCGATTTTCGACCACCGATTCTTTGATATCGTCCAGATAACCGCTGCTTTGATATTGCGACAAAGCACTGTTAAAACTCTGATTGATTTTTGCTCTGACCTCCGAAATATTTTTCCGGATTGCAGCCAACTGAGCAGACGCATCATTTTTTATTTCGCCATATTTATCAATGACTTGCTCAATCTTCTGGGTAATCGTTTTGTTGACGTCAAAATCTTGTACCAACGCATACAATTCAGGGTAATATTCCTGGAATTTCTTAAAAAACACATACAACTGATTCGTCGTTTTGACCAAATCGTTGATTCGTTTAAAACCATCTGGCTCTAAAAAACTGTTTTCGACTTTCAAAAACTTCAGTTCACGGTCGATATTCTCAAAAAAATGGCTCGGAATCGCATTGTTGTTACTGAAAGACGACGTATATTCTGATGTTCGTTTCAGTTCTTTCATCAACAAATCTTTTCGCACAATCGGGCGAATTTCAGTAGTTGCCTCCTTTCCTTTTTCCGTCACGCACAAGCCGGCAATGGTTTCGAGTACCGTGTTGAGTTCTAATTCTTGTATGGTTTTGTCCTGTATGGTTTTCATGCATGAAATAATAGCATACAAATTTACGAAGAATCTTCTTAAAATTGAATTTCAGTCTAAATTATACGTTTTATTTGGAAATTCGATTTAATTCCGAACTTATCAAATCTAAAATGAAAAAGCTTACCATTTTGGTAAGCTTTTGTATTAGTTGGTTTACATCATCTCGACTTCTCCGTCATCGTTGCTCATTTGGTTGTTTCGTTGCTGAGCTTCTTTTTTACTTTGGTTGAAACGGTAGGTAAACGACAGGTTAAACGTACGTTCTCTCCATTGCATTTCTCTGTAAATATTTGCTGTTTCGAGATAGGTTTCGTTTCTCCACTTTCTGGAATTCAACAAATCCTGCACATTGAATGACAAAGTAGCCCGGTCGTTGAGAAAGTCTTTACTGAGCGACATATTGATATTATGGTTATCCAGCATCTTTCCTTGTGAATTATTTCCGCCGGAAAAATACATGTAATTGGTTTGCCAGTCAATATCTGCCGGTAAATTTACCCTTGCAGTTAAACGCCCTGTCCATCGGAAAGCGTCCTGGTCGAAATTCTGATACACTTCGTTACCGTCAAAATCCGTGAAAGTATAATCTCCACGCGTTTGTTGCTGGAAAAGATTCAGATTTCCGTTCAACTTCAACCAATGATATGGCGTATAATTAAAGTTAAATTCCATTCCGTAACGATACTCATCTGATAAGTTTATTGGCGACATAACCGTAATCGGAATGCCTTCGTCATTTACTCCATTGATACGTCGTACAAATTCAAAGGAATTTGTAGTCCGGTTCAGGTAAGCCGAAGTACTTAGCGTGAAATAATTCCATCGTTTCATAAATCCGACATCGAAAGCATCTGTAAATGCCGGATCTAAATCAGGATTTCCCATAAAGAAACTAATCGAACTGGAATAATCAGAAATAGGATTCAACATTCTTCCTCTCGGACGACGGACGCGTTTGCTGTAACTTATCGATGCGTTTGTGCTTTCGTTGAATTCATAATTCAGGAAAACGCTTGGAAAAAAGTTATTATATTTTTTCTCGTTGAAATCATTAGTTACAAACTGATTCACATTGATTTTTGAGCTTTCCCAACGCAATCCGAGCATATAGCTGAACCGGTTAATTTTACTTCCGAATTGTGTATATAAAGCTTGTATGTTTTCTTTGTATTCCAGATTATTCAGGAATAATTCGTTTGGTTCAAGAATTCCGTTATTGTAGCTATTTACCTCATAATCAGTATCCAATTTGTTAAAAGTACCGAGATAGCCTGCCTCAAAATGGGTGTTATCATTAATTGGTAACGTATAATCTAACCGCAACTGATGATTAAGGTCTGATTCCTGAGCTTTTGTAATATCTTCCGACAGCGAATTATCTGTTCCCAGCATATAAGTCCGGATATTAGAATCTTCAATGTCATAATTTTTGAAAACTGTTGCCGATGCCAGTAATTGATGTCCTTCATCATTGAATTTGTAGGTAAATTCTGAAGTATAATCCACGTTTTCTTTCATATCATCTTCGGCAGTATTTCTTACCCGGCTGTTATCCGGATTTCGCTGAGCATCGAAAGTATGATAAATTACTTCATTCGGGTTATCGCCATGACTTCTTCTCCATGAAAAGTTATTATTCCATGTCAGTTTATCGGTCAAATACCATTCAAAACCAATATTACCATTAAAGCCTCGACGCATTCTTTCCCGGTTGCTATATTCATCAACAAACTGAGAGGTGTTACCGTTTTCGTCAAAGTATTCAGAGTTATTGACAGAGTTTCCTAACGTTTTATTATCTCGATATGAAAGATTGGCGAAAATATTAAAATTTTCTTCCCTGTAATTCAATGTAGAGGCTACGCTATACCCGAAAGGGTCAGAAACAGTTGCGGTAACATTTCCGTTAACACCTTGGTTTTTACCTTTTTTCAGGATTATATTAATCAATCCGGCACCGCCTTCTGCTTCATATCGGGCAGACGGATTCGTGATTACTTCCACCTGTTCTATGGATTCTGCCGATAACATTTTCAAAGCATCTGCAATATTTGATGCCATTCCCGAAGGCTTTCCATCAATGAGTACCCGCACACTTTCGTTTCCTCTCAGACTCACAGTTCCGTCAGAATCTACCGAAACAGAAGGAATATTATCCAGTACGTCACTTGCGGTTCCGCCTTTAACCACATTGTCATCGCCTACATTATAGATTCGCTTATCCAGCTTGATTTCTACCGGTGAACGTTCTACCGCAATAACCAAATCTTCCAGCTGTTCATCGCCGGCAGACACCTCAACAGTTCCCATATTCCAGTCGGTATTGACTGTTCTTTCCGGTATTGTCATGGCGTCAAATCCCATATATTCTACTTTGATTTCGTAAACATCGGCATTCACTTCAAAAGCAAAATCGCCGTTTTCATCGGTAATTTCGCCGGTTATATAATTGGCATCAGTAGTACTTTGAAAAATAACGCTGGCGTATTCCAAAGGTTGTTTGGTATCTTTGTCTATAATTTTACCAGAGATAACCAACTGATTTTGACTCATCATCTCGCTCATCGAAAAAAGAGCAAATAGCAGAAAAAGGAATTTGAAGTTTTTCATTTATAAAATAGTTTTTTTCAATATAAGTAGCAAAAATACTGCTGAGATTATTGATTTCTCTGAAATTATTGTTAAGAATTCTTTTTTACAAAATATTTTTAATCAATGAAAACGGTCTTGCAATAACTGCTTTGTCGCCATTTACCACGATAGGGCGTTCGATGAGTTTAGGATTTTCAATCATAGCGTCTATGATTTGTTCGTCAGACAAATCTTTGTCTTTGTAATTATTTTTCCAGATTTCTTCTTTGGTTCTTACCAATTCAATTGGTTTTATTCCTAATTTTTTAATAAGTTCTTTCAACTCTTTTTTAGTCAGCGGTTCGTCCAGATATTTAACTATTTGGAAATCCAATTGATTGTCTTCTAAAAATTGGAGTCCTTCTCTTGATTTGGAACATCTCGGGTTGTGGTAAATTGTAATCATAAAAACGTTTGGTTTAGTGTTAGGCAAAAATACATTAACTTAGCGACAGAAAAAAATCAAGATTCGTATGTATATCGAACAACTCAAAAGCAACGGAAAAAGCTGGTTAATATACCTGCCGTTTTCACTGGCATTTTTAGGTTTTATGACCCTAAATATCATTTATACTTTCGCATCAGGCACCGACCCCGATGATATGATTCAACTACTGATTAATCAATTCGGGAAAACGCCTACATTTATTATGTTGGTTTTGCCGTTGAGCATATTATTTTTTGTTTTGCTTGGCTGGGTAAAACTCGTTCATGGGCAAAGCATTCGCAGCCTGACGACCGCCCGCAGAAATGTGGATTGGCGGCGTATCTTTTTTTCTTTTTTCGTATGGACATTTTTCCTGATTATATCAACGTTAGCAAGCTATTGGCTTTATCCGGAAGAATACGAACTTACTTTTCGCCCCGTACCTTTTTTGATTTTGGCAATATGCAGTTTGCTATTAGTGCCTCTGCAAACGAGCTTTGAAGAATATTTTTTCAGAGGTTATCTCATGCAGGGAATCGGGTTGGCCGCCGGAAACAGGTGGGTGCCACTGGTGGTTACTTCTGTTCTTTTCGGATTGATGCACGCCGGAAATCCTGAAATAATTTCTGCCGGACCAATAATAATGATACATTATATCGGTATCGGTTTTTTTCTCGGAATTGCTACATTAATGGACGACGGACTCGAACTCGCCCTCGGATTCCACGCCGCCAATAACTTGATTATCAGTTTACTTATTACATCAAGCGGTGTAGCTTTTCAAACTGATGCCATTTTCACATACCATAGCGAAACACCGGCTTCAATCACAGAAATGGTTATATCTCTGTTGGTTATTTACCCATTAATGTTGTTTATTTTTTCTAAAAAATACAGCTGGAAAAACTGGAAAAAACAACTGACTAAAAAGATATAACTGATGGACTGGTCACATATACATTCGGATTTCAAACTGAACGGAAAGGCTTATTCTTATACCACACTCATTGATTTAGCTCATAAATACACCCAATCGGAAAAGGAAAATGAACGAGATTTCGGGCAACTTATTCTGGACTGGTTCAACGAATCGCCTTTTATGACCGTGCATACTTCCGGCACAACCGGAACGCCGAAACCTATACAAATAGAAAAAAGGCAAATGATAAATTCTGCCAAAGCAACGACCGGTTTCTTTGATTTAAAATCCAAAGACACTGCCTTGCTGTGTATGCCTGCCAAATATATCGCCGGAAAAATGATGTTGATAAGAGCGTTGATTTCCGGATTGGAACTTGATGTGATTGAACCAACCTCAAACCCGTTGCATATTGCACAAAATAATTATGATTTTGCAGCTATGGTTCCGCTTCAGGCTGAAAAAAGTTTGCCGGAATTACACCGAATCAAAAAACTGATTATCGGCGGGGCAAAACTCGATGATACATTACGGCAAAAACTGTTGAACCTGTCAACCGTTTGTTACGAAACTTACGGTATGACCGAAACTATCACGCATATTGCTGCCAAAAAAATTGAAGAACACTATTTCTCAGCTCTGCCTCATGTTACTTTTTCCATCGACGACCGAGAATGTCTGGTAATTGACGCTCCGAACGTAAGCCAAAAACTAATTATTACTAACGATATTGTTGATTTGATTGACAACAACCATTTTAAATGGCTGGGAAGAATCGACAATGTCATCAATAGCGGCGGAGTCAAGATTTTTCCGGAAAAAATTGAAAACATCTTAGCCGAAAAAATCAACCAGCGGTTTTTTATCGCAGGATTACCTGATAAGCATTTAGGACAAAAAGTCACCTTAATTATAGAAGGTATGCCCTATTCTATTACAGACGATTATTTTGAATCGCTGCACCAGTATGAAAAACCAAAAGAAATCTTTTTTATAAACCAATTCGCAGAAACCCCAACGGGAAAAATTAAACGAAAGGAAATTAGCGAATTAGTGATTAGGCAAGAGCTTTAGTAAATTCGGAATTAGCGAATGAGATGCTTTCTGCATCAGCATGAACAAAGCAAGAGTTGTCACAGGCGTTACTTCGTCACAGTGTCACAATCGTTATCCCGTTACAATGTCACTCGGTCACAATGTCACAACCAACAACAAGCTATTTTAAAGTATATTCACATCACATCAAAAAAATAATTACCTTTGCAGGTATTTGTAAATTAGCAAAGATTAAAATATCATATACATGAAACATAGTTATGTCATTGATTTGTTGGAAGGAACTCAGTTATTACAGGAAGTTACAGCAAAAGGCTGGGTAAGAGCTTTCAGAAACAATCAGTTTATCGCCTTGAATGACGGCTCTACAATCAATAATATTCAATGTGTTCTCGAACTGGACACTTTTGCTGAGGAAATTATCAGAAAAATCAGCGTAGGAGCTGCTATTTCGGTAAAGGGAACTTTGGTTGAAAGCCAAGGCAAAGGACAAAAATTTGAAATTCACGTAAAAGAATTAGAGGTTTTAGGCGAATCTAATCCTGAAGAATACCCTATACAACCGAAAAAACATTCATTAGAGTTTTTGAGAGAAAATGCACATTTGCGTGTGCGAACAAATGCTTTTGGTGCCATCATGCGTGTACGCAGCACCTTGTCTTTTGCCGTGCATAAATATTTTCAGGAAAATGGTTTTTTCTATATAAACACACCGATTATTACTGGTTCTGATGCCGAAGGTGCCGGCGAAATGTTTCAGATAACTTCTTTAGAAGTCGGAAATCCTCCAAGAGATGAAAATGGAAATATAAACTATTCGGAAGATTTTTTTGGAAAAGAAACCAATCTTACGGTATCCGGGCAGCTTGAAGCCGAAACCTATGCGATGGCATTGGGCAAAGTTTATACTTTCGGACCGACATTCCGGGCAGAAAATTCTAATACAACCCGCCATTTGGCTGAATTCTGGATGATTGAACCCGAAGTAGCTTTCAACACATTGGACGACAATATGGATTTGGCAGAAGACTTCATTAAATCAATTATTGGTTATGTAATGGAAAACTGCAAAGACGATATTGATTTTCTGGAAAAAAGACTTATCGAAGAAGAGAAATCAAAACCTCAGAACCAGCGAAGTGAAATGACGCTGACCGAAAAACTGCGGTTTGTGGTTGAAAATAATTTCAAACGGGTTTCTTACACCGAAGCGATTGATATTTTAAAATCATCGAAACCGAACCGAAACAAAAAATTCAATTATATCATTGAAGATTGGGGAGCAGATTTGCAAAGCGAGCACGAGCGATATCTGGTAGAAAAACACTTTAAATGTCCGGTAATTCTGTTTGATTATCCGGCAGATATCAAAGCTTTCTATATGCGATTGAACGAAGACGGAAAAACCGTTCGGGCAATGGATATTCTTTTTCCGGGAATCGGCGAAATCGTTGGCGGTTCGCAAAGAGAAGAACGCTACGATGTTTTGGTAGAAAAAATGAAAGCCCTCAACATTCCCGAAGAAGAAATGTGGTGGTATCTTGATACCCGGAAATTCGGAACGGCTGTTCACTCAGGTTTCGGATTGGGGTTTGAAAGAATGGTGCTTTTCGTAACCGGTATGTCTAATATCAGAGATGTTATCCCTTATCCGAGAACACCAAAAAATGCTGAGTTCTAAAATAATAAAATCCCTTCTCTCAAATGAGAAGGGATTTTTACTTTCGTTACCAACTGTAAAGTTTTCAACAGTTTTGTAAACTCTATTTTTAAGTTGTTTATGGTATTGCTTTATTCTAAATTATTTACAAACTATAATTCAAACTAAAAGCCAGACGATAATTTGCTTCAACACGTCCTCCTGTCAAATTTTGAGAAATCGGTAACATTGCATTTACGCCAAACGAAAATTTGTTATATCCAACCTCAACTCCAAGTTTACTAAAAAGAATATCTCCTTTAGTAAATGGTACATCTTCTTTGTAATCCTGATTAGCTTGGTACGTTTCTCCTGCGATTCCAATTTGAGGAACAATCATCAAATTGTTAATAGTCGTGTTGTAAAACAACGTACTTCCGTAATTAAACTGATTTCCGAATTGGTAATTTTTGTCATTTTCAGTTTTGAAAATATAACCTAAAGTAGTATTTAATCCGAATTTATTTTTTCGGATAATGTACTCGGTTGCCAAGTTATAATCCCAACTTCCTGTTCCTAACTGAAAACTCGGATTGACACTCCCGTTATTTGTGTTGTCGTATTTACCTGTCGGAAGCTTCAAGCCTGCTCCTACAAATACTTTGTGCTGAAAAACCGCACTGTCATTTTTGGTCTGAAAAACATTGTAGAAAGCTATAATTGTCATATCTCCAATTCCGTTTAAACTTTGAGAAGCTGTTGCTTTTTCTCTACCTAAAAAGTGGTAGGGAACCAAAGCCATAACTTCAATTTTTTCCGTTACAGGAATTCTTCCCCAAAGCTGAATTGTATTGAAATTCTCATCTATCCAAGGAGAATTATTGAATACGCCATCACGACTTTTATAACTTTGATACATATAGCGAATGCCTGCAAATCTTTCGCTTAACATTGAATTGAATCCCATACTTCCTCCACTTGCAGAACAGCCACAGGCATCGCAATCTTCGAGAAATTCAGGGTTTTTGTATTTCGGGTAAGGATTGTCGTTATTGGAATATCCGTTAAATGTGATACAAAAAAGTATCGATAAAAAAATATTTTTCATTTTGATTTATGTTTGATGATAAAAAAGCGGGTTATTGATGAATTTTTCATCAGTTAATGTTTTCAGAAACGAGATAATCGCCTCTTTTTCTTCTTGGGTCAAAGGAATCCCGAGTGTTCCGTGCTGCTGCATAAGTGGGTCAAGATTTTGGGTGTTCTGAACTCCATTGGAATAAAAGTTCAAAACCGATTCCAATGAGCCAAAACGTCCGTCGTGCATATACGGAGCTGTGAGTTCCACATTCCTCAAGCTTGGAACTTTGAATTTATAACGGTCTTCGGGAAATCCCGTTACGGTTTCCCTTCCTAAATCGTTCAGATTCGGATTTATAGGAAGTCCGTTATTTCGAAAAGAATTATCCGTAAAAATATCCGTCGAATGACACGAAGCACAATGAATCTGAAACAGAGCCAAACCTTGTAATTCCTGCGAAGTAAGATTTCCTCCTGTTTCGTTTCGGGCATATTTATCATATTTGGAATCAGCCGAAATCATTACGGTCATAAATTGAGCTAAAGCATTCAACAAATTAGCGGAAGTTATTTCTTCATTTTCAAAAGCTCCTTTAAACATTCTGACGTATTGCGAATCCTGTTTCAGTTTCGCAATAATATTCGATAAGTTTTCGTCCATTTCCACAGGATTGTGAATCGGAACTATCGAAAGCATCTGAATGCTGTTGGAGGCTCCGTCATAAAAATATTCCGACTGAAAAATCATATTCTGAACAGCAGGAGTATTCCGTGTACCGATTAAATTGTCTATTCCGTGACTGAAATCGTGTCCGTGATGTGTAAATGCGTTCTGTTGTTCGTGGCAAAAAGCACACGAAATAGTGTTATCTCTCGATAATCGGGCATCATAAAAAAGCTTTCTTCCCAAAGCCACTCCGTTTTCAGTAGGATAATTATTGTCAATATCCTGAAGAACATCAGGAAAATTTGACGGAATTACCAAATCAAACGGATAATCTGTAGGTATTTCCTGATAATCATCATTATTGCACGAAAAAAACAGAAAAACAAAACACGACAGAATTAAAAATTTTATCTTTTTCATTTTCATTAATTTTAAATTTCACGGGCTTTCAAAACCCGTGAAGTTTCCTGAAGAATCAATTAGTCGTGATGATTTCCTGAACCGTTATGAACGTGATCAACAACAAACATCTGCAATGTGTTTTCTGCAATTTTAATCAGGTTTTCGCCTCCCATTATACTTGCATTGGTTCCTGCAGGATTCAGATTATCAAACAAAACGATTTTGTTTACTCCGTCGGCAATTTTATTGGCATCGGTAATTATGTGAATACTCGGTTTTTCGTCCTGACGAACTCTTGCCGTTGTCGGTAAATCAAGCGTAACCTCTCTGTAATTGTCCGTAGCGGTATTGCTCCCTTGGTGAATTTGAAAGTTTTTTGGCTCGGAATTATTAGACGAAGTAAATGTTCCTTCAAAATTGATAAAACGGTATCCTGTACTCCAAGTCCAAGTCAGATGATGTTGTGAAGCATAATTCCAAAATTCCTGTTGGGCTGTTTCACCCTCCAAATATCTTTGGTTATCAACGCCGATTCCGAATTTTACTTTGGTGTAATCTCCACTTGGAATATTCTCTAAATGCAATGTATTGATGTTGCTTTCTTCACTGACTATGAAATAACTTTTTTCTTTCGGATAAACAAACTCACTACCGTCTGCCTTTATAAGAACAATATTACTGATGATGTAGTTAAAACGATTGATAGTCAATGTTTCTCCGTTTGAATTGGCGTAAGAACTTCCTAAAACAAGAGCATCTCCGTTTACTCCGTTATCAAAATAAAGTTCTGCCTCTCCAAAAGTTCCGTCAACATTTCCTCCCGAATTATCGTCAGAAGAACAAGAAGTTAATAATCCGAAAAAAGCCGTAGCCGTAATTATATTTTTTATGATAGATTTCATTTTAATGCATGTTTAATTTTAAAAAATGATATGATAATTCGTGTGAAACAGATTGAAAAACAATGCTTCACAAAAGATGAGTTTACAACTCAGTTTCAAATCAAAAAAATCAAACAACGGGAGGATGAAAAACAGAAATCGTTTCAGTATATAAATAAAGATTATTGTATGCCGAATTTATTTTAGGTTGCAACCCTGAAACAAAAATGTGTTCTATGCAAATTTCTTTCGCTTCATCAAGAAATACGATATTTGTTTCTACTGAAAAATGTTTTTTATCTTGACCACTTTCAGGACTGTCTGAAGCTTTTGCCATTTCTTTCATCAAATGGCATTTTCCATTACATTCTAACTCGGGTTTGTCTTTATTGACACAAAGTTCATTTTTAATATAATCATAAAAAACTACATACTCCACAAGCGGTAGTATCGGTTTAAAAAGCATAAACCACGCTAATATGACTATAAAATTTTTCACGTGTACAAAATTACATAAATTATAATTGAGGGTTAACTTTTACAGCAAAAAATTAGCGAAAAATATAAAAAACTCAACCACAATAATCGTACTCGAAATAGATAAGTTAAAAAAAAGTGTTAATGCTTGTTTTAAATATTCCACAACATTTATTTTTTGCTAAATTTGGGAAGATAATTAGCTTAGGAAAATACACATATTTATATTTATAGGTAGCACTGTATGTTAAAACAAAATTTACAATTAAAATTAGCCCAAAAGCTGTCGCCACAGCAAATTCAATTGATGAAGCTCATTCAATTGCCTACTTTGGCTTTTGAACAAAGGCTCAAAGAAGAAATGGTGGAAAACCCAGCGTTGGAATCGGGCAAAGAAGAACAGGAAAATGCAGACGATTTCGGCGAGCAGGAATATGAAGATTACGACAGCGAACGCATTGATGCCGAAGATATCAACATTGACGAATACCTGAGCGATGACGAAACACCCGATTATAAATACAAAACCAATAATTACAGCGATGATGACGAAGACACTTTCACTCCAATAGTCGCACAGGCAAGTTTTCATCAGGATTTATTGAATCAGCTGAATACATTTGTGCTTGACGACCGAAAGTTTGAAATCGCCGAATTTCTAATTGGCAGTATTGATGACACGGGTTATCTTCGCCGGGATATTCAGGACATTGTCGATGATATGGCGTTCACACAAGGTGTTTATACCGATGAAAAAACGGTAGAGGAAATATTGACACAATATATTCAGGAGCTCGAGCCGGCAGGAGTCGGAGCGAGAAACCTGCAGGAATGTTTGCTGTTGCAACTCAAACGGAAAACTCCAAGTTTGTCCATAGATTTAGCAACAGATATTGTTGAAAATCAATTTGAAGGGTTTACCAAAAAACACTATGACAAACTGCTGAGCAAGTACGAAATTTCACAGGAACAGTTACGGGAGGCAATTAATGAAATCGAAAAACTCAATCCGAAACCCGGTAGTTCATATTCGAGCAACAAAATCATTGAACACGTTATTCCTGATTTTACCATCAAAATTGTAGATGGCGAGCTGGAATTATCCATCAACGGACGTAATGCTCCGGAATTGCACGTATCGAGGGAATACCAGAATATGTTTGAGGCTTATAAAGAATCGAGCAATAAATCGGAATCGCAGAAAGATGCCGTACAGTTTATCAAGCAAAAACTAGACGGTGCCAAATGGTTTATCGAAGCCATCAAGCAACGGCAGGAAACACTGTATGTAACGATGACCGCGATTATGGATTATCAGCAAGAATATTTTTTAGATGGCGACGAAACTAAAATCCGTCCGATGATTTTGAAAGATATTGCAGACCGTGTTGGATTGGATATTTCGACCATATCCCGGGTGGCAAACAGCAAATATGTGGAAACGCCCTACGGCACAAAACTACTGAAAGACTTTTTCTCGGAAGCGATGATTAACGACCAGGGCGAGGAAATTTCGACTATCGAAATCAAACGGGCATTGCAGAATATCATCGACGACGAAGATAAACAAAAACCCCTCCCGGACGATAAACTGGCAGAATTACTGAAAGAAAAAGGTTATCCGATTGCCCGGCGAACAGTAGCGAAATATCGTGAACAACTGAACATACCGGTGGCAAGAATGCGTAAAAAAATATGATTCCTTGAGAAAAATAATCGACATATTCTCTTATTTGTTTCATCCTGTGTTGATGCCAACCATTACCACAGGATTTTATTTTTATATTACCCGGTATTATTATCCGGTTCAGGAATTGTTAATTGTTCTTTTTCAAGTATTTGTCACAACTTTTTTACTACCGGTATCTGTTTATTTATTCCTGAAATCTACCGGAGTTCTCAAATCAGGCATTATGGTAAAACGCAATACCGAGCGTTTGTTGCCCATAATGATGAATGTGTTGTTAATCGGTTTTCTGGTGTTTGTTATCCTAAAATCTAACCCTAATCTGGAGCTAAAAAAGTACCTGATTGCTTACAGTTTTTCCTATATTATCGCTTTCGGATTTGTGATGCTAAAGAAAAAAGTGAGTATCCACATGCTCAGTTTTGTCGCTATGATTCCGTTTGTGATGAATACCGCCATTGCAGTAAAGCACTTTCCATTGCTCACATTGAGTTTGGTTATCTTATTAACCGGTATTGTTGCAAGTTCCCGGCTATCTTTGCGGGCTCACACGCATACTGAAATTGTGCAGGGAATGATTATCGGGCTTATACCTCAACTGGCGATTTTTTATTTGGGTAGTTTGTTTTAAGGCATAATAATAAAGTTTACTCTTGGGTATGTAAAAAAGGCATAAAAATCATTACAAAAATAGTGGTTATCGAAATGATTAATGGAAGAATATATTGCTTTTCCCAGACAAATTTACCTTTTGCCCAAAATACAATGGCTACAATCGGCAAAATAAAAGTTGCTAAGACTGCCAAAATTGATGTCAATTCATAAATCGCTCCAGCCATAGGGTGTACCTTATAAACATCAACAACTTTGGTTATCATCCAATAAGTTAAAAGCACTAATGTAGCGATTAATAAATTTTTATTTCTTTTTTCCATCATTTAATTATTTACAATTCACTGGCGACACGCCACAATACACCTGAAGGATCAACGAACGTAAAATCACGCATACCCCATGCTCTATTTTCTGGTTGAGTCAGTTGCAAAGGGTGTGAAAGTTGAGAAGAAACATGAGTTAGATGCTGCCACCAGTCATCCACATAACCTACCAAAAGGTGCATCATAAAATTCTCTGCTAACGTTTGTTCATAGAAATTTTGCAACAAAAAACTAAAGTTTTGACAACGCATTAATGACAACTGCTCATTACTCCATACTAACTGAAAACCAATCGTTTGATAAAATTCCAAAGCAATTGTGTAATCCTTAGCAGGAACAAACGTTTTGAGTGATTGTACCGTAAGATTCAAAGAAGAACTATTACTCATCATATCTTAAATTTTTACCGCCGGTGGTACTAATTTTTTATAATCTCCATTATTTTTGATAAAATCCCGGACGATGCTCGAACTGATAAAAGACGTACTTGCCGACGTGAGTAAAAACACCGTTTCAATTCCGGCTACAAAACGATTGGCATGAGCAATAGCTTTTTCAAACTCAAAATCGGCTGGGTTTCGCAAACCTCTCAACAGAAAATTAGCTTGTTTTTCCCGGAAGTAATCAATCGTCAGTCCGGAATAAGTGTCCACCACCACTTTGGGTTCGTGAGCAAAAGTTTCTTCGATAAACCTTTTTCTGTGTTCCAAATCGAACATATATTTTTTCTCGGTATTGATTCCGATAGCGATAACAATTTCGTCAAACAAAGGCAATGCCCGATTGATAATATCGACATGCCCGTTGGTAATCGGGTCAAAAGACCCCGGAAATACAGCTCTTCTCATGATTAATCTGTTTTTTGGTTCAATCCCGCTTCTACCGTGTCGCCGAACAATTCAGTTAATGAGATTCCGGCAGCTCTCGCCTGCTGAGGCAATATACTTTCTGCGGTCAATCCCGGAATGGTGTTCATTTCAAGGAAAAACGGAATACCGTCCATCAGGATAAATTCGCTGCGTGAGTAACCTTTCATATCTAATATTTTGTATATGCGTTTGGCGGCATCTTCCACACGGGCTTTTTCTTCGTCAGAAATCCGGGCAGGTGTGATTTCCTGCGATTTCCCTTCGTATTTCGCTTCGTAATCAAAAAATTCGTTTTCCGAAACAATTTCCGTCATCGGCAAAACCCTAATTTCGTTCTGATAAGTGATAACTCCCACAGAAACTTCGGTACCTTGCAAAAAACTTTCGATGATGATTTCATGGTCTTCCCGATAGGCTTTTTCTATAGCCGGAATCAGTTCTTCGCTGGTTTTAACTTTTGAAATACCAAAGCTCGACCCCGAGCGGTTGGGTTTTACAAAACACGGCAACCCGACACGCTGAATAATTCTGTCCGTATCAATCACATCGCCTTTATTCAGGTAATAAGAAATCGCCATTTTGATTCCATAAGGCTTGACTACCGACAGCAAATCTCTTTTGTTAAAAGTAATTGCCGACTGATAATAGGAACAAGAAGTGTGTTTCTGTTTGATTAAATCAAAATAAGCCGTCATCAGACCGTCTTCGCCCGGTGTTCCGTGAATAGCATTGAACACCACGTCAAACCGGATTTTCTGTCCGTTGATTTCAGCCGAAAAATCGTTTTTGTCAATCGGATATTCACTTCGGTCGTCCAAAACAACCACCCATTTGTCCTTGAAAATATGTATGCGATAAGGTTCGTATAAATTCCGGTCGAGATATTGATAAACCACTTCCCCACTCTTTAGCGATATTTCATATTCACTGGAATAACCGCCCATAATGATACCAACTTTTTTCATTTCCTGCAATTAGAATTATATTTTTGTAAAGTTAAACAATCATTTGTTATCTTCGCTTAAAGAGAAAAAATAATGATTGACTTTCAAACATCATATACCAATTTGCCCGAAGAATTTTTCCGTTTAGTAGCTCCAAAACCGATAGCCAACCCGAAAATTCATTTATGGAACGATTCATTAGCCAAAGAGCTCGGCATACAATTATCAGAAGATGAAAAGGTTGCATATTTTTCCGGAAACAAAATCTATCCCGAAACTTCACCTTTGGCAATGGCTTATGCCGGGCATCAGTTTGGGCATTTTACCATGCTGGGAGATGGACGAGCTTTGCTTTTGGGCGAATTGTCCACCAACGGAAAAACAGTAGATATTCAGCTGAAAGGCTCTGGGCGTACGCCTTTTTCACGGCGAGGCGACGGCAAAGGCACCTTATCGTCGATGTTGCGGGAATATTTAATCAGTGAAGCGATGTTTGCGTTGAAAATCCCTACTTCGAGGAGTTTGGCTGTAGTGGGAAGCAGTGAAAAAATAGTCAGGCAATATGTAGAAGAATCTGCAGTTTTGACTCGCACAGCGTCGAGCTTTATTCGGGTGGGGACTTTTGAATATGCATACAATTTTTTGGACGATAGCAAACTTCAGGCTTTGTTTGATTATACCATAAACCGGCATTATCCGCATCTTGCAGAAACAGAAAATCCGGCTATTTCTTTTTTGGAGGCAGTGATGCAACGGCAAATTAAGCTAATGATAAACTGGATACGAGTGGGGTTTATTCACGGTGTGATGAACACCGACAACGTGGCAATTTCCGGCGAAACCATTGACTACGGACCTTGTGCTTTTATGAACGTTTATTATCCGCAAACTGTGTATAGTTCGATTGATGAAAAAGGACGATACTCTTTTGGTAATCAACCTTTTATCAACCAATGGAATATGAGCTACCTCGCAAATACTTTGTTACCTTTGATTCATGAAAATGAGAAAATCGCTATTGATATGGCAGAACAGGTTTTGAACAGCTATCCGGCACTGTTTGAAAAACAATACTGGCAAATGATGGCAAATAAAATAGGGTTTACACAAATTTCTCCCGAAATCAAGCAACTGGTTGAAGAGCTATTAAAAATTATGCAAATCAACCGATTGGATTACACCAACACTTTTTTGCATATATCCGGCGATTGTCGCAATCTCGTCAATGAAAACCAAGAACTGTTATCGTGGCAGGAAAAATGGAAGAAAATATTGCAATCGGAAAATCTGAGTTTTGACGATGCCAGACAGCTTATGGCACAGGTTAATCCGCTGGTTATTCCAAGAAATCATTTGGTGGAAAAAGCCCTGAATGATGTTCGGGAAAAGAACGATTTTACGACATTCCATGAATTGCACAAAATATTAGAAAAACCTTATGAAAGAAGAAAGCTGAGTCCTGAATATTTACTTCCGGTCGATGACAACGGTTATCAGACTTTTTGCGGAACTTAGTTGATACATCAGCCCAACTTTACTTTCAAGTTTTACACATTTTATTATTATCTTTGTCAAAAATGAAATTATGACATTTATCCAGTTTATAAAAAGTAAAGGCCTGTGGATTTCGGTAGCAATCGCTGTGGTTATTTTAATTGTAATCGCTTTTATTTCCCTGAAATTCCTGAGTGTTTATACACGTCACGGAGAAGAAATAACTGTTCCTAACTTAGCCAAAACCGACCCGGACAGAGCCAAATTACAATTGGAAAATATAGGACTGGAAATGATTGTTGTCGATACGATGGATTTTGACAAAGATTTTCCGCCATTGAGCATCGTGGAACAAGACCCGAAAGCAGACGCCAAAGTAAAAGATGGCAGAACGATTTACGTTAAAATCAATGCACAAAATTATGCCTCAGTAACCTTGCCGAATTTGGTGGACAATACATTCCGCTACGCTGTTTCGCGTATTGAAGGGCTGGGATTGGTCAAAGGAAATGTACGCTATGAACCCCACCTGGCAGAAGACGTGGTTATCCAGATTGAACAAAACGGACGTATTCTGAAAGAAGGCGACAAAGTGCTGAAACATTCTTCGATTGACTTTCTTTTGGGCGACGGTTCGCTAAGCTATAAACGCAGAGATTCTATCAATCAAATGTTTGAAGATATTGCACCGGCAATTGATTCCATATACTAAAATTCCCGATTTGAATACAGAAGACAATCATAACGAACAACTTCACGAACATTATAAATTTGTTGCCGGAAGTGGACAAAAACCACTTCGTGTGGACAAATTTTTAATGAACCTCGTTGAGAATGCTACCCGAAGTAAAATCCAGAAAGCAGCCGAAAACGGAAATATTTTTGTTAATGAAATAGCGGTAAAATCTAATCACAAAGTGAAAGCAAACGACGTGGTGCGTGTGCTGATGGAACAGCCGCCGTTTGAAAATATCATTATTCCGGAAAATATTCCGTTGAATATCGTTTATGAAGATGATGATTTGCTTGTGGTAAACAAAACAGCAGGATTGGTCGTACACCCCGGTCACGGAAATTATACGGGAACACTTGTCAATGCCCTCGCCTATCATTTTGAAAATCTGCCGTTAAACAGTTCCGAACGTCCTGGCTTGGTACATCGGATTGATAAAGACACCACAGGATTGCTTGTGGTTGCCAAAACCGAGCAGGCAATGACCGATTTGCAGCAGCAATTTGCCGAAAAAACCACCGAACGAGAATATATTGCATTGGTTTGGGGAAATGTAGATGAAAACGAAGGAACTATCGAAAGCTATATCGGACGGCATGTGAAAGACCGTATGCAAATGTCTTCGTTTGAAGATGACAGTACCGGTGCCAAGCACGCCGTTACGCATTACAAAGTAATAGAAAGATTCGGTTATGTTACGATGATTTCATGCCGATTAGAAACCGGTCGCACCCATCAGATTCGCGTACATCTGAAATCTATCGGACACACGCTATTTAATGATGAAAGATATGGTGGCGAGAAAATCCTGAAAGGGACTACCTTTCCTAAGTACAAACAGTTTGTGGACAATTGTTTTAAAATATTACCCAGACAGGCTTTGCACGCCAAAACATTAGGTTTCGTACACCCTACCACAAAAAAACCGATGCGTTTTGATTCCGACATTCCGGAAGATATGCAAACGGTCATAGAACGATGGCGAAATTATTCTAACTTCAATAACCTGGATTATGAAAACTAAAACTTTAGCACTGTTAGGAAGTAATTCTATTCATTCAATCAATAAACAGCTATTGAACAGCATTTTGCGGTTTGACGAAGCCAAAAACATAGACAATATAGCTATCCAAAATATTGATTTGCCGATTTATAGCATAGATATTGAAAAAAACGAAGGATTTCCTGAAACTTTGAAAGAACTTCATCAAACAATAAGTAATTATAATAGCTATCTCATTGTTTCAAACGAGCATAATCGCACGGTTTCCACTTTTTTTAAAAACATTCTGGATTGGATTTCACGTATTGATTTTGATACTTTTAAAGATAAAAACATTTTGATTATCACTGCCTCGACAGGCAGAATGGGTGGTAAAGCTGCCAATGATTACCTGCACACTTATTTTTCCAGAATGCAGGCAAGGCGGATTACTACGGTAACATTTCCGTCTTTTAATGATAATTTTGATACCACTAACGGACAGATTTTGCAATCCGATTTAGAGAAACAAATCAAAGAAGCATTATTAAGTTTTCGTGCCGATGAATAGATTCATTCATCACATAACGGTAGAAAATCCGCAACTTTTCATGCAACAAGCGTTGCAATGGGCAGATGCAGAGCGGGAAGTCGTTTTTTTGAACAACAACAATCAGCAAGATAATTTTCACAGTTTTGATTCGGCATTGGCATTTGATGCGTTCACTTTGATGCAAACCGATTCGTTTTCGGCGTTTGATGATTTGGAAGAATATTATCAGCAAACCAAAGACTGGCTTTTTGGTTATTTGTCTTATGATTTGAAAAACGGCATTGAAAAACTGTCATCAAACAATTATGACGGACTCGGGTTTCCGGATATTTGTTTTTTTCAACCGAAAAAAATCTTACTGCAAAAACAAAATCAAATTACTTTTCTGTACATGAATCTTTGTAGAAACGAGGTTTTGGAAGATATAGAAATTATTAAAAATCAAACTGTTTCAACTGATTCTCGTACAGAAAATGCTGTTCAAATACAACAAAGAACGCCTTACGAAAAATATGTAAAACAAGTGGAATCTTTGCAGAATCACATTCGGCTGGGGAATATTTACGAAGTGAATTACTGCATGGAATTTTATGCGGAACAAGCAAACATTAATCCTTTGGAAACCTATCATCAACTGAATGATATTTCGACTCCGCCTTTTTCTGTTTATATGAAAATCAGCGATAATTATGCTTTGTCTGCGTCGCCTGAACGATTTTTAAAGAAAAAAGGCAATCAACTTATTTCTCAACCAATTAAAGGAACGGCAAAACGTTCAGCAGACCGTGAAGAAGATATTCTGCTGAAAAAAAATCTGCAAAACGACCCCAAAGAAAGAGCAGAAAATATCATGATTGTTGATTTGGTACGCAATGATTTGTCACGAACTGCCGAAAAAAATACGGTGAAAGTTGAAGAACTCTGCGAGGTATATACCTATGAGCAGGTTCATCAAATGATTTCGACCATTACTTCCGAACTCAAATCCAACACGACAATCAAAGATATACTAACAACCACTTTTCCGATGGGCAGTATGACAGGGGCACCCAAGTTGTCTGCCATGCAACTGATTGAGGAACACGAAGATTTCAAACGTGGATTGTACAGCGGTTCTGTCGGTTATCTCACACCCGATGGCGATTTTGACTTTAACGTGATAATCCGGACGATTTTGTATAACCGCAAAGAGCAATACCTGTCTTTTTCGGTAGGTAGTGCCATTACTGATTTGGCCGATGCAGACAAAGAATATCAGGAATGCCTGCTGAAAGCTAATGCGATGAAAAAGGTTGTTGGGAAATAAATTACCCTCTATCCCTTTGCTGAATAACCATTAAAGCCAAACTCAAAACCACCTGCTCTTCGTTAAAAGGCTGATTGGATAATTTTCGAATGTCGAATTTTCGTCCCCAGAAAGAAGGCTTTTTGCTCATTTCCATTAATTCATTTCCTTGCAAATCCGTTACTACATATTTCGGATTAAAAACATAACCCGATAACATTCCTATCAGCGGTAATTCATCAAAAAAAGCATCTAAAAACCGGACAGTAGCATTGCGTTCTTTGATGGTGTAAATATGATTTCCGTCTGCGTCCTGCAAATGATAAGTAGCCTTAATAAACGAACGCAAAGTTTTCTTACGCACCTTCCCAACAACCTGTTTTTGAGCGTTTGTCATGGTAAAAGTCTGCTGAAAATCAATGATTTTATTGGAAACAAAATCATACATAACTTCTTTCTTTGATTCGTCACGAAACACCTTAATGTGGTCGCGAAGCTTAAAAATTTTTTCTCTCACATAAAAAATAGTTTTACCCGAAGCATCTTTTGCGGTAAAATCATTGGAAATGGTAGTTATCTTAAAAAGAAAATTCAGCGGATACCGGAATTCAATAACAGACATACTTTTCATATTTTTTCTCGTAAAATATAGCTTTAATCAGAACGCAATTTACGGAAAACTATTGAATTCTTTCACTAAAAACTTATCGGTAAAAATATGATTTATATTGATTAATATGTGATTCATGACAGGAACAAATAAATGTTCTACATACATTTTATATTTTATGGTGTATAACTTTACATCTGTAGCTAATATGTAATGCACAATCGGTCATTCCATTTTTTTTCAAAAGCAATAAAATTTCCTTTTGCGTAGCATTGATTTAAACTGTAACTTTGTGGTCATAATCAATGTTATATGAAACCAGAAAATAACAGGTATGCGCTTCGTGGTGTATCTGCCCAGAAAGAAGATGTTCACAGTGCGATAAAAAACATAGACAAAGGTCTTTTTCCGAAAGCATTCTGCAAGATTATTCCCGATTATCTTTCTCAGGACAACGACTATTGTTTGATTATGCATGCAGATGGTGCCGGCACAAAGTCATCGTTGGCATATATGTATTGGAAAGAAACCGGCGATTTGTCTGTCTGGAAAGGTATTGCACAAGACGCATTGATTATGAATATTGATGATTTGCTCTGCGTTGGAGCTACCGACAACATCTTGCTTTCTTCCACCATCGGGCGAAACAAAAATCTGATTCCGGGAGAAGTGATTTCAGCCATTATCAGTGGTACGGAAGAACTTATTCAGGATTTAAAAAAACACGGTGTAACCATTCATTCTACCGGAGGCGAAACCGCCGATGTAGGCGATTTGGTACGCACCATTATCGTTGATTCCACAGTAACAGCCCGCATGAAACGCAGTGATGTGATTGACAACGCCAACATTCAACCAGGCGATGTGATTGTTGGTTTGGCATCTTTCGGGCAATCGACTTACGAAAATGAATATAACGGTGGAATGGGCAGTAACGGACTGACCTCTGCCCGACATGATGTTTTTGCTCACGATTTGGCAAAGAAATATCCGGAAAGTTATGATTCGTCCGTACCGGTAGAATTGATTTATTCCGGAAAAAAACGACTGACCGACAAGGTAGAAAACACACCTTTAGATGCCGGAAAACTCGTGCTTTCACCAACAAGAACCTATGCTCCGATTGTCAAAAAAATATTAGAAAAATATAATGCTTCACAAATACATGGTATGATTCATTGCAGCGGAGGTGCACAAACCAAAATTCTGCATTTTATCGACCAACATCACGTAATTAAAGACCATCTATTCGCCGTACCGCCATTGTTCAAACTCATTCAGGAACAATCCGGAACAGACTGGCGGGAAATGTATCAGGTTTTCAATTGCGGACACCGATTGGAATTTTACGTTTCGCCGGAAATTGCGGAAGATATTATCCGAATTTCACAGTCGTTTAATGTAGATGCACAAATTGTCGGACGTGTAGAAAATAGTGAAGAAAAACGTCTAACCATTCAATCAGAATACGGAACTTTTGACTATTAAATCAGCCCGGATATTAGCCATTGATTACGGTGCGAAACGCACAGGATTAGCCGTTACAGACCCTTTGCAGATTATCGCATCAGGCCTGACCACCGTTTCTACTGTCGAATTATTCGATTTTCTGGATAACTATTTCCAGGAAGAAGGCGTGAGCAAAGTCATCATTGGGATGCCCAAAAGGTTGAATAACGAACTTTCGGAAATTGCCCCGCAGATAGAAAAATTTATCAGTGATTTCCAACAAAAATACCCGGACATTCCGATCGAAACACTCGATGAAAGGTTTACGTCCAAAATTGCTTTTCAGTCCATGATTGACAGCGGAATGAAGAAAAAACAAAGAAAAAATAAAGGATTGGTAGATGAAATTGCCGCAACCATTTTGCTGCAGGATTATTTAACCGGAAAAATGTTTTAAATTAGCACAAAAATTTCACAATAATGTCTATAAATCAACCCGCAGAAACTGATGTTGTTTTAATAGGAGCCGGAATAATGAGTGCAACCCTGGGGTTGATGCTCAAAGAATTAAACCCGGATTGGTCAGTTAAAATTGTAGAAAGATTAAGCGAGGCCGCCGTCGAAAGTTCCGATGCCTGGAACAATGCCGGAACTGGTCACTCGGCGTTTTGTGAGCTCAACTATACACCCGAAACCAAAACCGGTGCTATTGATGTGTCCAAAGCGGTAAATATCTGTGAGCAATTCGAGATTTCCCGTCAGTTTTGGGCTTATCTGGTAGAGAAAAATATTATCCAAAATCCGAAAGATTTTATTCATTCCGTTCCGCACATGAGTTTTGTCTGGGGCGATGAGAACGTAACTTACCTTAACAAGCGATACGCTTCATTGAAAAATCTTCCGTTGTTTTCTGATATGGAATTTGCTGAAGATGCCTGCCAAATCAAGAAATGGGCACCACTCATTATGCAGGGACGAAGTTCCGATGATAAGGTAGCGGCAACATTTATGAAATATGGCACTGATGTCAACTTTGGCACATTAACCCGGAAAATGATTGCATATCAGGCTGGGCAAAGTGGTACAGAAGTTACTTTTAACACCGAAGTATATGACGTAAAACAACAATCTGATGGCAGATGGGAAGTAATGATCAAGGACTTAAAAACAGGCGAGAAAAAAACTATCCTGACCAAGTTTGTCTTTGTCGGTGCAGGCGGAGCGTCCATATTATTGTTAGAAAAATCAGGGATTCCCGAAGGCAAGCATTACGGAGGATTTCCGGTAAGCGGTCAATGGCTGATATGCCAAAACGAAAAACTCATCGAACAGCACCAAACTAAAGTATATGGCAAAGCTTCTGTGGGAGCACCGCCGATGTCGGTACCACATTTGGATACCAGATATATCGACGGAAAAAAATCATTGCTTTTTGGTCCTTATGCTGGTTTTTCGACCAAATTTCTAAAAAACGGCTCATATTGTGATTTGTTCAAGTCGATTAATTTATCGAATTTATCCACTATGTTGGGAGCAGGAGTTAAAAATATCGATTTGACAGCATACTTAATCGGGGAAGTTCTGCAGTCGCAAAACAAACGTGTCGAAGCATTAAAAAATTATTTCCCTGATGCTCAGGCAAAAGACTGGCGTCTGGAAACTGCCGGGCAACGTGTACAAACTATGAAAAGAGATGCCAAAGGAAAAGCTGTTTTGGCTTTTGGCACCGAAGTTGTCAGTTCGGCAGATGGTTCATTTTCTGCTTTGTTGGGAGCATCGCCGGGAGCGTCAACCACCGTCAGTATTATGCTGAATTTACTTGAACGTTGCTTTAACCAACAATTCAATAATGACTGGCAGGAAAAGCTAAAAAATATGATTCCGTCGTTTGGAATTAAACTCAACGATAACAAAGAATTGTTACAAGAAGTTCGAAAAAAGACTTCAGAAACACTGGAATTGGAATATTAAAATCGAATGTGTTTTAAATCCCTCTGACGAATTTAATCAGAGGGATTTTTACATAAAACTATTTAATCTTGGCCGTCCATTCTGCACCGCTTATATCTATTAATCTGACGGTATAATTCTCACTCAGAGATATTTCTTCCAAATCAATGGTTATATCAGCTTTGGCACCAAGCGGCAAAACCAAACTATGTTTCCCGGGTTTGATTTTTGCTACATAATGATTATTGATTTTATCCTTAGGAAATTTCGCCAATTCATTTTGGTCAATCGTTTTTATAACCTGATTATTATTATCTAAAATTTCTATTCCAATCAGAAATGAGCCATAAACATCAGCTCCTTCTACCCTGAATAATTCAAATGAAAGCTGAGAATTATTATAATGGATATTAGAAATTTCAACTTTAGGCTTAACCGATTTATTGTGAAGTGTACCAAAAACTCCACCGTGAAAATATTGGTTAGTAAACAAAGTCAATCCAAAAATTAATATGGACATAATTAGAACTTTCGGTGCCAGATTTTTGATTGCAAGTGCTCCTGACCCTAAAAACCTAAACCATTTTGTTTTCGTAAACCGGCTTTGTTTTCGCATAAAATAATTATCCAGCGAATAAGAATCACTACCGGTCAGGAACAAGGTAAAGCCACTTGCCACGCCCAACACCCCGATTTGCCATTCGTCCAGGCAAGTCGTTCCTATCCAGCCCGAACCTAAAAGAATTCCCATTGCCAGAAAGAAAACACCAATACTCATCAGGCGTGTGAACAAACCAAGAATGATAAACAAACCTACAATCGCTTCGAATATCGTAAATACAATCATAGCTGTTTGCAGAGCTTCCGGATTGGAAACCAAATATTCTATAATAGGTTTAATCCCTAAAGCATTGGGTAAAAAATGGTTGAATTTTTCGCCTATATATCCTGCTTCTTCAGGGATAAGTTTGTTTTCTAAGATTAAGCGTCGCCAAAATGCCGAGAAATACGTCCAGCCGATAACCCAACGCAATGATAATGTAAACAGACCAGCCTTATTGGCTGTGTCGTCAATAAATGTGTTTTTCATAAATTGATATTTTATTAAAGATAAAAATGATGTAAATGAATCATACACAGACAAATCTCTAAAAAACATGAGTTATCTGCACTTTAATTAAGCTACATCAAGTTTCAATCGTTTATATAAAATATATTTGGGCGGGTCGTTTCCTGATAAAGTTGTAGAATAATTGATGAAAGCTACTTCACAAAAACCGTCATAGCACGGATTTTCAACATGATAATCAGGTTCTTTATGTCGATTGAATTTTGCTTTTTCCGCAACTGAAATCTGCTGATTGTCCTGAGAAGAAAACTGACAGCTGTTCAACTGCCCGGAAACTTTAAACTTATTGAGCGGTTGAGAATAATCAATATTTACAGTACCAAAAACCACAGCTTTCACAGGACACGGACTCAGTGAAAACACGACAAAAAACATCAATATGATGTTTTTCATTTTTTTGATATGATTTGCTGACTTCAACATTTTTCCAAATATAGGATTAATTTGTTTACCTGTATAAAGTCATTCGTTAATCTATGTTTAAAACTTCTTAGGCATTGGCAAAAGAAATTGTAATTTTGCAAAAATAATTTGAATCATGCGTATCGATATCATTACCGTTTTACCCGAATTAATCCAAAGTCCGTTTGAAGCTTCAATCCTGAAAAGAGCGGTTTCTAAAGGCTTGGTTGAAGTTTATTTTCACAATTTGCGGGATTACAGCACCAACAAACACAAAAATGTGGACGATTATCAATACGGTGGCGGTGCAGGAATGGTAATGAGCATTGAACCGATTGACAAGTGTATATCGGTTCTGAAATCGGAACGCAACTATGACGAAGTGATTTATATGACACCAGATGGCGAAACACTCAATCAGCAAATCGCTAATAGTTTGTCTATGCTGGAAAATATTATTATCCTTTGCGGACATTACAAGGGTGTTGACCAAAGAGTTCGCGATAGTTTGATTACCAAAGAAATTTCAATTGGTGATTATGTTTTGTCCGGCGGCGAACTGGGAGCAGCTGTACTCTCTGACGCTATTATCCGCTTGATTCCGGGCGTGCTGAACGATGAAACCTCTGCCCTGACCGACAGTTTTCAGGATAATTTGCTGGCACCACCTATTTACACTCGTCCGGCAGAATACAACGGAATGAAAGTCCCGGACATTCTGCTAAGCGGAAACTTTCCGGAAATTGAAAAATGGCGGGAAGAAAAAGCTTACGAACATACCAAAAACCGACGTCCGGATTTGCTGGAATAAAAAATCCCCGAATAAATTCGGGGATTCGCATTTGTTAAAATAAGATTTAACTACTCAGCTTTAAGTTTGTCCAAAGCCTTGTTGTACTCTTTTTTAGCATCTTCAGAAGCTTCTTTGGCTTTTTCCTTAGCATTTTCGCCTGCTTTTTTCACGCTTTCTTTAGCATCTTTAGCAGTTTCGTCGATTTTTTCGCCTGCTTTGTTAGCCGCTTCTTTGGTGTCTTCCACAGCATTGTTGATACCTTGCTCAACATCATTAGCTACTTCGCTGGTTTTGTCTTTCAGGTTTTCCCATGCTGTTTTGGATTCTTCCACTACTTTTTGAGCAGCTTCTTCCGCTTTTTTGTCACCTTTAGCTTTGGCTTCTTCCAAATCTTTTTCAGCTTGTTTCAATTTTGCTTCAGCTTCATTAAGTTCTGCTTGTAACTCAATGTTTGCTTCTTCGGAAACTGTTAATTGTTCTTCAGTTTCAATCTGGTCTTCGATAGGAGCTTCGGAATTTGTTTCGTTTTTGCATGAGGTAAATGCTAATAATCCGATAGCTGCTAAACTTAAAAATGTTGTTTTCATAACTAAACTAAATTTTGTTTGGTGTAAAATTACTGATAAATATGCAAAAACGTCGGCTATTTAATAAAAGTTTATCATTTACCTTATTCGTTTAAGTAATCCGGTTTGTTGTACAAACGCATTTGCCGTAAGATAAAACGCTTTCTTTTTTCTGTATATTGTGTTCCGCCTTTAGCTTTGAATTTTAACGGATTAGGCAAAATAGCAGCTATACTTGCCGCTTCATAATCAGTAAGTCGAGTAGCATTTTTATTGAACCAATACTGTGATGCCGCTTCGATTCCATACACGCCGTCGCCCATTTCGATAGAGTTCAGATATACTTCCATGATGCGTTCCTTACTCCAAAAAATCTCAATCAATACGGTAAAATAGCTTTCCAGTCCTTTTCTGAAATAACTTTTACCTTGCCAGAGAAAAACATTTTTAGCGGTTTGCTGCGAAATCGTGCTTCCACCTCTTTTTCTTCCCTTAGTTTGATTCTGCTCATAAGCCTTTTTTATCGCTTTCCAGTCAAAACCATTATGGGTACTAAAATGCCCGTCTTCGCTGGCTATGACTGCCTTCTGAATATTTATCGGCATATCTTTTATGGAAATCCAATCGTGACGGCAGATAACCGGTTTACCGTCATGCCATTGCTGAAAGCTTCTGACAGCCATCAACGGTGTATAAGACACAGGCACAAACCGATAGGTAATTACCCATAGAACGGAAAACAGAAAAAAGTATAAAAAAATCCTTTTAAGCCACTTGACTAATTTCCTGAACATATCTTATTCCTGAATTGCTCTTTTTCTCTTTTTTTCTTGTCTGTTTTTAATCAGTTTCACTACGAAAGGAACCGTCGTAATGGCAATAATTATCAGTATGATATATTCGATATAATGCGTTAAATCAAATCCGTAACTATCTAAGAGAATTTTGTAAAGATAATGTCCGGCAAGGATTAATGAAAAAGACCACATGATGGAACTCAGTACATTAAATAGCATAAACCGTCGGATATCCATGCGAGCAACACCGGCAATGATAGGCACAAAAGTTCGTATTATTGGTAGGAATCGGGCAAAAATAATCGCTCTTCCGCCATGTCTTTCAAAGAAAATCCTTGATTCTTCCAGATATTTTTTCTTAAACAACCAGTTGTCTTCTTTGTTAAAAAGATAATTACCGCTTTTTGAGCCAAACCAATATCCAAAACTGTTTCCGATGATTCCAGCAAGTGAAACCAGTCCTGCCAAAGCACACACATTCAGAAAATCATTGGGAATATAAACAAATTCTGCCATGAGAGCGGTGCTATATATTCCGGATAAAAACAATAAACTGTCGCCCGGAAGGAAAAATCCGGCAAACAAACCTGTTTCTGCAAATACAATAAATAAAACAACGTAGATTCCTATCTGATGTCCGGCAATTTCCAGATTGATATAAAACTCAGGATTAATCAAATCTGCCCATCTAAAATCTTCCATAAATATGTAATTTTCTGTATAACAATTAATGTATTTTTTTCCGTGCGTGAAATTACTCATTTATTCTGCAATCAGCGTAGTGAAAAATCAGTTTAATTGCACATTTAAGTTTTTTTTATCATTTTTTTGGATTAATTTGGAGCCCGGAATAAGAATTTTTAAATCAAAGAATACAAACCAAAATAATTTCAATGAAAAAAATCACAATTTTATGTCTGTCGGTAGTCAGTCTTTCCGTTCAGGCACAAACACAGGTTATGACCCCGGAAACACTATGGAAACTAGGAAGAGTCAGCCCGATAAAAGTATCTGACAACAACAAAATGCTTTACTATTCAGTAACCACGCCCAACGTAGCAGAAAATGATTTCCGGACGGATTATTACCAAATCGGACTCGACGGAAAAGGACTGAAAGAAATAGACAAAGACAATCCGGCTCTTAAACAAGAAAAATCTACTGCCGACGGAAAATATACACTCAGCCACGAAGCGGTAAAAGTAAAAAAAGTTTTAGGTGCAGATTATTATGAAAACCTGGATAAATCTGACGTATATGTTTATGACGGTTTGGACTACCGCCATTGGGATACGTGGAACGACGGCACATACAGCCACGTTATTTTAACGGATAACCAATCACAAAAAAAGGTTGATTTGCTGGAAGGCGAACCCTATTATTCCCCACAAAAACCATTTGGCGGCGGCAGTGATTATATTTTTTCCCCGGACGGAAAAAAAGTGATTTATGTAGCCAAAAAAGTAGAAGGCACAGCTTATGCACTGAGTACCAATACCGATTTGTATGAATATGACATCAAAACCGGAAAAACAATAAACCTGACCGAAAACAACAAAGGTTATGACACTTATCCGTCGTTTTCGCCAAATGGTCATTTAACCTGGTTGCAGATGAAACGCGATGGTTATGAAGCAGATAAAAACGATATTATCGTTCGATACAACGGCTCTGATATGAATCTTACCGCCCAATGGAATGGAACAGTAAACAGCTATGTGTGGAGTGAAGACGGCAAAAAAGTATATTTTACCGCTCCGGTGAACGGAACTACACAGCTGTTTGAAGTTAATTTTCCGGCAATGACACAGGTAGCCATAACAGTAAAACAACTCACAGAAGGCGACTTTGATGTGACGGGAATTGTAAAAATATTTGAAGACAAAGCGGTTTTAACCCGTACAGATTATAACACCGCCACCGAAGTTTATCAGTATCATTTCGGAAAAAAAGACTGGAAGAAAATTACTTCAGTTAATGATGAAATGTATGCCAAAATTACGAAAAGTAAGGTAGAAAAACGCTTTGTAGAAACTACAGACGGTAAACAAATGCTGACATGGGTTATTTATCCGCCAAACTTTGACCCGAACAAAAAATACCCAACACTTCTATATTGTCAGGGAGGGCCACAATCGCCGGTTTCTCAGTTCTACTCTTTCCGATGGAATTTTCAGGTAATGGCTGCACAAGGTTATATTATCGTTGCACCAAACCGCAGAGGGTTACCCGGATTTGGCGTAGAATGGAACGAAGCCATTTCCAAAGATTGGGCGGGGCAACCGATGAGAGATTATCTTTCTGCTATTGATGATATTTCCAAAGAAAAATATGTGAACAGCAACCGTCTCGGGGCAGTCGGTGCAAGTTACGGCGGGTATTCGGTTTACTATCTGGCAGGAATACATGAAAAACGTTTCAAGACTTTTATCGCACATTGCGGTGTGTTCAATCTGGAATCAATGTATGGAACTACCGAAGAAGTTTTTTTTCCGAATTGGGACACAGGCGGAGCTTATTGGGACACGGATAACGAAGATGCTCAACGAGCTTACAATGAATTTAACCCGATTAATAACGTAAGCAAATGGGATACACCGATGTTGGTTATCCATGGCGGAAAAGATTACCGCGTACCAATCGGACAAGGGCAAGAAGCTTTTCAGGCTGCTCAATTACAAGGCATTAAAAGCAGATTTGTATATATCCCGGAGGAAAATCATTGGGTGTTGTCGCCACAAAATGCCTTGGTTTGGCAAGGCGAATTCTTCCGCTGGCTGAAAGAAACACTATAAAAACAATCATAATTTGTTTTTACATTATTTTATGAATACATCACAAACACTCGTTAAAAAGCGAGTGTTTTTTTATTTATTTCCTTACCTTTATCTTTAAAAATAAATAATTATGAGAACAAAAGTTTTAATTCCGACTATTATTTTGGGGACACTTACCCTGACAAGTTGTGTTTCCAAAAAGAAGTATGCTCAGTTAGAAAGTAGCTACGCAACACTTCAAAACAATTACAACAAATCACAGGTTGATTTGAGTTCGTGTAATACCCGCGTACAAAGTTTAGAAGATATGCTGGCTCAGGAACGGGCGGCCAACGACGGTCTGAAAAAGGCACTGGCCTCTTTACAAAATTCATTAGACAACAGTATTACGCAAGGTAATGTAAACATTTCCAAGCTGGTGGACGAAATCAATGCGAGCAACAAGTATATTCAGCACTTGGTTAATGCCAAAAACAAAAGTGATTCTTTAAATATAGTATTGACCAACAATCTTACCCGTTCGTTGAGTCGTGAAGAGTTAAACGATGTAGATATTCAGGTACTGAAAGGAGTTGTTTATATTTCACTGGCAGACAATATGCTATATAAATCAGGAAGTTATGAAATTTCTGATCGGGCGAGTGAAACGCTGAGCAAAGTGGCTAAAATCATCAATGATTACAGCGATTATGATGTATTAGTTGAAGGTAACACCGACAATGTACCGATTTCACGTGAAAATATCCGTAACAACTGGGATTTGAGTACACTTCGTGCTTCATCTGTGGTTCAAGCATTGCAAAATCAATATGGTGTGAACCCAAAACGATTGACTGCCGGCGGACGTGGAGAATACAACCCCATTGCTGAAAACTCTACCGAAGCAGGAAAAGAACGCAACCGAAGAACACAAATTATCATTACTCCAAAGTTAGACGAGTTTATGGACTTGATTGACCAGGCTCCTGAAAGTGAAGAGTAAATAACCAACCCAAAACATAAAATAACAAAAATCCCGGTACAGTTTTGTACCGGGATTTTTTATACTAAGAGCCTGTTAAAGTAACAACAAATTACACCCTCTGATATCTGCATCATCAAAACGTCCAAGCACTTCAAATTGTCCGTCGGGGTATTTTCTGCCCAAATCTTGTGTAGCAATAAATGAGCACGAATTGATATTTGCCAAATCAATAATATTTATACCGCCTGCTTTTCCATCGGGTAAAATAGTCAAAGGGTCTTCGGTATCACGAATGAGCATTTGAATCCAAGGCGGGCAGTCAAAAACGCCATTTCCTTTGGAGTACGCCTGTGACAACAATTCAGTCATACCATACTCGGAATGAATATGTTGTACCCCGAAACCTTTTTTCAGTACCTCGTGTAGCTCGGCACGAATCATTTCTTTTCGCCGACCTTTCATTCCACCGGTTTCCATTACTATGGTATGCTTTAAATCAAATTGATATTTTTCAATCAAATCCAACAAAGCGAAACTCACACCTATTAATATAGTCGGTTGATTTTGTTCTTCAAGACGTGAAAGTGTTTCCGCAAGTTCGTCCAGATTATGTAAATAAAATCCGCTCGATGGGTGTTCCGACTGCCGTATCATATCTTCTGCCATATAAATCAACGACGAACCTTGGCGTTCCAAATAAGATGGTAGCAATGCCAGCACTGCATAGTCTTTTATATTTCCGTAAAAATAGGTAAATCCTTTCCGGAAACTGTTTTCATACACTGAAATATCTGTTACCAAATGCCGGCTGACTTCACTTCCGGTGGTGCCGCTACTGGTAAAAATCTTCTCAGGTTTTCCGTTGCCGGTAATAATTGATTTGGACTTAAAGAAAGTAATCGGCAAAAACGGAATTTCATTAATCCGACTGACATTATCAGGATTTTTGTTCAGATAATCACAAAATTCCCGATAAACAGCATTGTGATGATACTGCCAATCAAAAACTTCCAAAGTTAATGTGGTAAAATCAGCCGAATGGCTAATTGAAAATATGCGGTCTTGCTGTATCACTTCCTGAAAATTATAGAATGCAAAAGTACAAAAAAACGACCGGAAAAGGTCGTTTTGGTTTTGGTTACAAGCGATAAAATTTTATCATCAGTGTTTTTTGGTAATGCCAAAATTAGTATCTTTCCGGACGATTAGAATGAGCCATTTTTTATATTATGAATAGTCCGGTTATACATTTTTTTGAAACAATTGATATTCAATATGATACATCTCAGGCGATTTATATTCAAATTGCACAACAAATCACAGATGCTATTCAAAGAGGCATTTTACCCGCCGGAAGCAAACTACCCGGAACGCGGCAAATTGCTCAAATTATCGGTGTGCACAGAAAAACCGTTGTGGCAGCTTTTGAGGAACTCAATGTACAGGATTGGGTAAAAACTTATCCGAACAAAGGAACTTACGTCATAGAAAATAACCTCGCAGAACAACGTCCGCTTAAATCCAATTATTCCAAAAAATTTACGCCACCTTCTTTTTCGTTTAAGCAAACGCATTTGTTTGACCTGCCGGATTATCCCCAAAAAACGGATTATTTCTTCACAGACGGCACACCCGATATCAGGATAAATGCAGTGCAACAATGGCAAAAATATTATACAGCAACCGCCCGGCGAAAAACCGTGTGGAACAATCAAAAATGGTATCTGCCTCATCGCAAACCGCTACACGCCCAACTGAGCAATTACCTCAACATCACCCGGGGACTCCGAATTTCTTCCGATAACTTACTGATAACTCAAAATGCCGGTATGAGCCTTTATCTTCTCACAGAAATTTTACTGGATAAAGAAGATACTATCGCAGTGGCTGAAAAAAATTATTATAAAGCCAATATGATTTTCCAGAAAAACGGAACAAAAGTAAAGGCTATTCCGACAGATAAGGAAGGCATGAACATAGATGAGCTGGAAAAAATCTGTCAAGAAAGTCAAATAAGAGCAGTGTATGTGATGCCTCACGCCCACTACCCGACCACTGTTTCGCTGAGTAAAACCAGAAGGTTGAAATTGCTGAATCTTGCCCGACAATACGATTTTATCATTATCGAAGACGATTGGGATTATGATTTGCAGTATGAAAAAATGAGCAGCCTGCCTTTGTATAGTGCAGACGACAACGACAGGGTTATATATATTGGCGAAATCGGTAAAAATCTGATTCCGGGTTATCAGGCAGGATTTGTTGCCGGTAACGAAAATCTGATTCGAACCCTCGAACAGTTTTCACATACCTTTACTCAGGGCGAAAATGTACTGATGCAAATGACTCTTGCTGAGATGCTCGAAGAAGGTGAAATCCAAAAACATATCAAAAAATCGAAAAAAATATATCAACAACGGCGGGATTATTTTGGGTATCTGCTCAATGAATGGTTTTCGGAAGATTTTGATTTTTCCTTTCCTCACGGCGGATTAGCATTTTGGCTGGAATCTAAAAACAGACAGTTTAATTTAATGAAAATCAGTCAGAAATGTCTGGAAAACAAATTATATATTCCACCCAATTTGCTGTATCAAAATCAAAAAGAAAGTGCAATGCGATTGGGATTCGGACATCTGAATGAACAAGAAGCAGAAAAATGTTTAAAAATTCTCAAAGAAACGATAACAGAGCAATCAACAAAAGTTAAAAACTAATTTGTTAGGCAATTACAAACCAATTTATTATTTTTGCGTCACAATTTACTTTAATCTAAATCAGAAAAAAATTTATAATGAATTTACACGAATTTCAAGGCAAACAAATATTAGCCAGCTACGGTGTGCGTGTGCAACGCGGAAATGTAGCCAGCACAGCAGAAGAAGCGGTAGAAGCTGCCAAAAAACTAACTGAAGAAACCGGCACAGGCTGGCACGTAATCAAAGCTCAGATTCACGCAGGTGGTCGCGGTAAAGGCGGCGGTGTGAAACTGGCAAAAAACTTAGACGAAGTTAAAGAAATCTCCGGTCAGATTATCGGAATGGATTTGATTACGCCGCAAACACCTCCGACCGGTAAACGTGTAAACCGTGTTTTGATTGCGGAAGATGTTTACTATCCAGGCGACAATGAACCTTCTGAATTTTATATGTCTGTTTTGTTAGACCGTTCAAAAGGACGAAACATGATTATGTATTCCACCGAAGGAGGAATGGACATCGAGGAAGTTGCCGAAAAAACACCTCATTTGATTTTCAAAGAAGAAATTGACCCGGCTGTCGGATTACAAGGTTTTCAGGCTCGTAAGATAGCTTTCAACTTAGGACTATCCGGAGCGGCATTCAAAGAAATGGTAAAATTCGTTGATGCTTTGTATAAAGCTTATGTTGGTTCTGATTCTTCTATGTTTGAAATCAACCCGGTATTAAAAACTTCAGACGATAAAATTATTGCAGTAGATGCTAAGGTCACCTTAGACGACAACGCTTTGTACCGTCACTCGGATTATGCTGAAATGCGTGATATCACAGAAGAGAGACCTATCGAAGTAGAAGCAAAAGCAGCCGGATTAAACTATGTTGACCTCGACGGAACTGTTGGTTGTATGGTAAACGGAGCCGGACTGGCAATGGCAACCATGGATTTGATTAAATATGCCGGTTTTGAACCTGCAAACTTCTTGGACGTTGGTGGAACTGCTGATGCCAAACGTGTGGAAACAGCTTTCCGTATCATTCTGAAAGACCCGAATGTAAAAGCAATTTTGATTAACATTTTTGGAGGAATCGTTCGTTGCGACCGCGTAGCCCAAGGTGTTGTTGATGCTTATAAAAACATGGGAGACGACATCAATGTGCCTATCATCGTTCGTTTGCAAGGAACCAATGCTGATTTGGCAAAACAAATCATTGACGAATCAGGTATGCCAATTCTTTCTGCGATCGAATTTCAGGAAGCTGCCGACCAGGTTAAAAATGCTTTGTCATAATTAATAAATAACTTGTTATAATTGTTCAAAAACGGTTTTTATCATGATAAAAACCGTTTTTTTATTCTCTATATTTATTTCAGACAAATTTGTCTTAAATAAAAAATTGTCTTATATTTGTTCAGTCATTAAAATCAAAAAAAATATGGAAAGCTTTTCAACCAAAGACATCGTAGGCGAAATCGTCGCAAAAAATTACAAAACGGCAAAAATATTCAAAGATAATCACATTGATTACTGCTGTAATGGCAAAAGAACGATTGCAGACGCCTGTGCATCACAAAACATTGATGAAGCAAAAATCATCGAAGAACTTAACCGCGTACAATCTACAGAAAATTCTACTGCCACAGATTACAACAACTGGCCGATAGATTTGCTGGCGGATTATGTAGAAAAAAAACACCACCGATACGTGGAAGAAAAAATACCGGAAATTCAGCCATTAATCCATAAAATTGTGTCCGTTCACGGCAACCGCCACCCTGAACTGGAAAAAATAGCCGAACTGTTCAAGGAAACTTCCGGCGAATTAACCAAACACATGAAAAAAGAAGAATTGATGCTATTTCCTTATATTAAAAATCTGGTAAAAACAAAAGAAAATGGTACGATTCCTTCCTCCCCATTTGGAACAGTTGCTAACCCAATCCAGCAAATGATGCACGAACACGACTCGGAGGGCGAGCGTTTCAGACAGATAGCCCAACTTGCCGACAATTACACCCCGCCAAGCGATGCGTGCAATACTTACCGGGTAACATTTCAACTGCTGAAAGAATTTGAAGAAGATTTACATTTGCATATTCATCTAGAAAACAATATCTTGTTCCCTAAAGCCATGCAATTAGAAAATGAATTACAATAAAAATGATTAGCATCAAACGGATTTATGATGATTCATCTTCCGAAGATGGGTACAGAATGCTGGTGGACAGACTTTGGCCTCGAGGAATGAGCAAGGAAAAAGCCAATCTTGACGAGTGGAATAAATCTGTTGCACCGTCAACCGATTTGAGAAAATGGTTTGGTCATCGTCCCGAACGATTTGAGGAATTTGCTCAACATTATGAATCTGAGCTGGAAAACCATCAAGATGAATTAAACAGATTGCGGGATATTGCCAAAAAACAAAATCTGACGTTGCTATATGCCGCAAAAAATCCGGAAATAAATCATGCTGTTGTTCTCAAAAAGGTTTTGGAAAACAATATAGCCTAAATTACTACTTTTTCCCAAATTTTCGGTTGAGTAATACCTCTCCCGGATTTTTGGGATTTTCTTTGCTTCCTCTTAGATACACAACTAACCCATTCAGGAAATTACGCAAAATCTGGTCCTTGCATTCTACATATTTCGGGTGGTCTTCGTTGCGGAAAAAATTGCCTATTTCGCCTTTTGAAATTCTGAAATCTACCAAAGACAAAATATTAACTATCTCATCATCACGCAACTGCAAAGCAACTCTCAGCTTTTTTAAAACATCATTGTTCGTCATAATCATACTTTACGTGCAAAAATAATGATATATTTATTATTACTGACCAATAAAGATTTATTTTCCCTATATTTATTGGTTGATAACAAACGGACGGAAATGTATTCAAAAGAAGAGGCTAAATTAATCAAACAGCGGTTTTGGACAGAATTCGGACAGACTTATCCAAGGAAGTGGCTGTTACATAAAACCAAAATAAAAGATTTTTCCTTCAAATTTTATGCAGATAACAAAAAAGCCTGCGTAATGCTCGATATGGAGCAAAAAGACGATGAGCTAAGAAAAATTTATTATCAGAAAATAGAATCTTTAAAAAATATTCTCACTGAAAATCATCTGGCGGGAGTTATTTTTGAAGAAAATTATTACCTGGATAACGGCAAACTGATTAGCCGTATATGGGTCGAAAAAGACGGTGTTTCTATAAACAATCCAAAAACATGGGACGACATTTTTGGCTTTTTCCATGATAATATGAATGAATTTGAATTATTTTTCTACGAGTTTGAAGATTATATCAAAGATTTAGATATCAATACCTGACATTGAGTTTCCGATTAAAAATATATGGTCTTTTGTTGCTGTTTTGTCTGATCACACATGGTGTGAACGGACAAATTCAGGACACTATTGTGGACAGAGCTCCGCAAGACAGGGAAAAACTCGAAGAACTCACTTCAAAAAGCAAGTTTACGCGATGGTTGCGGAAAACCATATTTAAACCCAGGAGAATACAAACACAGCAAACTAATATTCAAGCAGTTAATCTAAATGAAATTGACAAAGATTTCGAAAAATTTCAGGGTAAAATTATCAGAAATATAAATATTGAAACCTTAGACCCTTTTGGATATTCAGAAAAAGACACTACTCGTGTTCCAACAAAAACCATAGATAAAATCGGGAATAGTCTTCACTTGAAAACCAAAGCATTTACCATCAAAAACCTATTATTATTTAAAAAACATAAGTCTTTTGATTCTATACAAATCAAAGAGAGTGAACGTATTATCCGTTCGCAAAGATATATCCGCAGAGTAATTATCAACCCGAAAGAAATTGCCAACAATCCTGATTCGGTGGATATCAATATCCGTGTGTTGGACTCTTGGAGTATTTATCCGACCGGCAGTATTTCCACATCAAGTATGCGTCTGCGAATGGCGTCATATAATTTCGGTGGGTTCGGACATTATTTTTCCAACGAATATCGCACCCGGTTTAATGAAGGCCGACAAGGTTATGCTTCACAATATCAGCTAAACAATATTGCCAATACTTTCATTACGGCAGGCATCAGCTACCGGGACGATTTGGATAATAATATCTCAAAAACGCTCTACGCCGAACGACCTTTTTACTCGCCGCTTACCAAATGGGCAGGTGGTTTCTCGGTAGGACAATACCACTATAAAGATTCGGTATATAACATTAATAGTGAATCCATCAGACATGAATTAAAATACAATAATATTGACGTTTGGGGGGGATATGCCATAAAATTAACAGAAAAAGAAACGGTAAATAAAGTCATTACCAATCTGGTTACTTCGGTTCGGTTCACGGGGGTTGACCATCTGCAAAAGCCTGACCCGCAATACAACCCTTATAATTATTATTCGGACAGCAAACGTTTTTTGGTTAGTGTAGGTATCAACTCGCTGAATTATATGCAGGACAGATATATTTACGAGCACGACCGGATTGAAGATATTGCTGTCGGAAAAATTTTCTCGATTACTTCCGGGTTTCAACAGTTAGACGACCGGACAAGGACATATTTGGGAGCCCGGTTTGCTTTAGGCAAATACACTCAATCCGGTTATTTTGGCGGAGAAGTACAATGGGGAAGTTATTTTCATAAAAACCACCCCGAACAAAGTGTTTTCCGGTTGGAAGGGATTTATTTCACACGAACGTTTAGTTTAGGCAACTGGCTTTTCAGGCAATTTGTTAATCCTGAGCTGGTGTATGGATATAATCGTTTAGATTATTTCAAAGACAAGATTACACTCAACGGCACGTATGGAATTGATGGTTTTGACAGTTATAATCTGAGAGGAACGAAAAAATTATTGCTTAACTTTCAGACCCAGTCCTATGCACCAAATTCATGGTTTGGATTTCGCTTCAGCCCTTTTCTTTCCGGGTCATTAGGATTAATTTCAGACCATGGGCAAAATTTATTCGACAGTGAACTTTACACTTCTGTTACATTGGGTGTGATGATTACCAACGATTTTTTGAATGTGAGTAAAATTCAGCTATCTATCAGTTATTACCCGAAAATGCCCGGTGTAGGAAATCATATTATCCACACCAATCGTATCCGAAATAGTAATTTTGGATTGCAGGATTTCAGATATGGAACACCTCAAACCGTGCCTTATTTATGATTTCTGCCACTCGGTTGTTTCGTTATAAATATGTATGAGTATATCCTTATCGTCCTGAGTAAGCTCCTGATGACGGCGTTTCATCACAATCTCAGCTGTTTGTAAAGCTTTGTTAATCATATAGTTTTGTGTACCTTGAGGACCTCCCCAAGTAAAATTCGGAATATAATTTCTTGGGAATCCTGCACCGAAAACATTCGCACTCACCCCAACTACAGTTCCGGTGTTGAACATCGTATTGATACCACATTTGCTATGGTCTGCCATCATCAATCCGCAAAACTGTAAACCTGTTTTTTCAAAAGAACCACTTTCATAACTCCACAATTTGACTTCATCATAGTTATTTTTCAAGTTGGAATTATTACTGTCTGCACCGATATTACACCATTCGCCCAGCACGGAATTTCCCAGAAAACCATCGTGTCCTTTATTAGAATAGCCGAATAACACAGAATTGTTTACCTCTCCTCCCACTCTGCAATGTGGTCCGATGGTCGTGGCTCCGTATATTTTTGCTCCTAACTTAACCTGAGATTCTTCGCCCAAAGCGAATGGTCCTCTGATAACACTTCCTTCCATTACTTCGGCATTTTTCCCGATATAAATCGGTCCGGACGAAGCGTTCAGAATAACAAAGTTAAGCACAGCTCCTTCTTCAATAAAGATATTTTCTTTACCGAGATATTGCACAGTATCCGGAATAGGTTCTGAGTCTCTACCTTCAGTAATCAATTCAAAATCAGCACGCAATGCAATATCATTTTTTCCAAAAATATCATAAGGCTTACAGATTACTGTACATTCTTGCTCAAAAAGAATTTGTTCGTAGGTATCGAAATCCACTTCTTCCTGATTTTCATAGGCATAAAAAGCAACTATCTCGTCATCATGCAACAAAGCCTGGTTGGGTTGCAGATTTTTAATAGATTCTACTAAATTTTCATTTGGCAGATAAGATGAATTAATAAACACGTTTTCCTCCATTTCTACCATCGGATATTTCTCTGCAAGATAATCTTCAGTAACCGTCGAGGTCGTACATCCGAGGTGATGCTCCCATTTTTCGCGAATGGTCAATATCCCGACTCTTATATCTGCCACCGGACGGGTAAATGTAAACGGTAAAAGAGCATCTCTGTATGCCCCATCAAATAAAATGTAATTCATATCTATCAAATAAAAAAAATGCCTTAACAAATGTAAGGCATTTTTATAAAACGAAATCTTTGGTTGAGATTATTTTGCTAATAATTCAGCAATTTTATCCTCTAATTCCTGTCCTCTCAAATCTTTGGCAGCAATATTTCCGTCAGCATCTAAAATGAAAGTAGCCGGAATTGCATTAATATTGTATTCTTTAGCAATTGGGTCGTTGAAATAGGCAAGATTAGAAATTTGTGTCCAAGTCAACCCATCGTCTGCAATAGCTTTCAGCCAAGCGTCTTTATCTCTGTCCAAAGAAACACCAATAATACTTAATCCCTGATCTTTATATTTCTCATAAATTCTAACCACATTCGGGTTTTCTTTTCGGCAAGGTCCACACCAAGCTGCCCAGAAATCAATCACGGTTACTTTACCTAAGTTTTCTTTCAAAGACGCTTCTGTTCCTTCAGGTGTTGGTGCTGAAAAGTCCGGTGCTGGTTGTCCGATAGCTAATTTAGCCGCATTATTAACCAATTCCTGTATATCTTTACCCACCTTAGTTGCCTTAAGCGAATCGTCCATTCCATTATAGATTTCAATCAGCTCTTCGTCAGTAATTTGTTTGTTTTGGTGCAATTGCCCCAACATCATCATAGAAGCGAAGTTTTTATTATTCTTTACAAAATTTTTAGAAACCTCACTCAATTCATCGGCAATCTTCATGTATTCTTCTCTCAGCTCATTCATAGCGGTTTCGTCACCACTCATTTGAGCCTGCATCATTTTTTCGTTATTTTCTTCCTGAAAACGTTTCATTTTTTCCTCAACCGGTTTAGTTTGCTCTCTGAACGTCATAAAAGAATCATTGCTTTCAGTACCGGTAACTTTGGTGTTTTCAGTTTTATCTTTATCGTAAACGACTGTTATTTCTCCGTTTTCATAAATAAAAGGAAGATAGTACATTTGTTCCTGACCAAACTCCAAATATTTCATATCAATTTCGTCTGCCTTACCGGCAAATGTGAATTTTCCTTCTGTTATTGCAACAGAATCTATTTTGGTCAAACCAGTATCTGAGTTTTCATCGGCACTATTGATGTACACCATCGTTCCGTCCGCAAAACCTGTTACAGTACCGTTAATTGTAAACCCTTCTTGTTTTTGCTCACAAGAAATCAGTATCGCCATTGCCCCTAAGGCAAATAAAAACTTTTTCATTTCTTTGTCTTTTGTTTAAGGGGCTAATTTATAAAAAATATAGTCTATCTGAGAATATTTTAGATTATTTTATCACTATCGACCAATTTGCCAATAAAATAACCCAAAGAATTACACTCAACCAATCCTGTTGTACTCGGATATTTCTATTTTTTACTCATATTATTCTGTTCAAATGTTTTTTATTTGCTAAATTTCGGCTAATTATTACACTAAAGTAAATAGCGATGCAAAAAATACCTAGCGTAAACCTGGAAGATTTTTTATCAGGCGACGAAAACAGACGGCAAAAATTTGTCAGTGAAATCGGAAAAGCCTATGAAGAAATCGGTTTTGTTGCTTTGAAAGGTCATTTTTTAGACCAACAATTAGTAGATGATTTATACCGGCAAATAAAAACATTTTTCGACCTTCCGGCATCAACAAAATCTAAGTATGAAATACCTGGTATCGGTGGACAAAGAGGATATGTATCGTTCGGAAAAGAAACTGCTAAAGGCTTTAAAACTGCTGATTTGAAAGAATTCTGGCACTTTGGTCAGTATGTAGAAAACGATGCTGAACTCGAAGCCAGATATCCGAAGAACGTTATTGTCGAGGAACTACCGGAATTCAACGAAATTGGAAAAAAAACCTATAAAATGCTTGAAAAAACAGGCGTTTATGTATTACGGGCATTGGCTTTATATCTCGATTTGAATGAGTTTTATTTTGACGACCTTGTCCGGAACGGAAATTCTATTTTGCGACCGATACACTATCCTCCCATTCTCGAAGAACCCAGAGATGCGGTGCGTGCGGCTGCACATGGCGACATCAATCTGATTACGCTGCTGATGGGTGCTCAAGGAAAAGGGTTACAGGTTCAGAACCACGAAGGCGAATGGGTGGATGCGATTGCCGAAGAAGACGAATTGATGATTAATGTCGGCGATATGCTGTCGAGATTGACCAATAATAAACTAAAATCTACTATTCATCGGGTGGTTAATCCGCCGAGAGAATTGTGGGCAAGTTCGCGTTACTCTATTCCTTTTTTTATGCACCCTAAAGCCGACACTTCGCTTAATGTGCTTGAAAATTGTATTGATGAAAACCACCCGAAATTATATGATGATATTACCGCCGGCGAATTTCTGACTGAGCGGTTGATTGAATTAGGCTTGATTAAAAAAGAAAAATAATGAAATTTCCGGACAAGCAAACCTTGTTGATTATATTAGTTTCGGTAATATTTATCGCCGTACCGATATTGAGCTCGGTCGAGATTTATTCCGGAAAATCGCCGTTGCAATCTGTCGATTTTTTACAGAAATTCTGCGGAACATTGCTCGTGGTCATTTTTTTCTATTTCAACTATTATTACCTCATTCCAAGACTGCACAACAAAGGAACTTTTTGGGTATATTTATTTATTGTTGCCATATTCGGATTCATTATTGTTCGTGCTCCACATCTTATTTTTCCAGAAGTCGGTTATTCGGTCAAAAACCCTACTTTCTGGCATCAGCTTATTTCCGACAAAACTTTTTATGAGTTTCTGATTTCGGTATTGATTGCTATATTACTCACGCTTAACAAACAAATGAGCATCATCGGGCAGGAAAAACTAAAATCGGAAGTGGCTTATCTCAAAGCTCAAATCAATCCGCATTTTTTGTTTAACACACTCAACAGTCTGTATGCATTGACGTTAGAAAAATCAGACGAAGCTCCGGAAGCCATTTTGAAATTATCCGACATCATGCGGTATGTGGTTATAGAAAGCAGTAACGAAAAAGTGGAATTGCGGAAAGAAATCAATTATATCCAGAATTATATCGAACTGCAAAAACTACGTGTGGGCGGCAACACGGATTTTCAGCTGAAAATTTCCGGAAAAATTTCCAATCAAGTTATTACTCCGTTGATTTTTATTCCGTTTATCGAAAATGCTTTTAAATATGGACTGAGTACAAGCCAAAAATCTTTTATTCACATCAATATCAATATTTTTCCGACTTCGGTTGAAATGGATATTAAGAACAGTAAATCAGGTAATTATCCAAAAAATCATAAAAAAAGTAATACCGGCATACAAAATACCAGACAACGGTTGATGTATATTTACCCAAACCAGCATAAACTGAAAATCACTGATAATGAAGATGTTTTTCATGTTTATCTTAAAATAAATGTAGAATGATACAAGCAATAGCGATTGACGACGAACCGCTGGCATTGAAAGTAATCGAACACCATTGCAAAAAAACACCCGGCATCAAACTGGAAAAAACGTTTACCAACTTGCAGGAAGCCTATAAATATCTGGAGGAATATCCAGTTGATTTGTTGTTTCTGGACATAGAAATGCCCCAGCAAAACGGCGTGGATTTTTACAAATCTCTGTCCGTCAAACCTTCGGTTATTTTTACAACGGCTTACGACCATTATGCCATTGAAGGGTTTAATGTGAATGCGGTGGATTATATCCTGAAACCTATCAGCCTCGACAGATTTCAGACAGCAGTAGAAAAGACAAAAAACTACCTGGAAAAAGTGGTGGATTACCTGATGATTCGGGCTGATTATAAGTTATATAAAGTAGATTATTCCGAAATTTTATACATCGAAAGTTTAGACGATTATATTCAAATTTATTTAAACAGCAAAAGCAAAATCATCGCAAGAATGTCAATGAAAAACATCATTGAAAAACTGCCATCTGAAATGTTTATCCGCATACACCGTTCGTATATTATCCCGACTGCTCGAGTGCAATCAATTAAAAATAAACAGATTGTGTTACCGGAAATCACTTTGCCCGTCGGAGAAACTTTTCGGGAAAATGTACTCAAAAAATTTGAAAATCAATAATTATTTATTAGTTTCGCTTTAACTTCGGTTTTATACCGAGGGTTTCATAAGTGTTTTTTTGGTTACAAGCGAGAGGTGGTTCTCTCGCTTATTTTTTTATCTTAACGTAAAATTAGGAATTGCAAGTACAAACATTTATATTTACTTCGTTAAACATCGATTCAAGTAACATAATCCATTCAATATGAAGAAAATTATTTTGTTTTTTCTGGCAGTAACGAGCTTGACAGCCTGTACAACCGACTACTACACCGGCGAAGAACGCACTATTCTGGAAGGGCGTGTGGTATCCGGGCAAACCGCCGTAAGTGGTGTGGAAATTATGGTTTTTCCTACTTCTTTCCTTCCTGAAAGCAGCAATATTTCAGAGCTGGATTTCCAGAATCCGAATTCAGCAAATGCCATTTCATACACCAAAACTGACCAAAACGGTAATTTCAGTCTGAGTTTCCCAAAAAACGAAAGCAACGACGTTTATTACATTAGGATAGAAAAAGGTCATACCACAAAATATTATGGATATATTTCCGAATATAACGTAACAGACTATTATATCAATGTCGGGCCACTTAATTTTTAGTCCTATGAAAGCCCATAACAAGCATTAATAAAGAATAAATAAAACCAAATCAATGGTTTATAAATTGCATATAGATGAAAAAACTAATACTTTTAACTACATTTTTATATTCATCACTGAGTTTTGCTCAAAACATCAAAAAAGAATTGTGGTTCGGACAAGATTTTGAACTCGGCGGAGGATTCACAAACCTCATGCCCAACGAAAGTATGATGGGCGACGCACACCAGTCCGGTCAGCTCTCCGCTTTTGCCAAAATCGGAATTGTACATTACAAACAATTCTCTTTGGGACTGCATGGAAGTTTGTCAAGAATGCGAGTCAAAGCCCCACAATATTATGGGCTTTTCAAACGCACTAATTTTTATACTGTCGGGCCTTACGTGAGTTTTTACCAACCCATAGCCGACGATATGATTTTGGAACCTTACATATCGTATGACTATTCTGAATATACAGGAACATCAGGTAGAAAAGAACTCAGGTTTGACGGCGATGGATTAGGAATCGGTTTAGATTTTGAGTATCATACAGGAAATAATATGTTTGTGCTGTTCGGGCTGAAATACACTATCAGCAAACTGAGAGCAACGACCAACCCGAATTGGGAAAAATATCTGAATAATTACAATTTCCTTTCAGCCAAAATTGCATTCAAATTTGCCAAATATCGGTATTAAATCAATCCGAAAACAGTATAAATTCGTACTTTAGCCGAAAAAAGAAAAATGATTAGCCAGGAACAATTTAACAACGAATTACAGCTTATTATAGAAAACGCAATCCGCGAAGATGTGGGCGATGGCGACCATAGCTCATTAGCCTGTATTCCGGCTGATGCTATGGGAAAAGCAAAATTACTGGTAAAAGACGACGGAATCCTTGCCGGCGTTGAATTTGCCAAAATGGTTTTTAATTACGTCGATTCCGATATGGAAGTCGAAGTGCTGATTGAAGACGGAACTCCAGTAAAATACGGCGACATCGCATTTTATGTAACCGGAAAATCTCAGTCGATATTGAAAGCCGAACGCGTGGTGCTGAACTGCATGCAACGAATGAGTGCCATTGCTACAAAAACCCGGTATTTTACGGATTTAGTAGCCGGAACAAAAGCCAAAGTTTTGGATACGCGAAAAACCACACCCGGAATCCGGGCTATTGAAAAATGGGCAGTAAAAATAGGTGGTGGCGAAAATCATCGTTTTGCCTTGTACGATATGATTATGCTTAAAGACAACCACATTGATTTTGCCGGTGGAATTACGGCAGCGATTAACCAAACCAAAACCTATCTGAAAGAAAACAACAAAGATTTGAAAATCATTGTTGAAGCTCGTGATTTGAACGAGATAGAAGAAATTTTGCAGAATGACGGGGTCTATCAGATTCTGATTGATAATTTTAATTATGAAGATACCCGAAAAGCCGTAGAAATGATAAACGGAAAATGTTTTTCGGAATCTTCGGGCAATATTAACGAAAAAACCATTCGCAATTATGCTGAATGCGGGGTAGATTTCATTTCGAGCGGTGCATTGACCCACTCGGTTTACAACATGGATTTGAGCCTGAAAGCAGTTGTGGAATAACCTGAAAACAAAGTGAATATTTTTCAGCGAACAATCGGTTTTACCAGAAAAATCAAACTCCCACGACTCGAAGGGCTGACCCTCTATGACCTTGGCACACTATACATCAAAGGAATCATTGAAGGTGCTTTTACCTATCGGGCAGGTTCGATTGCATTTAGTTTTTTTATGGCGTTGTTCCCGTTTGCTTTGTTTATCCTGAATTTAATTCCGTATATACCGATTGAAAATTTTCAGGAAGATTTTCTGTCGTTCGTCGAAACGAGCGTTCCGCCAAGCACATACGGAGCTGTTGAATCTATTTTGATAGACATCATGAACAACAGTTACAAAAGCCTGCTTTCAACCGGGGTACTGATGTCTATTTTTTTGATGTCAAACGGAGTGAATGCGATTGTCAGCGGTTTTGAATCGTCTTACCACATTTCGAACGCCCGTAATTTTATCAGGCAATACCTAGTTGCTTTGTTATTGTCACTCGTCATGTCAATAATGCTATTGTTTTCGCTAGCGGTTTTCCTGACTATTGAAGTATATATGCACTTTTCAGACTACCCGGTTTTGGCGAGAGTAATCCGGTATGTGTTTATTGTAAGCATGATTTTTCTGATATCCTGTATTTTATACAAATACGGAGCTAAAGAAACCAAAAAGATACATTTTTTCAGCATAGGAGCTTTTTTTACCACTTTATTGGTTATTATTACTTCTTACGGTTTCGGAATATACGTCACACGTTTTGCTCAATATAACGAGCTGTATGGTTCCATCGGAACGTTGTTGGTTTTTATGATTTATATCTGGATAAATTGTATGATTTTACTTCTCGGATTCGAACTTAATGCGTCCATTCATCGTTTGAAAAAAAATAATTCGTATATTAGTGACAATAAAAAATCGTAATTATGAAAAAAACAATTGCATTATTCGTGTTGATGCTGTGTTCATTAGGAGCATTCAGCCAAAGTTTTACCGGAAAATGGAAAACGGTTGACGACGAAACCGGACAAGAAAAGTCTATCGTTGAAATTTATGAACAAAACGGCAAATTATATGGTAAAGTCGTTGAGATTCTGACTGATAAAAAAGATGCCAAATGTGACAAGTGCAAAGGTAGTGACAAAGGTAAGCCGATTAAAGGATTAGTTATCATCAAAGGACTAAAAAAAGACGGTTCGTCCTATTCAGGCGGAACGATTACCGACCCGAATTCGGGCAAGGAATACAAATGTGCCATCAAACTCAACGGTTCTGACAAGTTAGACGTTCGTGGATATGTCGGCATTCAGGCTTTGGGTAGAACACAAACCTGGGTAAGAATAAAATAGTTGAAAGTTGGAAAGTTAGAGATCCTATGAGTCTTCATAGGATTTTTTTATTTCACTTCTTGATCATTTTCCTGATTTCATAAATGATTGGTTCTAAGCCGTTGGTTTTGATTTCGAGCATAGCTTCGAGTTGTTGCCCCAGTTTTCCTTTCGGAAAACCTTGTCGGGAAAACCACACCAGATAAGGCTCGGGCAATTCAATCAAAAACCGGTCTTTATATTTACCGAAAGGCATTTTGGCTACTGCCAACTCTTCCAAAAATTTTCGGGAGGTATCTAATTTTTCCAAATAAATTCAATTTTCTGCACAATATCCGGGTGCAAACTCTTAGCCACCGGACAAGCTTTGGCAGCATTTTCCAAAATTGTTTTCGTTTTGATATCTGCTTGCAACGACATAAATATTTTCACTTCTATTTCGGCAATTCTTCTCGGCTCAGACTGCATTATTTTGGTTACCTCTGCCCTGCTTTGGCTGATGTCCACATTCATTTCACGGGCTTTGATTCCCATAATAGTCAGCATACAGCTCGCCAGTGCATTTGCTACATAATCGGTTGGCGAAAAAGCCTCACCTTTGCCGTTATTATCTATCGGCGCATCACTCAATATCTCTGATTGCGAAGCGATATGCGTTGATTTTGTACGCAAATTGCCTAAATAAATTACTTCTGAAGTCATAATTAATAAGCGTTTCTGATGGATAAATCTGTGTCGAAATACAAGATGTAAATTCCGTTATTGTAAATTCCATTTTCCAGGTTGCTGTACTCAAAAGCGTTTTCAATTTGTTCGGAATTTCTGTCAAATACCCCCGAATCATTCACATTAGTTTGGTGTAATCGCTGCAACACATCTAACGTAATATCAAAGCCTCGTATGGCAAAACGATTTGGTGAACGCTTGTATTTCTGATAAAATTTATCGTAAAATTCGTTGTATTTATAATTGTCAAAATCGGCAGTTACGGAAGGAAAAGTAGTTTTAAGGTCTGCCAGTGTCTGCACACTGATTTCAGATGTATCTAATATTGACGACCTGTCCAAAAGAGCCAGCTGGATATCATATTCACCTCGCAAACCATGCAGAATATTCGTTACATTAATAGCTGCCTCAAGCGATTCGGAATCCAGCACTACATAATTTCCGCTGTACTTTTTGAGCACATCTTTTAATTGCAGAGCAGTAATGTCATTCCCTTTCTGGTTGATGGCAAAAACTGTTCCTGTAGAATTTTTGAAATCAATATTTTCCTGTTTATGAGACAGATATACAATATTTTTCCCTTTACTCAACATATGATTCATCATTCCTTGTTTCAACAAATTATTAGTTGGCATAGCATGAACCTGATTCATAAAACCTTTACCCTCATCGGTAGATAACGGCGACACCACATAAGTTGGCTGATTTTTCAATGCCTCAGACAAAGCATCAACATTACTTTGGAAAAACGGTCCGATAATTACATCGGTATTGCTAAAATCATTTTCCCGCAACAGCTGATTGATTTTCATACTACGGTTACTTTCTTTGGAGTCTATGATTTTTACATTGACGGGATAATCCAGTTTTTGCACAGAATCCAATGCCAGCAACACACCGGAATAAAAATCGAGTGTCATATTCAGGAAAACATCTTTCTGCAGTTTGCTGTCCAGCACCGGTTTATTTTCTGCAATATTTTCATAGCTGTTATTGAACGGTAGTAAAAAAACTACTTCTTTCTCTGCTTTGGCAATAATCGATTCTTTAATCTGATTTTTTTGCTCGGTAACAACGACAGATTCTTCTTTTTCTTCTTGTATCGGGGTAATTTCTTCCGAATTTGAAGAAAGTAAAGTTAGTTTCATTCCGGGTTTTAAGCCATTTTTGATTTCCGGATTTAGTCTAACCAAGTCTTCTATCGAAATGTTATTCTCTTTCGAGATGCTGTAAATTGTTTGTTTAGGTTGAACCTCAACAATACGAGTGCTTTCTTTCTGTTTAGTTTCCTTATTATTTTCTTTAGGTTTTTGAACAGGATTATCCGATAATGCTACAGCTTTTGCGGGTAACACGATTTCATCGCCTTCATTTATTTTAGTTCCCGAAAGTCCCGGATTCATCTCATAAATTTCAGATACTGTTACCTTATGACGGACAGCGATACTGTAAATTGTTTCGCCTTTTTGTACCGTATATTTTCCGTTCTCACTCGGCTTGGAAGTTATAGCATTTGCTGGAGAAACAACAATAGTTTGTCCGGATTGGAGTCCGTCTGTCAGCAAAACCGGGTTCCAATCATTAAGTTGATTGATGGTTATTTTATACTTTTTTGAAATGGCATAAAGCGTTTCTTTCGGCTGAACTTCATGTAGTTTCGCACCGTCTCTGTCAGGTACTTTTATCTGCTGATTGGTACTTAATTCATTCATAATACCCGGATTTAACCGGCGGATATCATCAGCAGTAGTATAATATTTTTTGGCAATCTGCGTGAGATTTTCGCCTTTCTCTACAGTGTGCGTTTTGTAAGTAACCTGAGCGTAAATACCACTTACACTAAACAAAAACAATAAGGTAAAAACAATTTTTTTCATATTACAAATATAAAAAACTTGTTGCATTTGTTTGAATTTAAAGATAAAAAAGAGCAGCAGTTAGCTGTTTGATTAAAAAAACACATCATCATTGTGGTAATCGGTATTCAATTCAACTTTGTGCGATTAAACGGAATTAAAGAAATGACGCGAAGAACTATCGTTTGTAAATTTAACATTCCTACTGAGCAGGTAAAAGCGACCAAAAAGAAGTATAAATAAATTTTAAACAAGCTCTTAATCATAAATAAGATAACATTTTCACAATCCGAAAAAAATAACTAATTTGCTGGTTTAATTTTTTATTCCATGCAAATGAGAAATATTTTCTTGTGGGTAGGCTTGCTCACAGCACCGCTGGTTACCACACAAGCCCAGCAAAAAATTGAAGTTTCAACCATTTGGGACGGAACATTCAGAACCAATCAGCTCAATGCTTTAAATACCTTACACACAAAGAATCAATATAGTGTATTGGATTATAACCGAAATACGGGTACATTTACGATTGATGCGTTTGATTTTACAACCTTGGAGAAAGTTCAGACCTTATTCAGTAGTGCTGATTTTCCTGAAATTAAAAGAATTTCGGACTATTCCATCAACAAAACTGACGACAAAATTCTGATTGCAACGAATTACAATCCTATTTACCGTCATTCGTTTACTTCGGTTTATTATTTGTTCGATATCACAACGAAAACATTGACAAAAATCAGTGAGAATGCCATTCAGGAACCTTTATTGAATGCCGATGGAACGAAAATTGCCTATGCTTTTGAAAACAATTTGTATGTTTTTGACGTAGCTTCTAAAAAAACGGTCCAAATTACCAATGACGGTAATAAAAATCACATTATCAACGGTATTACCGACTGGGTTTATGAAGAAGAATTTGCGTTTGTACGTGCGTTTGACTGGAATACCGACGGAACGCAATTAGCTTATATCCGTTTTGACGAATCAGACGTTCCAGTATTTTCAATGGATATCTATGGAGAAGAATTGTATCCGCAACAACAGGTTTTCAAATATCCGAAAGCGGGCGAAAACAACGCAAAAGTAAGTCTGCATTTATACGATACAGCTAAAAAAATAACCAAAAATGTTGCGTTGAATGCCGAACGGGATTATTATATTCCGCGAATCAAATTTACCAACAACGCCAATGTTTTGAGCGTTCAGACATTGAATCGTCATCAAAATCAATTGAACCTCTTGTTTGTTGATGCAAATTCGGGAAAAACAACGAACATTCTTACCGAAACCGACAAAGCGTATGTTGATGTTACCGATAACCTGACTTTTCTGAACGATAACAGCTTTATCTGGACAAGCGAAAAAGACGGTTACAACCATATCTATCATTATAATAACGATGGAACATTAAATAATAAAGTAACGAGCGGAAACTGGGAGGTGACCAATTATTACGGCTATAACAAAGAAAATCAGACGATTTATTACCAATCCACTGAAAATAGTTCTACCAAACGCGATGTGTTCAGCGTCCGCCTGAATGGTTCGGGCAAAAAACAATTGTCTTCTTTGACTGGAACGAATAATGCAACTTTTAGTCCTGATTATCAGTATTTCATAAATAATCATTCATCAACAATTAAAGCACCATCTTATACATTGGTGGAAACCACTTCGGGCAAAAAGCTTAAAGAAATTCTAAACAACAACGATTTAGAAGCCAAGTTAAAGCATTACAACCTCCCACAAAAAGAATTTACCAGCTTTAAAAATGAAGTCGGCGATGATTTAAACGCATATATTATTAAACCGAAAGATTTCAACCCGAAAAAAAAATATCCGGTGCTAATGTATCAGTATTCAGGACCGGGTTCACAACAGGTTGCTGATAAATGGTTTGATTCCAATGATTACTGGCATTTTATGCTGACCCAAAAAGGTTATATTATAGTTTGTGTGGACGGACGTGGAACGGGTTTCAAGGGTGCGGAGTTTAAAAAAGTTACGCAGAAAGAATTAGGAAAATACGAAGTCGAAGACCAGATTTATGTAGCCAAACAATTGGCTAAAGAATCTTTTATTGATGAAAATCGCATCGGAATATGGGGTTGGAGCTTTGGCGGATTTATGTCGAGCAACTGTCTGTTTCAGGCGAACGAGGTGTTTAAAACCGCGATTGCCGTGGCACCGGTTACTTCGTGGCGTTTTTACGACTCGGTTTATACCGAACGGTTTATGACCACACCACAGGAAAACGCTTCTGGTTACGACAACAATTCACCGATTACCCATGCCAATAAACTGAAAGGAAACTTCTTGTTAATCCACGGAACAGCAGATGATAATGTACACGTTCAGAATTCTATGGTTTTGATTAATAAATTAGTAAACCTGAACAAAGATTTCGACTGGTTGATTTATCCCGATAAAAACCACGGAATTTATGGCGGTAAAACACGTGAGCAATTATATACCAAAATGACGAATTATCTTTTGGAAAAATTGTAGTTAAAGAAAAAAAAATTACTTTTACGAAATTAAAATAACAAAACTTTACATATAATGAATCAATCAAACGATTTAGAATTAACAAAACACCTTGAAAAACAAGGTGCTGACACAAAAACGGTATTAGGACACCCGGCTTCTTTGTTTGTTCTTTTCTTTACAGAAATGTGGGAACGCTTCAGTTATTACGGAATGCGGGCTTTATTAACATTGTTTTTAGTTAGCTCATTAGCCGAAGGCGGATGGGAATGGACAAGAGAAGACGCAATGACTTTATACGGCTGGTACACAGGATTGGTTTACTTAACACCACTGATTGGCGGAATGATTGCCGACCGTTTCACCGGATTTAAAAAAGCGATTCTTTGGGGTGCTTTGATTATGACTTTAGGTCACGCCTCAATGGCATTGGAAGGAATAAGTGCTAACTTTTTCTTTATAGGATTGGCGTTAATGATTCTGGGTAACGGTATGTTTAAACCTAATATCTCTTCCATGGTCGGAAACCTTTATCCTGATACAAGTGCCAAGAAAGATGCAGGCTACACTATTTTTTATATGGGAATCAACGCCGGAGCGTTTTTAGGAATGTTATTGTGTGGATATATCGGCGAAAAAGTTGGTTGGCATTGGGGCTTCGGATTAGCCGGAGTATTTATGTTCTTCGGAATGTTACAATTCTATTTTGGTCAAAAAGTATTTGGTATCAATGGCGAGAGTCCAAAAAATATGCAGGAATTCCACGACAAGAAAATAGCCAACCACGAAGAAGAACCGGAAGAAGAAACACCTTCCAACGTGGTCAGAGACCGTTTAATTGTTGTAGCCGTGCTGATGCTGGCAAGTATCGTTTTCTTCCTGGCTTTTGAACAGGCCGGAGGTTCCATGTCTATTTTTGCATTAGACTATACACAACGTGTTCTTGACGGAAGTGCCGCAGTAACTTTCAAATGGATTGATGCTATACTGACTATTGTTCCGATAGCTATTGTAACGATTGTTCTGGCGAGTTTAGCTAAAAAACTTTTTAAGGAATATCCGCTCACAATTATCTTTACAGCTATATCCTTTTTAATCATCTGGGGATTGGGATTGTGGAAAGTTTGGAGAGAATTCGGTAATGTTGAAACAGAAGTTGCTGCATCATGGTTCCAGATATTAAACTCATTCTTTATCATCACATTAGCTTCTGTATTCAGTAAGTTTTGGGAAAAAGCATGGAATCCGTCAGGACCTATTAAATTTGCCATCGGACTGATTTTAGTTGGTATTGGATTTGCTGCTTTGGCATATGGTGCAAGTTCGATCCCGCAGGGAGCCAAAACTGCTTCTGTAAGTATGATCTGGTTAATTATCGCATACTTTTTCCATACCACTGGAGAATTATGCTTGTCTCCAGTTGGTTTATCTTACGTAAGTAAACTATCTCCCAAAAAATTATTGGGATTATTATTCGGATTTTGGTTCGGAGCATCAGCTATTGCGAATTTTATCGCAGGTATGTTAGGTTCTACTATTGACAAAATTACTTCCGAACATTCCATGTCTTATTTCTTTATGATTTTTGCCATCATACCAGGAATAACCGCATTGATATTGATAATACTTAACCCAATGCTTAAAAAGAAAATGCACGGGATTAATTAATCCGGAAATACAAATTATATAAAAAATGGAGCCCTATCGTTATTTACAACGGAAGGGTTTCATTTTTTTTAAACATACTCTGTCTCTACCAAAAACAATAAATTTGAGAATTATTTCAACCAAAAGCCGTATATTCGCATAAACTTTTACACCACAAAATTAATAAATATTATATGAAAAATATAGCAGTAATTGGTGCAGGAACAATGGGTAACGGAATTGCTCACACTTTTGCACAAAAAGGATTTCAGGTAAACCTTATAGACATCAGCGAAAAAGCTCTTGAAAAAGGAATCGGCACCATCACAACCAATCTGGACAGAATGGTCGCCAAAGGTACAGTTACTGATTCCGACAAGCAACAGACATTAAACAACATCACTTCCTTTACCGATATGAAACAAGGCGTTTCCGGTGTGGAATTAGTGGTTGAAGCTGCTACAGAAAACATTGACCTGAAACTGAATATTTTCAGACAATTAAATGATTTTTGTTCTGAAAATGTAATTCTGGCAACCAATACTTCATCTATTTCTATCACACAAATTGCCGCCGTAGTCAATGCTCCGCAACGTGTGATTGGTATGCACTTTATGAATCCCGTGCCGATTATGAAATTGGTTGAAATCATTCGCGGATACAACACTTCCGATGAAGTGACCAAGTCTATTATGGATTTGTCCCTTGCTTTGGGCAAAACACCTACCGAAGTAAACGACTATCCAGGATTTGTAGCCAACCGCATTCTGATGCCAATGATTAACGAATCTATAGAAACCTTATACAATGGTGTTGCCGGCGTAGAGGAAATCGACACAGTAATGAAATTAGGAATGGCACACCCGATGGGACCGTTACAATTAGCTGATTTCATCGGATTGGACGTATGTTTATCTATCTTAAATGTAATGTACGACGGATTCAAAAATCCGAAATACGCACCATGCCCGCTATTGGTTAATATGGTAATGGCAGGAAAACTTGGCGTAAAATCAGGCGAAGGTTTTTACGATTACAGCGAAAGCAAAAAAGCCGAGAAAGTTTCAAAGCAGTTTTTGTCATAAAGTTCAAAATGTCGAATGTCTTAAAGTCCGAATGTCTTTAGAAATTGAAACAAGTTCAGTTTGACAAATACGGACTTTTGACTTTATAACTTTCGACTTTACGACTTTAAAACCTTTGACTATAAAATCATTATGGCAGATATTATTCCTTTCAGGGCAACACGCCCCACACCCGACAAAGCCCCGTTGGTGACCACTTTGGCATACGATGAATATTCAGCGACCGAGCTGGCTTCGTGGCTGGATTTTAATCCGTTTTCTTTTTTGCATATCATCAATCCGGCGTATGTCAATCAGCAGAAAATCGGGGTGGAACAACGTTTCAGAATCGTAGCTGCCAAATATAAAGATTTCAAACGCGACCGGATTTTTATTCAGGACGAAAACCCAGCTTACTATCTATACCGGATTGCTACCCGGAATTATAGTTTTATTGGGATTATGGCGGGTACCTCAATCGAAGATTACAAATCTCAACTCATCAAAAAGCATGAAAATACTTTAGATTACCGGGTATTGGCCTTGCGGGATTATTTTAAGATTTCAGGTTTCAACACCGAGCCTGTTTTGATGATGCACCCCGACAACCCGGATTTGGATAAATGGATAGAAAATTATCAAAACAACACACCTATCTATGATTTCACAACTACCAACAAACAAAAACATACTGTTTGGAAAGTTGATAATCAAACAGATATAAATCACATTACACAAATATTCAAAGGTTTTGAACACCTTTATATCGCCGATGGCCACCATCGTTCGGCTGCATCAGAAATGATACATGATGAAAATACGGAAAACCCGTTGCTGAGGTATTTTATGAGTTATCTCGTTTCCGAAAAATCTATCCGAATCAATGAATATAACCGGGTTATTCACGATTTAAACGGTCATACAACAGAAGAGTTCTTGTATTTGCTCGAAAAAGATTTTATCTTGAAACCCCGTAAGCAACAATTGTGGAAACCTTCACAAAAATTTGAGTTCGGTATGTACCTCAACAATGTGTATTATAGCCTGAAACTTAAAAATCTGCCTGAAGCCAATGAAGGATTAGAAGTGTTGGACGCTCAGATTTTGTACGACAAAATATTACACAAAATACTGGGAATAGGCGATTTACGAACCGACAGTCGCATTGATTATATTCCCGGAAATCAAAGTGTTATCGAGATGTTTAAAAAAATAGATAACGGCGAATATGAAGTCGGGTTTACGTTATTTCCGCCTTCTATCGATGAAATTAAATATCTGGCACACAATAACTTGACTATGCCACCAAAAAGCACTTATATCGAACCGAAACTCCGAAACGGATTAATGATTTATGAATTTTAATTTTTTATGATGTCAATTAGTTCTAATTTACTGAAAATCAAAGATATTTTACCCAAAAATATAACCCTCGTAGCAGTTTCCAAAACCAAACCCATTAGTGATTTAATAGAAGCTTATGAAGCCGGGCATCGGGTTTTCGGCGAAAATAAGATTCAAGAAATGACCCAAAAATGGGAACAAATGCCAAAGGATATTCAATGGCATATGATTGGACACGTACAGACGAATAAGGTCAAATATATGGCCCCGTATGTATCGTTGATTCACGGTGTGGACAGCCTGAAACTACTGAAAGAAATCAACAAACAGGCGAAAAAATGGCGTCGTGTGATTCCATGCCTGTTGCAGGTTTTTATTGCAACCGAAGAAACCAAATTCGGTTTGGAACAGGACGAATTATTGCAATTGATTCATTCTGATGAATTCAAGGAAATGGAAAATATCAAAATTGTCGGATTGATGGGAATGGCTTCATTTACAGAAGATATCGACAAAATCCGTAAAGAATTTCAATCGCTGAAAGATATCTTTGATTACGTAAAACCATATCAGCTTCCTAACTGCCACTTTGAACATTTATCCATGGGAATGAGTGGCGATTATAAAATCGCTATCGAATGCGGAAGTACAATGGTAAGAATCGGAAGTAGTATTTTCGGGAGAAGAGAGTAGTTTTATTTTGTAACTTTGAAATAATCAAATTGATTTGAAATGGAAACATTAGTCTCCTCATTAAGAACAGAAAACACGAAAGGTAATAAGGCACTAAAAGATTATAAATATATTGATTTATTTGCTGGTATTGGTGGTTTTCACCTGGCAATGAATCATTTTAATGCCGAATGTGTTTTTGCTTCTGAATGGGATGAGTCTGCCGCTCAAGTATATGAAAAAAATTTTGGGCTTATTCCGAAAGGCGATATTACACAAATCAACGAAAAAGATATTCCACAACATGATATTTTATGTGGTGGCTTTCCTTGTCAGGCATTTTCTATTTCAGGAAAACAAAAAGGGTTCGAAGACACTCGCGGAACTTTGTTTTTTGACATTGCAAGAATAGTAAAACATCACAAGCCTAAAATTATTTTTCTGGAAAATGTCAAAAATCTGGAAAAGCACGATAAAGGAAAAACATTAAAAACAATTATTACCACAATTACTGATTTGGGGTACGATGTGTATTACAAAGTACTTAATGCAAGTGATTATGGATTACCTCAAAACAGAGAACGAATATTTATTGTTTGTTTTAGAAAGGATTTAAAAATCACCCATTTTAATTTTCCTGCTCCCATCAACAAAGTTGTTTCCCTCAATGATATTCTTGAGACAAATCCAGAAGCTAAAATAATAAACAGACCAGACATAAATATCTATAAAGAAGCTAAACCTCAGATCAATATTTTTGGAGAGATAGAAATATCTAACAAGCCTATACAAATAGGTATCGTAAATAAGGGAGGACAAGGAGAGAGAATATACAGTCCTTACGGGCATGCTTGTACACTTTCTGCTTATGGTGGAGGAGTTGGTTCAAAAACAGGTATTTACTTGATAAATGGCATACTTAGAAAATTAAGTCCTAGAGAATGTGCCAGAATACAAGGATTTCCCGATTGGTTTCATATCGATGATAAAGCAAATCGAGCGTACAAACAATTTGGCAATAGTGTTGCGGTCAACGTCTTAAAAGAAATAATTAAAGAAATAACAAAAGTACTTTGATGGATTACAAACAAACAATAGGTTCATATACCGCAAAAGGTGGATTTAAAAACGAGATAGATATTGTTCTGAAATTCAACAATTATAAAAATGATAAAGATGCTAAGTTATGGCTTCAAATTATGGGATACAATCCTGAAAAAATACAGCAATTAACAGCTGTTCAAATAGCTCCAAGAATAAATAAAACAAGAGCTCTAAGTTTAGGAGTAACCGAAGAAAATCACGAAGAAACAATGATTTTCAAAAAAGCAGATATTCAAGTTAAATTAGAAGTAATTATTAACGAAATATATTATATCGAGAATATATCACTAAAAAAAGCCAATATCGGTGCGGGTTATAATCAAGTAGATAAAAGACCCGTAGATAAATATCGAACTTTTTGGAATATTCCAGAATCTGTTTGTGAAACACTAAAACTTTACACCGGAGAAACCCCTCCAATAACCTCTAATAATTTAAGAGATAATCGAAGAATGTTTTTAGATGAAATCGACAAAATCAAAACAGACGAATTATTAGATTTTTTCACCGAAAACAAAACTTTGATTTTTAATGATGTTTTAAGAGGCAGAGGAGCTTTAGCTGCTGATTGGTTACTCGTTACCCGAAAAAAAGAAGATAAGATTGATTGGGTTTTAAAAGACATCAACTTTGTTTGTAATTTTTTTGCAAAAGGCAATGTAGAAATTACAAAAAGAGGTAATCTAAAGATTGGACGTATGACAGCACAAAGAAAAGGCGGCACTCCTGACCCGAAAAGTTTGCAATTTAAATTAAACCCTTTAGACTTATTTGAATCTATTCCCGAAAAAGAATAATAAAACAATTCATTGACATTTCACACTAACCTTTTCCATTTTTCGTAATTTTGCCCTCGTAAAAATCAGTTTCGGGTTTGATACCCGACTGCCAAACAGAGTATGTGTACGCAATTATAGATATAGAAACCACAGGAGGAGCCTTCAATCAGGAAGGGATTACCGAAATCGCAATTTACCGGTTTGACGGCACCGAAATTACCGACCAGCTTATCAGTTTGGTTAATCCTGAACGACCGATTCAACCATTTGTGGAAAAACTAACCGGTATCAAACAGCCGATGTTGAAAGCTGCACCGAAATTTTATGAAATCGCCAAACGGATTATCGAAATTATCGATGGTTGCATTATTGTTGCTCATAATGCCAATTTTGACTACCGCGTTTTACAGCTCGAATTCAATCGATTGGGCTATAATTTCAATGTGCCGACTTTATGTACGGTAGAACTTTCCAAAAAATTATTGCCCGACGCATCGTCATACAGTTTAGGCAAACTGGTACGTTCATTGGGCATTCCGATTGCCGACCGGCACCGGGCGAGCGGCGACGCATTGGCTACGGTAAAATTATTTGAATTGCTGTTGGCCAAAGATGAAGACAAAACCATCGTAAAAAACCATATCAAAAATGAGTTATCGCTCGGTATTTCCCCGAAATGGATTAGCATTACCGAAAAACTACCTTATTCAACCGGAATTGTTTATTTTTATAACCAAAACCAACAGTTAATTTACGTTATTAAAGCGACAAATATTTATAAAAAAGCCTTGACGATACTTACCGGCGAACAAAGAATTTATCAGAAAATACAACAGGAAGTGTTTGATATTTCCTTTGAAACCACCGGCACCGAAATTATCGCCAAGATTAAGGAAAATATCGAAATCAAAAAGCATAAACCTAAATATAACAATACCCAGAACTTATACATAGAATCTAAATGGGCGGTATTTTTCGGCAATGATGAGCAACTGTTGAAAGTAGGAAAAATAGACAGCGACCAACCGATTATCCGGACATTTAAAAAACAAAAATCAGCACAAAAATTTATTGAAGAAACCTTGCGTGAAGCTCAGGAAAAATCAGATTCTGAAAGCATTTCACTCGCTTTGTCAGTCAAACAGATTATAACTGAAAAAATTCCTGCTATTGATAATTCCATACTTGTATTAAAAGGGAGAAAAAACGGCGAAAAAGGAATTATAATGGTAGAAAATAATACCGTAAAAGGCTATGGTTACGCTGGTTTGAACTATCAGATTTCAGAACATAAAATCCTGAAACAAATTATTATTCCGGTTCCTGAAAGCAAAAATTATTACGAATGGTTAATTGACTATCTTTGTAAAAAAAATAATTACAAAATAATTCCGCTACAACAACCCGATAATGAAAAGATTAAAGTCTAAATACGAAATTTTAAGGCAAAAGATTTATATCATCATCTATGGGGCGAATACCCCCGGAGGTAAATTGTTTGACCTTGTTCTTTTGCTGGTTATCCTGCTCAGCGTTGCGATGGTTATGATAGATTCCGTTAAAAGTGTTGACCAAAAATACCATAATTTTTTATATTATGGCGAATGGGTTGTTACTGTTTTTTTTACTTTAGAATATATCCTAAGGTTACTTTGCAATAAAAAACCACTTTCATACGTATTCAGTTTTTACGGCATCGTTGACTTGATTTCATTGTTACCGATGTATTTGTCCTACTTCTTTCCGGAAGCGAGTTTCTTGATTGCTTTCCGGGCAATCCGTCTATTAAGACTCTTTGCAATATTGGATTTAATGCCGATTATAGGTCAGCAATCGCACCTCAAACTGGCACTAAATGCAAGCAAGCACAAAATCATCGTTTTCATGTATTTCATGATTGTGATGGCTATTGTTTTGGGTACGTTAATGTATATCATCGAAGGCGGACACAGCGGATTTACTGATATTCCCAATAGTGTCTACTGGTGTATAGTAACGATGACAACAGTAGGGTACGGGGATATTGCTCCGATTACTTATGTAGGAAAAACCATTGCCTCTTTTATTATGATTATGGGATACGGAATTATTGCTGTGCCAACCGGGATTGTGACAGCCGAATATACCAATCTGAAATACAACAATCCCGAGTTGAAAACAAGAATTGTTTGCCCGGAATGTACTTCGTTCATTTATGATTTAGACGCCAACTTTTGCAGCAATTGTGGAGCAAAACTCCTAAATACTGAAAAACTCCAGACCGATGAATAAACTTATTGTCGTTGTTGGTCCGACAGCTATTGGAAAAACAGCCAAAGCCATTGAACTAGCTAAACATTTTGGCTGCGAGATAATATCGGCAGACAGCCGACAGTTTTATCAGGAAATGACTATCGGTACAGCGGTTCCGTCAGCAGAAGAATTATCGGCTGTGAAACATCATTTCGTTCAGCATATTTCCATAAACGATAGTTATTCTGTCGGTCAGTTTGAACGTGATGCTTTGTCTTGTCTAGATAGTTTGTTTGAAAAAAATCAAACGCAAATTATGGTTGGAGGTTCGGGTTTATACATTGATGCGGTCACGCAAGGATTGGATAATTTTCCGAAAGTTGATGAAAATATCAAAAATCACGTTCAGCGAAATTATGAACAATCCGGATTGGTTTATTTACAAAATGAATTAAAACAAAGAGATTTTTCGTTTTATACAAAAATCGCACAGGAAAATCCGCAAACACTGCAAAATCCGCAACGTATGATACGTTATGTAAGTGTTTGTATGGCCGAAAACAAACCTTATTCTACTTACCTCAAAAAAGAAAAAACACAGCGTAGTTTCAAACCAATTTATATCGGACTGACGGCAGACCGAGAAGTTATCTACGACCGAATTAATCAACGAGTAGATATCATGATAAACAATGGTTTGCTGAAAGAAGTCGAAAATCTTTATCCATATAAAGATAATAATGCCCTGCAAACAGTTGGTTATCGGGAATTATTTGACTTTTTTGAGGACAAATTATCGTTTGAAGAAGCTATCGAAGAAATCAAAAAGAATACCCGAAGATTTGCCAAAAGACAATTAACGTGGTTCAACCGAAATGATGCTATCAGATGGTTTGACTGCAATACACCGGTTTCTTCTATTTTAGATTACATAAAAGAAAGTTTATAGCTATTTTCTACCATTCATTAACTTTGTTGGCATCTAATTTCAGAAAAATAAATAACATAATGGTAAAAGCTATCAGGCTCGAGCCTCCGTATGAGAAAAAAGGCAACGGCACGCCAATAGTCGGAAACAAGCCTATCAGCATGGCAATATTCATGAAAAAGTGGGTAAACAGAAAAGCGACAACGCCATAACCATAAATTCTTGGAAATCTGGTTTTCTGTTTTTCAGACAAATACCAAATTCTCAACAAAAGTGTTACAAACAAACCGATGACTACCAACGAACCAACAAAGCCCCACTCCTCGCCTACTGTGGTAAAAATATAATCAGTATGTTGCTCAGGTACAAAACCGCCTTTGGTTTGCGTTCCTTCGAGAAAACCACGTCCAAACCAACCTCCTGAGCCAATCGCAATTTTGGATTGATTGAGATTATAACCTTCTCTTTTCAAATCGACATCTTTACCGAAAAGCACGTCAATTCTTTCTTTCTGATGGGGTTCTAACACCTCGTCATAAACATAATCTACCGAAAACACAAAACCACTCATCATAATGCCCAGAAACAAATAAAAAAACGGATTTCTCTTAATAGATTTGTTTAAAAAATAATGAATGCCCAAGCCCAATAAAGTAAACCCAACCAAATATTCAGGATTGATGACAAGCGAGAGCAGAAATAACGCAATGGCTATGACACCCGTCCATAAATACCACGAAGGCAGACCTTCCCGGTACAAAAGCAAAAACAAAGACAAGAAAATCATCGCCGAACCGGCATCTGGCTGTAACAAAATCAGAAGAACGGGAAATAAGATAATTCCGATACCGATAGCTTGTTCTTTCAGCGTTTCAAAATGCGTCTGTGAATCGGTAATATACTTCGCCAACAACAAAGCCACGGCAGTTTTCATAAACTCCGAAGGTTGTAATCCGAATCCGCCAAACTGATACCAATTGGTTTGCCCTTTGATTGTTTTACCGAAAACAAAAAGTCCCATCAAAGCAATGATACCGACGGCATAGAAAACGACAGCATATTTCTCATAAAATTTGGCTTCAATAGATAGCAAAATAATTATCAGCGGAACACATAAAATAATGAAAAGTAATTGTTTGCCATATATCTGGTTCAGGTCAAATATACCCGCTGGTTCAAGCGGCAACGATGCCGAATAGATATTTAACCACCCTGCAAAAACCAAAAGTGCATAGAGTAATACACAAAACCAGTCGAGGTTTTGCAAGACACTTTGATTAGCCAAATGCTTAGTTTTTACCACTGATCAACTGAATTTGCTGGTTAAACGCTTTAGAAATTTCCCTTTGGAGTTTTTCTTTCTCTTTCTTCTTTTCTTCTATTTGGTCTTTAAAAACGTAATTTTCTTCCAGACTTCCTTCCAACATTCGTTTTTCTAAATCAATTTTAGAAATCTCGCCTTTCAGGTATTTTTCTACCATCAATGTAGAAATTGGTCCTGCCCATGTCGCTCCGAATCCTCCATTTTCAATAAACACACAAAGCACAATTTTCGGGTCTTCCTTTGGGGCAAAAGACACAAACACCGAGTGGTCTTTTAATTTTGTTTTTTCGCCTTCAAATGTGATAAAATTTTCCACTGTCCCGGTTTTTCCGCATATTTCAATGCCTTCTACCTGCAATCTTCTTGCCGTTCCGGTTTTGTAAACCTGATGTAATCCTTCGATAACCGGTTGAAAATACTGTGGGTCTATGGTTGTTGTTTTTTTCTGTACAAAGCTCTTATCGATGTCTTTTCCTTCGATAGATTTAATGATGTGAGGCGTAAAATAATAACCTTGATTAGCAACGGCACAGACAGCATTCGCCAGCTGAATCGGCGAAATTTCTACTTCACCCTGTCCGATAGCATTGGAAATCGTTGTCGTTCCGCCCCATGAGCCTCTCGGATACCATCTGTCATAATAATCAGCGTCAGGAATACGTCCTTTGGTGCCGACAGGCAAATCATAACCCAAGAAATCACCAAAACCAAAACTACGCAAATGATTATACCAAGTGTCCATTCCCATTTTGGAATTGTTGAATTTTCCAATAATTTTCCGGTATGTCTGGCTAAAATAAGTGTTACACGACAAAGCAATCGCGTTATGCAGTGACCAATTGCCTGCATCATGACATTTCATAAAAGCTCCCGGAGCGTAATAAAATCCGTGACTACAAGCAAAAGAAGTGTGTGTATCAATCACCTCTTCCTGCAAACCAATCAGTCCGGTAAATATTTTAAATGGTGAACCTGGGGCATAACTCCCCTGCAAGCTGCGGTTAAACATCGGCTGACCGGGACGACTTTCTATCTCTATATAATTTCTCGAACGATTTCGCCCGACCATCAAACTTGGGTCGTAATACGGTGCGGTAACCAAAGCCAATATTTCGCCCGTTTTAGGTTCAATCGCCACAATACCACCTCGTTTATTCTTCATCAATTCTTCACCATATCGCTGCAATTCAGCATCTATCGTAATATGAATATCTCTACCTTTGATTACTGCTGTATCGTAAACCCCATCTTTGAAAGATCCAATTTCACGGTTGAATTTATCCCGTTGTATATAACGCACACCTTTCGTTCCGCGAAGGTCTTTTTCATAAGCTTGCTCGATGCCTTGTATGCCAATTAAATCTCCACTCCGATAATAGGAATTTCGTTTGATTTCTGCCTCATTCACTTGCCGGATATATCCGAAAATATTAGCTCCGTAATCGACCTGATAATCTCTCAGGTTTCTTTTTTGTACGTAAAATCCTTTGAAATGTCTGAGTTTTTCCTGAAAAGCAGAAAATTCCCTTTTGGTCAGCTGTGCTAAAAAAACGGAAGGTAACCGCGGGCTATAGACCTTGGCTTTTCTCATTTTTTCGTCAAAATCTTCGCGGGACAAATCCAGTATTTTACACAACTCAAGTGTGTCAATATTTTTGATATCATTAGGAATGACCATAATGTCGTAGCTCGGCTGATTGGCGACCAGCAAGCTATTGTTTCTGTCATAAATATATCCTCTTTCGGGATAATCATAAACGATTTTAAGGGCATTGTTATCTGACTGTTTGATATAAGAATCGTCTAATATCTGCAAATAAAACAACCTCGCCAGCAAAATCAATGCTGTCAAAATAATTACTGAAGGAAATAATAATTTTCTCATCTTTTGACCGGTTTTGCTAATGCAATCATTATCAATATAACAACTATCGTGAAAACAGTTGAGCCTGAAATTCTCAGTAATATTTCGGGCAGGAAATTAAAATTGAAAACTTCTAAAATATACAATACAAAATGATGGATCAAAACACCAATAGCAGTATAAGTAATCAATTCTTTTCCTATTTTGTCGGTCAAGCGAAGTAAGTGATATTCATAACTGAATCCGTAAGCAAATTTAATCAAAGATTCTCTGAAATATGCCAAAGTTACACAGGCCGCAGCGTGAACACCTCCGGAATTATTGAATATATCAATACACAATCCGAGAAAAAAAGCGTAAATCAGTAAAAAATAACGATTTGATTGTAACGGAAACAACAAAATGCACAAGATGTACGGAAATACGGAGATATACCCGAAAAGTTCAACATAGTCAAACAAAACAACTTGCAAAGCAATCAGCAGCAAAGTACGCAAAACAATTTTTACAACATCATTATTCATCTTGTTCGGTGTTTTGTTCTAATTCCGTAATTTCCTCTAAGCCAGTATTTTCTATTAAATAAACAGACTGCAATCGGGTCATATCATTAAATAATCTGACATTAATCGTATAGAAATTAGATGTTTCGGAAGTAAAAACCTGCTCCACAAAACCAATCGGAATATTTTCCGGAAATATAGTTGAGCTTCCGCCTGTGACCACTGTGTCGCCTTTGTGCAGGTTGGCTAATTTAGGGATATCAATCAATTGGACATATCCGGCATTTTTTCCGTCCCAAACAACAGTTCCGAAATGTTCTGTGTCTGATACTTTCGCGGCTATTCTCGTTTTAAGATTCAGAATACTCTGAACGACAGCATAATTGTCAGACACATTTTCCACAATCCCGATAACTCCGTTGGAATTAATCACACCCATATCGGTTTTGATTCCATTTTCCTGCCCACCTTTGATAGTCAGATAATTACGTTTTTTTGAATAAGAATTTTTGATAACCAGACTTTGCAGCACCTGATAATCTGCGTCTAAATGCAGTTCAGGATTGACCGTAAAAGCCGAATCAATGATTACCCGGCTGTTATAGAGCAATTGCTGCAAATAAGCATTCTCTTTTGCCAACTGTTCGTTTTCCTGTTTCAGTCCGAAATATGATTTAACCCCGTTCACTTTGTCATAGACAAAACCGGAAACTTTATTGGACGAATTCACCGTCACACTCTGGTGGTAATTGTGTGATTTTATGGTCAAAAAAAATGCTATGCCAAAAAGCAGCAAAAACAGTATCGTAATACTGTTCCTTGTCAAGAATCTGATTATTTGCTGCATGGATTATCTTATTTAATCAAAATACTTTTGTATTTATTGATGTTTTTAATAACCATTCCTGTTCCTCTCACGACAGCTCGTAGAGGGTCTTCCGCAATAAATACCGGCAAATCGGTTCGTTGTGAAATCCGTTTGTCCAATCCACGAAGCAGTGAACCGCCACCTGCAAGATAAATCCCGGTATTGTAAATATCAGCTGCCAATTCGGGTGGTGTTTGTGATAGAGTTTCCAAAACGGCATCTTCAATTCGTTGTATGGATTTGTCCAACGCTTTAGCTATTTCTCTGTAAGAAACATTGATTTGTTTTGGTTTTCCGGTCAGCAAATCACGCCCCTGTACCATCATGTCTTCCGGTCCTTGGTCCAAATCTTCGATAGCTGCACCGATTTGTATTTTTATTTTTTCTGCTGTACTTTCCCCAACAAAAAGGTTATGTTGCGTACGCATATAGTAAACAATGTCGTTGGTAAACACATCTCCGGCAATCTTTACCGATTTGTCACAAACGATACCGCCCAATGCCAGCACGGCAATTTCAGCAGTTCCACCACCTATGTCAACAATCATGTTTCCTTTCGGCTCCATAATATCTACACCAATACCGATAGCAGCTGCCATAGGTTCGTGAATCAGATATACTTCTTTTCCGTTTACCCGCTCGCAAGATTCCTTCACAGCACGCATTTCTACTTCTGTGATACCGGACGGAATACATACAACCATTCTCAATGCCGGCGTGAACAACTTCTTTTTCAGAGCCGGAATACTTTTTATGAAAAGGCTAATCATTTTTTCCGAAGCGTCGAAATCGGCGATTACTCCATCTTTCAACGGACGGATTGTTTTTATATTGTCGTGCGTTTTTCCTTGCATCAAATTGGCTTCCTGTCCAACGGCAATTACTTTGCCGGACATTCTGTCTCTTGCCACAATGGAAGGGCTGTCAACAACTACTTTTCCATTGTGAATAATAAGTGTATTTGCGGTTCCGAGGTCCATGGCAATCTCCTCGGTCATAAAATCAAAAAATCCCATAAACTAACTATGCATTAAAAAATTAGGTTAAATAAATGCCTCACAAAGTTAAGATAAAAAGCCGGGAAATATACTAATCTTATTTAATATTTTTTTAAGGGAAAAATTACCCAAAACGATGAAAAATTCAACAATTTTAGGTAATAAATATTGGAATTAATCTAATTCTTAATGTTTGAAGTGTCTTACTCCGGTAGTAACCATAGCCATCTCATGAGCGTCGCAATAATCAACACTCAGCTGGTCTTTAATCGAACCTCCGGGCTGAATAACTGCATTAACTCCTGTATTATGAGCGATTTCCACACAATCCGGAAAAGGAAAAAATGCATCGCTTGCCATTACCGCCCCGTTCAAGTCAAAGTCAAAATTCTGTGCTTTTTCAATTGCCTGACGCAAAGCATCTACACGTGAAGTCTGCCCGGTTCCGGAGGCACATAACTGCAAGCCTTTTGCCAAAACAATCGTGTTGGACTTCGTATGCTTACTGATTTTTGACGCAAATAACAAGTCTGCCACCTGTTCCTGAGTTGGAGCAACTTTAGTTACCGTAGTTAAATCTTCCGCAACATCAGTTTTAGCATCTTTGTCCTGAACCAAATAACCATTCAAGCAGCTTCTCACTTGTGTTTGAGGTAATTCCACTTCTTTCAAAACCAGTAAAATACGATTTTTCTTTTCTTTCAAAATCGTTTGTGCCTCATCTGTGAATTGCGGAGCAATCACAACCTCGCAAAACAACTGATTGATTTCTTTTGCCGTATCCTCGTCAATCGTTCCGTTGGCAATCAAAACTCCTCCGAATGCCGAAACCGGGTCACCTGCCAAGGCCGCCAGATACGCTTCTTTCATGGTTGGTTTCTGTGCCAGTCCGCAAGCATTATTGTGTTTTAAAATAGCAAATGTAGGTGCTTCATTTTTGAATTCATTCATCAGATTAACCGCTGCATCTACGTCTAATAAATTATTGTAAGACAATTCTTTACCATGCTTTTGTTCAAACATTACTTCAAAGTCACCGAAGAAATATCCTTTCTGATGCGGATTTTCACCATAACGCAACTCCTGTCCTTTTGTTTCACTGATTTTTAATGCAGATTGATTTTCTGTTTGGTTGAAATAATTGAAAATTGCTGTATCATAATGCGAAGAAATAGCAAATGCTCTTGCTGCGAGATATTTTCTTTGTGCCAAAGTTGTACTGCTGTTCTGATTTTGAATAATGTCCAAAAACAACTGGTAATCGTCTACAGACGGAACGATAACCGTATCTTTATAATTTTTGGCAGCGGCACGAATCAAAGAAATTCCGCCGATGTCTATTTTTTCAATAATATCAGCCTCCGATGCTCCGGAAGCCACTGTTTTTTCAAACGGATATAAATCCACAATAACCAAATCTAACTGAGGAATCTCATATTCAGCCATTTCTTTCCTATCCTGTTCATTGTCCTGACGATTCAAAATTCCACCAAAAACTTTCGGGTGCAAGGTTTTTACTCTGCCGCCCAAAATAGACGGATACGAAGTCACATCTTCTACCGCAACCACCGGAATCCCTAATTCTTTAATGAAAGTTTCCGTTCCTCCGGTTGAATAAATTGTTACATTGTTTTGATGAAGTTGTTTAACTATCGGCTCTAATCCTGTTTTGTCAAATACAGAAATTAAAGCTGACTGAATCGTTTTGTTGATTGACATAATTATTTGGATTTAAAAATGCAAAATTAATGTTTGTTAGGCAATTAACACAATGATTTTTTAAAACAATTTACAGAAAAGTTTTTTAGCTGTTTTGTAACAAATGTATTCTTTTCGCTACTGATTGAGTAAGATATATACGAAATATGTTATACTTAAGACTGCTTAAAGAAAGTTTGCTATTTGCACTCAACGCATTAAAAAACAACAAATTAAGAACACTTTTGTCTTTACTTGGTGTAACAGTCGGTATTTTTTCCATTATAGCCGTTTTGGCCGCGGTAGATTCCATGGACAGAAGTATTCGCAGTGAACTTTCCAATCTTGACGGTAATATGCTTTTCGTTTCGCGGTATTCTTTTGGTCCCAGCGAAGTTCCCGCATGGAAAATAAAACAATTTCCGGACGTGACTTATGACGAATATGAAATGTTTAAACGAAGCAGCGACGGCATCGACAAAATATCGTTCAATTATTTCATGGGGGCATACAATATTAAATACGAAGATAATACCGCCAAGTCAATAAATCTGACGCCATGCAGTGCCGATTATGCTTATATTGAAAATCTCAAAATCGCCGAAGGACGTTTTTTTAATGAAGCTGAAGACGCTTCCGGAAGTCAGGTAATCATTATCGGACATGAGGTAAAAAATACTTTGTTTGACAATCAGAATGCTATCGGAAAAACAGTTCGGTTACTGGGTAAAAAATTTACGGTAATCGGGGTAATTGAAAAGCAAGGTGCCAGCCCTTTCGGACAAAGTAAAGACGGCTTGGCTTATATTTCCAGCAATTTTATCCGCAATAACTACGGACAAAACAACCGGTATTTTACGTCAGCGGTTTGTATTAAACCACAAAAAGATTATGACCAGCAGCTGTTCAAAGACAATATTACTCAAAGGCTCAGAAATTACCGCGGATTGAAACCCGATGATATGGATAATTTTTTCCTCAATGAATTTTCCGGATTAACGAGTTTTGTAGATTCTATTATTTTAAACCTAAATATTGTCGGCTGGATTATTTCCGGGTTTTCTCTTTTGGTGGGCGGATTCGGAATTGCCAATATTATGTTTGTTTCGGTAAAAGAACGTACACATATTATCGGCATTCAGAAATCATTAGGAGCTAAAAATCACTTTATTCTTTATCAGTTCTTGTTTGAAGCTGTAATTCTGTCTATCATCGGCGGATTGGTCGGTATATTTATGGTATGGCTGATAGCTATCAGCGTTTCGGCTATGGTTGATTTTGCTTTCGTGTTGAGCTTTGGCAATATCCTCATCGGAATATCACTGGCGGGATTCATCGGATTATTATCCGGAATTTTACCGGCAATTTCTGCCTCTAAATTAGACCCGGTCGAAGCTATCCGAACCGGAATATAACTCAATTAGGTTAATCAAAAACGGTTCAATACAGTCTTTTTACTCGTTGAAAAAAAGAAAACATAAATCAAATAATCTTTTTTTGCAATTTTACAATAACTAAATGATAAGCAAGCGGTAACTTTATCACTGCGGCACTTATGACAACTTTTTGCCTTGGTTTCGCTTTTAAAACAATGACAACAGATAACAAAATCAGCAATAATATGAAAAAAGCAACAGGTATTGGCGGTGTATTTTTTAAATGCAAAGACCCAAAGAAAATGACAGAATGGTATCAAAAACATCTTGGATTGGAAACAAATCCTTACGGAGCGACTTTTGAATGGTATGAAAAACCCGACAGCAAAACAAAAGCACAAACGCAATGGACGCCTTTTGCAGAAGATTCCAAATATTTTGACAAGGATTTTATGATAAACTATCGGGTCGAAAATCTGGAAGCACTTGTAGAAGAATTGAAAAAAGAAGGCGTAACCATTGTCGATAAAATCGAAACTTACGACTACGGTAAGTTTGTTCATATTCTTGATGCGGAAGGCAACAAAGTACAGTTGTGGGAAGCGATAGATTAATTTTTCCAAAAACTAAACAACCATTTTTCAATACATTATATAAATAAGAAACACGAGAATATACTCGTGTTTTCGCTATTATTCTATAAAGCAATCGAGAATAAAAATTACACAACTTCTCTGTTGTCGCTTTCCTCTTCCTTGCCTTCTTCAATCAATTCGTTGACTTCTTGCATTTCGCCTTTTTCAAGGTTTTCTACTTCTTCTTCCTGCTCATCGGAATGACGGTCGATATGGAACGTGCAACCTATTGGAAAATGGTCGGAACCAACGGACTGATACGTAAAAAGTTCGTCGATAAAAACACCGGGACTGTGAAATAACAAATCTAGCGGAACACGGAAAAACCAGTATTTGGCGTGAAAGGTTGATATGACTCCCCTCCCGATACGTGCATCAATCAAACGACTCGTTTTTCGGAATAATACAGAAGATTTTGCCCAAGCCACATTGTTGAAATCGCCTGTAACCACTACAGGGAGTTTGTAATTTCTTACACGTTTTGCAACACTCAGTAAATCGCCGTCCCGTTCTTTGGAATTCACTTCTTCCGTTGGACTTGGCGGTGGCGGGTGCACGCCAAAAAACACAAAACGGTATCCGTCCCGAGTTTCGAGTTCGGCTTCTATGCTTGGTAAATCATCAGCAACGAAATAATGCGTTTGCACTTTGCAGACTTTCAGCTTGGTATAAAAGTGCATTCCGTAAGTATTTTCCAACGTTACTTTTTCATAATTCGGATAATCTTTTTCCAAAAGCCGCATCGCTTGTTCCCAATCGCTGTTGCTTTCCATTGTCAGGAAAATATCAGGTTGTTCCTGTTGAATCAAATTTACAAAACGTTGATATTCTGTATTGAACTGATATATATTACAGGAAATAATTTTAATTTTATCCGACATATTTCCTGTCTGTTCAAACTTCGTTTTCCGCCAGAACTTCGTATAACGTATCAGAATAATCGCATGGTAAACTATCAACACCACTTGTATTGACTGAATTATCCAGAACCATTGAGCATCTTTCACATAAAAGAAAACAGCAGTAAACACGATAATCTGCAATACAAAAATCTGCAATTTCATAAATTCGGACACACGGAACACCCAATGCTGATTTTGGATAAACGGCAGTACGCTCAGTACAATCAACAGTATCGATACTATCAGTAAAGCTATGGTCATATCACACAGATTTTCATTGTCTGATTTATTTATATTTATGAATAGAAATTACCATCTATCTTAATTTTTAAAATATACATACCCCGGCATTAAATGAACTACATTTATTTTTATTGATTATTGGTTTTTCAATAAAAGTTTTTCCTAGGCTTCAAGCTCCATAATTTTTTGCTCGGATGACTTTGACATATTCGATAGTGTTTGGTTTTATCAATCAAAGATACCAAATTTTCAAAGTAATCATCACAAATAGTTATTTATCTGTAAAACCAAAAAGTCCTTTACAGAAATTAAAGGACTTTAAAAAACAAGTCGGCGACCCGAGCTTGCGAATTGGCGAAGCAATCGACCGAAGGGACACGCCGCTCGTATAAAAAAAAAAGCCTGTCTTTTTCAAGACAGGCTTCACTAAAAACAAGGCGGCGACATACTCTCCCGCATGGTATTGCAGTACCATCTGCGCAATCGGGCTTAACTTCTCTG